>Ga0207733_100224_pt1 | contig 51390 bp, 49 predicted proteins | sample A23P3SouthBayCA_FD_187735 | JGI IMG/M metagenome (GOLD analysis project Ga0207733, IMG submission 187735) | Aerobic enrichment media microbial communities from Eden Landing Ponds, California, USA - A23 P3 (SPAdes) | ecosystem: Environmental > Aquatic > Marine > Unclassified | place: Emeryville...
CGTCGACCTTGTTCTCCTGGATCTCCATGTACGGCATGGTGTCCGACGTGGACTCGTTGTCGAACATCAGCGCGTCACACTCCACGGACGTGGAGGCGTCCTCGGCGCCGTTGGCCATGTGGACCAGCCCGCGGTAGTTCGTGCGACCGCCGTCCTTGGCGATGGATTTGGACTCGATAGTCGACTTCGTGTCGGGCGCGTTGTGGTAGACCTTCGCGCCGGTGTCGATGTCCTGCCCCTCGCCGGCCATGGCGATGGTGATGTGGTTGTCGGTCGCGCCGGGGCCCTTGAGGATGGTACTCGGGTAGAGCATCGTGGCCTTCGAGCCCATCGAGCCCGAGACCCACTCCATCGTGGCGTCGGCCTCGGCGATGGCGCGCTTGGTGTTGAGGTTGTAGGTGTTTTTCGACCAGTTCTGGACCGTGGAGTACTGGACGTGCGCGTTCTCCTTGACGAACACCTCGACGCCGCCCGAGTGAAGATTGAACTCGGAGTACTTCGGGGCCGAACAGCCCTCGATGTAGTGGACTTCCGAGTTCTCTTCAGCGATGATGAGCGTGTGCTCGAACTGGCCCATCCCGTCGGAGTTCATCCGGAAGTACGCCTGGACCGGCATGTCCACGGTGGTGTTTTCTGGGACGTAGACGAACGAGCCGCCGGACCAGATCGCGCCGTGCAGCGCCGCGAACTTGTTGTCGCTGGGCGGCACGGCCTTGGTCATGAAGTACTCTTTGAGGATCTCTTCGTGTTCCTGGACGGCCTTGTCCATGTCACAGAAGATGACGCCTTTCTCCTCCCAGCGCTCCTGCATGTTCTGGTAGACGATCTCGGACTCGTACTGGGCGCCAACGCCCGAGAGGGCGTTTTTCTCGGCCTCGGGGATGCCTAGCTTGTCGAAGGTGTCCTGGATCTCCTCGGGGAGGTCCTCCCACTCTTCAGCGCCGCCGCGAGTTTCGATGTCCGGGCGGATGTACGGGACGATTTCGTCGACGTCGACCTCGGAGAGGTCGGGTGCGCCCGGCCAGTCGTCGGGCATGGGCATCTCCTGGAACTGGCGCAGCGCCCGAAGACGCCGTTCGAGCATCCACTCGGGTTCGTCCTTGTCCTCGCTGATCACGCGGATGGTCTCTTCGTCGAGACCCTTCTCTGCCTGGAAGGCGGAGTTCTCCTCTTTCTTGAACTCGAAGCGTGCTTCGGTGTCGGTCTCCTGGAGATGGTCTTGATCTGAACTCATGTGTTGGTGTATCCTTTGGGTTGTAGCGTTATCAGGTTGTGCACGTCAGGCAGCCTCGTAGACTTCTTCGCGGACCCAGTCGTAGCCCTCGTCTTCGAGGGTTTCCGCGAGTTCTGCGCCGCCGGACTTGGCGATCTGCCCGTCGAGCATCACGTGGACGTGGTCCGGTTCGACGTAGTCGAGGATCCGCTGGTAGTGCGTGATCTGCAGGATGCCCGCGCCCTGCTCGTCGCGCAGCGCGTTGATGCCGTGGGAGACGTCCTGCAGACGGTCGATGTCGAGCCCGGAGTCGATCTCGTCGAGCACGGCGATCGAGGGCTCCAGGATAGCGGCCTGAAGGACCTCGTTCTGTTTTTTCTCCCCGCCCGAGAAGCCCGCGTTGAGATAGCGGTTCGCGAACTTCTCGTCCATATCGAGTTGCTCCATCTTCTCCTGGAGGAGCTGCTGGAACTCCGCGACGCCGACCTCGCCCTCGTCGGCCGGCCCCTCCATCGGTGACGTCTCGTAGCCGGCGGCGTCCTCGTTGGTCGCCTCGTCTTCGTCGACGTCTTCGGCTTCCGCCTCGTCGTCCTCGAAGAGCTCTTCGCGCTCTTCGAGTTTGGCGTTCAGCGCGGTCCGGAGGAAGTTCACCATCGTGACGCCCTCGATCTCCGCGGGGTACTGGAAGCCGAGGAAGATGCCCAGCGCCGCACGCTCGTTGGGCTCGAGGTCCAGCAGGTCCCACGTTTGCAGGTCCGCGGGCACGTCGATACCCTCGAACTCGTCGGCCTCGATGTGGAGGAAGACGTTCCCGCCTGTCACCTCGTAGGCCGGGTGCCCGGCGATGACTTTCGCCAGCGTGGACTTCCCACTGCCGTTCGGCCCCATCAGCGCGTGGATCTCGCCCGAGTCGACCTCAAGATCCACACCTTCGAGGATCTGCTCGCCACCGTCCTCTGCGACTTTCGCCTGCAGGTTGTCTATTTCGAGTACTGCCATATGTTTCGGTCATCCTAAAACAAGGGTGTGACGCTAATAATAGTTTCGAGTTTTCACGACGCGCTTTTGCGAAACAGAAAACGAATTTTTCCGATCCGGAATCCAGCGGAACAGTGTCGTCTCTCTCGCTCGCTGCTCGGCTCTACATGAAACTGCCGAGGCCGGTCTGTTCCTGCCCGCTTTTGACCTCTTCCCAGGAGACATCGAGCGCTTCGAGGACGCGCGCGATAGGCCCTTTGAGCGTCTTGTCGAGCATCTTGTCCCAGTCGACCTCGAACTCTTCGGGGATCTGGTCTTCGTACTCGAAGCAGATCACGTCAGGGTCGCGCTTGAACTCGCCGTAGAGGACGTCCTCCGCTGGATCGAGGTCCATCTCCGCTTCGACCCGCCGGAAGAAGGAGGGGTGGACCTTCTGCAGGTAGAGGCGCTTGGGTTTGGACCCGTTGCCGAAGTTCGTGCCGAGCAGGAGGTTGGCGTACTTCGCGCCGCGGACCTGCGCGGTGTCGGTGTCGTAGTTGTCCAGTTTCTTGCCGATCCCCCCCGGGATGCCGATGTCCTCGAGCGCGACATCCCCCTCCTCGGAGAACTCCTCGGTGACGCCGTGGACGTAGTCTTTGACCGCCTCGATGTCCTCGCCGTGGACGATCCGCTCGATGACTTCGAGCTGGACCTCTTTCGTGATCGGCGCGATATCCGACCGCTGATACTCGAAGCCCGTGATGTCGATGTCGTCGACGTCTTTCCCTTCTTTCCAGACGATGTGGCCCGCGTAGCGTTTCTTCTTGCCCGCCTGGAAGAAGCGCCGGTACAGCTTCTCGAACTCGATCTGGAAGCGATGTTCCGCGGCGTCGAGTTCCGTCCCCGCGAACTCGTCGTAGGAGTCGTTGATCCGTTCTTCGAGTTCGAACGAGCGGTCGATGACCTCGTCGGTCGAGTTGTCCCCCGACAGGCTAATCATGACGCTGTCGGTGTCGCCGTAGACCACGTCGTAGCCGAACTCGTTGACGATCTCCTGGGTGTAGTTGATGACCTCGCGGCCGGTCGCCGTGACCGCCGCCGCGCTGTCCTTGTCGTAGAGGCGGAAGCGATCCCAGCCCGACACGCCGTAGAGTGAGTTCATCACTACCTTGACACTTGCCTGCTGTCGGTCGTACCTTTCGTACGCTTCGGACCCTGGATCGTGCGAATTCCGTAGTTCTTTTTTCTCTTCACGTTCTGTTAGGAGTTCGTCGATCATCTCCCGCATCATGCCCGCGGGCTCGGTGCGGAAGTGCTGGCCGGTGGGGGTGCGGTAGGTGTCGCCGTCGTACTCGTCGGGGTCGACCTTGGTCTCGGGCGAGGCGTTGGTCGTCCACATGCACATCGGATACAGCGATTTCAAGTCGAGTACGGAGACGTTCTCGCGGACGCCGGTGATCGGTTCGAAGACGGCGCCGCCCTCGAACTCCTCGCCGGACTCGACGGTCCCCTTCGAGGGGAGCGCGAAGTCGCCGTGGGCCTTGTGGAGGACGTACATGTCGACGGCGTCGCCGGCGGTCGGGGCGTCCTCGAGTTTGCACCCCACGAAGGATGCGATCTCGCGGAAGAAGGCGACGATGTCCTGCTTTTCGTCGAGTTCGACACAGAGTTCGACGTCCCGGAGGTTGTACTCCAGCAGCCGCTCGGGGTCGTCTTCCCAGAGGTCGCCGATGTCGCCGGGGTAGCGCTCCTTCCCGACACCCAACTCGACTTCGCCGACGGCGTCGAGCCGGTAGGATTCGAGTTCGGAGAACTGCGTGGCCTTGTACGCCCGGAGGAGGTCGAAGACGACTCGGCCCTTCACATCGGGGCCGTTCCAGTCCGAGCGCCACACTTCGCTCACGCGCGAGAGCCGGTCGATATCGAGGTCGTAGTCGTGGTGTGGTCCCTGTAGCTCCTCCATCCGGTCGAGGAAATAGGGGGCGTCGAAGTCGGCGAAGTTCCACCCGGTCAGGATGTCAGGGTCGGTCTCCTCGACGTAGGAGACGAACGCGTCGAGCATCTCGGCCTCGTCGTCGAACACGCGCACGTCGGCCTCGCAGTCGTCCTCGATCGGGTCGTAGGCCTCCAGCGCGGCGGGGCCGTCGACGCCGGCGGGCGACTGGTAGAGCCAGTTGACGTACTCGTCGCGGTAGGAGTCGTGTGACGTGAGACAGACGATGGTCTCCTCGCCGTCCTCGGGGAACCCGTTGCGGTCGTCCACCTCGATGTCGAAGGTGTTGACCCGCGGTTCAGTCGTCGCCTCGACGGCCTCGACCTCCTGGTGGGGGACGCGGATGGTGCCGTCGTCGAGGCGCCGCTCGGGCAATCGGACGCCGCTTTGGATGTCCTTGTCGATGAGCAGGCGGTTCGGGAAGAGGATGTCCGCCTCGTAGTGGTCGAACTCGTCGCGGATCTGGCCCACGTCACGGGGTGTCTGGCCGAATATTTTGACGAGGCGCTCCCCACGGATGGACTCGTACGGCTCGCCGTCCTCGTCGGTCGCTTCGTAGCCGGTCAGCCGGTCGTAGCTCGCGATCCGTTCGTCGTCGACGTTCTCGGCAGGCGCGTAGAAGTACGGCTGGAAGTCGTAAACCTCGACGTGTTCGAGCGGCGGGTGGTCGCTGTCGCTCTCGACGCGGCGGCCGAAGACGTGGACGACGGGGAACTCGTCGTCACCGCGGCCCTCGACGGTGTAGTCGACCTGCGTGACCGACAGCGTGACTGACCCCTCGGGGTCGGGGAAGCGGACGGACTCTGCGTCGACGACGGTGGCCGCGTCGCCGCCGTTGCCGGCGACGTGTTCGGCCTCGTCAGCGGGCCGCGTGGCCTCACCGTCGTCGCCGACGAACCCGCCCAACTCGGTCTGTCCCATGTTGAATCTCCCTTGGCCGGCCCCGACTAAAACCCCGACGGTCCACCGGGAACCGTGGTCGAGTCGGTCACGCAATCGCCCGCCCCGATCAGTAGCGACGGTCGACGGGCCACCGCGTGACTCCCGTCAGTGTTGACGCGGGCGGAAAGTATTTGGTAAGTTGTGTCATACCTGCCTCCAGAGCCATGACGGACCACCCCAGCGGTCGACGTGAGGCGAAAGGTCGTGAGAGTCGCGACGCCGTGGCCGTGCGAACGGCGCCGGATGACACCGAGGGGGTCGCCGCCACAGACGCCTACGAAGTAGACGGCGGCGTGGTCCTGTTCGACATCGACAACCCCCTCGCGTGGGTCGAGGCCGAGGACGTGGTCTCGCTCAAGCGGATGGCCTGACCGACAGCGACGACCGAGCGGAACCGCGATACCTTTTTATCGGCGTCGCCAACCGGGAGTCGTGTTCGGCGACGAGCGGGAGGACGACGAGGAAGCCGACGAGGGGGTCTACAACGACCTCTCGAAAGAGCCCGACGAGCTTGAGCCCTCCATCGGGCCCGACCTCCCGGAGGTCGACGTGCCCGAAGTCGACGAGACGGACAAGGAGATGCCGACCCCCGGCGAGGACATCGACCGCGAGACCTACAGCCTGTTCTGGCGACTGGTGCTGGTCATCGACGTGGCACTATTCGCCGTCGCGGTCGGGCCCATGTTCATCTACTTCGAGAACGACTGGAACGTCGGTCTCCCCCTCTTTCTCCTCGGGCTGGCCTCCTTTGGCTACGCTGTCTCCGAGTACCGCTCACACCAGGCGCGGAAGGCGGCCGAAAAAAACGAAGAGACGGACGGGACGACACACGAGGACCTCGCTGGCGAGTAGACAGACCCGGGCCACCGGACCGTCCGACCGCAACCGCTACGCGACACCCGAGCATCGGGCCCCTCGACCGCAACCGCTAACCCCGCGACGATGCTATCTCTGCCCATGCGTACGGTCCGCGACGAGGACGGAACGGTCTACGTGCTCCGCAAGGAATCCGCCGAGTCGTCGCTGGTCCGGGACCCCGCGACCGGCGAGGAGCGCCACGTCCCGAACGACGAACTCGAAGCCGTCGAGGGTGAATCCCCGCTGGTGACCGTCAGCCGCGCCGTCCCCGAAGCCGTCCGGGCCGTCGTGACCGCGGCGCACGACGAACGGGCGCTCGGCCTCTTGCTGGAAATCGACGACCGGGGCCCGGTCGACGTGCGCTCGCTCATGGCGTACGACCTCTGCGAGAGCGACCTCCACGGTCTGCTCGCGGAGTTCCGCGCGGCCGGGCTGGTCGTCGAATCCGACGTGGCGGGTACCCGAGGCTACGAGACGACCGACCGGGCCAGCGCCGGGCTCGCTGTGCTCGACGCGGAGCGGTGACCTACTGCGCCACAGGGGCGCCGGAATCGGACTGCTCGGACGCGAACGGCGAGCCGAGAAGGGCGAGCGGAACGGCGAGGGCGACGAACAGACCGGCGAGCGCGCCGAATGCGGCGACGGGGCCCCAGGCGCCCGCGGCCACCCCGGCGAGCGCGACGAACGGGGTGCGCGCCAGGCCGAAGACCATCGACACGGCGCTGAGAACCGTCGCTCGACCGGCGTCGCCAGTCTGTTCGTTGACGTGCGCCTCGACCATCGGTCGGAGGAGGTGGGCGACGCCCTGGCTGGCGTAGAAGGCCGCGACGGCCGCGACCGGGACTGCGAGCGGCGCGAGGAAGGTGACGGTGAGGACCGCGGCGACTCCGACGAGCGCGCCGCGGAGTCCGACCGCCGACTCGACGCGGTCGGCGTAGTAGCTCAGCCCCGCGCCGACCGTCGCGAAACTCGCGTACAGCGGTCCGAGACCGGTCGCCGCCGTCGCACCGAGATCCGCGGCCCCGACGGTACCCAGGGCCCCGCCGACGGTATCGAGCGCGCCGCCGACGAGCGGGATCCCTTCGACCGTGATATCGTCCGCGACGGCGACGGCCGCGGGCTGGATGTACTGATTGCCGGCGCCGGCGATGGCGAACAGGAGCGCGACGAACAGGACGAACGAGCGAAGCGGCGGGCGAGCGACCCGGTCGCGAAGCAGTGCAACGGCCTCGCGCGGCCCCGGCCCGCCCGCGTCGCTCTCGAACTGTTCGGTCCGCGGGAGCATCGCGACGACACCCGCGCCAGCGAGCATGAGCGTGCCCGCGGCGGCAAAGGGGTACCGTGGGTCCACGGTGTAGAGGATAGAACCGAAGATCGTGGTCACGGCCGCACTCCAGCGAGCGACAGCGTTGCCTCTCCCGCGGACCCTGGTAAACGCCTCGCCGCCGACGGTCGATTCGAGCACCTCGTAGAGCCAGGCACTTCCGGTCCCAGAGGTCAGCGCCATCCCCACACCCCAGACGACGTAGACTGCCAGATACGAACCGAACGAATCGACGGCGAGGAAGCCGAACAGCGACAGCGCGAGCGCGACCTTGCTGGCGACGAGCGTGTCGCGGCGACCGAGTCTGTCGGCGACGTACCCCGTCGGCACATCGCCGCCGACCAGCAACAGCGAATAGAGGGCACTCAGCGTCCCGTAAGCAGCGTACGAGAGGTCACGGAGGACGAACAGCGCGAACACCGGTGTAATAAACCCAACCGCAGCCATCGCTCGAAAGAGGTAGTAGCGACGGAGCACCGCGTCCGGGTCCGACAAGTCGACTCGCACGCCCGGAGCGTCGGTCGGGGCACACTTGACGGTTCGCTGAACGGGATTTACGTTTGTGAGAGTACAGTTTCTGGACAGCCGTGGTCGCTGAGGCGGAAGTCGAATACCGTTCGAGCCCGTAGCGTGGGTATGGACCAGCTGGCGCCGTCGAACGTGCCCACGTACGAGACGAAGGCAGAAGGGCAGTCGTTGTGGGAGCGCTGCGCCGACCGCGGACTGCCGGTCGTCGCCGTCCGGCAGGGCGAGCGCGGCTACATCGTCCGGTACGACCTCCAGCACCTCGACAGCCAACTGACCGAACGAGCGCTCCGGGACCTGCGGTCACACGTCCGGTCGCTGCGCTCGTACACCACCGGGATCGACCCGCTCTCCGAGACGGAGGGAGTCGGCGGCGAAACGGGCCACGTCGCCGGCGAACTGCACGCCGATACCGAGGACGGCGCGCGACGCCTCGCCTCGCACGTCTCCGCGTTCGTCTTCGACGCCGACAACCGGACCTGAATTGCGTGGGCCTCGACTGGTCGGGCAGACCAAACCCGTTGGCAGGATTCCTTTTTGAGGGTGCGAGCCGATGACAGCGTATGGGCATCGCTCGCCACGGGCAGGGACCGGTCGCGCAGGGACGCGCACTCGCCTCGCAGGTTCATCCCGTCTTCATGTTGCCGCCGCTGGCCGCGTCGCTGTTCGGCGCCGTACTGGCAGGGCGACTCGACACCGGTCTGGCTGGCGCGTCCGGACCGGCGGGCACGTTCGACCCGCTCCTGGCGGGCCTGCACGTCACCGCGGCCTTCTTCGCGCTCTACACGGCCCACGTCACCGACGGCTACGTCGACTTCTTCGTCCGCGACGAGGACGACGACCACCCGTTGACCGCGCTGGGCTGTCATCTCGCCCGTGGCGGCGCCAGCGTCGGCTTCTTCGCCTGCCTCGTCGCCGTCGGCCTGGCTGTAAACTGGTGGGCCGCCCTGCTCACGCTTCCGGGATGGCTCATCGGCATCGCGCACGCCCCGATTCTCGACACCAATCCCGTGACTGCGACGGCAGGCTATCCGACGGGCATCGCGTTCGCGCTCGTCGGTGGCTACTACGTTCAGGCCACGACCGTCTCGCCCACTGTGGTCGCTCTCGCCGCGGTGTTTCTGGTCGTCCTCTCGGGGATCAAAGTGATCGACGACGCGAAAGACTACGACTACGACCGCTCTATCGAGAAGCGGACCGCAGCCGTGGCAATGGGTCCTGACGCCGCCTACCGCGCGGCGTACGCGCTCATGGCCACGGGGATGGTTGCAGTGCTCGTCCTCGCGGCGGGTCTCGACGGCGTGCCCCCAGGCGCCGCCGCCGCGCCAGTCGTCTTCGCAGCCGTCGCTCTCGTCGCTCGCCGCGCCGGGCCTGCACTCGCGACGAAGTTGCTCATTCGTGGCTCCTACCTCTTTCTCGCCGTCCTCGTGGCGGCGGTCTGGTTCCGGCCGGTTTCGTAGGACAGTCGGTCACACCGCCGATGCGGTTTTTACAGGGGCCGACGAACACCACTTCATGAGCGGCGAGACCGACGGTGGATCGGAAGCCGTGACCGACGGCGGGTCGAGCGGCGAGATGACACTCGCGTTCGCGCTCGCGGCCATCGAGCGGTTCGACGACCCCGCCACGGTGTTCGCGGAGGCCCGCGAGTGGAGTCGCTCCGTCGGCATCGTCGCCAACGACGCCGACGCCGTCGCCGCGTTCGTCGCGGAGTACGACCTCCAGCAGGACTTCGACGTGGGCGAGGCCGACAAGTGGCTCGCGATGGAACGGATCCACGAGTCAACGGCGACACCGCGGCACGTCTTCGTCGGTGCGAGTGTCGAAGACCGCCGGATCGCCGACCACCTCGACTGGGAGTATCGCACGCCCGAGGAGGTCGCCGAGAAGGCCGGCTGGGTGCTCGGTGGCGACGACTCGGGCGGTGACTCGGGTCTCGTCGCCCGACTCAGAGGGATCTTGCCCGGCGGCCCCGAATAATGGTCCGGCGGCCCCGAGTATCGGGTTCGCAAGCGGCGCTCAGGCACCGTCCAGTCGCTCGGCCGCCCGATGGCAGCGTTCGATCCACCGCCGCTCGTACTCGTCCGGTCCCAGCACTCGCCCGGACAGGTCGGCGACGGACTCGACGCCCGCCGCCTCGCACCACGCGATGCACTCACGATAGAGGGCGACATCGTGGTTCTCCGGGAGGTCCGGATCCGGGACGACGCGCAGTTCATCGGCACCAGTCAGGTGCGCCACGAACGCCCGCGTGTGTCCGTCGGTGAGGGAGCGCTCGCCGTCGAACGCGAACACCGGGAGCGGGTCGTACTCGAGGGTCTCTCCCTCGACCCGTTCCAGCACGGCCGCGAGCTTCCCGGCGTGCAGGTAGAGTTGGCTCGGTCGCAGGGCCTCGATAGGGACTCTCTCGCTCACGACGAACACCCCGGGTCAGTTCGCCGTCGAGACGATCTTGATCACGTCGCCCTCTTCGAGTTCCTGCTCGTCGCTGATTCGCCGCTTCTCCCGCGCGTCGACGGCGTGGAGGTAGCCGTCGCCGATGTCCGAGTGGACGGCGTAGGCGAGGTCTTTGGGCGTCGAGCCGTCGGGCAAGAGAAAGGCGTCGGGAAGGACGTTCCCCTGGCCGTCGGTCCAGTGGGTCTCGTCCTGAACGGGGTAGGCCGTCAGGTGGTCGAGCACGTCGTAGGCGGCGGTGTCGAGCGCCTGCTGGACGCCCGTCCCGCCGTGGTCGGCGATCACGTCTCCGATCTGCTCCAGTCCCTGTCGCTGCTGGTCGCTGATGTCGCCGACAATCTCGAAGTCCGGGTCGCCGGGGTCGTAGTCGACGACGCCCGCCGCCGCCGCGCGGCGGAGCGCGAGTTCGCCGTCCGCAGTCGTCGGGATGGTGGCTTCGTTGCGCTCTTTCAGCCGCTGGATGTTCTCCGGGGAGGCTACGTCGGCTTTGTTCGCGACGACGACGATCGGTTTGGTTCGCTCGCGGATGTCCTCGGCCAGCGCCTCGCGGTGCTCGTCGGTCCACTGGATCGGGTCCTCGGGGTAGTCCAGGTCCCGGAGCGCGCGGGCCACGTCGAGTTCCGTCGCGCCGACGCCGGTCAGCATCTCCGTCAGCGCGTCGTCGATGTCGAAATCCGGCGAGCGTGAGGCCCGCTCGACGGACTCCCAGTTGCGCTCGACGATGCTCGCGAGCCACAGATTCATCTCCTCGGCGATGAATTCGAGGTCCTCGACGGGGTCGTGTTCGCCCACCTCCACGGGTTCGCCCTCCTCGTCAGTTCCCCCTGAGGCGTCGACGACGTGAAGGATCGCGTCGGCGTTCGTCAGTTCGTCGAGGAACTGGTTGCCGAGCCCCCTGCCTTCGTGGGCACCGGGGACCAGCCCGGCCACGTCGAGCAGTTCGACGGGGACGTAGCGCTTGCCGTCGTGGCAGTGCTCGGTGCCGCAGCGGTCGTCCAGGTCGAGACAGGGGCAGTCGGTGCGGACGTGGGTGACCCCGCGGTTGGCGTCGATGGTGGTGAACGGGTAGTTCGCCACGTCGACGTCTGCCATCGTCGCCGCCGTGTAGAAGGTCGACTTGCCGGCGTTGGGCTTGCCGGCCAGCGCGAGAGAGAGCATACCACACCTTCCCCCGAACGCCGGAAGGTGCTTTCGATCCCGGTAGTCGCGAGACCAGCACGAGAAGAACCGACAGCCGCCCTACTCGACGTCCGGGACCGTGGCGGACTCGTCGTGGCCGTTCTCCCGCTCGTCTGCGGGCCCGCCAGCCATCGGGATCACGCCCTCCAGCGACTCCTCGACGGCTTCGCGGCTCTCGACGCCTGCCGGGGAGTCGGCCGACGCGGTCGCACTCTCCGAATCCCCGCCCTCGGCGTCGTCAGCATCGTCGACATCGACTTCGGCGTGTTCGGGTTCGGCGTCCGCGGATTCGTCTTCGATTTCGTCGGTCTCGGCGTCGACTGCTTCGTCCTCGGTTTCGTCGGCCTCAGCCTCGTCGTCTTCGATTTCGTCGGCCTCGGCCTCGTCGTTGCTTGCCTCGGCGTCGTTCGTCTCCGGGGCGGGTTCGGGGCCGAGCGCGTCGCGGATCTGGGTGAGTTCGCCGCTGACGCGGATGGTACCTTCGACGACGGCGTGCTCGTGGAGGTGGACGTCCTCGGCGGAGACGTCGCCCCAGACGTGCGCGCCGCGGTCGACGTAGACGTCGCCCGCGCGGGTCGTCACGTCGCCTTTGATCTCTGTCTCGGCGCCGACGGACACGTCCGCCTTCGCGCGGAGGCTGCCGAAGACAGTCGTCTCACTTCCGACATCGAGCGACTCGGCGCGGAGGTTCCCGTGGAGGCGACAGTCGTCGCCGACGTGGGCCGGTGTGGAGACGCACCAGGCGTCGTCGTTGACGCGGGCGCCCCGCGGGACGACGACAGGCTGGTGCTCGCGCTCCTGGGCGTCCATTAGCTGGGTGGCGAGCTGTTCGGCGGCTTCTTCCTCGCCGATGCGAAGCAGTTGCGAGAGGTAGACCACGAGGAAGACGATAGTCGGCATCGGATTCCGGATCACGATCCAGCCGTTGGCCTCGAAGCCGTCCTCGATGTCCACCTCGTCGCCGATGTCCAGGTCGCCGGCGACTTTGAGTTCGCCACCGACGTGGACTCGCTCGCCGATGTAGGCGTCCTCGGCGACGAGGACATCCTCGGCGACATCGCTCCACATGTCCAGTCGGCAGTCGCCCGCGGCCTCGATGTGGCCGCCGAACTCGACGCGCTCGCCGGCGATGACGTTGTTCCCCCGGACCCCGAACTCGACCGTGCTCTGGCCGCCGACGATCACGTCGCCGTCGGTCACCAGGTCGTGTTCCTCGACGGTCGTCCCGTCGGGGATGGCGAGTTCGTCCAGCGGGTCCGAGCGGATCGACACGTTCTCCTTACCTATTTCAGGCGTATTAAAGCCTGACACCGCGCACGACGGGCGTCTGACGTGCGTCTGACGGGCGGGCCCTCTGCCCGCGTGGACACCCCGAGGAGCGGTCAGTTGTGTTCCGTCTCACGCTCCCGAGAGGTCGCGTCGTCGCCGCGGTCGCGCTGCTCGCCGGGACCGCCACTGGAACTGTCGTCGGGGCCGTAATGCGACTCGGCGTCGTCGACGGACTCGGTTTCGAGCAGGCGTTCGACCCGGCGTTCGAACTCCGCCTCGTCGATGTCGCCCTGGGCGTAGCGGTCCCGGAGTTCGTCGAGTGCGGCCGAGTTCTCGTGGTCGCTTCCGGACGCATCTGCCGCGGCCTCGGCCTCGTAGTGGTCGGCGAGCCACTGGGCGACCGGCGTGGCGACGACCCACCCGACGATGAACACCATCCAGAACCACGAGAAGCCGGCCGCCAGCGCCGCCAACCCGAGAACGAGCGTCGCGGTACCGATGACCGAGCCGACTCGGGATCGGAGGTCCTCGCTCCCGCCGCCCCCGCCGTCGCTCATGTCCGCGCCTCGAAGGTCCGCCCCGGCCAGCTCTGCCCCTTCGAGGGTCGCGCCGTGCAGGTCCGCACCAGTCACCGAGGCGTCCGCGAGGTCCGCGTCGGTCAGGTCCGCATCCGAGAGGTCCGCACCGCGGAGGTCAGCCGCGGTGAGGTCCGTCCCGCTCAGGTCGGCCTCGTGCAGGTCCGCACCGGTCAGCGAGGCGCCAGAGAGGTCCGTGTCGCTCAGGTCCACACCCGCGAGGTCGGCCCCCCTGAGGTCGGTTCCAGCGAGGTCTCGCCCCCCGAGAGCTCGCCCCGCAGGGCCGTTCCCGCCGACGTCCGCCTCCTCTGTCATTCGTGCGGACCATCTCTTGGTCCGGACAGATAAAACCGGCCACCGCAGAGCGACTGCCCGGAGTCGGTTTCGACAGGGCCCGCGGGACCTCCAGATATTTAACCGCCAGTCGCATACCGACGGACATGACGGCACTCTCGTTCGACGAGCAGGGCGTGGACGTGGTCTACGAGGGTCACGACTTCCGCCTGGAGAAGTCGCTCATCGAAGACGCCATCCAGAAGCCCTACCCAGAGGTCACCGACCACGAGGTGCTCAAGATGGTCGAAGACGACCCTGCGCTCTCCGGAGAGCCGCGACGCATCGCCGACATCGTGCCGTGACCCCGCGTCGTCGCGGCCCGGTCAGACTGCGGACGCACCGTCGGTTTCGAGATGCGTCTTCACGTTCGCGAGCGTCGTCGACAACTCGCGCTCGTTGTACCGCCGGACGAAGGGCGCGGCGACCGCAGAGAGCACGCGGCCCGGCACGTCGTAGCGACCAATGTAGGTGAGTTCCGTCCCGCCCTCCGTGGCCGCGAAGACCAGTTCTATCTCTCCGGAGAGTTGCCCACGCATCTCGAACAGTAGTCGCTCGTTCTCGCTGCGCTCGATTTCTTCGAGTTCGCCGTCGAGTGAGATGCCGGCCATCCGGAAGGTATGATCGAGGCGCTTGCGGCCGTCCGCGCCGCGCTCGACGTTCCGGACCGCGGCGAGACTCGGTGTCACGGTCACGTGGTTGGACGGATCGTCCATGAACGCGAACACGTCCGCGACCGGCGCGTCGATTTCGATGGACTCGCTGACCTCGATCATAGTCGGGACAACGGTTGCGACGACCAAAACTCCGACGCCGAACTCGCCGGCGACGGTGTCCCTTCCGCCCTGCGCCCCACGTCCGGAGCCGCGGTCAGCCGCCGGCGTCTTCGGCTGCTGCGACGTACTCCTCGAAGGCGCCGGCCGCTCGCTCGTAGGGGTCGACGGTCGTCACGTCACAGCCCAACTGCTCGAACAGGTCGACCGACGACTCCCGGCCGGTCGAGCACAGGAACTCCCGGTATCCCTCGGCGGTGAGGTCGTCGTCGCGCAACCGCTGGCGGATGGCGAGCGCGCCGGCCGTCCCCAGCGTGTACGCGTAACTGTCGTACGGCGGTCGGGACCCGCGGCCGAGCCACGTCCGCCCGGCGTCAGGGCCGAGTGCGACGGGCGCGCGGAACTCCGCGAGACACTCGCGTTGCGTCTCCCGGATCCGTGCGGCGTCTATCGACTCGACGCATTCGACGCGGGTCGCGAGGTCGTGGGTGAACGCTGACACCATCGCGTCCCGGTAGAGCGTCGCTTCGAGTGCGTCCAGCACGCGGTACAGTGCGACCTCGGCCAGGACGCCGCCCTCCTCAAGGAAGTGGTCGGCGAGCAGAACCTCGTGTAGCATCGAGGGAACCTCCCCGATCGGTCGGGGGCAGGTCGCGTAGCGGACCGGCGCTTCCCGGGCATGTTCGACGGCCATCGCGTGTCCCAGGCCGTGACAAAATGCGAACGTCGACCGCACGTCCCCCCGGAAGTTCGCGACGACGAACGGACCGTCCGTCGCCGACGAATGCGTGTACTCGTGTCCGGACTTGCCTTCGGTCGGGTAGACGTCGACGCGTCGCCGGTCGAACAGGGATCGGACGTCCTCGACGTACTCCTCGCCCAGCGGTTCGAGCGCGGACAGGAGGTGGTCTTTCGCGGACTCGAAGTCGAGCGTCGGCGGGTTCGCGTCGGTAACGGCGACGTCCAGGTCCCAGAGGCGGAGCTCGTCGACGCCGAGTCGTTCCCGCCGGTGTTCGAGGAGCCGGTGGTAGGGACCGAGGTTGTCGCGAACGGCGTCGAGGAGCACGTCGTGGGCCTCCTCCGGCAGAGCCGAGCGCAGTCCTGAATCCGGGAAACACCGTCCCCCGAAATCACGATCCCGGATCGAGTCGTAGTTCCGGACGGTCGCCTCACCGTGGGCCGCGTGGAGCTTCGCGACGTAGGCGGTGGCGAGCGTCTCCTCGAACCGTTCCAGTTCGCCCCAGAACGCCCGGTGGACGCGCCGGCGGTAGTCGCGGTCGGGATGGTCGAGTTCCGAACGACGGTTCCCGCTCCGGATGGCGACCGTTTCGCCGTCGGGCCGCTCGACCGTCGGTGGGTCGTAGTCGCTCCAGACGGCACCGATCACGTCCGTCGGCGTTCGCCGGGCGCCGTCGAGCGCCGCTACCGCGTCCTCCACCTCCGGCGATCGGGTGCGCTCGGTCTGCTCACGGACGTTCTCCGCGTAGCGCCGGTACCCGTCCAGTTTTGAGACGAACCGGTCGAGCGTGGCGTCGTCTGTCTCGGCCAGTCGCCGGCGGACGGCGCCGACGCTCGACTCGACCGATGATTCGACGTCGTGGTACTCGTCCCAGCCGGGCGCCTCGTCCAGACGAACGTGGTACGCCACCTTCGCGTACAGTTCGAGCCGCTGTTTGCGGCGATAGCACTCTTCGGTCCGTTCGAGGAGCGAGCGCAGGTCGGCGACGGATGTCAGCGGCGCTTCGGCCAGTGATTCGAGGGTGTCCAGTTCACGTTCGAGACGGTTCCGCGCATTTTCCCATTCCGCCGGGCTCTCGTATATGGTGGCCAGATCGCAACGGTACTCCGGATCGATGTCGTCTCTGTCGGGTAGGTTCATGGGTCGTCGGTTGCTGGCGGTCGTGGGCGGTTCGCCGGTCGGGCCGCCGAGAACTAGCTGAGCATCGGTCGCCTGCCCGTTGGTCCCACGGGCGGACGGGGTCGAAAAAACTCTGTCGCCGGTGTGAGAGCTCTTGACGGGGTCAGCCCAGCACTTGCGAGTAGACGAGGAAGGGGACGACGAACAGCAGCACGAACATGAAAACGAGGATCAGGCCGTAACTGACGAGCGTCCCGGCCGCGGTGAGCCACGCGGGGTGGTCGAACTGGTCGAGCGCGTTCATACGATCGCTTCGCAGGCTTCGTTCTTAGTGATTCGGGGGAAAATACGCAACGAACTTCGGGAAAGATACGCAACGGACAAAACGAGCATCCGCCGAGCGACCAACGGGAGCGAGGCGGTTCACCGGGCGCGAGGGAGCGAAGCGACCGAAGCGTCCGGCATTTTCGCCCACGTTTTTCGAGGAGCACTCTCCGCAGCGAGCGAAGCGAGCGAGGAAGTGCGACGAGAAAAAGGTGGTTAGGCGAACGTCCGGCTAACTTCTTCCGTATCGTCGTCTTCGGCCTGGATCTTGTCCCAGGCTTCGAGGAAGTCCTCCATCCGGACCTCGGTGCGGTCGTCGCGGATGGCGAACATGCCGGCCTCGGTGCAGACGGCTTTGACGTCGGCGCCGGAAGCCTCGCCCGTGTCGGCGGCGAGTTCGGCGAAGTCGACGTCGTCGGAGACGTTCATCTCGCGGGTGTGGATGCGGAGGATCTGCTCGCGACCCGCCTCGTCGGGCTTGGGCACTTCGATCAGACGGTCGAAGCGGCCCGGCCGCAGGATGGCCCGGTCCAGCATATCGAAGCGGTTGGTGGCGGCGATGATGCGGATCTCGCCGCGGTCCTCGAAGCCGTCCATCTCCGAGAGTAGTTGCATCATCGTCCGCTGGACCTCGGCGTCACCGGAGGTCTTGGAGTCGGTGCGTTTGGCCGCGATAGCGTCGATCTCGTCGATGAAGATGACCGAGGGTTCGTGCTGGCGGGCGAGTTCGAACAGGTCCCGCACGAGTTTGGCGCCCTCGCCGATGAACTTGTGGACGAGTTCGGAGCCGGCCATCTTGATGAACGTCGCGTCGGTCTGGTTGGCGACGGCCTTGGCGAGCATCGTCTTGCCGGTCCCGGGCGGGCCGTGCAGCAAGACGCCGCTCGGCGGGTCGATGCCGACGTCCTCGAACATACCCGGGTTTTTCAGGGGCATCTCGACGGTCTCGCGGACCTCGTCGAGCTGGTCCTCGATGCCGCCGATGTCCTGGTAGTCCACGTCCGGGGACTGGTCGACCTCCATGACGCGGGCGCGGACGTCTGTCTCGTCGTCGAGGCTCTTGACGATAGAGAGAGAGTTGTTGACAGCGACACGGGAGTCCGGTTCGAGGTCCTCGCGCATCTCGTCGGTGACCTCGGTGATGGCCTCCTGGTTGTTGCCGTGTTGCTTGATGATGATTCCCTCGTCGGTGATCTCTTGGACGGTGGCGATAAACAGCGGCGACTGCTTGAGCTTCTTGTTCTCGTGGGTGAGCCGCTCCAGCTTCTGCTGGTACTTGTTGTTCTCGGCGTTCGCGTCGAGGAGCTTGTCGCGCATCTCCTCGTTTTGGGACTCGAGCACTTCGAGGCGTTCCTCGAGGGCCTCTATTTTCTCCTGCTGGGAGGCGTCCTCGTCGTACGGCAGGTCCACCTCGTCCACGGTGTCGGTCATTACACCCCTCCTAGCGGATGGGGTAACAAGAGGTTTCGGGTCGTCGGGGTATCTCGCCTCCGGGCGCTGTCAGTGTCCGCAGCGGTGCCGACGAGCCGGATTCGAGCTTCTCGCCGTAGGGAGTGGTTACGAGAGAATGTATTTAAATGAAGAGATGGCTTTGGCCCGGCTGCCACGGGGTCGGTTGGCGTCGGCGTGCCGTGTCCCGTATTCTGGAGGCCGAGACGGTCCGACCCAGTATTGCCGAGAGATTCACTGAGGTAATTATTTGAAACGAGAAATATTATTAGGCTGTATGTGAAAGCGGAGGACGCATGAGTAGTTCAGAGGCAGCGGAGCCTGATTCGCCGTCGGGGGACGGTTGGGAAGCGGTTCGCGACCTGCCGCCGAGCGCGAAACTGGTCGCCAAGACGCTCGAGTACAACGACGCACTGACCCAGAGCCAACTCGCCGAGGAGACGCTGTTGCCACCTCGAACAGTGCGGTACGCTCTGAACCGACTCGAAGAGGTCGGCGTCGTCGCCTCGCGATTTTCCTTCGCCGACGCCCGCAAGCGTATCTACTCGCTCGACATCGAGTAACGTCGCGTCGACCACCGATCGAGTCCGGTCCGTCCGGTCCTGGTCCTGGCCGGAACCTCTCCATATCGCCGCGCCGATGAGCGGTGTGCTCGTCGACCGCGTTCCACGTCGCTCACTGGCCACGTTCCGTGTCGCTCACTGGCCACGTTCCGTGTCGCTCACTGGCCGCGTTCCACGTCGCTCGCCGCCCGGGTTCCACTTCCGCCGCGCTCGCGATACCTCTTTACGGCGGGGTGGCATACCCCGTCGTAGATGACACGCGTGATACACACCGGTGACACGCACGTTGGCTACCGGCAGTATCACCGGCCCGAGCGCAAGCGGGATTTCGCCGCCGCGTTCGAGCAGGTGGTCGACGACGCGGTGGCCGACGACGTTGACGCGGTGGTCCACGCCGGCGACCTCTTTCACGACCGGCGGCCGGACCTGGGCGACATCATGGCGACGCTCTCCATCCTCCGGACACTCGACGACGCGGGCGTCCCCTTCCTCGCCGTCGTCGGCAACCACGAGGCCAAACGCGAGGGCCAGTGGCTCGATCTGTTCGAGTCGCTCGGGCTCGCTACGCGACTGGGCGACGAGCCAGTCGTCGTCGGCGACACCGCCTTCTACGGACTGGACTTCGTCGCGCGCGCCCAGCGCGAGGGGTTCGAACCCGACTTCGAGCCACACGACGCCCCCCACACCGCGCTGGTTACGCACGGGCTCTTCGAGCCGTTCGACTTCGGCGAGTGGGACCCCACCGAAATCCTCGAGCCAGCGGACGTGGACTTCGACGCGCTCCTGCTGGGCGACAACCACGACCCCGGTACCGTCGAGGTGGACGGGACGTGGGTCACCTACTGCGGTTCGACCGAACGAGCGAGTGCCGCCGAACGCGACGAGCGCGGCTACAACCTCGTCACCTTCGACGGCGACGTGGACGTTCGCCGACGCGGTCTCGACACCCGCGAGTTCGTCTTCGTCGACATCGAACTCGGTGAGGGCGAAGGGATCGACCGCGTGCTCGAACGCGTCGGACAGTACGACCTGGACGAGGCAGTTGCGGTCGTCCACGTCGAGGGCGAGGGCGAGCCCTTCACACTCGCCGAGGTCGAGGAGTTCGCGCTGGACCGCGGCGCGCTGGTCGCCAGGGTCTCCGACGACCGCGAGACCCCCGAGGAGACCGAGCGCGAGGTCACCTTCGCCGACCCCGACGACGCGGTGCGCGAGCGTGTTCGCGAACTCGGCCTGAGCGGCGCCGCCCGCGATATCGACGAGACCGTCCGCGCCAGCAAAGTCGCCGACTCGAACGTCGACACCGAGGTCGAATCCAGAGTTCGCGACCTGGTCGACGAAGGCGACGCCGACGCCTTCGCCGGCCTTGACCCCGGCGAGGGCGCAAACGGTGACGAAGCCAGTTGCGACGACGGCAGCGCCGAACCCGGACTGAACGAAGACACCGAACCCGAACCGGACGAGGACACGGAGACTGCGGCCGAACCGGATAGCGCGGCCGCCGGCGGCGGTGACGCGGCCGCCGACGGCGCGACATCGGGCGATGGGTCGACCGACGGCACCCTGGAGGAGTTCCTGTGAGGTTCGAGCGCGTGCGGCTGTCGAACTTCAAGTGTTACGGCGACGCGGACCTGCGGCTGGACCGCGGCGTGACGGTCATCCATGGACTCAACGGTAGCGGGAAGTCCTCGCTGCTCGAGGCGTGTTTCTTCGCGCTCTACGGGTCGAAGGCGCTCGAAACGACTCTCGACGAGGTCGTGACCATCGGCGCCGACGACTGCGAAGTCGAACTCTGGTTCAGTCACGCCGGCGAGTCGTACCACGTCGAGCGCCGCGTCCGCGCGACCGGCGAGCGCGCGACGACGGCCAGGTGTGTGCTGGAAACGCCGGACCACACCATCGAGGGCGCTCGCGACGTCCGCGCACACGTCGAAGACCTGCTGCGGATGGACGCCGAGGCGTTCGTCAACTGTGCCTACGTCCGACAGGGCGAGGTGAACAAGCTCATCAACGCCTCGCCGGGCGAGCGCCAGGACATGCTCGACTCGCTGCTCCAGCTGGGGAAACTGGAGGAGTACCGCGAGCGCGCCAGCGACGCCCGCGTCGGCGTCGGCCGCGTCCGCGACGACAAGCGCGGCGCGCTCTCGAGCGTCGAAGACCAGATCGCCGACAAAGAGGCGAAGGGACTCCACGACCAGTTGAACGCCCACCGGAGCGACCTCTCGGAAGTCCAGAGCCAGATCGACCGCTACGAGGACCAGCGCGAGACAGCCGTCGAAACGCGCGACAACGCCGTCGAAATCCTCGAGACCTACGAGGAAAAGCGGGCGGAACTGGACGACCTCGAGGACGACATCGAGTCGCTCCAGACGAAGATCTCGGAGACCGAGCGCGAACGCGAGGAGGTCGCCGACGAGAGAGCCCAGCGACGCGAGGCGCGCACGGAACTGCGCGAGGAACTCGCCGACCTGGTCGCCGAGTCCGACCTCGACATCGCGGGGGCCGACGACGTCGAAGCGTCGGTGGTCGAGGCGCGTCTCGACAGCCTCGACCAGCGAGACGACGAGATCCAGTCAGCGATCGAAGACGAGCGGGTCGCCGCGACGGAGCACGCGAGCCAGGCCGAGAGCCTGCGCGAGACCGCCACCGACCTCGATTCGCAGGCCGAAAACAAACGCGAGCGAGCCGCCGAACTCGAATCGGAGGTCGAAGCGGGCCGCGAGAGCTTGGCCGACCGTCGCGAGAAACTGGCCGAACTGGACGACCGCATCGAGTCGCTACGAGGGGAGTTCGAGGACGCGCCCATCGCGTTCGGCGAGGCTGAGACACATCGTGCCGACGTGAGCGAGCGACTCGACGCCGCGCGCGAGGCCGTCGCCGGATTAGAGGCCGACGTGGAGAACCAGCGCGAGGCTATCGCCGAGGCCGAAGCGTTGCTCGAGGCCGGGAAGTGCCCCGAGTGCGGGCAGGCCGTCGACGGCGCGCCCCACGTCGAGACCATCGACGAGGACCGCGAACGGCTGGCCGAACTCGAGGCCGAACTCGAGGCGAAACGCGAAGAGCGCGACGACCTGGAGGAGCGCCTCGGTGAGGCCGAGCGGCACGTCGACATCGAGAGCGAGGTCGACCAGCGCGAGAGCGACCGCGAGAACGTCACCCAGCTGGTCGAACAGCGCGAGTCGAGCCTCGAAGAGAAAGAAGCAGAGATCGAACGCCTGCGCGCGGAGGCCGAGGAGCACGAGGAGACGGCGGGCGAGAAACGCGAGGCGGCCGCGGAGAAAGAAGCGGCGGCCGACGCCTGTCGCGAGCGTATCGGCGAGCACAACAGCGAGCGCGCGACCGTCCGCGAGGCCCGCGAGCGCTGCGAGCGGATCGCCGAGTTGCTCGACGCCCTCGCCGACACCGAGGCGGCGATAGAGCGCCTGCGCGAGCGTCGCGAACGCCTCGGCGAGACGAACGACGAGCGCCGCGAGCGCCTGGCGGACCTCCGCGAGCGCCGCGCCGACCTCGAGGAGGAGTTCGACGAGTCGAGGCTGGAAGAGGCCAGAGACTCACGGGACGACGCCGTCGCGTACATCGAGCGAGTCGACGAGGAGCTGGCCACCCTCCGTGACCGTCGCGACGAGTTACAGACGGCCATCGGCGGCGTCGAAAACGAGATCGAGGAGCTGGAGTCGCTGCGCGAGCGCCGTGAGGACCTCGCCGAGCGCGTCGACTGGCTCGACTCGCTGTACGAGGAGGCCGCCCGCCTGCAGGAGATGTACGGAAGTCTGCGCGCGGAGTTACGCCGCCAGAACGTCGAGACGCTGGAGACGATGCTCAACGAGATCTTCGACCTCGTCTACCAGAACGACTCCTACGCCCGGATCGGCCTCTCCGGCGACTACGAGCTGACCGTCTATCAGAAAGACGACGAGGAACTCGACCCCGAGCAGCTCTCCGGCGGGGAGCGCGCGCTGTTCAATCTGAGTCTGCGCTGTGCGATCTATCGACTGCTCGCCGAGGGCATCGAGGGCGCGGCCCCGACCCCGCCGCTCATCCTCGACGAACCGACCGTCTTCCTGGATTCGGGGCACGTCTCGCAGCTCGTGGAACTGGTCGACGCGATGCGGGGCTACGGCGTCGAGCAGATCCTCGTCGTCAGCCACGACGAGGAACTCGTCGGTGCGGCCGACGACCTCGTTCGGGTCACGAAAGACGCGACGAGTAATCGGTCGACCGTGACGCGCGAGGACCCCGCTGATAGGCTGTCTGATCTGGAGGTTGAGGCTGAAGCAGACTGAGGAGTCTTGGGTGTGATGTGGGGAGCGTCCACTCGTTCACTGGCTCGAAACGTACCTGCAACCGATCGTGAGTGCTGAAACCCCTCGGCACGCTCGCCAGAAGTGACCGCACCTGCAACCGATCGTGAGTGCTGAAACCCCTCGGTCCGCTCGCCAGAAGTGACCGCACCTGCATCCGATCCTGAGTGCTGAAAGCCCTCGACCCGCTCGCTCACGGGTCACTCCGTTCCCCGTTCGCCGTCGAGACTCTCCCTACGGTCGAGTCTCGCACTCGCGGTCGCTGAGTGGGATATCCTCGGTCGCTCCGCTCCCTCGGATAGTGCCACGCTCAGCGACTACCCTTCGGCGCGACCGAGCCTCGCCCTTTCAGCCCGCCAGGTCCCACACCGCCCCGCACAGCACCGCCGACGGCCACACACCTCCCCAGCCGATTCGCTCACTCCGTTCGCTCATCCCTCGCACGGTGTCGTCGCGCGCATGAAAGCGCGCTCCAGCACGCGCCACCGCAACAGCACCGTCAGTGGAAGACAAAACGCCGAGAGCTCAGACCACCGCGCGGTAGGCGTCGTCCATGATTTCGAGGGCGTCGGTGAGCGTTTCGACGTCGACGGCGTAGGAGATACGGGCGTAGCCGGCGCCGTGCTCGCCGAAGGCCTCGCCGGGGACGACGACGACGCCGCGGTCGATAACCTCGTCGACGAACCCCTCGGGGACTTTCGGCATGGCGTAGAAGGCCCCCTTCGGAGTGGGACAGTCGAGGCCGATATCGTCGAGGCCATCGAGCAGGACGTCGCGGCGCTCTTCGAAGGCGGCGACCATATCGTCGACAACATCCTGCGGGCCGGAGAGCGCGGCTTCGGCCGCGTGCTGGGAGGCTCGCGTTGCGCAGGCCTGGCCGTACTGATGGACCCGGAGCATCCGCTCGATCCGCCGGTTCGAACCGGTGATCCAGCCGAGTCGCCAGCCCGTCATCGAGTAGGTCTTCGAGCAGGCGCCGACGACGACGACGTTGTCGCTCTCGGCGAACTCCATGGGTGAGCGGTGTTCGCCCTCGAAGACGATGTGCTCGTACACCTCGTCGGAGATGCAGAGCACGTCGTGCTCGTCGGCGATGCGGGCGAACTCGCGCATGTCCTCGGGCGACTGGACCGCGCCAGTGGGGTTGGCGGGGCTGTTGACGACGAACGCCGCGGTGTCGTCGGTGATGGCCGCCTCGACGGATTCGGGGTCCATCGTGAGGTCGTCACGGAGCGCAACCGGTTTCGGCTGGCCCCCGGCGATGTGGGTGAGCGCGTCGTAGGCGACGAACCCTGGATCGGGGAAGATGACCTCCTCGCCGGGGTCGACGTGGGCCTCCATGGCGATGTGGAGCGCCTCGCTGCCGCCGGCGGTGGCGATGACGTCGTTCGGGTCCACGTCCATCCCGTGGTCCTCGGCGTACCGGTGGGAGATCGCCGCGCGCAGCGACTCGGTGCCCTTGTTGGAGGTGTACTCGTCGGCCTCGCCTGCCCGGATGGCCTCGATAGCACCCTCGCGGGCATGTTCGGGCGTGGGGAAGTCCGGCTGACCCAGTCCGAGATTGATCGCGTCCTCACCGGCGGCCTCGAAGACCTCTCGAATGCCGCTTATCGACACCTGCTCGACGCGTCGGGAGAACTCCGTCATACCCCCATCGCGGGCGCGCTCCCCGATAACTGTTGAGGAATCTCGGGAGGGGTCGGTTCGACCACACCCGTTTCGTCCGCTGGCCAACCGGTCAAACCGATGTCTTTTTCCAAATAGCCGCGTCACACGTCGACGATGCCCTCCACACAGTCGGAACAAGTAGAGCAGTTCAGCGGACTCGTCGGGGTCGGAATGGCGGTGACGACGGCCGTCGCGATGACGGCGGTCGGTGTGTTCGCGCTGGACAACGCCCTGTACGGGGCCGTCGCCGGAGTCTCCGTCGCTGCGGGTAACTACCTGTTCGTGCCGTGGTTCATCCGGCTCTCCGCGGCCCAGGAGACCGATGAGGAGTTGACGTTCTCGGAGATCGCCGAGGAGATCGGCGCGGACCCGACGAAGAAGGTGTTCGGTCTCGGTCTCGAACTCGGCGGTATCACGATGCTCGCAGTGGGATTCACGCAGGAAGAGCCGAGTCTCGCCATCGGAGCCCCTGTCGCGCTCGCCGTCGCGCTGTTCGTGTATCTCGTCGGCGCCGTCGTGTTCGACCGGTAGGGGTTGCGGGGGCGCGTCGACTGTTCAGAACTCCTCGACGTGCGGTCGGAGGTCGAGTTCGAGCGTCCACGCCGAGCGGTCCTGTTCGACGAGATGCCAGTAGCTCTCGGCGATTTCGTCGGGGTCGAGGTACGTCTCCGCGTCGCGGTCCATCGATCGCGCCCCCTCGTCAGCGGGCAGGATCTGACCGTCGACCACGACGTGGGCCACGTGGATCCCCTCGGGGCCGAGTTCGCGGGCCATGTCCTCGGCCATGCCGCGGGCTGCGAACTTCGCGGCGGAGAAACCGATCGCCCCACCGCGGCCCCTGACCGCGGACGTAGCGCCGGTGAAAATGACCGTCCCGCCGTCGGTGTCGAGCATGTCGGCGACCGCCTCCCGCGAGCAACAGAACGCGCCGCGGCCGTTGACTGCCCACGCGCGCTCGAACTCTTCGAGCGATGCGTCCATCAGTCCCTTCCACGACCCCGCGCTGGCGTGGTTGACGAGCACGTCTACCGGCCCGAACTCGTCCCGGACTGTCTCGAAAGCCGCCGCGACCTGGTCGGGGTCGGCGATGTCCGTCCGGACAGCCAGTCCCTCGCCCGGGTCCGGGAGGTCCGCGGCGAGGTCTTCGATGAACTCCGTCGAGCGCGCGAGCAAGGCGACGCGACAGCCCTCCGCCGCGAACCTCCGCGCGAGCGATGCGCCCAGATCCGGCCCGACGCCGGCGATGACTGCGGTTCGAGACATACTCGCTGTCTCGAACCCCAGCGGCAAAGGTACTGGCCCTGTCGCATCACTGACGCTCACTCGCGACGCCGCTGGCGGCCTCACAACGTCACCGACTCAGCAACATCACAATCCCGCCGCCACCGCCGACGCTCACTCGCGACGCCGCTGGCGGCCTCACAACGTCACCGGCTCAGCAACATCACAATCCCGCCGCCACCGCCGACGCTCATCCCCACTACACCGTAGTCGTGGTCCTCCCGGACCATCGCGTGTGCGAGTGTCGTTGTGAGAATTCCACCGCTGGCGCCAATGGGATGACCCAGTGCCACCGCACCGCCGAGCGGGTTGACTCGCTCTTCTGGCAGGCCGAGTCGGTCACGGAGATAGACGGTCTGGGCCGCGAACGCCTCGTTGAGTTCGTAGTGGTCGATGTCGCCGGCGCCGAGGTCGTTGCGTTCGAGCAGTGTCTCGACGGCGTCGCCGACGGCCTCGGAGAACTCGGCGGGGTCGCGGTAGGCGGCGGCGTAGTCCTCGACGTGAACCATTGGCCCCAGCCCCCGCTCGGCGGCCACCTCGGCGTCGGCGAGCATCACCGCGCCCGCACCGTCGGCGAGTTTCGAGGCGTTTCCGGGCGTGATCGTCCCGTCTTCGCGGAAGGCGGGCTGAAGTGTCGCCAACCTGTCGAGCGAAGTGTCGGCCCTCGGGCCTTCGTCCGCGGTGACGAGGTGATCCCCAACTTCGACGGGGACGAGTTCCTCGTCGAAGACGCCCTCCTCGATGGACTCCGCTGCACGACGGTTCGAGCGGAGCGCGTACTCGTCCTGGGCCTGCCTGGACACGTCGTGCTCGGCGGCGAGGCGCTCGGTCAGCTCGCCCATGTGGGCGTCGTAGCCCACGTCCCAGAGGGCGTCGTGCACCATCGCGTCAGTGAGTTCGGAGGTGCCGTGGGGGCGGCCCTTCCGGTGCTCGCGGACGAGATACGGCGCGTTCGACATCGACTCCATTCCCCCGGCGACGGCCACGTCCGCGCGCCCGGCAGCGACCCGGTCGGTCGCGAGCGCGATGGCCCGCAGGCCCGACCCCGACGCCTCGTTGACTGTCGTCGCCGGCGTGTCGTCGGGAAGTCCGGCCCCGACGACGGCCTGCCGTGCCGGGACCTGCCCGACGCCGGCCTGGACGGCGTTGCCGAGGCCGACCCAGTCGACGTCCTCGGGGTCGACGCCGCTCCGCCTGACTACCTCTTCGATGACCGTTGCGCCCAGGTCCGGGGCCCGGATGTCCGATAGTGCGCCGAGCATCTCACCGTGTGCCGTCCGCGCGCCGTCGACTATTACGACATCTGTCATGACAACGATTTCGAACGCCTCACCTATCCCTTTTCCCCCGCCCACCTCCACCGTCGTGTTTCCTCACTGGAACGGGTGGCGAGTTCACTGGATATCCGCAGTCTGGGCGGTCGTCGTCGGGAAGAGCGTCTGCGCGTCTGCGAGCGCGACAAGTCGGGACCCCGCCGGGACGTAGACCGTATCGTCCGCGACGGCGATCGCTTCGCTGAATCGGGTTCCGAGGTCGTGCGTCCACCGCAGTTTCCCGGAGTCGCGCGCGACCGAGAAGAGTCGACCGTGCACGTTGCACACGTGAACGGCCGACGCGGAGACGGCAACCGCGCCCTCGACGTATCCGCCGACGTCTGTCGACCACCGTTGTTCGCCGGTGGCGAGGTCAAGCGCGGCGACGGTGTCTCCGCGGTCCGCGACGTAGACAGTGTCCCGGTCGGCGGCCGGCGACGCGCGGACGTATCCGTCTCGGGGAACTGTCCAGACCTCGTCCCCGGTCGCGCCGTCGAGAGCGTACACGCGAGCGTCCTCGTAGGTCGAATCGCCGAACACCACCAGCGTCTCCGCGTCGACGCCGTCCGGTGCGGGGACGACCGCCGGCGGCGTGAACCCGCCTCCGGTCTGGAGCGAGTACTCCCACATCTGGTCACCGCTCGCGGCGTCGAACGCGTAGACATGCCGCGAGATACCCGCGTAGTAGACGGTTCCGTCACGTACCGCCGCCGTCTGTGTCGTCCCTCGAACGCCAGTAACCCACTGCTCGCTCCCGGTGGCAGCGTCGTACGCTGCGAGTTCCATCCCCCCGCCGACGTAGACCGTGCCAGCGGCGACCATCGGCGATGCGTGGATCGCTCTCGGCGTGGATACTCGCCAGCGTTCTTTCCCGGTCGCCGCGTCGAGCGCGTACAGGTTGCTGTCGTAGGAGGCGACGTAGATGACGCCGTCAACGTACGTCGGGGAGTGCCAGATGTCGCTCCCGGTCGTGAACTCCCACCGCTTCTGGCCGGTCTCCGCGTCGTGTGCGGAGACCGTCCCGTCCCTGCGGCCGAAGTAGAGCACGCCGTCGACTACGATAGGCGCGGCCGCGTCGGCCGTGCCGTCGATGGCGAACTTCACCCCGACTGGCCCGTCGGGGCTTCCGGCCGCGTTCACCCCCGTGTTCGCGGCCGTCATTTGGAACCCGGGCCAGTCTGTCGGACCGTCCGCGCGGTCCGGGGAGGACGAGGCCGGCCCGGACGTCCCGGTGGCTGTCCCGGCCCGCGTCTCCGGACTCTCAGCGGAGTCCTCTCCGACCGGAAGCGTCCCGCTCGGAGCGCCGCTCGCGTCCGATTCCAAAGTCGTCGAGTCATCGGAGGTATCCGACCTGCCTCCCGACTCCCCGTCACCGCCCAAGTCGAGACAGCCCGAACTGGCCATCGCCGCCCCCATGGTTCCCAGCACCGTTCGCCGGTCCACAGTTTTGCGCATAGCCACCCCTCAAGTGATACGTTATAAATTGTTTCGTTTGGCTGAACTGTCGAAGGCAGTTTCGACGGAACATCCGCTCCCCAAGATACAGCGCCGTGGCAGCGAGCTTCGTCGGCTGGGGGAGCGGACCGTCGCCGGGAGCGGCGAGACTCGTCTCTTCGGCACCGAAGACGTGAACCCCACTGTTTTCCCTGATCACCACCTGCTCGCGACCGACCCAGTCGACATCGGCGCCAGCGACACCAGCGCGGTCAACCAGTTCTTCCACCGCAGCCGCGCCCGGGTCGGGCGCGCGGACCTCCGACAGCGACCCGAGCATCGCGCCATGTGCCGTTCTCGCACCCTCGACTATCACGATGTCTGTCATTTCTATCCGAATCTACGCTTGCCTCCCCCATCGGTGTTCCCCCGGGGCGGGACGGTCCGCCGAAACTTCCGCCCCGGTTACTCCTCAGCGACCTCGCGGAGTTCGTCGAGATGCGCGCGCAGGACTCGCAGGGTCGCGTCGGCGTCGGCGTACCCGCGGTCGTACTCTTCGAGGGTTTCGTCGACGTCTTCGAAAAACGTTGCAACGGCCGAATCGAGTGTGTCGTCAGTCATCATGTTACCTCGTAGGAAACGCCTGTGTCGCGTAGCGCGTCAGTGACGCGGCCGACGCCGTCGGCCATCGCGACGACGACGACGCCCAGCCCGCGCGAGGCGGCGTCCGCGGCCACCTCGCCCGCGGCGAAGTGCGTCGCCGGTTCGACCCCGACGGTCCGGAGTGCCCCGACCGCCTCGACCCCCGCCGCCACCACCAGGTCGGCCTCCACACAGGCCGTCTCGATTTCGGCGAGGCGAGCGTCGCCCGGGCGACCCGAACGGATCGAGGGGACCTGCAGGACGTGCACCTCGCCGGGGTCGAGGTCGATGACACCCTCGAAGCCGGTGACGCCGACGACCGCTCCTTCGTCGGCGTCGGTGGTCGCAACGCCGGTCGCCGCGGGGTCGTCGCCGGCGCTCGGGCCATCGGCCGCCGCCTCGGGCGAGACGGGCGTGGCGTGCTGGAGACCGTCGCGCATCGACAGCGAGACCGTGTCGCCCTCTGCGATGGGCGCGGTGGCGATGGCTGCGTCCTCCTGGACGCTCCCGAGGACGTCCTCGGTGACGTGGTCGGCGAAACGGCGCACGTCCGCGGCGGCCTGGAGGGTCCAGTCGACACCCTCGGTCGTCACGCGATAGCGCGAGCGCCCCTCCTTCTCGACGAGGCCGTCTTCGACGAGTTCGCGGGTGTACTCGCTGACTGCCTGGCTGGTCACGCCGACCGCGTCGGCTATCTCCCCCTGGCTCACAGCGGGTTGCCGCTCCGCGATCTCGACCAGGATCCGAAAGCGCGTCGCCGCGCGCTTGGTCGCGAGAACGTCCACCATACCCACCCGTCCGGACGCGGTCGGCTTAATTCCCCCCGCCCGGACCGCCCCGCGCGACGGTGTCTCACACCCGGGAAAGCAACTTGGTGTCGGCCCCCGCGTCACCTGCTATGGCCGACCTCTTCCCCGACCGCATCGAGACCGACCGGCTCGAACTCGACGCACTGACGCCCGAGACCGTTCCCGTCTTCGAGTTCTACGAGCACGTCCGCGAGGGCGCACCCCACATCGACGAGGTCACCGAGTACCTCACCTGGAACCCCCACCAGACACCCAAGGCAACCCGCGATTTCTACGACCACGTCGCGAGCAAGCGTGAGGCCGACGAAGGCGAAACCTACGCCATTCGCCCGAAAGCCTGCGAGGACGGTGCGGGCGAGTTCGCTGGTCTCACCGGTATCGGAGTCGACTGGGACACTCGGACCGCGGAGTTCGGTGTCTGGTTCCGCAAGCCGTTCTGGGGTCGCGGGTACTCCGGGGAGCGCGCCGGCGCGCTCATCGAGCTGGCCTTCGAGCGCCTGGACCTCGACGCGGTGGTCGTCTCCGTCCAGCGCGGCAACGAGCAGTCCCGCAGCGCCGTCTCGCAGTACATCGAAGCCCACGGCGGCCACCGTGAGGGCTTGCTCCGGAATTTCATGACGCACCAGGACGACACCGTCGCCGACATCCACCGGTACAGCGTCACCGCCGCGGAGTACCGCGAAGCGACCGAGTGAGAGGGGATCGCGATAGTGGATGCGTCCACCGTGGCGCGCGCCGTCGCGCCCTCCGTGGCGCGATGTTCCCGTGCGAGGGATGAGCGACCGCAGGGAGCGAATCGGCTGGGGAGGCCTGTGGCCGTCCGCAGTCGCGGTATGGTCCTGGCGGAATGAAAGGGCGAGGGCCGCTCGCGTTCATTCCAGTCGCTACGCGGCCCCTATCCGAGTGAGCGAAGCGGACGAGGATATGCCGCGTAGCGACCGCGAGCGCGTCGAGGGCTTTCAGCGCACGGGGCCGACTGCGGTCGTGGTAGCCGTGACTCGTAGCGAGCGGGTTGAGGGCTTTCGACCCTCGAGATCGACTGCGATTGCAGTGCGGTTTGCGGTCATTCCCTCGAACTCTCCGAGCGAGCGGTATGCATTTCAGGGACCACCACCGAGGGCGAGCAATGACGCTCCAGTTCCGCGACTGCGCTCTCCACGTCGACGGGACACTCGTCGTCGCGGACCTCCATTTCGGCAAGGGCGCGGCCTCGAACGTGGAACTCCCGCTCGGTGCGGGCGAGGACTGTGTCGACCGCCTCGAACCACTCCTGGCCCACTTCGAACCCGACGAAGTCGTCCTCGCGGGCGACGTGTTCCACTCGTTCGACTACGTGCCCGACGCCGCGGACCGCGCGCTTGCGGACCTCTCGCGGGCGGTCCGCGCGGCTGGTGCCCGACTGGTCGTCGTGCGAGGCAATCACGACACGATGCTCGGGGAAGCCTACGCGGGCCAGATCCACGATGAGTACGAACTCGATGGCGACCCGACGACGGTCGTCTGTCACGGCCACGAGAAACCCGAGACGGAGGCCGACCGCTACGTGATCGGCCACGACCACCCGACCATCGTCATCGAGGGGCAGAAACGACCCTGTTTCCTGGTCGGCGACGGCGCCTATCGCCGCTCGGACGTGGTCGTGGTGCCCTCGTTCAACCGCCTCGTCGAGGGCGTGTCGGTCAACGGCCGGATCGGCACCGCGAGGCCGGAGCTGTCGCCGCTCGTGACCGGCGTCGCCTCGTTCCGGCCCGTGGTGTGGGACGGCGACAGCGACGAGACGCTCCGGTTTCCACCGCTCGGCCAGTTCGAACGGATGCTGTGATAGTGTGGTGGTGCCGTCGGCCCGTTCTCTCTGAGATACCGCAACTGCGCGCGACCACGGACTGCGAACGCCCTCGGCCCGCCCTCCCGGAATCAGTGAACCCGCCTCGGACCAGGACCCGCGAACGCCCCCGGCCCGCTCTCCCGGAATCAGTGAACCCGCCTCGGACCGGGACCCGCGAACGCCCTCGGCCCGCTCTCCCGGAATCAGTGAACCCGCCTCGGACCGGGACCCGCGAACGCCCTCGGCCCGCTCGACCGATCTGTGCGAGATATCCTCCCTCGCTACGCTCGGTCAGATAGGGCCCGCACAGATCGCCCGACCGCGCCTCGCCCGTTCAGTCCACCAGGACCGCACCGTGACCGCTCCACATCGCACCGCCCCGCACTGTGACCGCGGACGGCCACACGCCTCCCCAACCGACTGCGTTGCTCGCTACGCTGCGCTACTCATCCCTCGCGCGTCGCCGTCTCGCGACGAGACGCTCGACGGCGCGCGCCACGGAGCCGGTCGGGTGGGGCGACGCGGCTCCGGTTGATCAGGCGATATCGAGACGGTCCACGGCGGTTTCACTGGCGACGCGACCGCTCTCCATCGCGCCCTGGATCGCGGACCAGCGCGTGTAGTCGCCAGCGAGAAAGACTGCACCCTCCGGGTCGTCGACGGCGGGGAGGTCGTCGCGGAAACTCGGCGGTTGGGTGAACTGCGCGAACGGTATGCGGTCGGTCGCGAGCAGTTCCAGGTCGTCGAGGCGGTGCTCGGGGTACCACGTCACCAGGGCGTCTTTCACTGCGGTCGCGAGTTCCTCGTCACTGGCGTCGGGGTCACCGAGCGTCGTGGCAGAGAGGAGCGTTGCGCCGTCGCCAGCGTACTCCGGGGCGACCGTCGACAGCGGCGCGACGGTGTTGGGCCGATCGCCCTCGGCGTTGAGAATGAGCCGTTTCCCGGTGTCGAGTTCGCGGTGCCGACGCGTCGTGAAATACTGGGTGACACAGCCGTGGGCCTCGGTCGGGATGGCGTCGACACCGGTCAGCTCGCGGGCGCTTCTCGGGTCCGTGGCGACGACAGCGGCGTCGGGAGAGAGCGTCTCAGCCGGCGTTTCGACGACCGCACCCTCGTCTTCGTCGTCGCCGCTCCCACCGGCCGCGACCGCCTCGACCGCGGTCCCGGTTTCGATGGTCGCACCGGCATCGCGGGCCGACGCGGCGAGTTGGTCGGCGATGGCGCCCATCCCGTCGGCGGGGACGGCGGTGCCACCGGCCGACAGCATCGCGAAGGTGTACTCGAAGACGCCGGCGTCGGTCGACAGCGAGCGGTCGAGCGTGATCCCGCCGTAGAACGGCTCGGCGAAGTTCGACAGGAACCGCTCCGAAAAGCCCAGGTCGTCGAGATAGGACCGGATGCTCTGGCCCCGGCCGTGGAACTTGCGCCCGGTGACACCGGAGCCGAGGCTCAGCCGGAGTTTGAGCGTGCGGAGCTTGTCGAGCAGGGTCACGTCGGTGTTGAACAGCGAGTCGACGGCCGAGAAGGGGTCGCCGAGCGGGTCCGCCAGCGTCGAGCGGTGGTCCGGCCGCGCGATAGTCGCGCCCGGCGAGAAATACCGGAGGTCCAGCTCGCGGAGGTCTAGCTCCCGTTTCACGGCCGGATAGGCCGTAAAGAGCACCTGAAACCCCCGGTCGAGGGTGAACCCGTCGACTTCGCGCGAGCGGACGCGCCCGCCGATGGCCTCGCGCTCCTCGAACAGCGTCACGTCCGCGCCCTGGGCGGCCAGCCGCCGGGCCGCGACCAGTCCGGCCAGCCCGCCGCCCGCGATAACGACCTCGCTCATACCGTCGGCTTCGATGCCGAGTCACAAAATGACACGTGACTTCGGTCAGTCGCGACTGTTCCGACCGACCGCGCGCCGGAGAAAGTCCGCCGGTCGCGCGGGGCGTCGGGCTGTTTCAGGCCGCGAAACACCGCCTGACCGATGATATGGAGCGGAGCCGTGCCGACAGCTATGGTGGGCCTCGGTGAGTTGGCGGTCGGCGGAGTGCTCGCACTGGTCGGGGTCTGGAGCCTGTACAAACTCTCCAGGGTCGCGGTGGCGACGCTCGCCCTGCGCAGGCGGTCGCTCGAGTATCCCGGGACAGTCACCGGCGGCGAGGTCGTCACCGTCGAGGGCGAGACGGTCGTCGACGACCCCGCCCCCGCCGCCGACCAGTTGTTCGACTGCGACGAAGCCGTCGGCGCGTACCTCTGGCGGGCGCAGTTCACCGATGCAGGGAACGTCACCTACGACTCCGACCGCGGCGAGTTCCGGCAGGGGCGGGACACTTTCGCCTCGGGCGTCGAAGCCGGGCGCATCGGCGTTGCGACCAACGGACGCACACTGGCGGTCGACCTCTCGTGGCTCCGCGAGGCGCACGACGCACCAGCACTCACAGATATCGAGGTTGGCAACCCCGCACGCAACGTGTCGCTGCCGGCGGTTCTTACGCGGTACGTCTGGGACTCCGCGTACGCGCACCTGCAGGCGACACCGGGAAAGTGCTCGGGCGAGGGGCTAGCGGAGGTCGTCAACCTCTACCGGGAGGACGTTCACACCGACGGGTTCGCGGTCGACGCGCGGGGAATCCCGGCGGGGCAGCGACTGTTCGTCAGCGGCGAGATACGCGTCGCGGACGGGCGACCGACGGTCGTCGGAACCAACGAGACGCCGTTGCTACTCTCCGACGCGGGGCGGAACGGACTGCGACGAGCGCTGCTGTGGCGGGCGGCCAGATACACCGCGACGGCGATGCTGATGTTCGGCATCGCGGCCTTTTTCCTGTCGTGATCCCGGGGCACGGCCGGTCGCTCTGGAAATGAACAGCGCTTAGGCCGCGGCGTCCTCGGTTCCGAGCATGCAGACGACACCGGCGCTTTCTGGACTCGCGTGCGTCGACTGCGGGGCGACCCACGACCCGGCGACCGCGCCGCGGCGCTGCCCGGACTGCGGAGGGGTTCTCGTGGCCGACTACGACCTCGACTCGGTCAGCGTCTCGCGCGACTCGCTGGCCGGCGAGCGCTTCGACGGCCTCGCGCGCTACGGGGACCTGCTCCCGCTCCCGGCCGACGCCGTGCCGAGCGCGGGGGAAGGCACCACCCCGCTCACTCCCTGCCCGGAGTTCGCCGACGAACTCGGCGTCGAAGCTGTCTACGTCAAAGACGAGGGCGCGAACCCGACCGGGACGACGGCTGACCGCGGGGCCGCGCTGACCGTCGGCGCGACGCGCGAACTCGGCGCCGATGCCGTCGCGCTGCCTACCACGGGCGACGCGGGCCAGAGCGTGGCCGCCTACGCCGCTCGGGCGGGGCTGGACTCCGAGGCGTTCGTCCCGACGCGCTCGACGTTCGTCGCGAAGGCGATGACGAACGTCCACGGCGGCGAGATGAACGTCGTCGGTGGACGGTACCCCGACGCTGTCGCCACCTTCGCGGACGCGATGAGCGAGCGAACGTCCGACCCTGACCCCGAGGCGGCGCAGTGGCACTCGCTGGCACCGTTCGACGGCCCCTACCGCCACGAGGGCGCGAAGACGCTCCTGCTCGAAGTCTTCGAGCAACTCGACTGGGAACGGCCGGACGCGGTCGTCCACCCGACGGGGCACGGCCTCGGTGTCGTCGGGAGTCACCTGGCCGCCGAGCAGGCGAGCGCGCTCGGGCTCGTCGACGAGGCGCCGGCACTCCACGTCGCCCAGCCCGACGCCTGCGCACCGATCGTCGCTGCCGACGACAGTGGTGCCGACGAGACGGACGTGTGGGACCAGCCGGACACGCTCGTCGGCGCGCTCGAAGTGCCGGACCCAGCCGGCGGCGCGCTGGCACTCGAGGCGGTGCGCGAGACGGGCGGCTGGGCGGTCGGCGCGAGCGACGACGACGCGCTCGAAGCCGCCGTCGCGCTCGCCGGCGAAGGCGTCGAAACGAGCGCCACCGGCGGGGTCGGCGCTGCGGCCGCCCAGCACCTCGCCGCCGAGGGCCACTTCGACGACGACGACACCGTCGTCCTCGTCAACCCCGTCGCCGGGAACAAGGAAAACGACGTGCTGCGCAGTCACCTGATGCGCAAGGGCGTTTGAGCAAGGCTCACCGAACGCCACCACGCTCATTGCGCTCGGCGTTGCATCGCCTCCTATGGAGTTCGGAGTCACCGTCGGGGACTCGATCGACCGCGTCGAAGCGACGGCGTCGGCAGGTGCGTTCGACTTCGCGGAGTTCGGCCTCGGCGAGACGGCCGACCTCTCGGCGGCAGTCGACGGCGACCGCCTCGACGCCGCGCGTGCCGGGCACGACCTGGACCTGGCCGTCCACCTCCCGTTCAAGCAGGTCGTCGCGACGCCGGTTCCCGAGATAAACGACGCCATCGTCGACTTCCAGGAGCGGTTGCTCGCGTGGGCAGGCGAGCGGGGCGCCCGGAAGGCCGTCCTGCACGCGACCCAGCGCAACCCACACGACACGGACCTGCGCGAGACGTTCGCCGACCAGCTCGCCCGGATCGTCGCCGCTGGCGAGCGCCACGGCGTCGAAGTCGTCGTTGAGAACGTCGGCCACCAGGCGAAAGGCCTCCAGCTGTCGGTACTCGCGGACATCGCCGACGACGTCGACGCGCCGGTCTGTTTCGACGTGGGCCACGCCTACGTGGAAGACGGGAACGAGGGGGTCGACCGGTTCCTCGGCGCCTGCGCCGACCGCGTCTCACACCTGCACGTCCACGACGTGCGCGGCCGCGGCGACACGCACATGCCGCTGGGCGCCGGCGAAGTGGATTTCGACATCCTCACCGAGCGTCTCGGCGACTTCGATGGGACTGTCGCGGTCGAGGTGTTCAGCGACGACACAGCCCTCCTGCGCGATAGCGCCGGGCGGATCGCGGACGTGCTCGGCGCGGAGTTCTGACGAACCGGCGGACCCGGAGCGAAAACTCGGTCGGCGGACCCGGAGCGAAAACTCGGTCGGCGGACCCGGACCAACACTCAGCCGTCGGTTTCGAAACGGATCGTCCCGTCGTCGGCGGAGACGAGCGTCGCGTTCAGCAGCGTCAGCGTCGTCGTCTTCCCGCCGCGCCGGACTCCGCGCCACTCGACGCGGACGCGGTCGTCCGTCGCGAGGTGAAACCCGACGCTCGCGGCGGCGTCGTGGTAGTTGGCGTCGCCGTCCGAATCGACCGACGGGTCGTCGATCACGAGCGTATCGCCTTCGGTGACGGGGTAGCCGCTCCCGCGGTCGGCGAAGGGTCGGTCGTCGCGCGCCCAGTCGAAGCGTTCTGTCGTGCCGTTGCTCGCGTCGACGAGGACCACGGAGAGGCGGTGAGTCGTCCGGTCGAGGACCGCGTCGCCACCGGCGTGTGTGACGGTCACCGTCCAGGACTGCTGGTCGAGCGAGACGGCGAACTCGCTGTCGGGCGTCGAATCGCGCACGTCGTCGCCGTACTCGACGACCGCACCGCCGACGCCCGCGACGACGACTAACGCGACGAGCCAGACCACGAGGTACTCGACGTCGAGGAGTCCGCGGTCGGCGTCGCGGCGTCGGTCTGCCATCGGTCCCGCTATCGACGCGCCGGGTCATAGGTTCGGCGGTTCGGGAGTCGGCCGGGCCGTCGTCCGACCCTCAGAGCTCCGGCCGCACCAGCACCTTCAGCGCCTCGCGTTCGTCCATGGCGCGATACCCTTCGGCGATGTCGTCGAGCGCGACGGTCTTCGTGAAGATCGGTGACGGGTCGAGCGACCCGGCGAGGACGTCCGCGAGCAGGTCCTCGGCGTAGGCGCGAACAGGGGCCACGCCGCCCCGGAGCGCGATGTTGTCGCCGAAGAAATCGAACGTCGGGAACCCCTCGTCCTCGACGCCGTGGGGGACGCCGACGTAGCCGACGGTCCCGCCGGGCCGACAGACCGCGGCGGCCGTCTCCATCGCGCTGGCGGCACCGACACACTCCATGACGTGTTCGGCCCCGCCGTAGGTCAGTTCGGTGACCCGCGCTGGCACGTCTTCGACACCCTCGTCGCCGCCGAGAACCGTCTCGGTCGCGCCGAACGCCTCGGCCATCTCCAGACGCTGTTCGTGGTGGCCAACGGCGACGATCCGCGAGGCGCCGAGCCGGCGCGCCGCGAGGACGCTGCAGAGGCCGACCGCGCCGTCACCGATGACGACACAGGTGCTGCCGGCGTCGACGCCCGCACTCACCGCAGCGTGGTGGCCGGTCCCCATCACGTCGGTCAACGGCAGTACCGACTGGAGCGTCTCCTCGTCGTCGGCGTGACGCGGCGGGATCCGCACCAGGGTTCCGTCCGCATGGGGACACCGGACGTACTCGCCCTGTGCACCGCCGTTGTCCCCGCCCCAGCCGTCACCGTCGACACAGGAGGTGTGCAGGCCGCGCCGACAGAACTCGCACTCGCCGCAACTGACGACGAAGGGGGCGAACACGCGGTCGCCGGGCGCGACGCTCGTCACGTCGTCACCGACTTCTTCGACGACCCCCATCGGTTCGTGCCCGATCGGCGAGGGCGTGTCGCGGTCGCTCAGCCCGCGATAGGGCCACAGATCGGAGCCGCAGACAGCCGTGTGTGTCACCCGGATCAGGGCGTCACCGGGCGCTTCGAGTGCGGGCCTGTCGACGTCCTCAACACGGATATCTTCGGGTCCGTGATAGATCGCTGCGCGCATTGGCGGATCCACGGCGCGGAAGGGCAAAGAGGGGCGGGGTCACACCGGGCCGCTGGTTGGGGGTGGAACTGGTGCCGAGCGAGCGGTTGCTCGGGTCGCCGGTCGGTGACGCGTTCACTCGACCAGCGGGAGTTCGACGACGAACGCCGCGCCCGTCGGATCGTTGTCTTCGACCCGGACGGACCCGCCGTAGCTGTCGACCAGGGTGTCGACCAGGTAGAGCCCGAGACCGGTTCCTGCGTTTCCCAGGGCCGTCTCGCCTCTGCCGAAGACCGCCTCCTTGCGGTCGTCGGACACGCCGGGGCCGTTGTCGGCGACGCGGACGACGACGGATCCCTCCACCGCCCGGGCCGAGATGGCGACTTCCGGGACGGCCTGGTCGTTGTGCTGGATGGCGTTTTTCAGGAGATTACGAAACACCGAGTTGAGGAGGTCGTCGGCCGCGACGCTGACCGCCGGGACGGAGCCCTCGACGGTGACGACGGCGTCGGAGTGGACGGTCCGGACGCCGTCGACCGCGCTCTCCAGCGCCGGGCGGAGCGACACCCGCCGGCGCCCCTCGTCAGCGGTGAGCATCACGTCCGTCATCTCGCGTGCGGTCGTCGTGAGGTCGACCGCGTGTTCGGCGTTGTCGAGGATCGTCTGGACGCGGGCCTCGCTCTCGGCGTCGACGTGGTCGGCGAGGAAGTCGGCGTAGGCGAGCACCTGCTGGAGGTCGTTACGGATATCGTGGCGCACCAGCTCGTTCAACACGTCCAGGTCCTCGAGCTGTGACTCCAGGCGCGCGGCGTACTCGTGGCGCTCGGTAACGTCGGTGTAGTGCTCGATGCGTCCGCCGGCGTACCGGCCACGCTCGATTGGCGTGCTCCAGTGGAACAGCCACCGCTCCGCACGGCCGTCGTCCGGCAGGACGTGACACTCGAAGGACTCGACGTAAGTGTTGTCCTCGTAGCTGGCGGTCACCGTCTCGGCGAACCGCTCGGGGTCGGCGAAGATATGTTTGATATCCGATTCGATCAGCGACGCCTTGTCGGCGCCGACGAGGCGGTCCCGCGAGACGCCGAAGTACTCCTCGACGGCCTCGTTGACCCAGACGACCGAGAAGGAGTCGTCCAGGATGAACGTCGCAACGCCGGAGGCGTCGAGCGCCTCGGCCATCGAGCGATAGCGCGCCTCGCTCTCGGCGAGCACGTCACGGATACTGACGCGCTCCTCATCCGACCTCACCCCAGACCCGTCCCCGGACTCGCGCTCTCGGAGCTGACAGTGGATCCGACGGAGCGTTCCGTCCTCCGCGCGCTCGACTCGCCCGTCGAGCACGACTGGGGTCACCCCCTCCTCCCCACGAACGACGTCGAGTTCCAGCGTCTCTATGGCGTCACGCGCGGAATCGGCCTCCTCAGTTGCTCCCGCGAGAGCGTCCTCGAACCGCTCGGCCGAGCCCGCCGCGAGCAGGTCCACGAACGGCTCGCCTTCGACCGCGCCCGGCGCCAGTCCGGAGAACTCCGTCCACGCGTCGTTGACGCAGTCTACCACCCCCTCCTGACGCACTGCGACGTACGGATACGGCAGCAGTTCGGGGACACACTCGCCAGCTCCGACTGTCCGGTCGCCGCCCGGCGTGCCACGCGGCGATTTGCACATTAGTTCACGTAACGGCCCGCGACCCATTGAACATTCCGTAGAAAGACTGGATACACGATCAAAGACCTTAGTCGACGACAAGGACCGCGGCGCGAGAGACTCGCTGCAGGACGGCTATCGATCGATTCGAGGCAGTTATCCGCGCGACCCGTCGGCCTCGTGGATCTTCTCGCCGCGGGAGAGCCGTTCGGCTATCTCGAAGGTCTGCTCGTCCTCGCGGCGGGTCGGGAAGTGCGCGGCCATGTACCGCGCCGGCGCGATCAGCGCGAGGCGGCGCTCGCCGTCGCTCTCGGCCAGTTCGAACTGCCGGAAGCCCGCCTCGACGTTCTGGAGGGTGTGAAAGCCCGCGTCCTCGCGGAGCAGTCCCTCGCCCAGCGTGCGCTTCAGGTCGTCGGGGTCGCCGCCGGCGTCGAAGTGCGCGCCGACGACCCGGGCGGCCTCGTCGACGCGCCCCTGTTCGTCGAAGGTTTCGAGCAGGCGCTCGCGCAGTGCTGCCGGATCTTCGCCCGCACCCGCACCGGGGTCGGGGATCGGCGCGCGCGGCTGGTTCAGGAACCGGTCGAGATACACCGACATCGCGCCCTGCCAGACCGCCTCGTAGACGTCGGCGGCGTCGGTCCGGCGAGCGAGGTTGTCGACGGCGTTGGCGAACGAGAAAGTGTGATGAACAGTGTTCCAGTCGCCGAACTCGTTGCCGGTGCCGAAGTGTGCGACCCGACGAAGGGCGGCGACCGCGACCGCGTGGGCCAATTGCTCGGTCGTCGCACCCCCCGCAACGGCGTCACGCAACGCCGCGTCGATGTCGTGGGGGTCGTCGGTGAGCAGCGTCTCGACGAAGTCGTCGGGCCGGTCCCAGTTGTCGCCCGCGCCGGCGGCGACCATCTCGGGGAGGTCGTCGGCGGCGTCGAAACACAGTCCCGCTACGTCGACGGGCCTGGTCCAGGTGCTGGTCTCCTCGCCGCGGGAGGCGTCCGCGATGGCGTCGACGACCGTTGCGAGGACAGCCTCGCGGCGGTCCCAGCCGACGTGGTCGAGCGTCTCGACGGCTTTGTTGACGAAATCGACCGTGTGGCTGTTGTTCATGTAGATGTGGTCGGTCGCGGCGGCGACCAGCAGTTCGACCAGGTCCTCGCGCGGCAGGACGTTCGCAGCGGTCCGCAGGCAGCGCTCGGCGCCCGTGCTGTCGCGCACGTCGCAGGTGTCGCGGAACCACGATTTGAGACGGGCTTTCGAGAGGTCGTCGTTGTCGAGCGCGTACTGCTCGAACCGCGGCGGTTCGCCGCTGCAGTTGTCTGCCACCTCGGTCACGCCGACGAACATCGCTCGGCGTTTCTCGTCGTGACCTACCTCGTCGTAGCAGTTCGCCATCGCGCCCAGCGTCGTCATGCCGCGACCCCAGCCGTCCGCGCGGTACTGCGTCCCGAAGTCGACCGCAGTCGCCAGCGGCGTCGAAAAGCCCTCGCCGAGGTGGTCTAGGTTGATCACCGCCTTCGCGGAGACCAGCGAGAGGTTCTCCGCGAGGCCGTCAGCCAGCCTGTTGCGCCAGTGCGTCTCCGGCGGGACCTCCGGTTCGGGATCAGGGTCGACGTAGACGGCGCCGTCACGGACCGTCGTCGGGAACGTCTGCACGTCGTCGGCCCAGATGTCCAGCGTGTCGCCCTCGGCGAGTTCGAAGCGCGCGTGGTGCCAGTCACACGTCAGCAGGCCGTCCTCCACGCTCCCCTTCGAGAGGGGAAACCCCATGTGCGGACAGCGGTTGTCGACTGCGTACACCTCGTCCTCGTGGTGAAAGAGCGCGACCGGTCGCCCGCCGGCCATCGTGACCGCTCGCCCCTCCTCGCGCAGGCTCTCGACGTCCGCAACTTGCTCCAGGTCGTCGTCCGTGGCGTCGGATGACATACTCCGATGTGGGTACGGGAGCCACATAGGCGTTCGCTGAAGCGCGTTTTTGAACGCGCACTGTCAGTTCCGGCTGCGCTCGATGGGCGCGTTTGCAGGCACCGGGAATCTGGAAGCGATTTTTCAGTGAGACTAGCGTAGGGACGACTGGCATGGTCAGAGAGCGACGTATCGTGATCGCTGGCGGCGGACGAGCGGGCAGGGAGACCGCCGACCGGCTCGCCGACCTCGGACACACGGTGACGATCATCGAGGCCGACGAAGCGCAGGCCGAGGCACTCGCAGACGAGTACGTCGCGATGGTGATACAGGGTGACGCGACCCGGCCGTCGATCCTCGAACAGGCGAACGTCGCGGAAGCGGACGCCGTCGCGGCGCTGACCGACGACGCGGCAGCGAACCTCGCCGTCTGTATGGAGGCCGCGCGACTCGCCCCCGACATCCAGACGATCGCACGGACGTCCACCCGCGAAGAGGCCGAGTACACTGACATCGTCGACGCGATCATCCTGCCCCAGCAGGAGGCAGCAGGCACCGCGGCGGACCTCTTGTCGGGCGAGGCGGTCCGAACCGTCGTCAGCGGCCCCGATCTGAACGTCCTCGAGATAGAGGTCGCCGAGGGCGCGCCCTTCGCCGGTCGCACACTCGCAGCGGTGGCACTCCCCGAGGGGGCACTGGTCGTCTCCGACGCCGACCGGACCAACGTGCCCGACGGGGAGACGGCGCTCGAAGCGGGCGAACGGTACCTCGTCGCCGTCGAGTCCGACGTTGCCGAGGAAGTCCGGATGCTCTTCCGGGGGTGACCGCGCGCTCTCCTCTCGCAGGCTCTCGACGTCCGGGACTCGCTCCAGGTCGTCGGTTTCTGTGGCGTCTGTCGACACAGGCTATGGGTTGCCCGCCGAGCCCATCGGCGTTCGCTGAACTCCGTTTTCGGAACGGTTCTGACGCCATTATGACGACCCGGACAGAGCAAGCGACGAGCACTCCGCAGCAGTTCGGCAGGCGATCGATACGCGAACCTGACGCAGGGTTATGGGCGTACCCTCCCGATCCTCACACATGGCAGACACGAAAGACGGACGCGAGCGACAGGTCCGCAAGCGAGAGCGCAGACAGTGGACGCGGGAACCGCTTGAGAAACTCGGACGCGACACCGAGACCGAACCGCCGGTGCCCGACGTGGACGAGGGGACCGAAGTCGTCACCGACTGGATCGTGGCGCGGATCCGCGACGACGGCGAGATCCCGTCTCCACGGGACGTGCGCCGCCGCGCCGCGGCGTTCTGTCGCACCAGCGGCTACCCGGTCAACGCCGACGACTGGCTGGGCGTCTGATACTGATTAGTGTCGCTACTGGACTCTCAGTCCGAGCCATAGCAGTCAATCGAAGGCTCCCGTGTCACGGATACGTGCGCACCACTATCGACCTCGACACGAATGATACTGCAATTGTTCTGTATTGCTGCTGTAAACTCGTGCTGTTCCCCCCCATCCATCGACCACTGCAAGCGGAACCGCCCGGTTTGATACGGAAAGTCACCCACCCAAATACTACCCGGCTTTGGTGTTGCCGTATCGGTTGATCCCTCCGGAGCAGGAGGGAGGGTCACAGATTCCTCAACCAGGACAGTCCCCGAATTTTTTGAGAGTCGAATATCGAGGTTACGTTCTTCCACGACATAATTGTAGAATTCGAGGTGTGACAGTCCAGCAGACAGACCCATCTCATCGTTTTCTTTGCTGCAGCCAGCCACTCCAACAGTTCCAAAGAAAATCGTTTGGCGGAGCAGCATCCGCCTGTCCAGAGCCATATGAAGATGTATATGTAGAATTATATAATGTCTTCGCGGAATCAGGATCTGGGATTGAGTTCCATATGACCCCAGATCATGGTTCTATCGCCCACGCAGCCGCCAGTTCCACTACTGAAAGAGGATTCCAGTGGATTCCAGCCAACTGCTATTTGTTGACCTACCGCTCTGGAGTGTGCTGAAAGCGTCCTGTATCACGCCTCAAGCAGGGCATCGAGCGACTGTTGCGGACCGAGAACCGCCACGACCCTGGCGAGAGCGACCCGTTCTATTCAAGTACCTCAATCTGTTACACCGGGACAACTGATGAGCGAGGACTTCTATTCGGTGCTGGGGGTCTCCCGCGATGCCGACGAAGCGGAGATCAAAGAGGCCTACCGGACGAAAGCGCGCGAGTACCACCCCGACGTGAGCGACGAGCCCGACGCCGAGGAGAAGTTCAAGCAGGTCAAGAAGGCCAAAGAGGTCCTCACCGACGAGGAGCAACGGCAGATGTACGACCAGCTCGGCCACGACCGCTACGTCGAGGCCGAGAAACACGGCGCCACCGACAACGGCGGGGCCGGGGGTGCCGGCGGCATGGGTGGCATGGGCGGTATGGGTGGCATGGGCGGCGGACAGGGCCCGTTCGGCGATATGGGCGACATCTTCGAGACCTTTTTCGGCGGCGGTGGCGGCGGCCGCTCGAACCGCCCGCGCCAGGGCCAGGACCTGCGCACCGGCATCGACATCACGCTCGAAGACGCCTACCACGGCGTCGAGAAAGAGTTGAACGTCACCCGACCCGACACCTGTAGTGACTGCGACGGTCGCGGGCATCCGCCCGAGAGCGGGTCACGCACCTGTCCCGAGTGCAACGGCCAGGGCCAGACCACCACCGTCCAGCAGACGCCGATGGGCCGCGTCCAGCAGCGCCAGACCTGCCGGCGCTGCGAGGGCGAGGGGACCATCTACGACGAGACCTGTTCGACCTGTCGCGGCGACGGTATCGTCCGCGAGGACGCCACGCTCTCGGTCGAGATCCCGGCTGGCATCGAGGACGGACAGACCCTCCGGATGGACCGCGAGGGCGCGCCCGGCGAGCGGGGCGGCCCGAAAGGCGACCTCCTCATCGAGGTCTCGATCGAAGACCACCCGGACTTCGAGCGCGACGGCGCAGACCTGCACCACAAGGAGCCCATCTCGTTCCCGCAGGCGGTGTTCGGTGACACCGTCGAGGTCGACACCGTCGACGGGGCGGTCGAACTCGACGTGCCCGCGGGGACCCAGAGCGGCGAGACGTTCCGCCTGCGGGGCAAGGGCATGCCCCGCCTGCGCCGCCGCGGAGACGGCGACCTCTACGTTCAGGTGCAGGTGGTCACGCCCGACGACCTCAATGCCGACCAGCGCGAGGCCCTCGAGGCGTTCGCCGAGGCCGGCGGCGAGGAGGTCGACGTCGGACAGGGCTTCTTCGAGAAGATCAAGAGTTCGTTCTGAAGGCGTCGGTACCGCCGGACAGTGCCGATAGACGCCCCCGATCGATGACACGTGCGCTCCGGTCGGCCGCCTTTGCGAAGGTACTTCAGCGGAGGGCCACTCTATGTGTGTATACGTGTTTTCTCTCACATTCGGTCGGCAGCGTATCGCTTTGGGTCCTGCACAGTCCCGTGACAGTCCGGGTGGACTGTGAATCCGAGTCGAGTTGACTCGATCGTCGACCTCACCTACGGGCTACTGATCGCCGTTTCGGTCGGGCTCATCGTGCTCGCCGGGAACGCTATCGGACTGGCGTTCGGGTTCGGCGTCCTGCTGGCATATATCATTCACGTCGTCTGGAAAATGGCCCGGTTCGACCCGGACTGGATGACCACTGCGGTCAAAGAAACCGTCGAAGAGACGGTCGACGAGACCGTCGAGGAGAAAGTGGGTGAAACCGTCGGTGAGACCGTCGAAGAGACGGTCGGTGAAACCGTCGGCCAGACCGTCGATGAAACCGTCGAAGAGACGGTGGAAGCGAAAGTCGGCGAAACTGTCGAGGAGGCAGTCGAAGAGACAGTCGGCGAAACCGTCGAGGAGACGGTCGGTGAGACCGTCGAGCAGAAGGTCGACGAGACCGTCGAGGAGAAAGTCGGCGAAACCGTCGAAGAGACGGTGGAGGAAACTGTCGGTGAGACCGTCGAAGAAGCGGTCGAAGAGACGGTTGGCGACACGGTCGAAGAGTCCGTCGAGGAGACTGTCGAGGAAACGGTCGGCGACACGGTCGAAGAGTCCGTCGAGGAGACTGTCGAAGAGACGGTCGGTGACACAGTCGAAGAGGCTGTCGAGGAGAAAGTTGGTGAGACTGTCGAAGAGACGGTTGGTGACACAGTCGAGGAGACCGTCGAAGAGGCTGTCGAGGAAACCGTCGAGGAGAAAGTCGGCGACACAGTCGAGGAAACCGTCGAAGAGGCCGTCGAGGAGACGCTGGATGAGCAACTACCCGAGACGGAGAGCGAGTCCGAGAACGACGGCAACGGCGGGGAGGACACCGGGGAAGACGATGCCGAGAGCGACGACGCCACCAGCGGTGGTGACTGATGGTCGACCCGCTCCTCGTCGTCGGTGTCGTCGTCGCGATGTTCGTCGCGTACAACATCGGCGGGTCGACGACCGGACCGGCGTTCGGGCCGGCCGTGGGCGCCGACGCGATCTCGAAGACCGCCGCAGCGGCGCTGATGGGCCTGTTCTTCTTCATCGGCGCCTGGACCATCGGCCGCAATGTCGTGACGAAACTCGGCACCGAACTGGTCGTCGACACCGGCGTGTTCACGCTCGAATCGTCGATCGTGGTCCTCTTTTTTATCGGCACCGCGTTGCTGCTGGGGAACGTCTTCGGCGTGCCGGCCTCGACGTCTATGACCGCCGTTGGCGCTATCGCGGGGCTGGGTCTCGCCGGCGGCGTGCTCGACCTGGCCGTCATGGGCGAGATCATCACGTGGTGGGTCGTCTCGCCGATCATCGGCTTCTGGGTGTCGCTGATCATCGGCCGGTACTTCTACGCGCGGCTCAACCGCATGGTCGCGATGGAGCGCAGCACGGGGCCCCTACTCGACGTGGACCGGTCGGGCCTGATACCGATCCCGAGGGTCCACGAGACGACCAATCGCAGGGAACTGGCCGGGACAGTCACAGTCATCGCGATCGGCTGTCTGATGGCGTTTAGCTCCGGGACTTCGAACATCGCGAACGCGGTCGCGCCGCTGGTCGGGAGTGGCGAACTCGCGATGGACCCGGCGATCATCATCGGCGGGGTCGCCGTTACGGTCGGCGCGTTCACGATCGCTCGGCGGACCCTGGAGACCATGGGCAGCGACATCACGGAACTACCGCTGACGGCCGCCATCGTCGTCGCGGCGGTGAGTTCGACGCTCGTCGTCTTCCTCTCGGCGCTGGGCATCCCCGCGAGTTTCGTCATCATCGCGACGATGTCGATCGTCGGGCTCGGCTGGGGGCGGGCCACCCGGCCGATGACCGTCCCGGACGCCGTCACGTCCGCCGAGGCACCGCCGGTCAGCATCGACGCGCTGGCCGCCGACGAAGCGGGCGAGGAGTTGCCGCCCATCGGCGAGGAAGACCCCGAGGACATCCCGCGAGCCGCGGATCTCTTCAACCCCGCGACGACCGCGCGGGTGGTCCTGATGCAGAACCTCGTGCCGGCAGTCGCGACCATCGGCGCGTATCTTGCTTTCCGACTGCTCCCGGTCGCCGGCGTCTGAGTGCCCCTCGAACCGACGGTTTCCCCGCCCCGGACCGTATCGCTTCTCCGCCGGGGGAGAGAGTCAGCGACCAGGAGCCATCGGTGTGTCTCCGTGAGACGCCCGAGTCCCTGCTCATACGGTCGATTGTAACGATGTACCGGTCTCTCGTCGGGCGGTCCGGCGAAATCCGGCAATGAGTTACAGCCGACCGTATCACGCCGTCTCGTAGTGGCGGATGTAGTCGACCAGCATCCGCTGTGGGAACTCCGTGGTCTCGTCGGGATATCCCGGCCAGGCGCCGCCGCAAGCGATATTTAAGAGGAAGAAAACCGGCCCGTCGAACACCCACTGGTCGCCCGCGCTCTCGACCTCCGACCTGGTCAGCAGGTGGAACCGGGTTTCGTCCACGTACCACTCGATCCGGTCAGGGCCCCAGACGATCGAGAAGACGTGAAACGAGTCCGCGAACGTCCCGCGGAAGAGCGTGTAGCTGTCGCCGTATCCGTCGGCGCCCGAGTAGCCGGGCCCGTGAGCAGCGCCGTGGACCGTTGCGGGCTCATCTCCCAGTAGTTCCATGATGTCTATCTCGCCGGCGTTCGGCCAGTCTACCTCGTCGACGCTCGCCCCCAGCGACCAGATAGCGGGCCAGAGTCCCTGTCCGTGCGGGAGTCGTGCCCGGACATCCACGCGCCCGTACCGCTTCTCGATAGCGTCCTGTGTCTTCAGCCGACTCGACGTGTAGTCGTATTCGCCGTAGGCGTCCGTGACGTGCTCCTCGCGCGCCTCGATGACGAGGTGGCCGTCCTCGACCCACGCGTTCTCACGCTGATAGTACTGCGGTTCCTCGTTGCCCCACCCCGGGACCGTCGGGTGGCCGTTCCCCGTCTCGAACGTCCAGACGGACTCGTCTATCCCACCGCCGTCGAACTCGTCACTCCAGGTCATCGCCCAGGACTGCCCGAAGGCCTCGTCACGACCGCGCGCGGTCGGAGTCGCAGTATCGGACGAGTCGACAGTGTCGGTCGTTGTGGAAGGGGTTTCCGCCCCGGTCGAGACAGTCGAGCTATCCGGTTCGGTCGTGTCTGTCGCGGGGCCCGGTTCGGTCGTGTCGGTCGCGGACCGCGGTTCGGTGTCGGTAGCCGAAGAGCCGCCGCCCAGCGCACTGCACCCTGGCGCGCCCGCACTCACGGCAGTCCCGACAGCCCCCAGAAACGCCCGCCGGTCGACCGATCGACGGGTTCCATCGGAACCGTTCTGGTCTGTCGGCGACGCGCCATCTCCGTCGGTGGGGTCCGCCATCCTGAAACCCGGTACCACGGGGAGGCAATAAACGGTGGCGCTACCGGCGGGGTTCCCGTCGCTTTTTGCGACAGCGGCCGAACGCTCGGTATGAACGTCATCGGCGACCTCGTCGCTCGGGAGCGACGGAGCGATGCCATCGCGCTCCGGACCGACAGCAGGGCCGGGTCCTACAGCTACGCCAAGTGCTGTACCAACGCCTGGAAGGCCGGGAATCTGCTGCGCCATTACGGCGTCCGCGGCGACGCCACCGTCGCCGTCGACGCGGGCGATGCTGACCGCGACACTGCCCCACCGCCGATCCTCGCGCTCCTGGGTGCGGGACTGCTCGGCGCGACGGTCACCTTCGATCCGGCCGACACCGCCGACTCGGCCGAGACGGCTGACGTACGCGCACTCGTCGCACCGGCCGACCGACTCGACCGTCACGAGCCCGCGCCCGGGACGCAGATGCTGGGTTACGGCGCCGTGCCCGACAGTCCGGGGGTCGTCCACCTCGAGGAACAGCTCTGGAGCGAGAACCCGACCGAACCACCGGACGCCGTCGCGGCCGACGCGGTCGCGCTGGCCGCCGACGGAGCGCAGTTCACCCACGAACGACTGCTCGACGCCGCGGAAACAGTGGTCGGGGAGTACGGGCTGGACGCCGAAAGCGAGGTTGCGCTCCGGGCGCCGCTTGCGTCACCCGGCGCGGTCGTCGCTGGCGTCCTGGCGCCGATCCGCGCCGGTGGGGCGATTCTACTCGACAGGTCAGAGTCCGGGACGGTCGCCGTCGCAGGCGACGGGAACGACGCGCCCGAAGCAACGGTTGTCGACCCCGAAACGGTGCTGTAGGTGGCGCGAACGGCGGCTCAGTCGTCGCCGCCCGTGCCTTTCGGGCGGATGAAGTCGGCGAGTGCGACCATGGTCCCGAGCAGCCAGCCCAGCGGGACGGAGATGCCGATCCAGATGAGGACGTAGGCGAAGCCCTCGCGTTCGAAGTTGTCGACCACGTACTCTTTGAGCCCGACCTCGGCGAGGACATCGTCCTGGACGAAGACGGCCACGTCTTCGGCAAAGGCGATGCTGAACTGCGCGACCGAGGGCGAGACGAGCGCGGCGACGACCGGTGGGAGGAAGATGGCAGTCATCCCCAGCGGGTAGGCGAACAGGATAGTGGTGATCCGGCCGCCGATGTAGCGGAAGAAGACGGCGAGCCCGCTGGCGAGGATCGCGACGACGCTCGCCGCGATGATGGCGTTGCCTCGCTGGTCGCCGAAGTCGAGTCTGAACTCTACCAGCGCCGCGAGGCCACCCCAGACCAGAACCGCGAGGAGAACGACGCCGATCGCACCCAGTTTCTCGACGGAGACGTCGATCCTCCGGGCGTTGAACCGGACGATGACGCCCAACAGCGCGAGCGGATAGAGGACAGCGATGGTCAGCGCCCCCAGCACCGACCAGCCCTTGTAGGTGATTTGCTCGCGAGTCGTCTGTGGACGCCACTTGCCCAGGACCGTGTTGTCGGCCCCCCGCTGGCGCGGATAGAGCAACCCCATCCAGGTCTCGTGAAACTTCTTCAGGTCGACGCGCATGGCGTCGACCACACCCTGCTGGCTCCCGACGGACATGAATGGGGGTTTGACAGCCCCCGGTAAAACTTTTCTTTTGCACCCCCACCTGTGTAGGCACGACGACCACTGTCGACGAGCGACGCTCACTCGATGGGTACGTCCTGCTCAGTCCCGGGCCGACGGAGCGAAACCTGGATCGACCTGCCGCTCGCGCTCGTCGATCGACATATTCGTCGCGAGGAAAACGTCCTCGCGAGCAACGTCCGCCGCCGCGATCCCGTCACCGACAGCGCCCTCGTTTCGGTAGATCTGTGCAGTGTCGATGTGCCGGTAACCCGTCTCCAGCGCCGTCCGAACGCTCGCTGCGCACTGGTCGGGATCATCGTTCTGCCAGGTCCCGAAACCGAGTAGCGACGTGCCGTCGGCGTGCGGGACGCTCTCCGGGGAGTGGGCGTCCTGAGTTACAACCGCACTACGGTCCAAAAGCCGTTGGGCGTTGCGCCTCCCTTCGACTTACTCTGTCGGCGTCTCGTCGTCTGCGTCCGCACTGTCTCCGTCCACGTCCGCGGAGTCACTTCCAGACCCGCTTCCCGAGGTGTCGTCGGCGCCGTCGGCACTCTCTGCGCCGCTGTCGGTGTCCGGGCTTCCAGACTCGCTGGAGCCGTCTCCCTCAGGCGGCGCACTGCCCTGGTCGGTCTCGCCGCCCTGCGGCGGTTGGCCGCCCTGGCCGCCCTGCGGTGGCTGACCGCCCTGGCCACCCTGTGGCGGCTGACCGCCCTGGCCGCCCTGCGGTGGCTGACCGCCCTGGCCACCCTGTGGCGGCTGACCGCCCTGGCCGCCCTGCGGCGGTTGGCCGCCCTGGCCGCCCTGCGGCGGTTGGCCGCCCTGGCCGCCCTGCGGCGGTTGGCCGCCCTGGCCGCCCTGC
>Ga0207733_100228_pt1 | contig 50282 bp, 58 predicted proteins | sample A23P3SouthBayCA_FD_187735 | JGI IMG/M metagenome (GOLD analysis project Ga0207733, IMG submission 187735) | Aerobic enrichment media microbial communities from Eden Landing Ponds, California, USA - A23 P3 (SPAdes) | ecosystem: Environmental > Aquatic > Marine > Unclassified | place: Emeryville...
ACGGTCGCCGGCCTCCTCGACGCCTTCGGCCTCGACCGCGCCGACGCGTTCGACGAGCGCCACGACCACGTCGCCCTCGAGTGCGAACTGATGCAGGTGCTCGCGGGGCGGCGGGCGGTCGCCGTCGACGCCGATCTCGACGACGAGGCGGCGACCCTTCGGGAGGCGGAGGCGACGCTCCTGAACCAGCACCTCCGTGGCTTCGTACCGGCCTTCGCCGCGGAGGTTCGGGAGGCGCTGGCCGAGCGCTACGGCGACGGCGACGGCCTCCCCCCCGCGGCCGACGCCTACCACGCGGCCGTCGACCTCGCGGAGGCGCTGGTGGAAGCGGACGCCGCGGCCCACCCGCCGGGGCTGGCGGTGTCGACCGGAGGTGAGACGCCGTGATCGCCCTCGACCGGCGGGCGGCGATCCGGGCGACGGTCGTCGCCCTCGTCGTCGCGCTCGGCGTCTCGACGGCACAGCTGGGCGTCGCAGCGGTGGCGACCGGGAGCGACCAGCCGATGGCGGTGACCGACACGGTGCCCCGACAGGCCGGGTCGCCGGCGTGGTCCGAGGCGCCGAGCCGGACGGTCCAGCTCAACAGACAGCAGATGGCGCTCCCCTTCGGCGGCGGGAGCGTCGACCAGCTGACGGTGCAGGCCGTCGGCAACGAGAGCCACGTCGCGTTCAAACTCTCGTGGACCGATCCGACCAACGACACGAGCATCGCGTCGCCGCAGTCCTACTCCGACGCGGTGGCGATCATGCTCCGAACCGGCTCGCAGCCACCCGTCACGATGGGAGCGAGCGGGACGCCCGTCAACATCTGGTACTGGCGGGCCAGTTGGGAGTTCGGCGCGCACAACGGCACGGGCGACTGGACGGGTGACATGTACGCCTACCCGCACCCGGACGCGGAGACGAAACCCGGGGCCGCCGCGGGCAACCCGCTCTCGAAGGGCGAGTACGACCGCCTCGCACAGAACTACTACGCGAAGGGCTTCGGCTCCCTGAGTCACGCGCCCGCCCAGAACGTCCACGCCGACGGCCGGCGAACGGACGACGGCTGGGAGGTGGTGTTCGTTCGCGAGCGGACCACCGACGGGGAGTACGACGCGAGTCTCGACGGGTCGGAGAACGTCTACCTCGCCTTCGCCACGTGGAACGGGAGCGCGGGCGAGGTGAACGGCCAGAAGTCGATCACGCTCCAGTTCAGCACGCTCGACCCGTCGTCCGGCGACCTCGCGGCCGCGAGTGGCGGCTCCGGGGGTGGCTCGGGCGGCAGCAGCGGCGCGAGCGGTGGCACCGCCGCCTCGACGGCAAGCGGTGGGACCGCCACCTCGGGCGACGCCGCTCTCGTCTCCCGCCAGTTCCGCAACGGCCTGCTGGCCGTCCTCGTGGCCACCGTCCTCGCGTGGGCGTTCGCCTACCGGAGCATCAGGAGGCAAGAATGACTGACGAACACGCCAACTGGAGTGCTCGCGGCCGAGCGCCCGCGGCCGACGAGGCGACGCTACGTGACCACCTCGGCGACCCGGACCCGATGGCGCGGCGCGAAGCGGCGCTCGGCCTCGTCGACGCGGCGGTGGACGGGCTGGACCCGGCGACTGTCGACGCTCTCGCCGACCGGGTCGAGACGGACCCCGACGCCGACGTGCGGCAGTTCGCTGTCGAAGCGCTCGGGAACGCGACGGCCGCGCCAGCGAGGCTCCGGGCGGCCACCGAGGACGACGACGAGTGGGTGCGCGCGGAGGCCGTGGTAGCGCTCTCGCGAGCCCGCGGCGAGGCGGCAACCGACTCGCTGCGCGAACGCCTCGACGACCGGAGCGGCTTCGTCCGGCGCAACGCACTGATCGCCCTCGGGAAAGTCGGCACGGCCGACGCCGACCTGCTCCGCGAACGGCTGAAATCGGACCGTCACGCGGCGGTTCGGGAGTACGCCGCGGAGTTCCTCGGTCACACGCCCGGAGACGTCGCGGAGACGGTGACCGTGCTCGCGGCGGTGCTGGCGCGGGACCCCGAGGCGCTGGTGCGGGCGAACGCGGCGACGAGTCTCGGCCGTCTCGGCACCGACCGTGCGGTCGAGGCACTGGAGACGCAGGGCCTCGGCGACCGGAGCAACGACGTGCAGCGGGCGGCGAAGCGCGCCGTCGCCGAGGCGCAGGGGCGCGACCCCGACGCCGTCGACGTGGACGTGCCGTCGCCGGCACCCCCCGGCAGCAGTGGCGATGGCAGTGGTGGCGAGGGACCACAGTTCGAGACGGGGAGCGTGCCCCGCGCAGTCGACCGATCACCACGGAGACAACCATGACCGAGTACGAACTCGACGCGACGGGCGGATCGAGCGGCGAGGAAGGAGACGGCGGGGAGTCCCTCGGCGTCACCGTCCCCGACGACCACGTCGCCGCGTTCGTCGCCGAGGCGTTCGAGGACGCGGAGCGGGACACCGACTGGGCCGAGGTGGTCGACAGCGTCGTCGACGCCGACGCCCGGGACGCGTGGGAAGCGCTCTGTCCCCAAGCGCAGGCGGCCGAACTGCTGGAGATAGCCGACACGTACGACGAGCGGGCGGTCGAGCGACTGGCCGCCGTGCCGCTGGATGGAGAGGAGCTGTCCGGCGACGCCCGCGAGCGGTTCGACGACGCGAAGCGGTGTCGGCGCAACGCCGACCGCATCCGCGACGGCATCGCGGACGGGTTCGCGACCGGCCGGCTCGACGACTCGGAGCTGGTCGGCGCGCTCGACGCCGTCGACTTCGACACCGACACTATCGCCGAACGCGAGGACCACCTCGAAGCCGTCGCCGGAGCGTACGACGTGGACTTCCGGCCCTACGGCGGGACGCTCGTCCACGACGAGAACGGTGGCGTCCCCGAGGGGGAGGTGTGGTGAGATGCGCGATGGCGAGGACTGCACGTGCGGCGGTCACGGCCGCAGCCACGGTCACGAGTCCGAGACCGACCCGCTGCGCGAGCGCGTCGAGTCGGCGCTGTCGACGGTCGAAGACCCGGACCTCGGCGCCGACGTGCTGGCGTCGGGACTGGTGACCGACCTCGCCGTTCGCGACGGCGCGGTGCGGGTCGATGCGGACGCGATAGGCCTGCCCGCGCCGGCGGTCGAGTCCGTCGAGGCGGCGATGCGGGAGGCGGTGCTCTCGGTGCCCGGCGTGGACTCGGTTCGCGTGGAGACCGGCGACGACGCCGCGGACGCCGACGAGACGCTGTCGCTCCCGGGAGTCGACCGCGTCGTCGCCGTCGCCAGCGCGAAAGGCGGCGTGGGGAAGACGACAGTGGCCGTCGCGCTGGCCCGGGCGCTCGACGCCGCGGGCGAGTCGGTCGGGCTGTTCGACGCCGACCTCCACGGACCGAACGTACCCGAGCGACTGGACGTGTCGGGGCCGGTGACCGCGACGGAAGACGGTCGCGCCACCCCCGTCGACGCCGACGGCGTCGCGACCATGAGCGTCGGGTTGCTCGCTGGCGACGACCCGCTCGCGTGGCGCGGGGCGATGGCCCACGACGCGCTGACGGACCTGCTCGCCGAGACGGCGTGGGGCGACCTCGACACGCTGGTGGTGGACCTGCCGCCGGGGACGGGCGACGTGGTGTTGACGAGTCTCGCGGCGCTCCCGCTCGACGGCGCCGTGCTGGTGACGACGCCAGATCCCTCGGCAGTCGGCGACACCGTGCGGAGCGAACGGCTGTTCCGCGAGGAGGGCGTGTCGATTCTCGGCGTCGTACCCAACATGACCGCCGCGACGTGTCCGGACTGCGGGACCGAACACGCCGTCTTCCCGACGACGGACGTTGGGGCGGCGTTCGACGCCCCGGTCCTCGACTCCTTCCCCGTCGATTCGGCGCTCGCCGACCCCGAGACGGCGGGCGAGCGCGCGGCAGAGCTGGCGCGGGCCGTCACGGAGGCGACGACGGCCGATCCCGTCCCACCGGGGGCACTCGACCTCCGGGGCGTTCCCGCGCGGGCGGCCCGGGAGCAGCTTCGCGTCGAGCGCCGGGCGCTCGACCCCGACGAGTCGCTGCGATTCGTCGTCGCAACGTCGCCGGCGACGGTTCGAGACGCGCTCCCGAACGGTGACGTGCCACGGGTGGTCGACCGCCTCGGCCCCGGGCGGTGGCTCCTCGAACTGGACGCCGACGTGGCCGACGACGGGGCGCAGGAGGTGACCGCTCGTGGCGCGGAGTGAGTCACCCCCGCTCGACGACGCGCCGGGCGTGAGACTGGACGGCGCCGGCGTCGTCGACCTCGGGGCGGCACCGCGAACGGCCGTGAGCGCCTCATTCCGGTGTGCGAGCGGGGAGCGCTGGACCGGCGAGTGGCGCGGCGTCCCGGTCACGTGGGTCCTCGACCACCTCCCCGAGTCGTGCGAGGCCACCCACCTCCGGGTGCACGGGCCCGACGGCCACGTGGTCTGTGTCGCCCTCGCCGACGCGGTCGGCGGGATTCTCGCCGAGGCGCGGCTGGACGGCCCGCCGCGGGCGCCCGGCGGCGGGTGGCCGCGGTTCGTCGCCCCGCGGATCACTGGCACGCGGACCGTCAAGGAGGTGCGCCGACTCGAACCCGTCACCCTCGCTGCGGGAGCGGACGTCGAGGAGTACGAGACGCTCGGCCCGGCGGACTAGACGGTCCGCCATCGCCACTCGTCGATCAGCGTCGGGACGACGACGCCGACGCCGAACTCGACGGCTGCGTTCGTCGTCACCTGCGGGACCAGACACCAGCCCGAAAGTCGGGCGTGGCGCCGTCAGCGCATCGTCACGTACGTCAGGAAAGCGAGGGCGAGAAACTGGAGGGCGCGCATGGCGAGCACGGCCGTCTGGGCGCTCGCGTCCGCCGCGTACAGCATCTGCGAACTGAAGAAGAAGCCGATAGCGACGACGTTCTCGACGGCGAGGACGACGGCGAACGCGACGAGACCGAGGGTGAGCGGCGTGCCGAACGCCCGGTAGTTCCGCCACCACACGACCAGCAGGGCGGCCAGCAGGACGATGTTCAAGCCCGAGAGGGCGCTCGCAATCGTGAGGGTGGGGGTCATGGGTGCCATGTCAGACGTGCTCCGTAATCTCCTCGAACTGCTCGCGGTGACGGTCGAACCGGTCGGTGAGGAAGTAGAGCCGACCGTACTCCTGATCGCCGCTCTCGATCACGTCGTGATCCTCCAGCATGTCGAGGTGGTGGCGGACGGAGTTGTAGTCGATATCCAACTCCTCGTGGAGTTGGTTGGCGTTGCGCGGTCGCTCGTCGAGCAGGCGGATGATCCGCGCGCGGTTCTTCCCGCCGCGCGTCCCGGCGAGCAGATACCAGAGTGCCTTCTCCATCGAACGGTGTACTAAGCTGATCGGCGCGGACAAAACGCTTCGCCCCCTCTCACGGCTCTATCGTCTTCGACACCCACCCGCTCGGCCCGCTGGGGTAGGCTCGCCGCTCGTCCCGAGGCTGGAGGGTGCCGAGGCCGTCGGTCGCACGGACGACCACCTCGTGCGCCCCGCCGGGCGGGTCGTAGCGATACACCCACTGCCGCCACACGTCGTCGCCGGGGAGCGGGTCGGAGAGGTCGGCGTCGTGCCACGTCGCCCCGCCGTCGGTCGACACCTCGACCCGCTCGACGCCGCGGATTCCGGCGTAGGCCGGGCCGGCCACCTCCACCCGGCCGTCATCGAGGCGGTTCTCCGCCCAGAGCTTCGCCACCGTGTTGACCGGGCCGGTGCCGTGCCAGCCCCGCTCCTCCCAGTAGCCGGTCGCCGGTTCGTCCAGAATCTCCACCTCGGTCAGCCACTTGACGTTGATCTCGCCCCAGTGGCCCGGAATCAGCGCCCGCGCCGGCGACCCGTGTGCTCGGGGGAGCGGCCGACCGTTCATCCCGACGGCGAGAAAGCCGGTCTCCAAGGCGTCGACCGGGAACTCCTCGTAGAAGCCGTCGGCCGCGCGGAGCATGACGTAGTCGCCCTGCAGGTCGGCGGGGTCGAGCAGGTCCATCAGCGGAACGCACGTCCAGACGGCGGTGTCGAGTTTCCGCCCGTTGAGCGTCTCGCCCACACACCGGAGCGTCTCGAACCGGTGTTCGTGTTCCATCGCGTCGATGTCATCGAACGTGTACGTCGTCTCTTGGCCCACCGCGCCGTGGATGCGGAGCGACCAGTCCTCGCGAGCGGGCCGGGGGTCGACGTTCGCGATGTCGACGGTGTAGAAGTGGTCGCTCACGAGGGGTTCGAGTCCCTCGACGGCGAGCGACTTCGCCTCGGCCTCGTCGAGCATGGCCGCCACGTCGTCGGGGACGGGCGGCAACTCGTCGTCGGGCGGCGTCCGGAACACCCGCCGTCCGCCGACGGCGAGGGCGCCCACCGAGAGCGCGGCGACGGTGGCGAGGACGGCACGCCGCGAGCCGGCCGTCGCCTCGTCCCCCGGCGTCGTCCCGATGGCGACGACGGTCGCCACCAGCGCCACGCCGACGGCCGCTCCGACCGCGGAGGCGGCCGACCCGGAGAGCGCGGCGGCGACGAGGCCGACCGCGACGGTGGCGACGACCGGGGCCACGAGCGGTCGCCCCGCCCGCCTCGCACCGATACGGGCCGCGCCGGCGACGACGCCGAGGACGACGGCCGTGAGGCCCAGTCCCGAGGCGTACGCCAGTTTGCTCCCGAGGTCACCGAGGACGGTGATGGCGAACGTGACGAGGGCGCTGGGTGCGAGCGTGACCGTCGCGTTCGCGATGGGGGCGGCCACGAACGCCGGCGAGTCGCCCACCGTCGCGTACGACCCGGCGACGGCCGCGACGCCGCCCGCGAGGGCGACGAGCGCCGGGACGAAATCCTGTCTATCCATACCACACGGAAGGCGCTCCAGCGGGTAAGGGATTTCTCAAGATTCGACCGAACTCCGTCTAGAATTCGCCAGTCGAAAGACAGTAGACGGGGGCCGTCCGTACGGACGCACGGTGTCTCGGACCCGGAGTCGTGTCGCGCTGGCCGCCGTCGTCTACGCCGTCCTGCTCGCGCAGGTGTTGCTCTATCCCGGCGTCGACACGCTCGTCGCGGCGCTCGGCGCCGGCACGGCACTGAACGCGAGCATGTGGTTTCTCGCCGTCGAGTTCGGCGCGTTCGTCGTCTTCGCCGTCCCGTGGGGGATGGCGAGCGACGCCGCCGGGCGCCGGGTCCCCTTCGTCGCCGCGGGCGCCCTCCTCGGCGCCGTCGGCTACGTCCTCCTCGCTCTCGTCCCCACCGCGACCGACTCGTTCGGCGTCGCCCTCGCCGTCCGGGCGTTCCAAGGCGCGGCGACCGTCGGCGCCTTCTCGCTCTCGATGACGATGCTCATGGATCTGGAGGGGTCGCACGGGCGCAACATGGGCGCCACGGGCATCGCCATCGGGCTCGGGACGGCGACGGGCGCGCCGCTCGGGGGCGTGCTGTACGAGTTCGGCCCGCTCGTCCCGCTCTACGTCGCGAGCGGCGTCCTCCTCGCCATCGCCGTCTGCGTCCCGTTCGTCGTCGACCGGGCGCCCGACGGCGGGGAGCGACGGTCGCCGTTCGACGGCCTCCGCCGGACGCCGACGCTCGCGCTCCCCTACGCCTTCGGCTTCGTCGACCGCCTGACCGCCGGCTTCTTCTCGCTCGTCGGGACGCTCTACTTCCGTACCGTCTTCGACCTGAGTCCGGGCGCGACGGGGCTGACGCTCGCGCTCTTTTTCGCCCCCTTCGCCCTGCTCCAGTACCCATTCGGCGTCGTCTCGGATCGGATCGGCCGAACCGTCCCCATCCTCGTGGGGTCGGCGTGTTACGGTGCGGCGGTGATCTTCGTCGGCGCCGTATCGAGCCTCCGGGCCGCGCAGGCGGGGATGGTGCTCGTGGGTGTCCTCGGGGCGCTCATGGCGCCGGCGACGCTAGCGCTGGTGACCGATCTGGCCGCGCGGACCGAACGCGGCGTCGCCATGGCCGGGTTCAACATCGCCGGGAGCCTCGGCTTCCTCGCCGGCATCCTCGTCGGCGGGTTCGCGGCCGAGGCCTACGGCTACGGCACCGCGTTCCTGCTCGTCGGCGGCCTCGAACTCGCGCTCGCGGCGGTGACGCTGCCCGCCTTCCTGCGGCTCGATCCGGGCGGCGAACGGGTCGGCGAGGCGTAGCCGTCCGGCGCGAGTACCGCGAGTGAGCTGCTCAGAGACCGTACACCAGCCGTTCGCCCGTCTCCAGTCCGCTCCGGACGGCGGCGTGGAGTCGGCCCTCGCCGTCGACCCAGTCGCCGACGACGTAGCAGCCGGCGTCCTCGGCGGCGTCGCGGACGCCCCGGCGGAGCCCGGTTTCGGGGAGGGCGTAGCGCCAGCCCTGGTGGTCCGTCCACGCGGGGTCGCCGAGTCGCTCGTCGTCCAGAATCGACGCCGCGTGGTCGGCGAGGGCGGCGACGTTCTCCTCGGGTGCCGCGTCGTACCGCTCGACCGACCACTCGTGGTTCGCCTGCACCACCAGCACCGACTCCCCGTCGGGAACGTGTCCCGGCTTGCACTCCTCGCGGGAGATCCAGCCGACGTCGTGGTCCTTGTCCGTGTTCACCAGCGCGTAGAAGGGGCGGTCGAGTTCGAAAGGGTAGCCCAGAACCGCGGTCCAGATGGTCCGGTAGTCCACGTCGCGGGCGGCGGTCAGGAGTTCCTCGCGGGCGTCGGCGTCCCAGTCGGCCGTCTCCAGCAACGCCGCCGTCTGTGGTGCCGGCGGATTGAGGAGAAGGGCGTCGAACGGCCCCCACCGCTCGCCGTCGGCGTCCGTGACCGTCCACCGGTCGTCGTGCGTTCGCGCGACGTGTTCGACGCGGGTCCGCCGGTGGACCGTCGCGTCGGTCGCGCCGAACAGGTGTTTGGCGAGGCGAGTCAGACCCGTCCGGTAGGTGAACTTGCGCTCCTGCTCCTCGCGACCCTCGCTGACCGTCCCCGTCCGGTCGAAGACGTGAATGTCGCCGTCGACCTCCACGAGGCCGTCGTCGAACTCGTGGGCGAGGTCGACGACCCGCTCGTCGTCGTCTTTCAGGTAGTTCGCGCCGTAGTCGTAAATCACGTCGCCGCGGCGGCGCGTGGCCGCCCGGCCGCAGACGCCACCCGACTTCTCCAAGACGGTGATCGAGGCGTCCGGCAGGGCCCCGTCGACGACGTAACAGGCCGCGGCCGCCGCCGCGCCGGCGCCGACGATGCCGAGTTCGGTCATACCCACTCTACGGCCGGAGCGACAAAACCCCACGGGCGAACCCCTTTGTCCGTGGCTCGACGAGCGGAGGATATGACCGACGTGCCCGACACGTTCGCGGCGTACGCCGACGGCCGCGAGGACGCCCGCTTCACCGACTGGCTCCGCGCCCGCTCCGAACCCGACTGGACGGCGGCGGTCGACGGCCGGTTCGTCCGCGAACTCGGCACCGACCGGATCGACGACGATGCCTTCCGCCGGTATCTGGAGCAGGATTACGCGTTCGTCGAGACGCTGACCGGCACCTTCGGCCACGCCCTCGCCGAAGCGCCGTCGATGGCGGCCAAGGGTCGCCTCGCGGATTTCCTCGGCACCCTCACCAGCGAGGAGAACGACTACTTCGAGCGGTCGTTCGAAGCGTTGGACGGGAATCCGGACGCGGACCCGGACGCCACGACGCGCGCCTTCGTCGACCTGCTCGAACGCGCCGGACGCGAGGGCGGCTACGCCGAGACGCTCGCCGTCCTCGTGCCCGCCGAGTGGATGTACGAGACGTGGGCGACGGGGGTCGATTCGCGGCCCGAGCGGTTCTACCTCGACGAGTGGATCGAGCTGCACGCCACCCCCGCGTTCGTCGAGTTCGTCGCGTGGCTCCGGGCGGAACTGGATCGGGAGGGGGCGGCAGCGTCGCCACGCCGACAGGCGCGGCTGGACCGCCTGTTCCGCCGGACAGTCGAACTGGAGCGGGACTTCTTCGACGCCGCGTACGAGAACGGGAACAGGACCTAATCCCCGGCCGCGACGTGCGCACGCCCCACCGCCTTCCAGCGATTCGAGCGCACGCGCCGCACGTTCAGGACGGCGGGGACGACGGTTTCGGCCACCAGTGCCGCGAGGAGCGCGGCAGGACCGAGTGCGGTGACGAGGCCGAGCACCGCGACGGGGAGTGCACAGCCGTAGCGGCCGAGCAGCGAGGTAAAGAAGGGGTACTGGGTGTCGCCGGCGCCGCGGAGCGTCCCGGTCGCGGAGCCGTCGACGCCGAGGAAGACGACGCTGACGGCCGCGGCGGCGACGAAGGGCGCGGCCACGGAAACGACGACGGGGTCGTCGACGAAGACGCCCGCGATCCACGGCGAGAGGGCGAACACGGCCACCGCGGCGACGACGTACACCGTCGCGGAGAGACGGATGATCGCGCGGGCGTACGCCTCGGCGTCGGCCTCGTCGCCCGCGCCGAGACGCTGGCCGACGAGCGTGCTCGCGGCGATGGAGAAGCCCCACGAGAGACTGTCGATCAGGGTGCGAACGCGGCGGGCCACCTCGTAGGCGGCGACGACCGCCGGCCCGAAGGTGGCGGCGATGGCGACGAGGGGGAAGGCGACGAGCATCTCGGCAGTCCGGCGGGCCATCAGCGGCGCGGAGACGGTGAGGAGGCGGCGAGTGAGCGGGAGGAAGCCGTCGTACGCGAACGTCGCCCGCGAGACGGCGACGGGGCACGCCCCGCGACCGACGTAGGAGCGGCCGGCGAGTCCCCACGCGAAGACGAGGACGACGATGCCCGTCGCGAGCGAGGTACCGATGGCGGCGCCGGAGACGCCGAGGCCGTAGCCGAAGATCAGGACCGCGGAAAAGAGGATGTTGAGGAGGGCGCCGCCCGCCCGGATCAGCATGGGCGTCACCGTGTCGCCGACGCCGGCGTAGGTGCGACTGGCGATCAGGTTCGGAAACTCGAACAGGAGGGCGGGCGCGACGAGGGCGAGGTAGGTGGCGGCGTGGCGAAGGGGTTCGGGTTCGGAGCCGAGGACGGCCACGAGTTCGGGCGCGAAGAGGGCGTACGCGGTCGCGAGTGGCGTCGCGATCAGGAGCGTGACGAGGAGGGAGACGGCGACCGCAGCACTCGCACGGTCGGGGTCGTCGGCGCCGTAGGCCTGCGAGACGAGCGAGACAGTTCCGCCCGCGAGGCCGATGCCGAGGAACTTCCCCACTTGCCAGTAGGCGTTGGCGAAGGCGAGGCCGGCGACGGCCGCGGTGCCCACGTCCCACCCGACCATCGCCAGATCGACGGTGGATTTGGACATGATGGCGAGCCCGGTGACGATCCGGGGCCACGACAGGTCGAACGTCTCGCGGAAGCGGAGACGGTCGATGACGCCGGCGCGGTCGAGCGCCCCGGCGAGTACGTCGAACGGTCGGCCAGCCATCGCCCGACGTAACGGTGGCGAGGGTTAGTAGGTTGTGGGTCGATGGCCCCAAGACATACCTGCCAGCCGACAGAATCGAGCGCGTATGCTTCAGGCAGAACTCGAAGTGTGTCAGGACTGCGGACTCGTTCACATGGAAGGCGGCCCCGGACCGGACCGAATCGACGAGTGTGCGGCCTGTGGCGGACGGGTCGAGGACGTGGAGTTGGACGACCTGATCGGCTTCTAAGCGACGCGGTTGCGCAGTTCCTCGCCGGCCTGGTACTGGTGGAAGATCTCTTTCACCAAGTCGGCGATGTCGAGGTGGTAGCGGTTGGTCGCGGAGCCACGGTGCGGCGAGATGATGACCTCCTCGAAGTCCCAGAGCGGGTTGTCCTCGGGGAGGGGTTCGGTCTCGAACACGTCGAGGCCGGCGCCCGCAATCGTGCCGTTTTCGAGGGCGGCGATCAGGGCGTCCTCGTCGGCGATGGGCCCGCGGGCGACGTTGATGAGGAAGGCGTCGTCGCGCATGGTCTCGAACTCGGGCGTCGAGAACATCCCCTCCGTCTCGGGGGTGTGCGGGACGGCGATGGCGACGAAACGGGCGTCCGCGATGGCGTCGTGGAGGTCGTCCGGGTGGTAGATTTCGGAGACGCCGGGAACGGGTTCGTCGGAGCGGCGGACGCCGACCACGTCCATGCCGAGGGCGTCGGCGCGTTCGGCGATGCCCTGCCCGAGGGTGCCGAGGCCGACGACACAGAGGCGTTCGTTCTCGACGGTGAACGGCCGCTCGTACGGCGGTTCGTACCAGTCGTTCTCGGTCTGATGGTCGCGGTAGATGTGGAGCATCCGCGCGAGCGACACCATGTAGCCGACGGCGATTTCGCCGACGGTGGTGTCGTGGATGCCCGTGCTGTTGGTGAGGGGAACGCCGGCCGCCTCGTAGGCGTCGGTGTCGAACTCGTCGTAGCCGGCGCGGATGCAGTGAACCCAGCCGGCGTCGAGGAAGGAATCGCGGGGACGGAAGGAGGCCACCGCGTCCGTCCGGTCGAACTCCTCGTCGTCGCCGACGATCTCGACCGGCACGTCCAGATCGGCGAACGCCTCGGCGAACCCGTCTTTCGGAATCTTGTTCGCGACCGACTCGTGAATGCAGAGACGTTCGAGCTGCGGTCTCTCGGACATGTGTCCGAAATCCGGACTGAGCGTATTCAACTTTTCGTCAGATGACGACTGGTGATTAGCCGTTTGTACTCAATGTTTCGACAGATGACGACTAACCTTTAGGTATCTGTCCTTATCTTTAATAAAAATTAACTTTACAACCCCGGGGGTCGTTGCACATCCATAGGATGAACGTAACAGATGCCATCGCGGAAATCTTGGCAGCGGAAGGTGTCGAACACCTGATCGGATTCCCGAGCAATCCCCTCTTCGACGACAACGCAGCGGAGGAAGCGGGCATTCGATCCATCGTCGTCCGACAGGAGCGGACGGGCGCGCACATGCTCGACGGCATCGCCCGGATCACGTCCGGCGATCAGGTGGAGGCTTTCGCCTGTCAGCACGGCCCGGGGACGGAGAACTCCGTCGGGGGCATCGCGCAGGCCTACGCCGAGTCGGCGCCCATCGTCGCGCTCCCGGCCGGCTACTCCCGCGCGAAGACGAACACCGACCCGAAGTTCAGTTCGCTCATCAACTACCAAGCGGTCACGAAGACGACGGAGCAGTTGACCGACCCCGACGCGACGGAAGAGACGATCCGACGCGCGTTCCAAGCGGCACGTAACGGCCGCCAGCGCCCCGGTCTCGTCGAGGTTCCGAAAGACGTGTTCCGGATGGAGGTCGACGACATCGACTACGAGCCCACCACGTCGACGCGCTCCGGTCCGGACCCGCAGGCCATCGAGCAGGCCGCCGACGCCCTCGTCGACGCCGACCTGCCGGTCATCAACGCCGGGCAGGGCGTCCACTACGCGAAGGCGTGGGAATCGCTGAAGGAACTCGCGGAACTGCTCGAAGCGCCCGTCGCCACCACGCTCAACGGCAAGAGCGCCTTCCCCGAGGACCACCCGCTCTCGCTGGGTGCCGGCTCGAAGAGCGAACCCCGCCAGCTCAACCACTTCGTCAACGAGGCGGACGTGCTCTTCGGCATCGGTTGCAGCTTCACCAAGACTGCCTACGGCATCACGCCGCCGACGGAGGACAACACCCTCATCCACTCGACGAACGACCCCGGCGACGTGGACAAGGACTACAAGTCCGACCTCGCGGTCATCGGCGACGCCAAGCTCGTCCTCGAAGCCCTGATCGACGAAGTCGAGAACCGCGTCGGCGACGACCCCGACTTCGGCCGCTACGACGACGTGACGAGCGAAATCGCCGAGATCGACCAAGAGTGGCGCGACGACTGGGCCCACGCACTCAAATCCGACGAGGCGCCGATCAACCCCTACCGCGTCGTCTACGAACTCGACCAGACCCTCGACAAGGACGAGATCGTCGCCACCGCCGACGCCGGCAACGCGCGTGACTTCATGGCGCCGTTCTTCAACGTCACCGAACCCCTCTCCTACCTCGGCTGGGGTAAGACCACCCAGCTCGGCTACGGGCTCGGCCTCATGATGGGCGCGAAACTCGCCAAGCCCGAGAAGACCTGCGTCCACGTCATGGGCGACGGCGCCATCGGCATGGTCGGCATGGACTTCGAGACGGCCGTCCGCGAGGACATCCCGATCATCGCCATCGTGCTCAACAACTTCGAGATGGCGAGCTACGACACGCCGTTCTCGGGCCACTACGCCGACTTCGCCGAGTCGATGGGCGGCTACGGCGAGCGCGTCGAGGACCCGAGCGAAATCTCCGACGCCATCGAGCGCGCCGTCCAGAAGAACGAGGAGGGCACCCCGGTCCTGCTCGAGTTCCTCACCGCGAAGTACACGGAACTCTCGCGGCCCGACCTCGAATAGGCCGCCCCGCCGCCGCTGTTTCGAGTGAGAAATAACCGTTTTCGATTACAACAAAGCCGAAACGTTACTACTAGTAGTTACATTTAGGTGAGCGGCGCTCGTAGCGTGTGCTATGGTACCGAGCGTCGCGGCTCGTCCCCGCCAACCGCGGTCGCGCGCGCTCGTCAAGACGCTCGGCTACCGCCTGTTGATGGTGGTCGTCACCGTCGCCGTCGCGTGGGTCGTCGTCGGCGACCTCGGCGAGGCGGCGAGCATCGGCCTCGTCGCCAACCTCGTCAAGACGGGGACGTACTACGCCTACGAGCGGATCTGGGATCGGGTGGCGTGGGGGTTGGAGGGTTGAGGCCGGCTATCGGTCGGCCGCAGCCGCCTCCAGCAGTCCACGCATGTAGCCGGCGGCGAACAGGCGCCCCTTCGTGTGGTAGCCCGGGTTCGAGTTGTCCTCGCCGGCCATCGTCGGGACGTGATCGGGACGCATCGGTACGTCGTCGTCGACAGCTTCCCGGTACGCTCGCATCGCCGCGTACATGTCGGTCGGGCCGTCGTCGTGCCACGTCTCGACGAAGTCGTCGGCGTCGCCCTCGACATCTCGGAAGTGGACGAAGTTGATTCGGTCGCCGAACCGACGGATCGTGCTCGGAACGTCGACGCCCATCGCCGCGAAGTTGCCCTGACAGAACGTGAGACCGTTGTGCGGGCTGTCGTAACAGTCGAGGACGCGCTCGTAGGCCTCGGGACTCGTCACGATGCGCGGGATTCCGCGGACGGACTCGCGGGGTGGGTCGTCCGGGTGGAGCGCGAGTTCGACGCCCGCCTCCTCGGCGACGGGCGTCACCTCGCGGAGGAAATGCTCCAGCGCCTCCCAGAGGTCCTCGCGGGAGGCGTCGAGCGACGGCGACGGCCCCCGCATCCGGTCGTGCGTGTACCCGGTCACGAGCGACCCGCCGCGCGACTCGACGTGGGCCTCGGTGCGCGCCCACCGGATGCCCGCCATCCAGTCGTAGCAGACGACGGGGATGCCGACCCGGCCGCAGTCCCGCAGGAACCGCTTGAACGTCTCGATGTCCGCGTCGCGGCCCTCACGGCCCAGACGGACGCGCTCGGTGATGGGGACGCTCCCTTCGAGGACGCGCACGTCGAGGCCGGCGTCGTCGAACCAGTTCGTGAGCCGTAGGAGGTCGTCGTACGTCCACTCGGTTCGGCCGTCGCCGATCTCCAGCGGGTGCACGACGGCGCTCGTCACGCCCAGTTGTTTCGCGAGTTGCCAGCGTTCGTCCGGATGCGGGGGGAGGATGAGTGCCGGGTCGACCATACCGGTCTCTCAGCGTACACGGATAAAGGTGCAGTGGGAAACGCTAACGAACGTCGAGCACGTAGGGCCACCGATGGCCTTCGAACTGGGCTTCCTCGTCGGGTCGCTCGCAATACTCGGCATCGTCCTCTACTTCACGCGGATTCGAGGACCGTCGCTTCCGCACGAGGCGATGGCGGGCACCGAGGGAGAGATGCCCGACGGTGACCGTGACCGGGAGGGCGGTGTCGGCCCCCGCGCCGAGACGGCTCGCGCAGTCGACGCGCAAGTCGAACTGTGTGAACTCTGCGAGGAGAACCCCGCCAGCAAGACCGTCAACGACCTCGACGTCTGTGCCGAGTGCGACGAGGATCTGTTCGTGTGACGCCGACCGCCGACGCTCGGAGGGCGTATCGTGACTGTCGGTACCCGCCTACTCCGCGATGCCGTACACGTCGTCGGTCCAGTCCCGCGTGAGCGTGTCGTACACCGGTCGATTCCGGTCGCGCTCGTCCAGCCGCGCCAGATCCGCCTCGTCTAGCTCCCAGTCGAACAGGTCGGCGTTCGCGCGGATGTGGTCGGGATTCGACGACTTCGGGAGGACGGTGATTCCGCGCTCGATGGCCCACTTCAACACGACGGCTGCCGGCGGGCGGTCGTGCGCGTCGGCCAGTTCCCGAACCACCTCGTCGTCTAACACCTCAGTCCGCGCGAGCGGCGCCGCGGCCTCGACGACCACGTCCGTCTCGCGGCAGTAGTCGACGAGGGCCGGACGCTGGAGCCACGGGTGGAACTCGATCTGATTGACCGCGATGGGCACGTCGGCGACGTGCTGCGCGCAACTGAGCTGGTACGCGCTGAAGTTCGAGACGCCGACGTTGCGCACGAGGCCTCGCTCTTTCAGCGTCGCCATCGCGGACAGCGTCTCCCGCACCGAGATGGCGGGGTTGGGCCAGTGGATCAGATAGAGGTCGAGCGCGTCGACGCCGAGTCGGTCGAGCGACGCCTCACAGGACGCGATCACCGACTCGTACTCGAGGTGTTTGGGGAGGACCTTCGAGGTGAGAAAGTAGTCGTCGCGGTCGTAGTCCGCGAGGGCGTCGCCGATGGCGGCCTCGTTGTGGTAGCCCTCCGCGGTGTCGACGTGGGTGTAGCCGGTGTCGAGCGCCGTCCGCACCGCGTCGACGACGGTGTCGTCGTCCAGATTCCACGTGCCGAAGCCGAGTTGTGGCAGTTCGTCGCCGCTGGGGAGCGTCCGGGTCGGAACGTTCATGCTCCCCAAACCACCCGGTGGGCAGTTGAAACTAGGGGCGACTCAGGCCTCTTCCTCGACGCCGTCACCGAACTGCTGCCGGGTGTGCGGGAGCTTGCCGCCCGCGGCGAGCAGTTCGCGCTCGCGCTCGTTCGCGTCGAGGTGCGCCTCGGCCTCCCAGTCGCCGTCGACGCGGATGGTGAAGGTCTCCTGTCCGCTCTCCACCGCGGCGACCGCGTCGTCGACGATCTCGATCTCGTCGCCCTGTTCGATCCGCTCGTAGGTCGCCTCGTCGATGGTGAGCGGGAGCAGGCCGAAGTTGATCAGGTTGGACTTGTGGATGCGGGCGAAGGACTGCGCGAGGACGGCGTGGATGCCGAGATACATGGGACAGAGCGCGGCGTGTTCGCGCGAGGAGCCCTGCCCGTAGTTCTCGCCGGCGACGAGGAAGCCGCCGTCGGCCTCCATCGCTCGCTGGGCGAACGTCTCGTCGACTCGCTTGAGCGTGAACTCCGAGAGTTTGGGCACGTTCGACCGGTAGACCGACACCTCCTGTGTCGCCGGAATCACGTGATCGGTCGTGATGTTGTCCGGCATCTTCAGGAGTGCGGGGCCGTCGAGGTCGCTGCCCAGCGGGTCCTTCAGCGGCACCTCGTCGATGTTCGGTCCCTTGACGAGGCCGTCGTCCACCGCCTCGTCGGGCATGATGATGTCGGACTCGCTGGCGCCGATGTAGCGCTCGGGGTACTCGAAGCCGGGCGCCGACAGTCCGTCGAGTTCGGCCGCGAGGTCACGCGGATCGGTGATCTCGCCGGTGAGCGCCGTCGCCGCGGCGACTTCGGGCGAACAGAGATAGACCGCGTCGTCCTCCATTCCCGACCGGCCCTCGAAGTTGCGGTTGAAGGTACGGACGCTCACGGAGTCGCTGGCGGGGACGTGGCCCGCGCCGATGCAGGCGCCACACGTCGCTTCGGAGATGCTGACGCCGGCGGCCATCAGTTCCGCGGTGAGGCCGTTGCGCGCCAGCATCTCGGAGGCCTGTTTCGACCCCGGCGCGACGATCATCTCGGTCCGTTTCGCCACCTCGCGGCCGTCGAGCATCTTCGCCACCGGGAGGATATCCTCGTAGGCGCCGTTGGTACAGGAGCCGACGAGCACCTGATCCGTCTCGGTGCCCGCCACCTCGCGGACCGGGACGACGTTGTCCGGCATCGACGGGCAGGAGATGAGGGGTTCGATGTCGGAGAGGTCGACGACGATTTCGTCGTCGTAGTCGGCGTCGTCGTCGGGTGCGAGTTCGACGTAATCGTCCGGCCGGCCGAGGCGGTCGAAGAACTCCTTCGTCCGCTCGTCGGAGGGGAAGATGGAGGTCGTCGCGCCGAGTTCCGTCCCCATGTTCGTGATGACGGTCCGTTCGTGGGCGGAGAGGGTCTCGACGCCGGGACCGGTGTACTCGAACACCTTGCCGACCCCGTACTTGACCGAGTACCGGCGGAGGAGTTCGAGGATCACGTCCTTGGCCGTCGACCACTCGGGGAGTTCGCCCTCCAGCCGGACGTTGACGACTTCGGGCACGTCGAGGTAGTAGGGCGCGCCGCCCATCGCCGTCGCCACGTCGAGGCCGCCGGTGCCGATGCCGAGACAGCCGAGGCCGCCGGCGGTCGGCGTGTGGGAGTCGGCGCCGATCAGCGTCTTGCCCGGCGCGGTGAAGTTCTCCTTGTGGACCTGATGGAGGATGCCGGTGCCCGGGCGGGCGAAGTAAGCGCCGTACGTCCCGGCGGCAGAGCGCAGGAAGCGGTGGTCGTCGGATACCTTGTAGTCTGGCTGGTAGGTCTGGTGGTCGCAGTGCTGGCCGGCCACCTCGACCTGCACCTCGTCGAGGCCGAGCGCCTCGAACTGGAGCCACGCCATCGTCCCCGTGAGGTCGTGGGCGATGGTCTGGTCTACGTCGATGCCGACCTCCTCGCCCGTCTCGATGTCGCCGTCTACGAGATGATCTTCCAGAATTTTCTCCGTGAGTGTGCGTCCCATAGGTAACCTACGGGCCTTTGCGTACTGGCTTATATAACCGTTTCCCACCCGGCCAGCGCGGCGATATTCGCCATCACCCTCGCAACACTTCCACGGGGTTGGCGGTCGACGCCTTCCACGCGGGGTAGATGCCGCTGAGCGTGCTCGCGAGGACGGCGAAGCCGAAGCCGAGCGCGAGGAACTGGATGTTGCGCGGCGCAAAGACCAGCATGGGACTGCCCAGCAACTGGGCGTTGACGGTGTAGCCGATGACGAGCGAGAGCGCGACGCCGACGAGGCCGCCGACGACGCCGAGCAAGGCGGCCTCGGCGACGATCATCCGCATCACCTCGCGCCGGCGGATGCCGACGGCCCGAAAGACGCCGATTTCGGCCCGGCGCTCGACGACGCTCATCAGCATGACGTTCAGGATGCTGACGCCGGCGACGACGAGGGATATGGAACCCACCCCCAGCAGGGCGGCGTTGAGCGTGGCGAAGAAGCCGCTGATGCTCTGCTGGATGTCGGCGGGCGTGAAGGTGTCGACCACTTCCTCACGCTGGTTCACTTCCTCGGGAATGACCGCCGCCAGTCGCTGGGCGTCCTCGCCGTCTTCGGCGACGACGGTCACCTGATCGTAGCCGTCGCGGTCGATGGCGTCTAGCGGGAGGACGACCGAGACGCCGCCCGGACCGAATCCGCCCGAGGGTTCGAGGATGGCGACGACGCGGTACGACCGGCCGTCGACCGAAACGGTCTGTCCGAGGGAGACGCCGAGGTCCGTCGCCATCGACTGGCTGAGCAACACGCCGCTCCGCATCGGCGAGGGGATGGTGCCCTCGGCGGCGGTGTAGAGCGCCGCCGGGTTCGAGGTGGCCTCGACGGTGACGCGCCGCGACTCGGAGCGCGAGGAGACGGTCATCGCCTCCGACCGCTGGGGGACGACCGTCGCCCCCGCCGCCGCCCGTTCGATGGCGTTCACGTTCGAATCCGTGATGACGCCGTCCGTGTTGTCCTCGCCGGGAAACACCGTCACCGTGTTCGAGAGGTCGCCCAGTTGCTGGGTGGCGCCGACTTGGATCGCCGTGCCCGTGATGCCGATGGCGGCGATGGCCACCACGCCGATGACGACCCCGAGCGTCGCCAGTCCGGTCCGGAGGCGATTCCGCCAGAGGTTGAGCCACGCCATCCGGAGCGCCGGCGTATCGATCACTGCACCACCCCGTCGATCAGTTCGACCGTGCGGTCGGTGAACTCCGTCACGAGGTCGTCGTGTGTCACCGCGACGACGCCCACGTCGCGTTCGGTGCTGATGCGCTCGAACTCCTCCAAGATCCGTCGGCCAGTGTCCTGATCGAGGTTACCCGTCGGTTCGTCCGCGAGGACGAGTCGGGGCTCGTTGATCAGCGCCCGCGCGATGGCGACCCGCTGGCGCTGGCCGCCCGACAACTGGTCGGGGCGGTGATCGAGGCGGTCGCCGAGCCCCATGCGACGGAGGAGATCCTCCGCCCGGGCGCGCTGGTTGCCACGGACGAACATCGTCGGCACGAGGACGTTCTCCGTCGCGGTCAGCATGGGCACGAGGTGGAAAGACTGGAAGACGAATCCGATGGTTCGGCGTCGGGCCATCGTCCGCTGTTCGTCGTCGTAGTCGGTCACGTCGTCGCCGTCGAGGTAGACCGTGCCGGAGGTCGGCACGTCGAGGAGGCCGAGCACGTTGAGCAGCGTGCTCTTGCCGGAGCCGCTGGGGCCGATGACGGCCACCATCTCGCCCGGTTCGACCGCGAAGTCCACGTGGTCGAGCGCGTCGATGACTTCGTCGCCGCTCCGGTACTGCTTGGTGACATCGTCGAGTTCGGCGACGGGACGGGAGACGGGTGGGTCGGCGGCTGCCGGACCGGCGCCGTCGGCGGCGTCGCGGTCGGTCATCGCTCGGGGCGGCGGCGTTGCCACCAGTAGATCACGCCGCCGCCGACGGCGACGACGAGGGCGAGTCGGAGGACGATACCGACCACGTCGATGCGGCCGACGCCGAGGAAGCCGCCGCCGCCGGGCGGGCCGTCCGGGCCGTCGGAACCGGTCGAGCCGGCGGGACCCGCCGAGCCACCGGTGATCGACACCTCGACCACCCGCTGTCGCTGTTCGCCGTCGGCGATGTAGGTGATCCGGACGGGCACCGTGTCGGTCCGGTTGCCCGCCAGCCGCGCCGTCAGTTCGAACGACGTGAACTCGCCGGCGGGCACGTTGCCGACGAAGTAGTTCTTCGCGGGCGCGACCGGCGTCACGCGATCAGTGCCGACGACGGCCACCACGGCGCCGGTCACGTCGGTCTCGCCGGTGTTCGACGCGCTCCCGACGAGTCGGATCGCCGACCCGCTCGGGACGACTTCGATGCCCGTCAGCGTGATGTTGCCGTGGGTCGTCGGCGCGAAGTCGACCGTGGCCGTCCGCTCGTAACGGTCCCCGTCCGCCTCGTAGGAGGCGACGAGGCGCACCGGCCCGGCCGGGAGGCTCGGCTCGCTGATCGACACCGTCCGCGTCTCCTCGGTCGGCACGTCGGGCACGAGTTTCCGCGCGACCGTCTCGTCACCCGATTCGGCGCGGATGCGGACGTGTTCGAGCGGCACGTTGCCGAAGTTGGTTACCGAGGCGTCGATCCGTGCCGTGTCGTTCTCGCGGACCACCTCGGCGTCGAGTTCGGCGTCGGCGTCGGGCGCGTCGACCGCGAACGTTCGCGAGGCCGAGATTGTCTGGCTGTCGCCGTCGCTATCGCGGTAGTCGAGCGTGGCCGTGAGCGGCTGCCGGCCCGCCGCGTCAAAAGTCACGTCGTACGTGAGGACGCGCTCCCCGCCGCCGGCGAGCGCGGCGTTCACGCGTCGGGCGTCCTCGACCGTTGCGTTGGGGCCCGCGAGCGTCAACTGGAGGTTGGAGATGTTGGTTTCGGCACCGTTGGCGACCGTGACGTTCACCGGCGTCTCCGTCGACGGCTCGCTGGGGGCAGAGAGCGACAACTGCACGTCGGGCCGGCGCTCCGTGACCGACACCGTGACCGGATACTTCACGTTGAACACGCCGCCGTTGTCGCCCTTGCCGTACACCCAGAGGGTGAGCCGCTTCCGGCCCGGCTCCTCGAACGACGTCGTGATCGGTAGCTCCATCGACCCGCCCGGACCGAGCGTTCCCGGGTCGTCGACGGCCTCGACGATGCGCCCACTGCGCCGGAGCGTGACCGCGGTGATCTCCGCGGCCACGGGGCTGGTCTCGAAGTTCGTGATCGTCGCCGTGATCGTCACGTCCTCGCCGGCTCGGGGTTTGGTCGGGTCGACCGTCGTCGACTGGACGGCGATGTGACTGCTCTGGGCGGCCGTCACGCCGCTGCCGCCGAGGGTCACCGCGCCAACGGTCAGGGCGGCCACCAGCGCGACGGCGACGAAGCGAGCGCGGTCAGACATGCCACCACCGAGCGGCGGGCCGCGGTCGGTCGCCGGGAGGGACGAAACGGGATCGGAGGGGAGGGGATACGCAGTCGGGGGACATCTATCACACCGTGTGTTCCGGTCGAACTTATACTGTCGGCCGCCAGTTATGGGCCGTCAGCGGTCGTCCCCCGTCTCGTCCCCGTCTTCGGAACGGCCGGGCGGTCGCCAGTCGAGGTCGGTGACGCGCTTGATGTCGTCCATCGTGAGCTGGGACGGCTCCTGCACCCCCTCGCCGGTGGCGACGCCGCTGGTGAGGATGCTCCGGACCCCCTCCTCGACGGTCATGTCGATGTCGTACACCTGACTCTCGGGGACGTAGGTGAGGAGGCCGCCCGTCACGGGGTTGGGTGCCAGCGGGAGGAACATCGACACCATGTCCTCGTGGCCCGTCGACTCCTCGATAGTCGGCGGCGAGTCGCTGGTCACGAACCCGAGGACGTACACGTCCTCCTCGAAACACTGGACGAGTTTGATCTCCTGGAAGTTCTCGCCGCCCTCGTCGAGCATCACGTCGCCCATCCGGCGAAAGCTCTTGTACACGGTGCCGACGCCGGGAATCGACGTGATGGCGAGGTCGACGTAGTCGATGATCCGCTCGCCGTAGCGGTTGCGGCCGAGCGTCCCCACCGTCGCGACGATCAGAAAGAGGACGATCAACGCGACGAGTTCGGTGAAGAAGTCGACGACGTAGGGGTAGACGCCGACCTCCATCAGGAAGCTGACGAACTGGACGCGTTCGAACTCCTGAATGATCCCGAACCACCGCAACACGGCGATGAACGGATCGAGCGCGCCGGAGATGAAATCGAGGGCGACGGTGAGGACGTACAGCGTCACGATCAGCGGAATCGTGATCGCGACGCCAGTCAGGAGGGTCTGCTGGGTGTGGTCGTAGAGCGAGCCACCAGTCTCACGAGCGGTCGACGCCAGCCGTCGCGAGCGGTCGCGGGGGTCCGGGCCGGACATGCCCCACGGTCCGCTCCGAGCGCACAAAAGTTGTCAGTAAGTCGTAATTCGGGTGGGCGGCTACAGCAAGCCCTCCTCACGCGCCAGCAGAACGCCCTCGATGGTCGCGTCGTTGGTCGGGGGGCGACGCGCCACCTCGACCGCCTCCGCGACGGGGACGGTCCGCGGCGTGAGGAACTCGTTCGAGTCGAGGTCGCGGTCGGCGGGCGTCAGCCCCGCCGCGTAGACGATGCCGCGGCGGTGACGGAGGACGCCAGTACAGGTCCAGAACTCGTCGAGCAGGGCGGTCGAGTCGGGGGAAAAGCCCGTCTCCTCGCGGAGTTCGCGCGCCGCCGCCGTCGTGAACGACTCGCCGTCCTCGACGATCCCCGCCGGGAGTTCGAGCTGTGTCTCGCGGATGGTCGGTCGGAACTGCTCGACGAGGAGGAGCTGGTCGTCGACGACGGCCACCACCACCACCGCCGGCGGGAGCTCCGCCCAGTAGTAGCGCTTGGTCGAGCCGTCGGGCTGTTCGACTAAGTCGTAGCCGCCGGTGTACCAGCCGGTTTCGTACTCGGTCACCGATTCGACAACGGGCCAGTCGTGATCGGAGTTCGTCATCCCTGTGTCACCGCCACTAGATACCGCTCGTCGCCGTCCGTCACGAGGACGCTCCCGTCGCGTCGGGCGTCGGGGTTCCGGGCGACCAGCCCCTCACGCTCGTCGAACGGCGAGTGACTGAACGACTCCTTCAGGCCGAGCGGGCCGCGGCGGTAGGGCTCGGAGCGTCCCGATTCGAGGGCCGCCGTGAGGTACGGGTAGCGTCGCTCGGAGAGGTCGGTGACGTTCACGGCCGGTCCCGACTCGTCCGTCGGCGTCGCGGTCAGGTAGTACGGCTCGCCGGCGCCCAGATAGGAGGGGAGGGCACCGAGGGCGAGGAGCGCGAGACAGACGAGGGCGAACCCGAAGAGCGCACGGCGGGTGATCGGTCGCACGGCGGCGATTGGGGCGGTGTGGCCAAACGCCTTTCGCCCTACAAGCGCTCGCGATACAGCCGTCCGAACGCCTGCCGGCGGAGGGTGGCGACCGCCGCGTCGCGCTCTTCCTGAAACGTCGCGGCGACCGCCTCCCCGAAAGGAGCGACGTGCCAGACGACGTTGTCCACGTCCTCGCTTCCGAAGGTCGTCACGTCGGCGTCCGTTCCGGCACGCCACGACTCGAACGCCTCGCGGTCGCCGACGTGGACGACGAGCAGGGAGGCGAACAACGCGTCTCGCGCCGTCTCGACCACCTCGCTCGTCACGCGGTCGTGGTACTCCTCGCGGTCGAACTCCATAGCCGCGGCCGTCTCGCGGACGACGGTCTGAGCCGCCGGGCCGACCGACTCGTACGCGTCGCGGGCGTCCGCGAGCGTCTCGGGGTCGAACACGCCCTCGGTCACGACATCCTCGTCCATACGTCCACCTCCGTCGGCGGCGGTTTACGCCTTGTTATCGTCGGCGGCCTCGCTCTCCTCCCCGCCGTCGCTCCCGTCCTCCAGCATCGCACGCGTCATTTCGCGGGCCTCGGCAAGGACGCGCTGGGCGTCGCCGTCGAGGTCGCCCGCGTCGAACGCGGCGGCTGGGGGCCGCTCGCGTTCGTGGGCGTGGTCGGCGTGCGCGTGGCCAGCGTGTCCCGCCGCCGTATCCTCGAACACCGCCTCGTACGCCACCTCGTCGGCGAACTCGACGACGACCGGCGCGAGTTCGTCGACACCCATCTCGCCCCAGTCCGGCGCGTGGTCGTCCAGCCACGCCTCGTGGGCGTCGCCGTGGAGCATGGCGGTGAACGCGAGGTGGTTCGCGAGATGTTCGGCGTCGCGTTGGGGCGTCTCGCACACCGGACAGGCGTGTCCCATAGTCGGCCTACGGGGCCTGAGGAGTATTAGGGTTCGGCCTCGCCGTTCTCCCACTCCGCTACGTCGAGTATCATCACGAGGGCGTCCTCGCCGTCGCGGTAGTAGCGAGGGACGCGCCGGGCGGTTTCGAACCCGGTGTTCCGGTACAGTGATCGGGCAGCCTCGTTGCTCTCGCGAACCTCCAGTTTGACCACTTCGGCGCCGTCGACGGCGAGGGAGACGAGCGCCCGGCGGAGGAGCGACCGGCCGATGCCGCGCTGCCGGGCCGGTCCGGCGACGGCGAGGTCCTTCACGTGCCCGATGTCCCGTCCGAAGTTGGGCGTCACGTCGGCGACGACGTAGCCCACGACGGTGCCGTCGCGCGTGGCGACGAGGAATCCGGGTTCGTCGACGAAGCTCTCGAAGGCAGTGTAGGGCCACGGCTGGTCGAAGGCGTCACGTTCGATCCGAACCACCGACCCCAGATCCGACTCCTCGGCGCCACGGATGGTCACGTCGGCAGGCGTCGTGGGAACGGCCACGGGCCGACTACGAGCGATGGGAGGAAAAGGGCTCGGGCGTCAGTCAGTCGTCGGCGGGCGTCGCGCCGCCGGCTCCCTCTTCGTACTGCTGTTTCGTGAGGGTGAGCTTGCCGCCGGCCGCGAGAATCTCGCGCTCGCGCTCGGAGGCGTCGAACTCGGCGGTCGCCTCCCAGTCGTCGTTGACGCGGATGGTGAACTCCTCCGCGCCCGACTCCACCGCCTCGGCCACGTCGTCGACGACTTCGATGTAGTCGCCCTGCTCGATGCGGTCGTAGGTCTCCTGATCGATGGTCAGCGGCAGGAGGCCGAAGTTGTACAGGTTCGCCTTGTGGATGCGGGCGAACGACTGCGCGAGCACGGCCTCGACGCCGAGGTACATCGGACACATCGCCGCGTGTTCGCGTGAGGAGCCCTGTCCGTAGTTCTCGCCGGCGACGAGGACGCCGTGTTCCGTCTCCTTCGCGCGCTCCGCGAACGTCTCGTCGACGCGGGAGAGGGTGAACTCGGAGAGCTTCTCGATGTTCGAGCGGAACTTGAGGATGTCCGAGGTGGCCGGGATGATGTGGTCGGTGGTGATGTTGTCCTCCATCTTCAGGAGGGTCTCACCGCCGATGTCGGAGCCGAGCGGGTCCTTCAGCGGCACGTCGCCGATGTTCGGGCCCTTGATGAGTTCGTCGTCGACGGCCTCGTCCGGCGTGATGATGTCGGCCTTCGAGCCGTCGTACTGGTCGGGGAGTTCGACGCCCGGCGGTTCCAAGTCGCCGAGTTCCTCGGCCAGATCCCGCGGATCGACGATTTCGCCTTTGATCGCCGCGGCGGCGGCCACCTGCGGCGAGCAGAGGTAGACGGAGTCGTTCTCGATGCCCGAGCGACCCTCGAAGTTGCGGTTGAAGGTGCGCAGCGAGACGGAGTCGGAGGCGGGGACGTGTCCGATGCCGATGCAGGGGCCACAGGTCGCCTCGCTCACGTTGACGCCGGCGGCCATCATCTCGGCCGTCCAGCCCTCGCGCGCGAGGAGTTCGCCGGCCTGTTTCGAGCCGGGCGCGACGATCATCTCCAGATCTTTCTGAATCTCGCGACCCTCGACCATCTTCGCGGCGGGGAGGATGTCCTCGTAGCCGCCGTTGGTACAGGAGCCGATGATGACCTGCTCCACGTCGGTGCCGGCGACTTCGCGGACCGGAACGACGTTGTCCGGCATCGACGGGCAGGAGATGAGCGGTTCGAGGTCGGAGAGGTCGACGACGATTTCGTCGGCGTACGCCGCGTCCGCGTCGGGCGAGAGTTCGACGTACTCGTCGGCGCGACCCTGCCGTTCGAGGTACTCCTTCGTCCGGTCGTCGGTCGGGAAGATGGAGGTGGTCGCGCCGAGTTCCGTCCCCATGTTCGTGATCGTCGTCCGCTCCGGCACGGAGAGACTCTCGACGCCGGGGCCGGTGTACTCGAACACCTTGCCGACGCCGCCCTTGACCGAGAGGCGCCGGAGCATCTCGAGGATGAGGTCCTTCGCGGACGCCCAGTCGGGGAGTTCACCTTCGAGCCGGACGTTCACGACTTCGGGCATCTCGACGAAGTAGGGGCCGCCACCCATGGCGACCGCCACGTCGAGGCCACCCGCGCCGATGGCGAGTTCGCCGAGACCACCGGGCGTCGGCGTGTGGGAGTCGGAGCCGAGCATCGTCTTCCCGGGCGCGGCGAAGTTCTCCTTGTGGACGTTGTGGCAGATGCCGTTGCCCGGGCGAGAGAAGTACGCGCCGTAGGTGCCGGCGGCCGACCGGAGGAAGCGGTGGTCGTCGGTGTTCTTGAAGTCGAACTGGTAGGTCTGGTGGTCACAGTACTGGGCGGCGAGTTCCGTCTGGACTTCGTCGAGGTCGAGCGCCTCGAACTGCAGCCAGACCATCGTCCCGGTCGTGTCCTGTGTGAGCACCTGATCGATCTCGATCCCGATCTCCTCGCCGGGTTCGAGGTCACCCTCGACGAGGTGGTCGTCGAGGATCTTCTCCGTGAGCGTCTGTCCCATAACGTCCGGCCATCGCGCGCCGACGGATATAAATCCCGCGTTGACGGTCGTCAACACCTCCCGCGGCCGTTTTCACCACGAACGTACCTCACATTCGACACGCGCCGAACGACCGCCACGGTTTTGTCCGCCCTCGGTGACCCCCGGGTATGTTCCGTGCCGGGTCCTTCGTCGCCGACCACCTCAGCCCCGTCGCACCCGAACAGGTCCAGCCCAACGGCGTCGACCTGACCGTCGACGCGGTTCTCGAACCGACCGAACGCGGGCGAATCGGCCGCGATGGGAAACACGTCGCGGAGCGCGACGCTGTCGAGCCCGACCCCGAGGCCGACGCGTTCGTCCTCCCACCCGACGGCTACATCGCCCGCTACGCCGAGCAGATCCGGATTCCGGAGGGGCACATCGGCTTCGTCTACCCGCGTTCGTCGCTCATGCGCAACGGCTGTATGCTCCACACCGCGGTCTGGGACGCCGGCTACGAGGGCCGCGGCGAGGGACTGTTGGCCGTCCACCGGCCCGTGGAGATCGAGCCCGGCGCCCGCATCGCGCAGCTCGTGTTCGCCGCGGCGAACCACGACGGAACGTACGACGGGAGCTATCAGGGCGAACGGCTGGATTAATCCCCGATTAGTCGTCCGCATGGTCCGGTTACTGACGGGGGATGACCACCATGCGTTCGCCGTGTCATCTCGACGGCGGCCGCCACGGACGGCGCTCCGAACGCTGGTGAGCCCCCCGCCATCGCGGCTTCGGGACCGCGCGCTCGACGTCGACGAGGTATCGGAGACGGCTCGGCCGACGACCGAGCCGGTGCGGACCGATCCGCCCGCACCGTCGGCCACCGTCGACGTGGCGTGCTGGACGCCCGTCGCATCGCCGCCGGACACGACTCCGGACCGACGCGAACCGCGTGCGACACTCCTCGCCGAACCCTCGCTGCCGGGCACGACGGATACGCCCGTCTCCCACACGCTCGTCTTCGAAGTCGACGAGCCGACGGCGTCCGTCGAACTCGACTACCGACGGATCGACGCGGCGGTGATGCCCGACCACGGCGTACGGGTCCGGACCGACGACGACCGGTCGGTCACCGTCGACGAGGCGCGGGTCGCGGACGACGGCACCTTCCTCGTGACCTTCGCCCGCCAGCCGACCGACGGCGCCCTGTTTCTGGAGTACAGCGTGACACAGAATCCCGACGGCGGGCGACACACGGTGGGTGTCGTCGTCGACGGGGAGCGGGAGACGGAGGCGCGGCTGGTAGTGGTTGGATGAGGAGTCGGGAGGGCGTTTTCACTGCTCACTGACGTTCGCAGGAAAACGGGCCGGGAGGGAGTTGAACCACGGTCGTTCCGCTCGCTTCGCTCGCTTCACTCTCTGGTTCAACTCCTTCCTGCCGGTTCACTCGACGGTTCGCTCCGCTCACCGTCTCGTTGCACGGGCCGGGAGGGAGTTGAACCCCCGACCGTCTGGTTAAAAGCCAGACGCTCTGCCTGACTGAGCTACCGGCCCGCACCGAGTCGTATCCGACGCTACGGTATAAGCGTTTTCAGCTACCGCCGACGGTCGTACGAACTGTCGTGACCGTTTTCCGGCTGTCGCCGACGGCGGGAGCCGGGACAGTCCGTATCACAGCTCGAGAAACTCGTCCAGCGCCTCGGCCAGCAGGTCGTCGGGGTCGCGGTTCTCGACCGACGCCCGCCGCCGGAGTTCGATGTACTGGTCGGGAGGGAGGGTCACGTCCATGTGACCGAGCGTGAGGCTGCGGTCGGCGAGGGCGGCCTCGACGGACGCGCCGTCGCCCACCTCGCTGGCGAGGCGGCGAATCTCGCGGACGGTGAGGTCGTGTTCGAGCGTCGCCCACGCCAGCGCGTAGCGGTCGTCACCGGCGACGCGTGCGATGTGCTTCGCCGCCGTCGGCGCGATGGTCCCGCGGGCGACGTGGCGACGGATCGCCTGCGGCAGGTCGTGCACCCGCGCCCACTTGCGGATGAAGGCGACGGACACGTCGCCGCCGGCGCGTTCCGCGGCCGCCTTGTAGGAGCCGACGCCCCGGACCAGCGCCGCACACGCCGCCGCCCCGCGGAGCATGTAGACGTGGTCCTCGGAGCCGACGGTGTTCTCCGCGAAGGAGCGCACCGTGTCGGCGGCGAGCTGGACGCTCTCGGGGTCGTCGGGGTCGAAGCCGACGGCGTCGGTGGCCCGCTCGCCCGTCACTGCGGGGTCGGCCCGAACGACGGGCTCCCCGACCGGCGACTCCCGGTCGGCGGGGCGGTCCGACGCGTCGGGGTCGTCGCTCATCGTACCGGCCTTGGAGAAGGGGCGTCAAAAGTCTCCCGTGGGCGTGTGCGGTCGCCACCGAACTGGCAACTCACGGCCCCCGGACGGTGACGGCAACCCGGTCGCCCGGCGCGAAGTCGTGGCCCGGACAGACGAGTTTCGCTCCGAAGTCGGCGTCGCGGGCGACGAAGAGCGACAGTCCCTCGATCCGGCGGTCGTTCGCGGCGAGCGTAATATCGTCCCACGTCACGTCGCGGCCCCGAGCGACCCCGACGGACGACCCCGCGACGGAGACGGGCGCAGTGCCGTCGACGGCCGGCAGGACGCCGCCGCCCTCGTAGTGGGGACAGCCGCCGTCGAGGACGAGGCCCGGTCCACCCGCCAACCCCGCCCACGTTCCCGGTTCCGGATGGGTCGGTTCGTCGAGGACGACGTACGTCTCGCCGACTTCGCGGACGCGGCCGGTGCCGTCCCAGTCGAGGGGGGACACGTCCACGTCGGCGTGGACGGGAAGCGAGCCGGCGGCGCGATACGGGTTCGCGTCCGGGTCGCGGAAGCCGAGGTGGACGTGGTTGTCGACCCACGGCGCGAAGAAGCCGGAGCGGACCATCTCGCCGAGTGCGTCGCCGACGGCGACCGCGTCGCCCGGTTCGACGGCGGGGTCGACGTGGAGAACGCGGGCGACGTGGTCGCCGGTGTCGATCAGGATCAGGTGGTCCTCGTCGACGGCGTACGGGCGGGACGGAGCGCGCACGGTCCGCGTGTCGAGCACCTCGCCCGCGACGGGCGAGCGGCCGCAGTTGGTCTCGGGGTAGAGGTCGATGGCACAGCCGTGGTCGTGGGCGTCGTAGGGGGAGTTGTAGAGCGAGAAGCGCCGATACTGGGCGAGCGTCGACGCCGGAACCGTGACCATAGCGGAGGTTGGCGCGAGGGGCCTTATACGCTCGCCGACGGCCGGAGCTAAATGCGTCGGGCGCTTTCGACGACCATGCGCGTCCTCAGGGGCCGGGCGGCGACGATTGCGGCCGACCGGGAGCGAACCGGCGCGATGCTCGACCGGACGGGCGAGACGGGCGAGCCGGCAGTCCGGGTGTGGACGCCGCACCGACAGGTGGCCTTCGGTCGCCGCGACGCCGCCGAACCGGGCTACGACAACGCCCGGGCTGCCGCTCGCGAACGAGGCTTCGAACCGGTCGAGCGCCGGGTGGGCGGGCGGGCCGTCGCCTACACGGGATCGACGGTCGCGTTCGCCCACGCGGTCCCCGTCGAGTCGCCGCGGACGGGGCTCGACGCCCGTTACGCGGCGGCGACGGCGCGGCTCCAGCGGGCGCTGTCCAGCCTCGGCGTCGACGCCGACCCCGGCGAACCCGCCGACGCGTTCTGTCCGGGGAGTCACTCGCTCCAGTGCGGGGGGAAGCTCGTGGGCATCGCCCAGCGGGTCCGCACCGACGCCGCCCTCGTCGCCGGCTGTGTCGTCGTCAGGGAGCGTGACGCGTTCGCGTCGGTTCTGGCGGCGGTGTACGACGCGCTCGGCCAACCGTTCGACTCCGCGAGCGTCGGGAGCGTCGCGGCGGCGGGTGGACCGAGCGAGCCGTCGCGGGTCGTCGACGCGGTCGAACGGGAGCTCGTGGGAGACGCGGCGACGACGGTCGAGCGAGTCGACTAGCCGCGAACGGGCACACTTACCACGGTACGGGCGAAGGACAGGGTATGCTCGTCAGGAACGCGACGCTCGCGGACGGCCGCGTGCGCGACGTTCGCATCGAGGGGGAGTGCATCGACGCCGTCGGGACCGGTCTCGACGCGGTGGGCGAGGTGATCGACGCCGGGGAACGACATCTGTTGCCCGGCGCCATCGACGTGCACGTCCACTTTCGGGAACCGGGCGCCCCACACAAGGAGACGTGGCGAACGGGGTCGCGAAGCGCCGCGGCGGGCGGCGTCACGACCGTCGTCGACCAGCCCAACACCGACCCGCCGACGACGACCGGCGCCGCCTACGACCAGAAGGAACTCTGTGCCCGGCACTCGCTGGTAGACTACGGCATCAACGGCGGCGTCACGCCCGACTGGGACCCCGAGACGCTGTTCGAGCGTTCCATCTTCGCGCTGGGCGAAGTGTTCCTCGCGGACTCCACGGGCGAGATGGGCATCGACGGCGACCTGTTCGAGGACGCGGTCCACCGCGCCGCCGAGGCGGGCGTGCCCGTCACCGTCCACGCCGAGGACGCCACGCTGTTCGATACGGACGCCCGCGACACCGCCGGCGACGGCAGGGGCCGGCACGCGAACGCCGACGCGTGGAGCGCCTACCGCACCGCCGAGGCGGAAATCGCGGCCGTCGAACGCGCCGTCGAACTCGGCGCCGACGCGGGCGCACGCCTCCACATCGCCCACACCAGCACGCCCGAGGCGGTCGATATCGTCGCCGACGCGCCCGAGTCGGTGACCTGTGAGGTGACGCCCCACCACTGCCTGCTCTCCCGCGACGACCTCGACGACCTCGGGACCTTCGGCCGGATGAATCCGCCGCTCCGGAGCGAGGAGCGTCGGGACGCCCTCTACGACCGGGTCGTCGACGGCAGGGTGGACGTGATCGCGACGGATCACGCCCCACACACGGTCGAGGAGAAAGAGGCGACGCTGCTAGAGGCACCGAGCGGCGTCCCCGGCGTCGAGACGATGGTCCCGCTCCTGCTGGCCGAGACGCGTTCCGGCCCGCTGACGGTCGAACGCGTCCGCGACCTGACGGCGGCGACCCCCGCGGCGACGTTCGGTCTGGAGCGGAAGGGGCGGATCGAGGCGGGGATGGACGCCGATCTGGCGCTGTACGATCTGAACCGGGCACGCGACATCGACGGGGGGCGACTCCACTCGAAGTGTGGATGGACGCCGTTCGAGGGGCGCCAAGGGGTGTTCCCGGCGTGGACGCTCGTTCGGGGCGAACGCGTCTACGACGGCACGATGGACACTTTCGACGTGGACGACGGCGAGAACGTGCGCGGGTAGGGCTATTCGAGGTCGTCGCGGAGGCTCTCGCTGGACTCGCGCACCTCGCGCATCACCTCGGAGATGCGGTCCTCGGCGTCGAGTTCCTCCGCGACCGAGAGGTCGACGCCCTCGACTTCCAGCAAGAACTTCGCGATTTCGGTCACCTCGTACATCAGTTCGTCCAGTTCTTCGGCGGTGAAGAACCCGGACATGGCGCCGTAGAGGAAGGTCGCGCCGGCTTTCTGTACCTTGTCCTCGAAGGAAGAGCGGGCCTGATTGACCGCCTGCGGGGAGTAGGTGTCGGTCATGAAGGGGACGAGTTCGGGCAGGTTCTCGCCGATTTTGGTCATCTCGACGCCGGTTTCGGTGCGGAAGTCGACACAGAGGCGGGCGATGGCCCACTCGCGGGCGGTGATGTACGTCCGGTCGCGGAGGAAGTCGTTGACGCGGTCGTACTGGGCGCCGTCCATCTTCTTGAAGCGTTCGTACTTGCGCACGTCGGGGGGCACGTCGCCGGCCGCCGTCGCGGCAGTGCCCGTAGGGTCGGCGTCGGACCCGGACGCGGACGAGGCGGACGGGGCAGCGGCCGCGCCAGCGTTCTCCGCAGACCCGTCAGCCGTCGAGTCGTCGCTCATAGGCCGGGATTCCGCGCGGCGGTGGAAAAGGGTTCCGTCGGTGTCAGCCGGGCGTCAGACGGATCGTCCCGGTCGTCGCCGACCGCGGGAGCGGCGACGACCGGAAACAGCCCACGACGGGCCGTATCGGACGGGCTGGCGCGTACCTTTTTCACCCGCGCCGCCGACGGATCGGGCATGAAACTACTGCTGGGCATCGGCGGGAGCGACGACTCGATGCGCGCACTGGAACGTGCGGTCGACCGCGCCGTCGAGACGGGTGACGACCTGACGGTCGCGATCCTCCGAAACCCGGCGACTAACGCGGACCCCGCTGAGATCGAAGACCGGGTACGGGCGGTTCTCGACGACGCAGGTATGGAGGCGACGATCCGACATCTGGAAGGTGACCCCGGCAGTCGGCTCGTCGAGTTGGCCGAAGGGGAAGGATTCGACCGGATCGTCCTCGGCGGCGGCGAGACCAGTCCGATGGGGAAGATCAAACTCGGCAGTATCGCGGAGTTCGTCCTCCTGAACTCCCACGTCTCGGTGACGCTCGTCCGATGACCGACGACAGAGCCTACCCCGACGAACCCGCGGGGCCGTTCCCCGAACCGCCGACGACGCTAACGGACCGCGAGGAGCGACCGATAACGGTGCGTCGGTACGACGAGACGCTGGATCGCGAAGCGCTCGAAGCCATGTACAACGCGTTCGACCCCGCCGACCGGGCACAGGGAATCCCGCCGACGGGCGAGAAACGCATCGCCGACTGGCTGGACACCATCACTGGTGAAGAGACGGTGAACGTCGTCGCGAACCACGACAACGCCGTCGTCGGCCACGCAACGCTCGTTCCGGACGGGGAAGTGACCGCCGAACTCGCCATCTTCGTCCTACAGGACTACCAAGGTGCGGGCATCGGGACGACCCTCCTCGAGACGCTGCTCGGCGCCGGGAAGAAGACGGGGATCGAACGGGTGTGGCTCACGGTCGAGCGCTGGAACGATCCGGCCATCTCCCTCTACGAGAAGGTGGGGTTCGCGCCGAGCGACACCGAGAGCTTCGAACACGAGATGACGATCAAACTAGCGTAAGTCGAGCCCGTCAGACCGAGAGGACGGGCTGGCTCGCGTAGAGGAGGACGTACTCGGCGGCCTTCGCGAGCACCTCGTCGGGGTCGCCGGAGACGGGTTCGCGCGGGACGACGACGAAGTCGGCGCCGAGTTCTTCCGCGGTGTCGAGGACGACGCTACCCGGGTGCCGGGAGAGCTGCCGGGTCGAGAAGCCGTAGGCCATCGACGTGGAGAGCGGCACGCCCGCGTCGTCGACGAGCTCGGTGACGGCCTCCATGAACGCCTCGCTGTCGGCGGCGAGGGAGGCGTCGTCGACGGCACCGGCGTCGATGGCGCGAGCCATGTCCTCGCTGACGACGTAGAGCGCGTGGACCGCGGCGTCGTACTCGGCGGCGATGGCGACGGCGTACTCGACGGCGGTGAGCGACTCCTCGCTCCCGTCGACGGGGACGAGCACGAGCGAAGGCGAGAGCGGAACGGTCATGCCGGGGCGTGCGCGGGCCACGGGCAAAAACGCTCCCCATGTGCTTATACCGCGACCCGACGAAGGCGGGGGTATGCCGGAGTTCGACACTATCGTCATCGCGACCGACGGGTCGGAGAGCGTCCGCCGGGCCGTGCGCGTCGCCCTCGATTTCGCCGACCGGTTCGACGCCGACGTGCACGCCCTCTACGTCGTCGACGAGGGAGAGGTGGCGGCCTCGCCCGAACAGGTACGCGAGGAGATGCGCGACGCCCTCGACGACTCCGGGCAGGAGGCGCTCGACGAGGTGGTCGACACCGCCGGTCGCCCCGTCACGACAGCCGTCCGCGAGGGGCGGCCGGCGACCGAGATTCGGGAGTACGCGGTCACCCACGACGCCGACGTGGTGGCGATGGGCACCCGCGGTCGCCACGGCGAGAACCGGTTCCTGATCGGGAGCGTCGCGGAACGCGTCGTCCGCACCTGCCCCGTGCCCGTCCTGACGGTGCGACAACTCGGCGAGCGCGAACGTGGCGACGAGGCGGCCGTCGAGGTCTGAATTCGGACCGCGGGATACTTCCCATCGGCCCCCATCCGGCCGGTATGGACGATACGCTCATCGACGACGACGCCCTCTCGCTCTCGCGGAAGTCGCGGCTCCCCGGTGCCGGATTCTTCTACCCCGATTCGCTCGACGAGGAGTACGCCGACCGCCGCGCCCGCGAGGCCATCGAAGGGTCCGAGGTTGTGGTCGTGGCCGACGGCGACGCCGACGGCCTCGGCTGCGTCGCCCTCCTCCGCGAAGTGTACGACGCCGCGCTCGACGTGGCGCCGTTCGAGGAGTCGCTGGCGGCGCGAGTCGACCGGGCGCCGGCGGACGATGCGGACGAAGACGAGGACGAGGACCGCGAGGCGTCCCCGGTCGGACTCGTCACCGCGAGTCCCCACTCCCTCGACGCCGCCCTCGAACGCGTCGCGGAGTACGCCGACCCCGGCGTCGACGTGTACGTCTGTGACCTCTGCCCGGACGACGAAGACGTGATCGAGGTGGTCGAGCAGGTGGTCGCCCGCGCCGAGACGGTCCGCTGGTTCGACCACCACCAGTGGGACGAGTCGGTCGCCACCGCGGTCCGCGAGGCCGGCGTCGACCTCGTCGTCGGCGAGAGCGACGAGGAGTGTACGGCCGACGTGGCGCTCCGCGAACTCGACTACGACTTCCCCGACCACCTCGTCGACCTCGCGGCAGTCACCCGGGATCACGACCTCTGGATCAAGGCGGACCCCCGGAGCGACGACCTAGCCGACTACAGCCACTGGGCGAGCGCCGAGGAGTACGTGACGGTCGTGGGACAGTACGGCCCCGCGCTTCCCGGGCCGGTCGTCGACTACCTCGATCAGCGGCGCGTCGAGAAGGAGAACTTGATCGAGGCGGCCGTCGACCGCGCCGACCTGAAGTCGGTCGGCCCGTGGACCGTCGGCGTCACCTACGGTCGGTGTTCGCAAAACGAGGTGGCCGAAGCGTTGCGGGAACGGGGCGCCGACGCCGCGGTGATCGTCAAACCCGCCGGGAGCGCCAGCATCCGCGGGAGCGAGGGGTTCGAGCGCGCCCACGAGGTGGCGGCGCTGGTGAACGGCGGCGGCCACCCCCGCGCCGCGGGCTGTAAGCCCGACATCTACGACGACATGCTGGACTACGCCCACCACTGGACGACGGAGGGGAACGCGACGAAGCAGGTGATTCTGGCGGCGTTCGAGCGGGTCGCGAGCGAGGCCGAGTGAAGCGAGGCCACGCTCGCCTCGAAGCGGAACGGCGAGCGGGTGCGAGGCCGCCACGACCGAAGGGAGTGAGGCCTCGATTCGAGCGGGGAGAAACGACCCGCGAGAGCGGGCCGTGGAGCCGCGGACGAAGCGAATCCGAGACTAACGCCGGCGAGTAACTACTCCGCGCCCACGACCCAGCGATCCGAGAACGCGGTGCCGTCGGGGCAGGCGGCGTAGGCGTGGATCACGTCGCCCTCGGCGTAGATGCCACCCACTTCATCGTTCTGGGCCTCCGCGAAGGCGAAGATGAAGGCCGCGCCCTCGCCGCAGTCGGGGCAGGTGCCGCCCTGCAGGTCGCGGTCGATGTCGCCGTCGGTCCCCATCGCTTGCTTCGCGAACTCCATCGCGTCCATGCCGGTGCCGGCCGAGAAGAGCCGTCGTCCCTTCTCGCCGGGGACGACGAGGACGACGCCGCCGTCGACGACGCGGCCGTAGTCGGCGATGGTGCCCTCGTCGTCGAGGTAATCGTCGGTGAGAAAGAGGACGACGTGGTCGAGACGGTCGCCCGCGAGGAAGGCGTCGAGGTCGGAGTCGGTCATATCGGTCGATGGCGGTCGAGCGGTAAAGAACGGTCGCTTTGGCCACACACGGGAGTTTCGAGGAGCGACGGGGTTTTGTCCACGGTCGCCGTGCCGTCCACCGTGGATCGAACGCGACTCACACGGCTGACGTACGTCCTGTTCGGCCTCGCGTTGCTGGCGAGCAACGCGCTCTCCCTTCGCTCCTCGATTGCGCTCCTCCCCGTCGTGGCGGTGGTCTTGAGCGTCCTCGTCGTCGTCGCGGCGGTCGCCAGCCTCGTGCGACCGGACGCGGCGCCGTTCGGCGTGAGCGTGGACATCGGCGCACAGCCGACGTGGGTGCTGGTCCTGCTGTGGCTCGGTAGCGCGCTGTTGCTCGCGGGGGTCGCGCTCCAGCTTTAGTGGTCGTCGAGCCCGTCGGCAATCGAGGAGAGCGACGAGTCGGGCTGGCGGGTGACCGAGTAGACGGCCCGCTTACCCGGAACCCGAACCCCGTAGAGGTAGCCGGGCGTCACCTCGTCGAAGTCGACGCTCTGCCCCGTCTCGCGGTCGACGGCGCGGACCCACTCGACGAGGCGGTTCGTCCCCTCGCCGTCGGTGCGGGCGAGGCGGCGGTTGTCGTAGGCGCCGCGAATCAGGTAGCCATCCGCGTCGCGCTCGATTCGGGCGTGGTACTCGTCGCCGTCGAGGACGAGACGGATCAGGTCGCCGGCGTCGACGGCAACGTCGTCGGGGAGGCGAAGACAGGGCCGGCGAGTGCCGCCGCTCCGGGCGAGCCGAGCGCGGTACGTGGTCACCGCCTCACCGTCGCTGGCGACGCGGTCGGGCACGGTTACTCGTCGTCGGTCAGGGCGTCGAAGTCGGCCTCGCCCTCGACGACGGTCGCGTTGATCTGGGCGACTTCGTCGCTGATCTCGCGGCCGCGGACGGTCACGCGCTTGCGCTCGCCGTCGCGCGAGGGGGCGAAGCCGACGCCACCCTCCAGCAGCAGTTCCTTGAGCGCGGGGCCGGCCACGTCCGAGCGCAGGGGACGCCCGGCGTTGTCCGAGCCACCCGTCAGTTCGAGCGTGGTGCCGTCGAGGCCGACGGCGCCGCCGTCCACCTCGTCACCGAGTTCCCGTCCGAGGAATCGGTTCGCGTCCTGTCCGTCGACCTCGACCTGTACGGTCCGCCCCGTCTCGGGGTCCGAAACGACGACCTTGAAGTCTGCCATGCCCGGATTCAGACGGTCGCCGATAAAAAGCACGTCGAAACCGAGCGTCGTCGGGATGGGCGGGCGCGAGGCGGCGAGACGGCCCGCGCTCCGCACAGATTATTAATATAGCTCGATTGAGTTACTAAGTATGGGATAAAAGAAGCCGCTTTTCTGGCAGGAGGATTAATATTCGGTGAGCCGTTACGGACGCCCGATGAACGGCGGGCACGAACACGGGCACGACGAGGAGGCAGCCGAGAACGGGTGCGACTGCACGCCCGCGGCAGCGAGCGACGGCGCCGACGAACCGGTCGACGATAGCACCGACGAACCGGTCGACGATAGCACCGACGAACCGGTCGACGACGGCGCGACGTACCGCGCGTCGGTGCCCGCGATGGACTGTGCGTCGTGTGCGAACAAGGTCGAGCGGAGCGTCCGGACGCTCCAAGGCGTCGGCTCGGTCGATCCGCGCCCCGCGACCGGCACGCTCGTCGTGACCTACGACCCCGACGCGACGACGGCCGAGGCGATTCGGGGACAGGTCGAGGGCGCGGGCTACGACGTGGCGGACACCGAGACGGAGACGTTCTCGGTGCCGTCGATGGACTGCCCGTCGTGTGCGGGGACGGTCGAGTCGGCGCTGTCGCGGATCGAGGGCGTCCTCGACTACGACACCCGGCCGGCGTCCGGCCGGGTCGTCGTGACCTACGACCCCGGACGCGCCACCCGCGGCGACGTGGTGGCGGGCATCGAGAACGCCGGCTACGAGGTGGTCGAGGGCGAAGAGACGACCGAGTCGGTCTGGCGGAGTCGCCGGGCGCTGAAGACCGGCGTCGGCGCCGTCCTCCTCCTCGCCGGCGTCGTCGTCGAGTACCTAGGCGTGCCGAACCCGACGCTCACCGCCGTACTGGGCCGGACGATCACCCTCGACTGGGCGCTGTACGTTCTCGCCGCCGCCGCGGCAGGACAGGCCATCCTGCGCAACGGGTGGTACTCCGCGAAGGCCCGGAGCCTCGACATCGACTTCCTGATGAGCGCGGGCGTGATCGGTGCCGTCGCGGTCGACCTCCCCTTCGAGGCGGCGACGCTCGCGGTGCTGTTCTCGGTCTCCGAGTTGCTGGAACGGTACTCGATGGACCGTGCCCGCACGTCGATGTCCGAGTTGATGGATCTCTCACCGGACACCGCCACGGTCCGCCGCGACGGCGCAGAAGAGACTGTCGCCGTCGAGGACGTGGCCGTGGGCGACCGGGTCGTCGTCCGCCCTGGCGAGCGCATCCCCGTCGACGGCGTGGTCGTGGAGGGGACGAGCGCGGTCGACGAGTCGCCGATCACGGGCGAGAGCGTCCCCGTCGACGCGACGGCGGGCGACGAGGTGTACGCCGGGAGCATCGTCGAAGAGGGGTATCTGGAGGTGGAGACGACGGCGTCGGCCGGCGAGTCGACGCTGGCGAAGGTGATCGACCTCGTCGAGGACGCGGAGCGCGACAAATCCGACCGCGAGCGGTTCATCGACCGCTTCGCGAACTACTACACGCCCGCAGTGGTGGGACTGGCGGTCGTGACGGCCGTCGGGCCGCCGCTCCTCCTCGGCGCCCCGCTCGAAACGTGGTTCACGCGCGGGCTGACCCTGCTGGTCGTCTCCTGTCCCTGCGCGTTCGTCATCAGCACGCCCGTGAGCGTCGTCTCGGGAATTACGAGCGCGGCGCGCAACGGCGTCCTGATCAAGGGCGGCGACCGACTGGAGGCGATGGGCGAGGTGGACGCCATCGCCCTCGACAAGACGGGGACGATCACGACGGGCGACCTCGGCGTGACGGACGTGGTGGCGCTGAACGGCACGAGCGAGGACGACGTGCTCCGGTGTGCGGCGTCGCTGGAGCGCCGGAGCGAACACCCCATCGGGACGGCCATCGTCGAGCACGCGGAGGCGCGGGGCGTCGAGGACCGCGAGGTGGCGGAATTCGAATCCATCACCGGCGAGGGCGTTCGCGCCGACCTCGACGGCGTCACCCACTACGCGGGCAAGCCGGCGCTGTTCGAGGACCTCGGCTTCGACCTCGAACACACGCACGTCGAGGCGGACGGCGGCCTGACCGTCGGCGACGACATCGAACCCGCGGCCTGCGATCACGGCACCTACCTCGATCTGGTGAACGACGTGGTGCCGCGCCTGCAGGCGGAGGGGAAGACGGTCGTCCTCGTCGGCACGGAAGACGAACTCGAGGGGGTGATCGCCGTCGCGGACACGGTGCGTCCCGAAGCCGAGCGGACCATCGCCCGCCTGCGTGACCGCGGCATCGACCGGATCGTCATGCTGACCGGCGACAACGAACGGACGGCGCAGGCCATCGCGTCGCAGGTGGGTATCGACGAGGTGTACGCCGACCTCCTGCCGGAGGAGAAAGTCGAGGTGGTACGCGAGATGGCCGAGAGGTCGGAGGCGGACGCCGACGACGCCCGCCTCCCGTGGAACCGGGGGGCAGGCGGCGTGGCGATGGTGGGCGACGGCGTCAACGACGCCCCGGCGCTGGCGGCGGCGACGGTGGGCGTCGCGATGGGTGCCGCGGGCACCGACACTGCCATCGAGACGGCGGACGTGGCGCTGATGGGCGACGACCTGACCCGACTCCCCTACCTCGTCGCCCTCGCTCGCCGTGCCAACCGCGTCATCGAGACGAACGTGTGGTCGTCGCTGGGCGTGAAGGCCGTCCTCGCGGCCGGCGCGCCCTTCGGCCTCGTGAGCGTCGTCCACGCCGTCGTCATCGGCGACATGGGGATGAGCCTCGCGGTGACGGGCAACGCGATGCGGCTGGCGAACGTCCGACCGGACGACGAGTAGGGGAACCGTTTTTCACCACCGACCCCTGAAAAAGGGATATGGCGGTCCGCACGCTCGTTCTCGCCTGCCTGCTGGTCCTCGCGGGCTGTACGACGCCGCTCGACCCGACGGCGACCACGCCGACGGCGACTCCGACCGACGCGACGGATGGGAGGGCAGCGCCAGCGACGCCGACCCAGCCGCGTCCCACCTCCGGCACGACCACGCCCACCGCGACGCAGGCGACGGCGACGCCGAGCGCCAACCCGTGGGGAAGCGACCCCGTCGTCGTCGCGATCAGAAACGAGGGGGGTCGCGACCGCGACTTCGCTTCCCTCGTGCGCGAGGCGACGCAGTTCTGGGAGGCGAACGACGAGCAGTATCTCGGCTTCCCGGTCGAGTACGAGGTGCGCCCCGACGCGACGGATCCGGATCTCGTGATCGCGTTCACCGACCGGATTCCCGACTGCGGCAACGTGACCGACGCGGTGGGGTGTGCACCCCTGTTCACCGACGCCCGCCAGATCGACCGCCCGGAGACGGTGTGGGTGAAGACGGGGCTCTCCGACGAGTCGACGGTCCTCGTGACGGAACACGAACTCGGCCACACCCTCGGACTGACTCACGACGACCCGCCGCACGAGGTGATGCGAGCGCGGTCGGTGCTGTACACCGAACCACAGCCGAACGCGACCGAGCGGGCGTTCCCGTGGGCCGACGGCAACTTCACCGTCCGGATCGACGCCGCGAACGCCTCGGACCCCGCGAGTGCCCGGACGCAGGTCGACCACGCGCTGACGTACTACGAGGACGACCCGCCGGGGATGCCGACCAACCTGACGTTCGAGCGGGTGGGCGCGGACGCCGACGCGGAGATCCTCGTCCGCTTCGGTCCCACCACCGATTGCGGGGCGTCGAGCGGATCCTGTATCAGCACCTACGGCGTCGATCCGGACGGAGACGGCGCCATCGAGACGTACACGCGGGTCGAAATCACGCTCGTCGACCTCGACACCGACGCGGTCGGGTGGCACGTCGGCTACTGGCTGGCGCACGCGTTCGGCGCCGAAAGCGACGGCGAGAAACCGCCGCCGTTCCGCGACGCGAGCGGGCGCGAGCGGCGGAGCGCGTGGTGGGAGTAGCGTGGCCCTCACGACACGCCGCGGCGACCGCACCCGGTCGTGCGGTCGCCCGCGGTCCGACTCGGGAGGGCGACGGTAAGATGGACCGCGAACGTCTCGGTCACGCGCTCGAACGCGCGTTCGACGGGAGCGAGGGGGAGCGCCGTGCGGTCGTCCGGGCCGCCGGTGATCTGGCCGACAGCGGCCGCCTCGCCGCCGACAGAGGGGCGCAACTCACCGTCGAGACGGTCGTGTCGGAACTGGCCGATGCGCCCGACGACTCGTCGGTGTCGGAGCGTTGGAACTGGTGGATCGGGGCGCTGGCGGTCGCCTACGGCGACGAGTACGCCCAGTTCGGCGTGCGGCGGTACCGCGAGTAGTCACGCGTGGCGTCGGCTTATCCCCTCGGAGCGCGTAGGGGCGGCTATGGCGTACCGATTCGTCCGTGCTCGCCCGAAGCGGGACCGACTACCCGAACTCCGCGAGCGCCTCGACGGCGGCGACATCCGCGAGCTGGAGCCGTTCGGCCGGGCGATGACGAAGTCCCTGAACGACGCCCGGTTCGACCCCGACACCGGCGAGGCGGTGTGGGTCGAGGAGGACTACTGTACACCACCGCTCGCGATGGAGCGGGCGGTGCTCGACGACTACTTCGAGTCCGTGACCGTCGTGGAGGAGCACGTCGACGAGGCCACGGGATGGGCACGGATCGAGGACCTGCCGCCCCTGTGGGAGCGCGTTCCCAGCGACGCGTAGCCTCAGCGGTCGAGCGGTGTGCCGTTCACGACCGTCGACCCGTCCAACGCTACCGCCTTCGAGAGCGTGCCGTGGACGTAACAGCAGGACTCGGCGGTGTCGACCAGCTCGCGCACCTCTGCCTCGGGGGCGTCGGTCCGGAGCGTCGTCGTGTACGCGATGGACTCGAAATCGGCCGGCTCCTCGCGGAAACCGAGGCCACCGCGGCGGTCGATTTCGCTGTCCACGTCGACGGCGAGTTCGTCGAGTTCGATCCCCATCCGAATGGCGTTGCGGACGTACTGCGCCTGCAGACAGAAGGCGAAGCCGGCGAGGAAATAGCGTAGGGGCCGCGGCGCCGTCCCGGTGCCGCCGACTTTCGAGACGGGTTCGTCGGCGTCGAAGACGAAGCCGTCGGCGAACGCCCGCGCGTGGTAGTTGCTGATCGTCTCGGTGGCGACGCTCGGGTGACCGGGTTTGAGCGCGCGGGCGGTCCGAAGGCCCTCGATGCGGCGGTTCAAACGATCCTGAAGCGTCGTGTCGACGAGTGACATGCGACGGGAGAGGACCGTGGCGCAGTTAGGGGTTGGGACGCCGGGACGATGAAACGACGAGCGCACCGAAGCGAGAGACAACTTCGGTGGCCTTAGGAAAAGTCAACTTGTCTCGTTGCCGCGAGAATCGCAATTTCACCCGAACTAGTGTAAAGATACTTGAGGAGCGCGGCCGGAGTGAGTGTGATGGCAGAGAACGCCGACGAGGGCGTCCTCCGGAGCAAGCGTTCGGCGACCCGGTATCAGATTCTGGTGGGAATCGCCGAGCGCCAGCCGGCGGTCAGTCAGCGGGAAATCGCCGACGACATCGGAATCACGGCGCAAGCGGTGAGCGACTACCTGCAAGGGCTCATTGAGGAGGGGTACGTCCGGAGCCCCGGTCGCGGCCGGTACGAGGTGACCAAGGAAGGGGTCGACTGGCTCATCGGCCGCACCGACGAACTGCGGGAGTTCGTCGCGCACGTCTCCGAAGACGTGATCGGGCAGGTGGAGATCGAAACCGCCATCGCCACCGCCGGAGTCGCGGAGGGCGACGCCGTCTCACTGTCGATGCGCGACGGCGTCCTCCGGGCGACGCCGGGCACCGCCGGAAGTACAACTGCAGTTGCGGTCACGGACGCCGAGGCCGGGGCGGACGTGGGCGTCACGGACTTCGAAGGCGTCCTCGACTACGACCTCGGTCGGGTGACCGCCGTCTCGATCCCGCGGGTACAGGACGGAGGCAGTCGGGCGGTGGCGAGCGAGACGATCCGCGAGCACGGAGCCGACTGCGACCTCGTGGCGACGGCGGGGACGGAGGCGCTGGTGGCCGCGCGGGCGGCGGACCTCGCCCCCGGCGTGCGCTTCGGGACACCGGAGGCGGTGAGCGAAGCCGCAGTGCGGGGACTGGACGTACTCTTGCTGGCCGTCGCGGACGAGCTCTCGACGCATCTCGACCGCCTCCGCGAGCACAACGTCAACTACGAAGTCGTCGACGTCGCGGAGTAGCGTGGGCTGCGCCTCGGCCGCCGTCAGATCGTGATTTCGTCACCCACCGCCGGCGCCGACGCGTCGTAGCCTGCGTCGACGAGTTCCTCGGCGAACGCCTCGCACCGATCACCGTGGTTCACGAGGACGCGACTGTCACGGTACGCACCGAGGAGGTCCAGTACCCCGTCGCGGTCGGCGTGCGCGGAGAAGTCGTACCACTCGACCTGCGCCGAGACGGGCATCACGCGACCGTCGAGTTCCGCACTCCCCGTCTCCAGCAGGTCGCGTCCGGGCGTTCCCTCGACTTGGTAGCCCGTCAGCGTGATTTTGTTCGTCGGGTGCGACCTGATCGCCGGGACGTACGTCATGGCCGGGCCGCCGGAGAGCATCCCACTGGTCGTAACGATCACCGTGTTCTGGTCGGCGATTCGCTTGCGCTGGCCGTCGCGGCCGGTGACGAAGCGGGCGTTCGACTTGGCCCGCCGAAGGGCCTCGTCGTCCCGAACGAACGCGGGGTGGCGGCGGAGCATCTTCGTCACCCGTTTGCCCATGCCGTCGACGTAGCAGTCGATATCGTGGGCCGCACAGACCAGCAACATCTCCTGTGTCCGGCCGATGGCGAACGCGGGGACGACGACGGTGCCGCCCTCCCAGACCGTCGTGCGGATGCTGTCGACGAACCGCTCCTCGATGCGCTCCCGAGGTTCGTGCTCCACGTCGGAGTAGGTGCTCTCGCAGACGACGACGTCGGCGTCGGGCCGAGCGGTCGAGGCCGATACGAGGCGCTGATCCTCCGTGTGGAAGTCCGCGGTGTAGAACAGGCGCGTCTCGCCGTCGTCGATCAGGACGTGCGCGCTCCCGGGGATGTGCCCGGCGTTGAAGAACGTCACCTCGTGGCCCGCGGCCTCGAACGACTCGCGGTAGCCGTGGGTCTCGGACACCTCCGTGACCCGCCGGACTTCCTCCTCGGTGAAGGGGCAGTCGTAGGTCCCACCGTGCAGTTTCAGCGTGTCTCTCGCGAGCGTGAGCGCGAGTTCGCGCGTCGGCGGCGTCCAGTGGATCGGCGGGCGACGGTCGCCCGAGAGGAGGGAGGGAATCGCGCCGACGTGGTCGAGGTGGCCGTGGCTGACGACGACGGCCTCGGGGTCGGGCGTCTCGACCGGAAACTGAGGGGGATTGCCGGTCAGCATCCCGTAATCGAGGAGGAGGCGGTCGTTGACGAGGATGGCACTCCGGCCAACCTCGCGCGCGCCGCCGAGAAAGCGGAGTTTCATTGGGTCGCGGTAGCCGTCCGCGCCGTTTGTGTCCGTCGTTTCCTATCCGCGGAGCCGACGGCGGGACGGCGACTCGCCCGGCGCCGGCCGTTCCTCCAGTCTGACGCGCTCCGTCGTCTCCCGACCACCCCGGACGATCCGCAGGTCGACCGTCTCGCCCGGTTCGGTCTCCGTGATGAGGTAGCGAACGAGTTCCTCGTGGGCGTTGATCGGCGTCCCCTCGATGCCGACGATGACGTCGCCGCCGACCGGCACCCGCTGGCCCCAGATCGACTCGGTCCGGTCGCTGGGTGCGAGGGGGGTGCCGGTGGGGCCGTACCACGCGTCGACGACGAGGACGCCCCGGGGTTCGTCGAGGCCGTTCGCGGCCGCGACCGTCGGCGACACGTCGACGGTCCGGATGCGCATGTAGGGGTGGGCGACGCGGCCGTCGGCGATCAACCGGGGGACGACTCGCCGGATGAGCAGCGGCGACACCGCGAAGCCGATGTTCTGGCCCGCAGTCGCCCGATTTACGCCGACGACGACGCCGTCGAGGGTGACCAGCGGCCCGCCGGAGTTGCCGGGGTTGATCGGCGCGTCGGTCTGGACGGTGTCGGGAATCGAGAAGCCCTGCCCCGTCGGCATCGAGCGGTTCGTCCCGCTGACGATGCCGGCCGAGATGGTGCCGTCGAGTCCGAGGGGGTTGCCGAGGGCGGCGACCCGCTGGCCGGGGCGCGGCGCCGCGTCGGCGACGGGCAGGGGGGTCGCGTAGTCGGGCAGGTCGTCGACGCGCACGACCGCGAGGTCGGTGTAGGCGTCGGTACCGACGACGCGGCCGGTCCGCCAGTCACCCTCGCTGAAGCGGAGGTCGACCGCCTCGGCGTCGGCGACGACGTGCTGATTGGTGACGACGTGGCCCGCGTCGTCGTAGACGAACCCCGATCCGGCGCCGTCGCCGCGGCGTCGTCGCTCGTCGTCCCAGTGGGAGACGTAGATCGACACCACCGACGGCATCGCCGCGCTGTACACCGCCTCGTATCCCGCGTCACGCTCGACCATGGTACGGTCACCGATCCCGACGGGTCGGCGTCCGACCACCCTACGCGCCCAACCGACAAGCGATCACGGGGGGTGGACGCGGCGGGCGCCGAACCGTCACCCCTCCACGTCGAACACCAATCGTTCGACGCCGTCCTCGCGGGACCGACCCGTGATCCGGACGGTCCCTACCTCGCCGAGTCGGTCGACGTGCGTGCCCCCGCAGGGACAGACGTCGAAGTCGCCGATTTCGACGACGCGCATCGGGTCGACGAAGTCGGGAATCGCGTCGAGCTGTGCCCGGCCGTCGGGCACCGCGTCCTCGACGGCCGAGCGGGGGCGTTCGGCCTTGTGGACGAGCAGGTCGCGCTCGATGGCCGCGTTCGTCAGGCGCTCGATGTCGGCCACGTCGTCGGCGTCGAAGTCGGCGCCCTCGAACTCGACCCACCCCTCGCTGGTGGTCAGGCCGTTGCCGACCGTCGCCGCGCCGAACGCGTCGAGGACCACCCGCGAGAGGACGTGCTGGGCGGTGTGGAGGCGGGTGAGTCGGCCGCGGCGCTCGGCGTCGACGCGGCCGGTGACGGTCGTGCCGGGAGCGGGCAGGTCGCCGTCGACTGCGTCGACGTAGTGGCGCACGTCGCCGTGGTTCTTCCGGGCGTCGACGACGGTCGCCTCGCCGTCCGCCCACGCGAGTGTCCCCCGATCCGCGGGTTGCCCGCCGCCGCCGGGGTAGAAGTAGGTGCCGTCGAGGATCACGTAGTCGTCGCCGGTCTCGGTGACGGTCGCTTCGAACTCGGTCACGTCGTCGGCGTCGGGGAGATAGCGGAGGTCCGTCATACCGGAGCGGTCGGGCCGGACGAACAAAAACCGTCCGAGGGTCGTTTCGGCGATTCCCACGTGCTGGGAACGCGACGGTAGAACGATCACCGCGCCACCAGCAGTCGAATGGGAGGTGTGAACGCGATGCACGACCTGCCCGATTGGTCCCGGCGTACGTTCGTGGCAACCGCCCTCCTCGGCACCGGCTCGGCCGCCGGCTGTCTGGCACGAGGACAGGAAGCCAGCGAAACAGAAACGTCGACCGGCTGCCTCGACGACTGGCTGGCCGACGCGAACGGCTACGAGGGGGTGATCGAGCGCTACGGCCCCGACGACGAGCCGACGGTGACCGTCGGCGACAGCCTCGGCACGGATCACGGCGCCGCCGCGTTCGGTCCCGTCGCCGTCCGCGTCCCGCCCGGAGCGACCGTCACGTGGGAGTGGAGCGGCCACGGCGACCGTGCGAACGTCGTCGCGCTCGACGACTCGTTCGCCAGCGGTGATCCCGTCGCCAGCCACGGCCACACGTTCAGCCACACGTTCGAGGAGCACGGCACGTACCGCTACGTCTCGGAGCCGTCACGGGACGAGGGGATGCGCGGCGCCGTCGTCGTCGCCGACCCGCCGTCGAGTGACTATCCGGCTGTCGACGCGTGGCTGGCGGGCGTGGAAATCTACGACGGCACGGTCGTCGACTGGCGAGGCCACTCCTCTCCCATCGTCACCGTCGGCTCCGCGGAAGGCGAGAGCGAGTTCACGTTCTCGCCGCCCGCGGCCCGCGTGTCGACGGGGACGACCGTCCGCTGGGTGTGGACGGGCGGCCCGCACCAGATATCGTTCGAGGACGCCGACATCGGGAGCGCCGTGGAGACGGAACCCGGCGTGCAGTTCGAGCACACGTTCGAGGAGTCCGGCGTCTACCGCTACGCCTGCGCGCCGCACCACTCGCTCGGCGCGAAGGGGGCCATCGTGGTGGAGTAGCGGTCGGCGCCGCTACTCCGGCGACGCGAACGGCCCGAACTCGTCGACGGGCATCACCGAGTAGTCGACGCTGAGGGTGTCCTGCGTCGCCCGGATCTTGCCCACGAACGTCGAGATGGTCTCCAACTGCCCTTCGAGGACGAACAGTTCCATGCAGTAGTGAGAGCCGACGTGGCTGTGGAAGTTGGCGACGACGAGCCCCTCGTAGTCGTGGCGGAGGCCCATCATCCGCTCCTCGACGCTCGTCGTCTCGTAGTCGAAGATGACCGTCACGACCGCCATGAGATCACGGTCTTCGAGGCGCTTGTCCTCGAACTCGCCGAGCAGGTTCCGGGACGCCTCGCGGACGACCTCGCTCCGACCGGTGTAGCCGTGTTCCTCCGCGAACGCGTCGATTCGCTTCACCAACTCCTCGGGCATCGAGACGCTGACGACCGTCATATATTAACCCAACCGCTATCGAATATTAAGGATTACTAAACTGGAAGGTCAGCAGGTCGGCAGGAAGTCGACGGCGTCGCGGGTGGTCGTCTCGCCGAACAGCCAGTCGGCGTGGTCGACGGCGTACTCGTGGTCGGCCTCGTCGAGGTAGCCGATGGCGTCGGTGACGAGGACGGGGCGGTAGTCCCGAAGGCCCGCGCTCCCCGCGGTGTGGAGGACACAGACGTTGGCGAGCGTGCCACAGATGAGCAGGTCGTCGATGCCGCGGGCCGAGAGCCAGCCGTCGAGTTCCGTCTCGTGGAAGGCGTCGTAGGTGTGTTTCTCGACGACGTAGTCACCCGGTTCGACGGGGAGGTCGTCGACCAGCTGGGCCTCCCACGACCCTTCGAGGACGTGGTCGCCCCAGCGCTCGAACTCGTCGTAGTAGTGGTTGTTCTCGAACTGTTCTGGCGGGTGCACGTCGCGAGTGTAGACGACCCGAGCGCCCGCGTCGTGGGCCCGGTCGACCAGCGCCGCCACGTCGTCGATGGCGGCCTCGCTCGCGGGGGAGTAGAGGCTGCCGTCGGGGTGGCAGAACCCGTTCTGCATGTCGACGACGACGACCGCCGTGGAGTCGGGATCGTAGGGCATGGCCAGCGGTACACGGTCGACGAACCTAAACGGTTGGTTCGGTGCGTACCGACGGCTTTTCCCTCCTCGGGGACCAGTCACCGACAACGAATGATCTCGAAGGGCTGTGAACAGTGCGCCAAGGGCGGGAAGATGGTGCTGTTCGTCTACGGCTACTGCGACCAGCGCGACTGCTTCTACTGCCCGCTCGGGGAGAACCGCAAGAACGTCGACACCGTCTACGCCAACGAGCGG
>Ga0207733_100232_pt1 | contig 50069 bp, 49 predicted proteins | sample A23P3SouthBayCA_FD_187735 | JGI IMG/M metagenome (GOLD analysis project Ga0207733, IMG submission 187735) | Aerobic enrichment media microbial communities from Eden Landing Ponds, California, USA - A23 P3 (SPAdes) | ecosystem: Environmental > Aquatic > Marine > Unclassified | place: Emeryville...
CACCTGCCGCTCGCGGTCGTCGAACACGTTCGGCCGGTTGGCGTACAGGCTCACGAAGCCGTAGACGGTGTCGCTGTGGACGAACGGGACGACCGCCAGCGACTCGACGCCCTCGGACTCGAAGAGGTCCCGCCACGGCTCGGCCGACGGGTCGTCGAGCACGTCCTGGATGGCCTGGAGTTCGCCGGTCTTGATCGCTTGCCCGCCGGGCCCGTTGCCGGTGGGCGAGTCGTCGACCGTGATCACGATCGACTCGACGTACTCGTCGTCGATGCCCGCCCACGTCGACGGGACGACCCGCGAGCGCTCCCGGTCATGGAGGCCGACCCACGCGCTGTCGTAGGGGTCGGACTCGGTGAGCCGGGTACAGACGGCGCGTTCGATTTCCTCGCGGCTGTCGGCGTGGACGAGTTCCTGGCTCGCGATGCGGAGGGTGTTGTTGATCCGGTTGAGCTGGTCGACGTACCGCTGCTGGTGTCGGACCCGCCCGTCGTAGACGCCCACGAGCAGCCCCACCAGCCCGCCGACGGTCGCCGCGTTCAACAGCGCCTCGGACGGCTCCGGGACGATCCCGCCGTCGACGACGACGCCCGCGAGCATCCACGCCGTCACGAATTCGAGCACCGCGACGCCGACCAGCAGCCAGCCGAGCGCGCGGGCTACCTCCCCCTCGGGGACGAGCCGCTCCGCCGCGAGCAGGTAGCCGGCGGCGACGAGCACCGCAGCGAGCGCGATCGGGGCCACCACGTGGACGGCGACGGCCGCGGCGTCCCCGGCATATTCGGGGGCGTGAGTCGCGTGGGGCGCCCCCAGCGCCACCCCCGCCGCCGCGACGAGCGTGCCAGCCGTTCGCGCCGACACCTCTGCCATGTGTTAGGTGACAAGGGGAAGCGACGGCCAAGATAGCTTCGGTCCGATTCCCGCCGTGGCTGGTCGAAGTCGGTCGCTGGCGGTTCAGGTTCGATCGGGCGAGGGGAGGCGGGACGGGAGCCCCCGCCGGGCCGGGGGCGTGGGTGGGGGCGCCGAGTGCCGCAGCGGACCCCGTCACTGCAGCGCGTCGGGCGTGAATTTGTCGTTGCCGACAGTCGACGAGAAAAGCGTCGAACGTCGGCAACGAAGGGTATGGTCACGACTGGTATAAACTCTGCGGGCCGGGTCCGCCGAGTGGGCCCTGGTTTCCGGCATCGTCGGGTGCCGTCACGCCCGCCGTTGTCCGGTCGAGGGTTACCGGTGCCGGTCGTCGCCGGGCCCCGACCCGACGCCGCCGTCCTCCGGCAGCGCGTCGTCGGCCGCGGAGTACCGTCGATCGGACAGCGAGGGGAACTCCTCGCGGACCTCGGCGGCCCGGTCGGGGTCGATAGTCGCGGAGACGAGCGTCGGGTCGTCGCCCGCGGCGGCCAGGGGTGTCCCCCACGGATCGTAGATGGTCGATCGGCCGAGCAGGGTCGACCCCTCGACGTCGCCGGCGCCGTTGGCGGCGGCGACGAAGGTCAGGTTCTCGACGGCGCGGGCCCGCGGGAGCACCTGCCAGTGTTCGACGCGCGGGTACGGCCAGGCCGACGGGACGAGCACGAGCGTCACCCCCAGGTCGGCGTACGCCCGGTACAGTTCCGGAAAGCGGAGGTCGTAGCAGGTCGAGACGCCGACGGTAAAGCCCTCGAACGACGCCGTCGACAGGCGCTCGCCGGGGGTCAACAGCCGCGCTTCGGCCGACTCGTAGCCGAAGAGGTGGTGCTTGCGGTAGATCGACAGCGTCTCGCCCTCGCGACCGAACAGGACTGCCGTGTTCGCGTACCCCTCGGCAGCGGGCACGTCGAACCCTGCGGCCGCACTGGCCGCGAGGTCCTCGACGACGCTGCCGGCGAGCAGCCCGACGCCCAGATCGGCTGCGAGGTCTGACAGGCGGGACAGCGTCGGGCCGTCCAGCGCTTCGGCGGTCCGGGCGTAGCTGTCGAACGCGAAGTAGCCGACGGAGAACAGTTCGGGCAGGACGACGAGGTCGGCCCCCGCGCTTGCGGCCTCGGTGACGGCGTCCACGGCCCGGTCGACGTTTTCCGAGACGTTCCCGCCCGACTGGGACAGCTGGGCGAGCGTCAGTCGCATACGAGCGGGCGACGTGGCGGTGCAGTAACGGGGTCGATCATGACGGGGCTCACCTCCGAGCGAACAAAAAACCGGGGCTCAGCCCTGCGGGGTGACGCGCCAGGTCGTCGACCGCGCCCGACCCCACTTCTCGATGTCGACCTCCTCCGATTTCTCGTCGAGTCGGGGCAGGCGGGACCCGACCTGCTTCGCGGTCAACCCGATGGCGTCGGCGATGTTTTTCGCGCGGAAGTACCGCTCGCCACGCCGTGCACTCTCGCGGAGGTAGGCGACGATCCGCCGGTCCTCGTCGGTCAGGTCGCTCATCTCTCTACCCTTGGGGTCGGACGGTATTAACGGTTGTTTCGTCGGTCGCTCCCCGGTCGCGACGCTGCTAGTGGGCTCAGAACACCTGCGTCGCGACGACGGCGAAGGCGGCCGCGAGCATCGCGACGCCGAACCCGAGAGCCTTCGCGAACTGCCCCGGCGCCAGCAACATCGCCGCCGCGCCGAGCCCCGCGACCAGCGAGAACAGCACGACCATCCCGACGTCCTTGTCCGACTCCCTCGCCTGGGTCTCCATACGCGAAGGTTCGGAGGTGAACACTTAGTTCATTCGCACCGAGTCCTACCCCCGGAATCACGGCCTTTTTCGCCCCGCGCGAGAACGGGAAAGAGATGAGTCTCCGGAGCGTCCTGTTCGGCAGCGTCTTCAGGATCGTCGCCGTCGCGGTCGTCGTCCTCGCCGTCGTGGCGGGGGGGTTGTTCGCGGCGGGGGTCTTCGGCCAGCCCACTGTCGACGGGGTCGAGAACCGCTTCGCCGGCGTCAACGAGACCACGACCGTCATCGAGACGTCGATCGCCGTCGACAACCCCAACCCCGTAGGCGCGAACCTCTCCGGGCTCTCGGTCGGCTACGAGGTCCGGATGAACGACGTGTCGATGGCCGCCGGCAACAAGACGGGTGTGTCGATCGGGGCGGGCACCTCGCGGATCAACACGACCACGCGCATGGCCAACGAGCGCATCCCCGCGTGGTGGGCGTCCCACGTCCGCAACGGCGAGCGAACGACCCTGGCGGTCGACGCGAGCGTCCACTCCGAGACCCTCGACCGGACGTTCGAGGCCCCGCCGGTCACCCGCGAGGTCGACACGGACGTGATCTCGCAGTTCAATTCGACGGAGACCCGGTCCGCGGGCGAGGGGCAGTCACCCACTGGCGACCCCGTCCTCTACGTCAACGAGACGAGCGCCCACTGGGGCACCGTGACCGACGCCGAGACGCCGGTCGAGGCCACCTTCACCGTCTACAACCCCAACGCCTACCCGATCGTCCTGACCCAGCTCGGCTACCGGACGACGATGAACGAGGTGCCGGTCGGCAACGGGACCACCGAGCGCGAGGTACTGATCCCGCCGGGCCAGCAGCGGACGATCGAGACCACCGTCCGGATCGACAACTCCCGGCTCGACGAGTGGTGGGTGACCCACCTCGAACGGAACCAGGTCACCGACCTCCGCATCGAGTTCAGTGCCAGAATCGAGGCCGGCGGGACGGCGCTGTCGCTGCCGCTGGACCCGCTGACGTACACGAACACGATCGAGACCGACATCTTCGGGAACAAGCCCGCCGACGGCGAGTCCGGCGGGAACGGCCAAACGACGACCGCCGGGGAGTCGACGACCGCCGAGGACGGGGCCGGAAGTCCCACGCCGACGGAGACGCCGACGCCCATGCCCACCGAAACCCCCACCGACGACGGCGGCCTGCTCGGCGGCGACTCGACAGAGACCGCCACGCCGAGTCCGACGCCGACTGAGACCGCCACGCCGACGCCGACACCAACGGAGACCGCCACGCCGACGCCGACTGAGACCGCCACGCCGACCGAGACGACCACCGACGACGGTGGGCTCCTCTGAGGTCGACGGTGCCCGCCCGCTCCCTCGATCACGACACGCGTGGGCGCCTCGACATCCCGGGCCTCGCCAAACTGATCACGTACCTTCCGAGCCTCACCCAACTGCTCATGTATCTCGCCGCGATGGTCGCACTGGTGTGGCTGGCGACGCACGTCATCGCAGAGATCCCACCGCTCCCCTTCTGAGTCGGCGCGCGTCGTCCGATCGACGTCAGGCGACCACGACCCACGCGAGCCCGAATGCCGCGAGCGACGCGGCCAGGTTCCCGGTCGCGTTGAGCGCCGCGAGCCGCCGGCGCCCCCGTTCCCAGAGCTCGACCGTCTCGAAGCTGAAAGAGGAGAACGTCGTGAACGCGCCGCAAAAGCCCGTGCCCACGAGGCTGGCGACGGCGGCGTCGGCCGACCCGAGGACGACCGCACCGAGGAGGAAGCTGCCGGCGGCGTTCACCAGCAGGGTCGGCCACGGGAACGCGGTGCCGTCGATCAGCTGGCCGACCGCGTAGCGGGCCACTGCACCGAGGGCGCCGCCGACGCCGACGAGCGCCGCCTCCGCGGTCACGGGCGATCACCCGGCGATCGGATCGGCCTCCCGGACGTGGTCGCCACGAGCGCCCGCCCGGCGAGTACGCCGCCGAACCCCCCGGCGTAGCTGACGACGACGTACGCGACCGCGACCGCCGGCGTCGCCAGCGCGGCGTCGACCACGAACGTGCTGTAGGTGGTAAACGAGGAGAGAAACCCCGTCCCGAGCAGATACCGGACTCGCCGCGGGAGGCGGGCAGCCGCCCGGGCGTCGAACAGGATCACGCCGAGCGCGAGGCTCCCCGCGACGTTGACGGCGAGGGTCGTAAGGAGGGCACCGCCGGCCGCCGCCCCGAGGAGCCCCCGGAGCGTCGCCCCGAGGGCCCCGCCGAGTGCAACCAGGAGGACCGGCGCCGCGCGGGCGCGGACGGATCGGGACACCTCGATGCGGAGCCGGGGTCAGTACTTCGGATCGGCGCCCGAGATGGCGTACACCTCGTCCATGATGTCGTCGCGGGCGTCGCGCCAGGCGTCGAAGCTACCGGGGTCGGTCGGGTAGCGGTCGTAGTGGTCTTTCAGGGTCGTCGCGCGCTTGTTCACCTTGTACATCTCGTACAGCGCGTCCCAGTGGCCGAAGGTCTTGATCAGCGTCTTCAGCTTGAGCCCCAGCCCCATCTCCGAGGAGCCCTTGCTGACGGCGTCGACGAGCTGCTGGCCCGGCACCGCGGTGACGATGTCGACGAGTTCGTCGACGTCGTGGGCCGACCCCCAGATGTTGTACAGGTCGACCGCGGCAAAGCGCTTGCCGAAGTCGGTCATCACCTGGCGGTTGTACTCCCAGAGGTTCGCCTCGCTCACGTCGCCGTCGGCGATGGCGTCGACGGCGATCTTGGCGGCCCAGTGGGCGGACTTTGCGGCCCCGGGGATGCCGCCGCCGGTCGTGGGGTTGACGTGGCCCGCGGCGTCGCCGATCGCGACGAACCCCGGTGCGACCGCCGAGTCGTACGGGCGGCGGGTCGGCAAGGCGGCGCCGAGTTTGTCCTTGACCGTCGCGCCCGCGAACTCCGCGCGGGTGCGGAGATCCTCCTTGAGCACCTCGACGAGCTGCATCGGCTCCTTGTTCATCTGGAAGCCCAGCCCGGCGTTGATCTCGGTGCCCGTCCGCGGGAAGTACCAGAGATACCCCAGCTCCTCGGTCGGTTTGAACACGATGGCGTCCGACCAGTCGGGCTCCTCGTCGATCTCGACGATCTCGCGGTAGGCCGAACAGAACTGCTGGTATGAGACGTTGGTGTCGAAGGTCGCCGAGGAGAAGTCGGCCTTGTCCTGGAGGATCGACAGGGCCCCGGCGGCGTCGACGGTCATCTCGGCGCGGTACTCCCGGACCCGGCCGTTTCTCTTCGCCCGGACGCCGCGCACCCGGCCGTCCTCCTGGATCACGTCCTGGACGACGGTGTCGTAGTGGATGTCGACACCGGTGCGTTCGGTCTCCTCCAGGATGACCTCGCCGTAGCGCTTGCGGTCGATGACGGCGCCGGCCTCGTCGAAGGGGATGTCGATCGTCTCGTCGTCCCGGGGGTTCTCGAAGACCGCCCGCCGGATGTTCCGGTTGGTAAAGGACTCCTCCTTGAGGTAGTCGAGATCGATCACGTCCGGGAACGTCGACTTGCCCTTGATCGCGTCCCCGCAGGCGATGTGTCCGGCCTCCTCCTCGCTTTTGCGCTCGACGAGGACCACGTCGAGTCCCTCGCCGGCCGCCGTGGCGCCAGCGAAGGCCCCGGCCGTGCCGCCGCCGACGATGACGACGTCGCCGGTCCAGGCTCGGCCTCCGGACGCCCCCCGAGCGTCGCTGTCTGTCGTGTCCGCTGCCATGTTACGCTTCATTGTTCTGGCCCTCATAAAAAACGACCGTATGAAATCGACCCCTGTGAGGCCACAGATAGCCGTTTTCGGTCTCGAATGTCGCTTCCCGACACCGTCTCGATTGGTAACTGTTAGCATGTACCTTTATGTGTCAGTTCCGGCCTCCTAGAACCGGATAATGTCCAGGACCACCCTCACCGCGGAGAACACGAACGCTGTCGCCCACCGGATCGCCGGGGATTCGCTCGTCTACGACTGTCCGAACTGCGAGTACGGCGAGGTCCCTGTGACCGCTCTCATCGAGGACGAGGACGCCCAGTGTCTGGAGTGCGACCGCCGGTACCAACTGTACGTCGAACCAGCGTGATCGGCGGTCGCTCGGCGCGACCGGCGGAGCGATCACCGCCGCGTCGGTTCCTGACTTCGGGACCACCTGGTCTGTAACTACGTTGTGACGTGCGTGATAGCTCTGTGGCGACGAGGTTTCGGGAAATGGGGGCAGACGGTGCGGAGGCTGGTCGGTGTGATGGTGGGTCAGTGTGGAGGCAGTGCGGCTGCGGTCGCACGCCGTCGCGGCTCGCGAGCGAGGGACGAACGCAGTGAGTCCCGAGCCTCGCGGAACTTTTTGATCGAGCTTTTTGCACCGAGTGGTTCGCGCGGAGCGCGAACCCGAGGTGTGAAAAGGTCGCTTAGTAGAACTCGCGGACGAGGTCCATGGCGTCGTCGGGCGCGCCGTCGGGGATCTCGGCCATGTTCTCGGTCAGCCCGTGTTGCTCGCGGTACGGCACGGAGTCTTCGTTCTGCCAGATGACGCCCATGTACTCCTTCGAGGAGTCGAGGATCTTCTCCTTGGCGGCGTCGTAGTCGCCGGGGTCGTGGTCGGTCTCGGCGAGGTCGACCAGGTTGTCCCGGAAGTAGTCGTAGGTGTCGACGTCGTTGAAGGTGACACACGGCGAGAACACGTTGACGAAGCCGAAGCCGTCGTGTTCGATGGCGGCCTCGACGATCTCCTGGTGGCGGAGCGCGTCCGAGGAAAAGGACTGGGCGATGAACGTCGCCCCGGAGGCCAGCGCGAGGGCCATCGGGTTGACCGGGGGCTGTTTCGGCCCCTCCGGCGTGGTGGCGGTCTCGAAGTCCTGCCGGGAGGTCGGGGAGGCCTGGCCCTTGGTCAGTCCGTAGATGCGGTTGTCCATCACGACGTAGCTGATGTCGACGTTGCGGCGCACCGCGTGGACGAAGTGGCCGGCGCCGATGGAGTAGCCGTCGCCGTCGCCGCCGGCGACCATCACTTCGAGGTCGGGGCGGGCGAGTTTGACGCCCGTGCCCACCGGGAGCGCCCGGCCGTGGACGCCGTGCAGCGCGTAGGAGTGCATGTACGTGCCGATCTTGCCCGAACAGCCGATGCCGGCGACCACGAACGTGTTGTCGGGGTCGTTGCCCGTCTCGGCGAGGGCCTTCATCATACCGTTCATCGTCCCGAAGTCCCCGCAGCCGGGACACCAGGTGGGCTGTTTGTCGGACTTGAAGTCCGTGAATCGAACGTCTGAGCTCATGCTGAATCCTCCAGGGTCGCCTCGATCTCCTCTGCGAGTTCGTCGGCCTTGAATCGCACGCCGTTGTACTTGTTCACGCGCTTGACCCGGCGGAGGGCGTCGTGTTCGAGCAGGTCCGCGAACTGGCCGTCCGCGTTACACTCGACGACGACGACCTCGTCGGCCCCGTTGATCTCCTCGGTGAGATCGGGCCGGGGGTGGATGTACGGCACCGAGAGAAAGCGGACGTCGACGCCCTCCTCTTCGAGGAAGTCGATGGCCTCGACCATCGCCCCCTCGTTCGATCCCCACGAGAGGACCAGCGCGTCGGCGTCGGGGTCGCCGTACTCCCGGACCGCCCACTCCTCGCGCTCGCGGGCGGTCTCGAACTTGCGGTCGCGCTTTTCGACCTGTTTGACGCGCATCTCCGTGTCCTCGGTCCGGCGCCCGAGTTCGTCGTGTTCGAGGCCGGTCGACATGTGTGCGCCGTCGGTCGTCCCGGGCGCCGCCCGCGGCGACACGCCGTCGTCGGTGATGGCGTGGGTCCGGAAGTGTCCCTCGTCGTCGAGCCACTCCTCGATGGAGTCGTCGTCGACGAGTTTGCCGCGGTCGACCTCGACGTCGTCCATGTCGAAGGCCTCGGGGGGGAACGTCTGTTCGGTCACCGCAAGCGCCAGGTCCGCGATGACGAAGACGGGGGAGTTGTACTTCTCGGCGAGGTTGAACGCCTCGACGGTCTTCCAGAAGCACTCGTCGATGGTGGTCGGCGCGACCACGAACCGCGGGATCTCGCCGTGGCCGCCGTACAGCGTCATGTTGAGGTCGCCCTGCTCCTGTTTCGTGGGCATCCCGGTCGAGGGGCCCGAGCGCATCACGTCGACGATCACCAGCGGCGTCTCGGCGGTCGCAGCCAGCCCGAACGTCTCGGACATCAGGTCGATCCCCGGTCCCGAGGTCGCCGTCATCGATCGTGCGCCAGCGCGTGCGGCCCCGAGCGCCATGTTGATCGCGCTGAGTTCGTCCTCGGCCTGGACCACGTGGCCGCCGTAGTGGTTGATTCGCCCCGTCAGGTACTCCATGACGTCCGTCGCGGGCGTGATCGGGTAGCCGGCGTAGAACCGGCAGCCTGCGGCGATGGCGCCCATCCCGATGGCCTCGTCGCCGTTCAACAGGACGTAGTCGGCGTCCGTCGTTTCGAGGTCGTAGTCGAAGGCGTGGTCGTACTCCTCGGCGACGTACTCCTTACCCTTCCGGGCGGCGGTCTTGTTGTTCTCGACGAGGGATTCGCCCTTTGCCCCGAAGCGCTTCTCCAGGGCGCTATCCAGGTTCTCGATCGGGAAGTTCGCCACCTCGCAGGCGGCCCCGAGCGCGACGACGTTGCGCATGATGGCGCCGCCGGCCTCCTCGGCCAGGGACTTCAGCGGGACGTCGAGGCCGATCATCCCCTCCGGGATCTCGACGTCCTGCATCGTGGTCCGTTCGCCGTCGTAGATGATCACCGATCCCTCGTGGAGTTCGTCCAGGTTCTCGTCGATCGTCCGCTGTGTCAACGCGATGAGGACGTCCAGCCGATCGACGACACTCTGTACGGAATCGACCGCCGTCCTGACCTTGTAGGCCGTGTACCCACCACGGATGCGCGACGCGAAGTCCTTGGAGGTGAAGACGTGTCGACCGGCCCGTGAGAGTGCCTGGGCGAAGATCTTCCCCGTAGAGTCGATTCCATCGCCGGCTTCGCCGCCGATGGCCCAGTTGAAGTCCGCAGGCATGCTGTGGTGGAGGTTTCTTAGGACCGATCAAAAGCCTTCTGAAAGGGTACATCTGCCGCCGTCGCCGGCGAGTTGCGTCGTCGACGCACCCCCACCACGTCGGCGGATCGGAAGCACCTTTGTCGTCCCGGGCGAACCCCTCCCCATGGACGCGACCGTCGCCGTCGACGCGGTCCGGACCGTCGGACCGCACACCGTCGCCATCGAACTGGAGACGCCCGCGGGGTTCGAGGCCGAACCGGGCCAGTTCGTCAAACTCGCCGCGACCGTCGACGGCGAGGAGTACGCCCGCTTTTACACCCTCTCCTCGCCGGACGTCGCGGGGACCTTCGAGGTGACCGTCGAGGTCGACCCCGAGGAGGGCGGCCCGTTCAGCGAGCACCTGGTGGGGCTGGCGGCGGGCGACGAACTGGACCTCTCGGGACCCTTCGGATCGAGCTTCTACGACGGCGAGTCGCGCGCGGTCGTCCTGGCTGGCGGTCCGGGCGTCGGCCCCGCCGTCGGCATCGCCGAACGCGCCCTGGCCGAGGGCAACGAGGCCGCGGTCGTCTACCTCGACGACGAGCACGCCCACACCGAGCGCCTCGACGCGCTGGCCGACGACGGCGCCGCCGTCGCGCTGGCGGCGGCGGACGCGGATCTGACGGCCCACGCCGCGGACGCCGTCACCGCCGCCGCGGGCGAGCAGGTGTTCGTCTACGGGTTCGCGGCCTTCGTCGACCGGGCCCGCGAGGCCATCGCGGCCGCCGGCGGCGACCCCGAGGCCGCGAAGGTCGAGAACTTCGGCTGACCGGGCGACCGTCGGACCGCACCGACCCGGATGCCCGCCCGAAGCGTCGCCGTCGACGCCACGCCGGCCCGATGCGCCGCCGTCGACGCCGCGCCGGCCCGAACCGTCGCCGTCGACGTCGGGGAACCGCCCGACGACGCCGACCGATCCGGCGTCGTCGGGCACAGGTTTATCATGGAGGATTCGGAAGGTTATCGTGACCCATGACAGACGATACCGCGGAACTGGAGGCCCGACTGGCCGAACAGGAGGCCTTCGAGCCGCCGGCGGCGTTCGTCGAGGGAGCGAACGTCACCGACGAGGGGATCCACGAGCGGTTCGAGGAGAACTGGCCCGACTGCTGGGAGGAGGCAGCCGAGATGCTCGAGTGGTTCGAGGAGTACGACCAGGTGCTCGACGACTCGAACCCGCCCTTCTACGAGTGGTTCACCGGCGGGTCGCTGAACGCCTGTTACGAGGCCGTCGACCGCCACGTCGACGAGCGCGGCGATGAGGCCGCCATCGAGTGGGTGGGCGAGCCGACCGACGAGGAAAACAGGACCTACACCTACGAGGACCTCCACCGCGAGGTCAACGAGTTCGCGGCCGCGCTGCGGGATCTGGGCGTCGGCGCCGACGACGTCGTCACGCTGTACATGCCGATGATCCCGGAGCTTCCGATCGCGATGCTGGCCTGTGCCCGCATCGGGGCGCCCCACTCGGTGGTGTTCGCGGGCTTCTCGGCGGACGCGCTGGCGACCCGGATGAACGCCGCCGACTCGGAGTACCTGCTCACCTGCGACGGCTACTACCGGCGTGGCGACCCCCTCGATCACTACGACAAGGCGCTGGACGGCCTGGGTGATGTCGAGGGCGACGTCGCGGCGACGGTCGTCGTCGAGCGCCTGCGGGACGGCGACGGCTTCGGCCACGACCTCGATGCGGGCCACCACGCCTACGCCGACCTGGTGGCCGACCACGAGGGCGCGACCGTCGACCCCGTCGAGCGCGACGCCGAGGACATGCTGTTTATGATGTACACCTCGGGGACCACGGGCAAGCCCAAGGGCGTCAAACACACCACCGGCGGCTACATGTCCTGGGTGACCTGGACCAGCCACGCCGTCCTGGACGTCTCGCCCGAGGACACGTACTTCTGTGCCGCGGACATCGGCTGGATCACCGGCCACTCCTACATCGTCTACGGCCCCCTGTCGCTGGGGACGACCACGATGATGTACGAGGGGACGCCCGACTACCCCGAGCGCGACCGCCTCTGGGAGATCGTCGAGGAGTACGGCGCGACCCAGCTGTACACCGCGCCGACGGCGATCCGCTCGTTCATGAAGTGGGGCGGCGAGTACCCGGGCCGCCACGACCTCTCCAGTCTTCGGTTGCTCGGCACCGTCGGCGAGCCGATCAACCCCCGCGCCTGGAAGTGGTACTACAAACATATTGGCGGCGAGGAGTGCCCGGTCGTCGACACCTGGTGGCAGACCGAGACGGGCGGCATCATGGTGTCGACGCTCCCTGGCGTGAACACGATGAAGCCCGGTAGCGCCGGGCCGGCACTGCCCGGCCTGGACGTGCGCGTCGTCGACACCGCCGGCGAGGAAGTCGACGCCGGCGACGCGGGCTACCTGACGGTGCAGAGGCCCTGGCCGGGGATGTTGCGGACGCTGTACCGCAACGACGAGCGGTTCGTCGAGGAGTACTGGGCGGAGTACTCCGACACCGACTCCGACGACCCCGACGACTGGGTGTACTTCCCCGAAGACGGCGCCAAGATCGACGAGGACGGCTACATCACCGTCCTCGGGCGCGTCGACGACGTGATCAACGTCTCGGGCCACCGGCTGGGGACGATGGAGATCGAATCGGCCATCGTCGGCGTCGAGGGCGTCGCCGAGGCGGCGGTCGTCGGCGGCGACCACGACATCAAGGGCGAGGCCGTCTACGCCTACGTCATCCTCGAGGACGGCCAGGAGCGCACCGAGGCCATGCGCGAGCGCATCGTCGAGGGCGTCGAGGACGCCATCGGCCCCATCGCGCGCCCGGAGGCGGTCGTGTTCACCGACGAACTCCCGAAGACCCGCTCGGGCAAGATCATGCGCCGCCTGCTCGAACAGATCGCCAACGGCGAGGAACTCGGCGACACCACCACGCTCCGGAACCCCGACGTCGTTCGGGAGATCCAGGAGCGGGCGAGCGGCGACTGACCCGCGCCGCCGATCGCCGGATCGCTGCCGTCAGCCTGGCCCCCGTTCAGAGGTAGCTCGCGTCCCAGCGGGTCGGCTTCCGCCGGTTGCCGCAGTCGGAACACTCCGCCCGGCCCATCGAGTCCATCGCCACGTTGTACCCCCCGCAGGCGCTACAGTACCAGCCGTAGCGTCGCTCCCGGTCGGTGTCGAGGTAGACGGCGTACAGCGGCCCCTTGGAGGCGCGGTCGCCCTCGTCGTAGGCGACGTAGGCGGCCCGGCCGTCGGGGAGCGGCCGCTCGGCCAGCCCCAGCCCACCCTCGGCGTCGCCCTCCGTGCCCGGGAACTTCACGAACGTCCGCTCGACGAACTGCTCGTCGCCGACGCGGACCTCGCGCTCGTCGCCCTCCTCGTATCCGTGGGCGTCGTAGAACGCCGCGCCGTCCTCGTTGGCCGCGAGCACGCGCCCGACGAACTTCGTGGCGCCGGCGTCGACCAGGCGCCGCTCGGTCTCGGTGAGGAGGCGCGATCCCAGCCCCGAGTCGCGCCGCTCGGGGTCGACGTGGAGCCAGGCGATCTCGCCGATCCCCTCGCCCTCGCCGACGACGTAGCTCTGTGAGAAGCCGGCGACGCCGTCGTCCTCGACGACGAGATACATCGCGTCCTCGTCGGCCAGCTCGTCGTCTACGTCCTCGGCGTACCACTCCCGGACCGCCGCGTCGATCACGTCCTCGGAGAGCACCGAGCCGTAGGACGCCGAGAGCGACGCCCGCGCGACTGCCCGGATCTCTTCGACGTCGTCCGAGGTTGCTTCGCGCACGTCCATACCGTCCCGTACGGAACGACGGTACTAAACGTTCCTGGGGATCCCCAAAACGTTCGTCGGCAAATCGGCCCCGCTGCGTGACGAAGTGGGTGCCGATGGCGCCGTATCGCCCGGTTTCGTTCGTCGACCGGCGTCGCTCCGCCCTCGCTCAGTCCTCGTCGAGCTTCTGCTTGCCGGCGACCATCACGGGGCGGTCGGCGTTGAGGATGACCTCCTGGGTGACGCTGCCGAACAGCGCCTTGCCCGCGGGGGACCGCTTGCGCCCCGCGACGACGATGAGGTCGGCGTCGTTGTCGGCGGCGGTTTCGAGCAGCCGATCGGCCGGGTCGCCGCTGGTGTCGGCGACCCGGTACTCGATCCCCTCGTCGTCGAAGTAGTCCTCGACCTCCCGGACCGAGTGGACCTGCGTCGCGGACGCGCCGCTTGGATTCTCGGTGAAGCTGTAGACGATCGTTACCTCCACCTCCGAGACGTCCCCGGGAAGCGCCCCGACCGCTTCGGCACAGGCCATCGCTCGCTGCTCGTCCTCGTCGACGCCGATGATCGCGTGATACATGTATCGACGTTTCAGGGGAGCCCGCTTAATTCCTTGCCCACCTCGCCGTCTGTGCCCACTCGTCGCCGGCACCCGGCCTAGCTGGACCCCGAGCCGTCGTCGACCTCCGCGGAGACGCGGGCGACGAGCGCGAGCGGCACCCCGAGGATGACCGCGACGGTGACGGCGCCGTACGCCGCGAACCCGGTCGGGGTCGGCGGCAGGGCAACGAGGAAAAACAGCGCGGGCGGCTCCGGCTCGGCCACGACCGTCGCGAACAGCGCCCCGGCGACGGCGGCAAAGGCGACGAGCAGGGCGTACAGCGCCAGGACGAACCGGCGACCGCGAACACCAGCACTCACGTCCGCCGCTCGGGGCGGGACCGCGTTAGCCCTTTCGAACCCCGGCAGTCCCGGACCGAGCCACCTTTGTCGGCGGCGTTCCAACCGTCGCTCATGTCGGACACCGATCTCCTCGGTCTCGTTCTCGCCGCCGTCGTCGTGTTGATGTTCCTCACGGGCATCGTGCTCGTCCTGTGACCGCGGGCAGTTCCCGCGTGTCCTCCCGCCGCCGGCCTCAGGTCCCCGGTCGGTCTCTGGGTCCCCGGCGACCTGTCGGGACCCGGGTGGTTCCGACGGCCCACGACTGAGCCGCCGCTGGAGTCGTCGACGATCCAAAAGGATCCGTGTAGCGCGGCGAACTCCGCTGAAGGTCGTCGCGGTCGGCGTCAGTCGTCCGTGTCGACGTCTGCGCCCGGACTGCCGCCGTCATCGACCCGCCGACCGCCGTCGGTAGCGGCCTCGGGGTCGGCTTCCTCGCCGCCGTCGGGGACGGCGAGCGACGTGTCGATGCGACGCTCGAGCCATTGCCACTCGCCGGTCTTCATGCCGTACTCGTCTAGGTTCCACGGATCGCCGTCCTCGACGCGGGGGCCGTCGATCCAGGAGACGACGAAGTTGTACACCCAGAAGATCTGGCCGATCATGATGAGGAAGGCGCCGACGGTGGCGACCTGGTGGAGACTCGCGAACTGCGGGAGGTACGTGGCGTACCGTCGCGGCATCCCGCCGTAGCCCAGCAGGATCATCGCGAAGAAGGTGACGTTGGTGCCGACCATCGAGAGCCAGAAGTGCCACTTGCCGAGCGTCCGCTGGTACATCCGCCCGGTGAAGAGGGGGTACCAGTAGTACAGGCCGGCGAAGCCGGCGAAGGCGATGGCGCCCATGACGACGTAGTGGAAGTGTCCGACGACGTAGTACGTGTCGTGGAGGACCAGGTCCACGGGGACGGAAGCGAGGAACACGCCGGTAACGCCGCCGATGATGAAGTTCGAGATGAAGCCGATGCAAAACAGCATCGGGGTCGTCAGGCGTAGCTGCCCGTTCCACATCGTCGTGATCCAGTTGAACGTCTTGACCGCCGAGGGGATGGCGATTGCGAGCGACACCGCCATGAACGACGCGCGCAGGCGCGGGTCCATCCCCGTCGCGAACATGTGGTGCGCCCAGACGCCGAAGGAGAGGACGCCGATGGCCAGCGTCGAGTAGACGACGAACTTGAACCCGAACAGCCGCCGCCCCGAGAACCGGGGGAGGACGTAGCTGACGATGCCCATCGGCGGGAGGACGAGGATGTACACCTCCGGGTGGCCGAAGAACCAGAACAGGTGCTGCCAGAGGATCGAGCCGCCGCCGTCGACAGCGAAGAAGGTGGTGCCGAAGTTCCGGTCGAGCAGGAGCATGACGAGCGCGCTCCCGAGCAGGGGGAACGCAAAGAGGATCAGCCCGGACTGGGTGAGGATGGTCCACGAGAAGATGTCGAGGTTCGCCCAGGTGACCTTCGACCCGCGTTCGGTGAAGATGGTCGCGATGAAGTTGATCGCCCCCATCGTCGCTGAGACGCCCGAGAGGTGAAGGCCGAGCAACATCAGGTCGACGCCGGCGTTCGCCTGGGTCCCCGATCCGACGCCCGCTGACAGCGGGGTGTACATCGTCCAGGCCGTCTGGGCCGGGAGCAGATTTTCGATCGGGAAAAAGCCCGCCCAGATCAAAAGCGCCGCCGGCGGCAGCAGCCAGAAGGCGATGGCGTTGATCCGCGGGAACGCCATGTCGTCGGCGCCGATCAGAAGCGGCACGAGGTAGTTCGCGAACGCCGCGATGATCGGCGTCCCGAACAGGAACAGCATCGTGATGCCGTGACTCGTCAGCAGCGAGTTGTAAAACGTGTTCTCGATGATCGACTGCCCCGGATCGATCAGTTCGACGCGCATCAGCATCACCATCAGACCGCCGACGACGAACGCGAGGATGGCGTAGGTGCCGTACAGCATCCCGATGTCCTTGTGGTCGACGGTGGTGAGCCAGCGGACGATCCCGCCGGGCTTTTCCTCGTGGGCCTCGCCGGTCTCGCCGGCCGCCACGCCGCCGCTCGCCAGCGGCGTGTAGGACCGCCAGTTCTCGATGCGTGCGAGCCACGCGGCGACGCCCACCAGGAACACCCCCATGAGCACGGTGAGCAGCAACTGCCCGTTGAGTTCCATGTCTGCCCCTCAGGAGTGCACGGTAATGAATGGTTCGGGATCGGCCGCGACCCGAAACGACCGCAGTCTACCGATTTTCACTGCTCTCGAACGGTTCGGCGGGGGCGAGCGAGCGAGGGCCACATGCGACGAGACCGCGACGTCGCCGACCTCGGACCGTGGGGACGTCGTCGTCGGGGGTATCGCGTCAGCGGCTGCCCTCGGGACCCGATTAGCTGCCGTCCTCGGACTCGCTGGCCAGCCGTTTGCGGGTCTCTTCCTCGGCCTGTTCGACCTCGTGGAGCGTCGGTTGTCCGTCGACGGTCGCCTGACCCGGGGGGTACACCTCGTCGGTCCGCTCCGATCCGGCGATCGCTACCGCCGAGAGGTACGTGAGGATCGCCAGCAGGACGAAGGCGGCGACGACGATCCCGAACTGGAGCCCCGAGGTCAGCAGGTCGAACCCGTAGGGGTTGCTGAACAGGAACACCCCGACGAAGAAAAGCAGGATGAACAACGGGATGAAGTTCACCACGAGGTCCAGCATCGTCTCCCGATCGAATATCTCCGTCTCCATGATTCGGGGTTGCGGGTGCTCCGCAAATAGGCTGTTGGTTCGTCGGAGCGACGGTCGGTGTCGATGCCCCGTCGGGGGACCCGCTCTGTTGGCTCGATCGGCCGCGGGCTACGCCGGCCGCGGGCGCTCGTCGATCACGAGACTTCCCACGACGCTCGCGAACGTCAGGAGGCCGCCCGTGACGATGATCGCGTACCCGCGCGTCACGAGGGCCACGTCGGTGAAGGCGAGTACGCCCCCGACGACGAACAGGGCGGCCGCGAGGCCGAGCAGCGCCCGCCAGGGCGAGCGCACGTAGCCGGCCTCCCGGGCCATCCCGGCGACGCTCCCACAGAACAACAGCAGGCCGCCGACGGTGACCGGAAAGAGGTCGAAGAGGATCCCGAGTTCCGAGATCGGAATCCCGAGGGCGACGAACACCGGCCACGGGCTGGCCATCCGGTACCCTTCGCTCAACGCCGGATCCTCGTCCATACTCGACCGAGGGACTGGATCGTACAAAGCGCTTCGGAAGCCGGTCGCCAGCCTCCACCGCTGATCGGCGCGGCTACTGGATCGAGACGCCGTGCTGGGCCAGAAACCGGGAGACCGCCTTTATCTCGACCGGGCTCCCGACGATCAGGCAGCGGACGTCGTCCCGGGAGAAGACGGTCACCGTGAACTCGGTCTCGATCGCCTCCCTGAGCCCGTCGAGTGTGTCACACGGGAGGACAATCTGGGTGCTGTCGCGGAGGGTCGCGGGATCCGGCATCGCGTGTTCGTCAGTCGAAAGCGTGCGATCGCCTATAATCGCGTCGAAACTGTTCCGGCACCGTCACGTCCGTCCCCGCTCGCGTGCCCACGGCAGCGTGGTCGGTCCCCGGAGGAGACGCCGCGGAAGGACAGCTTTTTCGACGCAGGTGGCCGATGGCCAGATGATGGGACTGGAGGAGGAAATCGAGGACCTCCGCGAGGAGATCTCGAACACGCCCTACAACAAGTCGACCGAGCAGCACATCGGGCGGCTGAAGGCGAAACTCGCGGAGAAAAAGGAGACTCTCGAGAGGCGACAGTCCTCCTCGGGCGGCAGTTCGGGCTACGCGGTCGAGAAGACCGGCGACGCCACCGTCGCGCTCGTCGGGTTCCCGAGCGTCGGGAAGTCTTCGCTGTTGAACGCGCTGACCAACGCCGACAGCGAGGTCGGCGAGTACGAGTTCACGACGCTCAACGTCGAGCCGGGGATGCTCAAATACCGCGGCGCGAACATCCAGTTGCTCGACGTGCCGGGGCTGATCGAGGGCGCCGCGGGCGGCCGCGGGGACGGCAAGCAGGTGCTGTCGGTGATCAGGACCGCCGACCTCGTCGTCTTTCTCCTCTCGGTGTTCGAGATCGACCAGTACGAGCGGCTCCGCCGGGAACTGTACGAGAACAAGATCCGGCTCGACACGTCGCCGCCGAACCTCTCGATCACGAAGACCCACAAGGGCGGCCTGAACGTCACTACCGCCGACGACGTCTCGCTGGGCGAGGACACGATCACGGACGTGCTCCGCCAGCACGGCTTCGTCAACGCCGAGGTGACGATCCGCGGCGACCTCACCATCGACGAACTCATCGACGGCGTGATGGACAACCGGGTGTATCTCCCCTCGCTGGTCACCGTCAACAAGGTCGACCTCATCGAACCCGGGTACAAGGAGACGGTCGACGAGAACCTCCGCGAGGTCGGCGTCGACCCCGAGCAAGCGGTGTTCATCAGCGCCGACGCCGAGCGCGGCCTCGACGCGCTCAAGGACCGCCTCTGGGAGGAACTCGGCCTCATCCGCGTGTACATGGACAAACCGGGCCGCGGCGTCGACTACGACGAACCGCTCGTGTTGATGGAGGGGAACAACACCCTCGACGACGCGCTCGAACGGCTCGGTGGCACGCTCGACGAACGGTTCCGCTTCGCCCGCGTCACCGGCCCGAGCGCGAAACACGACGAACAGCAGATCGGCCGCGACCACGAACTGGCCGACGAGGACGTCCTCCGGGTCGTCGCGCGGAAGTGAGCCCGCCCCGCGACGCGACCGCGACACCCAGCCACGGTTCGGGCACCGACCCGGGGACCTCGGGCCGAACCGACCTCGCGGCGCTGCTCGCGCTGCTCGCGTTCCCCTGGTCGGTGCAGGTCTACGACGCGGGCGCCCCGACGCTCGTCTTCCCGTGGGGGCTCGTCGGGCTCGACCCGATCGGCGTGACGACGCTCCTCGACTTCCTGTTCCGGTACACCGCCGGCCTCCCGGAGTTCGTCCTGGCCTGGCCGCTCGGGACCGTCCTCTACGCAGCAGCGCTCGCGAGCGCCGCCGTCGGGGTGGCGACCGGCCACGAGGACCGGCGCGTCACCGCCGGGCTCCTCGTCGTCGCCGGCGTCACGGGGCTGTCGCTGGCAGGGGGGTTCTCGGTCCAGCCCGGTCGGGTGGCGATCCCGACGGGGACGGCGCTGTGTGCGGCGGTCGCCTGGTGGCGCTACCGGAGCGCGTTCGCCTGGGCCGGCTGACGGCGTCGTCGGTCCCCTTGCTTCCGCCGCCGTCGCCGGCGACCGACGGCCGTCGCCTTCGAATCCGCCGCCTTCGGTACGGTTTTGGGTCGCGCAGCCGACGGGACGACTATGGACGGAACGCTCGATCATACGATGATCCGCGTCGAGGACCTTGAGGCGTCGCTGGACTGGTACACGACCCACTTCGGCTACGAGGAGTACGGCCGCTGGGAGGCCGACACGTTCACGAACGTCTTCCTCGCTCCGCCGGACAAACACGAGGACGGCGCGACCCTCGAACTCACCTACAACCACGACGGCCGCAGCTACGACATGGGCGACGCCTGGGGCCACATCGCCGTCCGCGTCGAGGACGTCTACGACGCCTACGAGGAACTGATGGAGGGCGGCGTCGAGGACTACCGCGACCCCGACTCCTGTGGCGGGCAGTACGCCTTCGTCACGGATCCGGACGGCCACGAGATCGAGATCGTCGAGCGCGACCACGGCGCGAAGTGGAGCCTCGACCACACGATGATCCGGGTCGAAGACGCGGATGAGGCGATCGGCTGGTTCGCCCGCAAACTCGACTACGAACTGTTCCGCCGGGCCGAACTCGACACCTTCGCGCTGTACTTCATGAAGCCCCGCGGGGCCGCCGACGAAGAGATGTCCGTCGAACTCACCTACAACTACGACGGGAGCACGTACGACGTCGGCGACGCCTGGGGCCACGTCGCGGTCCGGACCGGGGACCTTCGGGGCTACTGGGAGACGCTGATGGACCGCCACGCGGAGGACTACCGCGATCCGGAGTCCTGTGGCGACCGCTACGCCTTCACGAAGACGATGGACGGCCACGAGATCGAGGTCGTCACGCGAGACGACCCGTAACGCCCGAACCAATCTGCGACAGCCCGTAACGCCCGGAACCGCCCGCTGCACCCGCCGGGCCGACGGCGGAATCAGAGCCGGAACCGGAAGTCGGTGCTCGCCTCCCCCGTCAGCCGCGAGGCGACCCCCGCGCCCAGCGCGAAGGCGACCCGTTCTGCGCCCCCCCGGAGCCGCGTGACGATCCGGCGGCGGGGTTCGAACTCCTCGACGGTCACCTCGGGGACGTCGAGCAGGTCGGCGACCCGGTCCTCGACGGCCCGGCGGTCGCCGATCTCGTCGACGAGATCCAGTTGTTCGGCCTCCTCCCCGAGGAACACCCGGGCCTCGGTGTCCCGCACCGCCTGGGGGTCGAGGTCTCGCCCTTCGGCGACGCGCTCCACGAAGTCGTCGTAGTAGTCGTCGACGATCCCCTGGAGGTACTCGCGGTCGGCCTCGGTCGGCTGTTTCAGCGACGAGCCGGCGTCCTTGTACGCGCCGGCGACGAACCGCTCGTAGGAGACGCCCAGGTCGTCGGCGAGTTCGTGGACGTTGACCGACGAGCCGATCACCCCGATGCTCCCGACGACCGAGGCGTCCCGGGCCCACAGTTCGTCACAACCCGCGGCGATCCAGTAGCCGCCGCTGGCACAGGTGTCCGTGGCGTAGGCCACCGTCGGACCGTCGAAGCGCGCTGCGGCCCGCCGGATGTCGTCGCTCGGGACGACCTGGCCGCCCGGCGTGTTGAGCCGGAGGAGCAACGCCTCGACCGCGGGGTCCTCGTCGGCCCGCTCGATCTGGTCGACCACCTCGTCGGCGTCCGCGCCGACCGCGCCGCCCGGGAAGCCCGAGGGACTCGTCTCCCGCGTGATCGGCCCTTCGACGCCGACCTCGGCGGCGTCGTAGGTGGGAAACCGGGCCGCGGCGATCCGGGAGCCCAGGCGCCCCACGACGACGACGCCCGCCAGCAACAGGAGGACGCCGAGCAGGTCCGCCAGGTCGGTGGGCAGCCGGAAGAAGAGCAGCCAGCCGACGACCGCCGCGAGTGCGACCGAAATGAGGACGATGATCGTCCGGCCGATCGACGCTCCGTCCGGGCCGGCGCTCATCGCCCGCCCACCCCGGCGGACAGGGTCGGCTCCGCGGGGTGGTCGGCCGGAGCGGTCACACACGGGGGCGATCCGCGCACGTCGGGGGTACTGTCGCGTGACATGCCTGCGGCTGGGTGCGCAGTCCTCGTAAAAGTGCGGGCGTCGACGGCGTCGAATCGAGCTACAGCAGCCCCGTCTTCTGCAGCTTCATCAGGTCCTCGGTATCGAGGGTCTCGCCTTCCTTGAACTTCTGGTAGATCTCTTCGGCCTCCTCTTTGGCCTTCTCGCGCTTCTCCGCGCGCTCGTCCTTGCGCTCTTCCTCTTCCTGCTTGTCGAGTTCGCGCAGGCGCTTCTGGACGCGGACGAAGTCCTCGTGGTGGCGGTCGGCCGACTCCTGGGCCTCGACGAACAGCTCGTGCATCTCGTCGGCCCGGTCGCGGATGTCGTCGGCCTCGCGGTAGGCCTGGATCATCTCGTTGTGATGTTCCTGGGCCTTGTCCGCGAGCTCAGTCACCTTCTGGTGGTGCTGGGACGCCTCCGATCGGACCTCCTCGGCCTCCTCGATGAGCTCCTCGAGCTCGCTCGAGTCCTCCAGTTTCTCCTTTTTCTGGCGGTACTCCTCGCGCTTGTCCTCGATCTTCTCGATGAGTTCGCGCTCGTCCTCGGCCGAGAGTACCTCGGTCTGTTGGCGGAATTCGAGCTGCTCGATCTCCTCTTCGAGCTCCTCCAGGTCCTTGCCGTCGTCGAGCTCGAGGTCCTCTTTCATCTGTTCGACCTTGTCGAACAGCTCGTTGGCCTCGGCGTTGAGCTCGTTTCGCTGTTCCTTGTGCTCCTGGACCTGCTCGTTGAGCTCGTCGCGCTGCTCGCGGTGCTCCTGGGCCTCGTCTACCTTCTCGCGGGTCTTCGCGTTCAGGTCGTCGCGCTTGGAGGCCCGCTCGGAGGCCATCTGGTTGAGCTCGTTTCGTCGGTCCCGTAGCTGACCGGCGAGTTTGATGAGTTCTCCCTTGCTTCCGTTTTCGAGCTTGTCGTCGTCGAGCCCGACGTTGTCCGCCTCGTCGAGCTCCTCAATGTCGTACTCTTCGATGAGTTCTTGTTTCGCTGTTGCCATGCTAATCAGACCTCGATACCAGACTCCGGGCGTGGCAGCTGCTGTATGGGGCTGCGTCCAACCGTGGATAAGAGTTCCCGATCATTCTGCGTGCTGTGCCGCCGACGCCGGAGGCGTCTGGTAGCAGTAAATACAGTCGTTCAGTACATAAATACTTCGGTGGTCGAAGCTGTGAAAACCGCTATCACACCGCTCGAATCATCTATGTGTGGCGTTCTCACACATGAGGGGGTGTATATAAACAGATCTTGCGAGGCCGCGGGTTCCGGACCAGTTTCAGTTTCACTCCGCTGTTTGCTCGGCTTCTTGTAGGATAGGGCCGAACGTCGCTGTATGTACAGCGCACTCACCTGCGCCTGCGAGGGCTGTGGACGCGAGCTCGGCGACGGCGAGTTCATGCTGTCGATGACGACCGACGCTGGCGAGCGGCGCGCCTACGAGTGTCCCTGCGGGGACGTTACGGTGACGGTCGTCCGGGGATAGGGCCTGGAGCGGGTCGGGTTCGATTGTCGACTCTCGCCCGGGAGACGGGCCGCTTTTGTGGGCGGGTCGTCCAGCGCGGGTATGGCAGACAGCGCGACGGGAAGCGACGACGGGACCCGGGAGGAAGTCGTCCGCGCGCGTGGCCACGAACACGTGTCCGGCGCCCACGAGTCGACGTTCGAAGTCACCACCGACGCCTGGCTGACGCCCGCGGGCGACTGCATCCTCGGCGTGGCGGCCGACCGGTCGCCCGCCGACTTCGACCCCGCCTTCGTCGAGGCCTGTCGGGACCCGGGAGCGCAAATCGTCGCCGAGGTCGCCGCAGACGGGCGATCCCAGCGGATCGTCGGCCGCGGTCATCCGGACCTCACTTTCGAGAGCGACCGCAGCGCGGTGTGTCGCACCAGCGACTACGTCGACGACCGCACGGTCATGGTCGGCGCCGACGCCGCGGCCGCCGACGTCGACCGCGACCTGGTGGCCGCGCTGGCCGACGGCGCGGACCTGACGTTCCGCCTCCGGGTGGAGTAGTTTTACGGGTCGGGGTCCAACGGCCGGCCATGTCGGAGGGACGCGACGCGGACCTCGGGGACGAGGTGCCGGAAGCGACCGACGGGACGTCGGAGCCGACCGAAACCGACGCTGACGCCGACGCCGACCCCGAACCCGCGGAGAACATCAGCGGCGGGGCCGAGGGCGGTGGGACCGCAGCCGCGTTCGTGGCGGACGACCCCGCGACGCGAGCCGAGGCGGTCGTCGACGCTCTCGGCGACGAGTACTGGCGGAAGGCCTACGGCGGCCGCGACGCCTTCGAGTGTCTCGTCCGGACGATCCTCTCACAGAACACCAGCGACGTGGCCAGCCAGCCGGCCCACGACGCCCTGATCGAGCGGTACGGCCCGGCCGAGAAACTGGCCGAGCGGCTGGCCGACGCCGCCCACGACGACCTGGCGGCGACGATCGAACCCGCGGGGCTGTACAACCAGAAGGCCGAGGTCATCCGTGACGCCGCCGCGTGGGCACTGGAGGAGTACGGTTCGACCCCGGAGTTCGACCGGTTCGTCCGGGAGGAGTCCCCGGAGACGGTGCGCGAGACGCTGTTGTCGGTCCGCGGAGTCGGGCCGAAGACCGCCGATTGCGTGCTGCTGTTTGCCGGCGGCCGCGGCGGGGTCTTCCCCGTCGACACGCACGTCCATCGCATCGCCCGCCGGATGGGGCTGGCCCCCGCCGACGCCGACCACGAGACCGTCCGCGAACACCTCGAACGCGACGTGCCGGCCGACAAATGTGGCTTCGGCCACACGGCGATGATCCAGTTCGGCCGCGAGTTCTGCACGGCACGCAAGCCCGCCTGTCTCGACGGACCCGAGGCCTGTCCCCTGGCCGACCTGTGCGATCAGGTGGGCGTCGATCCGCTCTCCGGCGACGTCGTCGACTCCGCTGATTCGGTATAGTTCTACTGCCCTCCCCCGATTTCTTGGATTGCGTCCATCCGACGGCTCATATTGCTCTGTATCTCTTTTCCAACACTGATAGCATCCTGAACAGCACGCTCGTAATCACGTGGTCCGAAACCATCCTCATACGGGTAAATTAGGCGCACTACCTGAATTCCGTCCCATATCGGACCTGCGTCGGTAGACTCTCTATTTAGCGTAAGTAATTCCCAACGGCAATCTGTGCTTGTTACGTAGCTAATAACCCGTTCAACAATCCTTTCCGCCTCTTCATCGTCAATATCTTCGATTCTTTGATAAGCAGCTTCATAAGACAAGTCAGTATCGCCTATCTCATTCTCGTCAATGTCGTATCGTTCAATAGCGCCTCTCAGAAGGTCAACATCATTTTCGTAAGCATTGTACAATTGATTACTTAGGCGATATTCGTATTCGATTCTGAAAAATCTTGAATTAGGTTCGGCTGTTAAATCTACGCCGTGATTTTCTCGAATGATTCGAAATCCTATCCCTTTTTCAGTCTCATTTTGGCCATAAATGAAATCCTCAGCGCTTAACGCATAAGCCAGAACTTCGCCAATAGCATCGTAATATTCGTTAGCAGACATTCTTTGTCATCTTATGCTACCCTCCAAACATATTAGCTTATCTCATACGCAAGCTAGCGCCTTTTCAGGCTATCGGCCCTTGAGCAAAGTATGGACAGTTGGTTACGCGATACATTGAATTGAGCTACTAATGAACGCAGTCGTCAACCCCTCCAGGACGGGGGGCTGATCGACATCCGCCGGGATCAGCAGGGGACCGTCTCGATGCCCTCGACGGGCGACTCGTCGCTGGCGTAGTTGGCGTCGACGCCGAACGGGTCGAACATCGGCAGCGAGAACCGGTAGTTGAACACGAGCGCGAACGGCTCGAACGGGTTCGAGAGGAACTCCAGGGCGCCGTCGGTCCCGGTGTAGATCACCCCGGTCCGGAGGAAGACGATCCGCTGCTCCATGGCGACCCCCTGGGCCTCGATCCCCAGGGCGCCCTCGGCGGTCGGCCGGGCGGGCTGGATGGGGTCCTCCGATCCCGCACTTCCGCCGCTCGCGTTCTCGGGCCCGTCGACGCCCGTCGCGTTGCGGACGTCGACCGATCCGTTGGCGACCGAGTCGGGATCGACGTCCGAGCCGAGGACGTTCGGGAACAGGGAGGTGTGGACGACGACCACCATCGAGGGGCCGTACCGGCCCATCTCGAACCGGTGGCCGCTCCCGGGGAAACACGATCCGCCGCCCGGCGTTTGCGCCCCAGTCGCCTGGCGCTCTGTGGGCGACGGCCGGACCGGGGTCGCCGCCGCCGGCCCGACGGTCGCCGCGAGGACGGCGACGGCGAGCAGGACGCCGGCGACGCGAAGCGCGGCCATGGAGAGACCGTCAGCCAGGTCGACCCTTAACGTTCCCCTCCGAGTTTCAGATCAGATAATCTGGCGCGGTCATAAGATAATCTGGCGCGGTCGGTGGGTTCCTGTCCCTCGGTGCGGCGCCGTCGGTTCCAGCGACCTGCGACGCGGTCCCCTCGGTCCGGCAATCGACCCCTCAGGCGGCGTCGCCGTCGCCGTCGCCGCCGCGGCCGCCGTCGAGCGGTTCAGTACACCAGTGACAGAAGTCGAGGCTCTCGTCGACCTCGCGGCCGCAGTGGGGGCAGGTCCCGTCCGCGGCCTCGGCGTCACCCTCTGGGTTGGGAGCGCCACCCGCGGCGCCCGGTGAGGTGTCCCGCGAGCGTCGCGCGAGTACGTAGGCATCGACGGCCGACAGCACGAACAGGCCGACGAGGGGGTAGACGACGAGGGCCGGGAGCTCCGACACCGACGCGGTCGGATCGCCGAACGCACCGACCAGCGCCAGCCCCGACCCGAGGATGATCGTGAACCACCCTGCGGCCCGACCCCAGCTCCGGAGGTAAACGTGTCCGAGACCGGCGATCGCCAGCGCGAGCAGCGCCGCCACGGCGGGCCGAACGCGCTTGCCCACGAGGGGGCCTCGCTGGCCAATCATACTCTCCGGGATGATCCGGAGGGTCCTAAACCCCCCGACTCGACGGATCGGCCTCCCGGTCCGGCCGTTCACCCCAGTTGCTCGACCAGCGACGCGAGCGTCGCGAGGTCGTACTGGCCGGGGGCGGTCGCGCGCTCGGGGTCGACCGGGGCGTAGCCGATCCGGGAGCCGTACACCGGTGCGACGGCCCGGGTGTGCCGGCCCGGCTCGCCCATCGACATGGTCGCGACCCGTTCGCCCCGGGCCGTCCACTTGCGGGTCGCCGACAGGAGCGCGAGCGTGTCGCGTCGATCGTGGGCCGTGACCGCGAGCTTCCCGACGTCGCCCGCGTCGACGGCCGCTTCGAGCAGGGCGTCGAGTCGCTCCGCGTCGGGCGTCGCCTCGAAGTCGTGGACGGAGGCGAGCACGGCGGCGCCCTGATCACGGGCGTGCGCCGCGGTCTCGGCGGCCGCCTCGGCGTCCGCGGCGGCCGCGGCCGCGACGTCGGTCCCTCCCGGATTCGCGTCGTCGTCCGCCGCGACGCCCGGGCGGAGCGCCCGGAGTTCCACGTCGACCGCCTCGACGAAGTCGTACTCCGCGGCGCGGGCCAGCGCGTCGAGCCGGTCGTCGCCGTCGGCCTCGCCGCCCTCCCAGGTCGCGCGGTTGGTGGCGATCAGCGGCAGGTCGCCGTCGTAGGCGGCGAGCTGTGTCGCCGGGTCGGCCGCCATGTCCATCCGGAACTCGACGGCGTCGGCGTGGGGCCGGGCCGCGGGCTCCTCGTCGAGGTCGGCCGTCGCGGCCGCCAGCACGAACGAGTCGAACTCCATGACGGGTACCTGCGACCGGCCGGTGAAAACGGTTGCCGTCAGCGGTCGGCGGCGGTCGCTGGCCCCCGACTGGGTCGGGCGCTCACACCGGGACGTGCTCGACGGCGTACTGCCGACCGTCGCCGGGGGCCGACAGGCGCTCGACAGCGTCGACGGCGTACAGGCGGATCTGGCGCTCCTGTTTGGTCACGACCGGAAAGTCGTAGTGGACGGCCTCGTGGCCGGGGGGGTTCCCCTCGGCCTCGCGGTCGGCCACGAACGCCCGGTGGTCGTCGAGGCGGCGCCGACACCGCTCGCGCGAGCGCTCCGGCAGGCCCGCTCTGCGCTGGTCGAAGTCGGCCACGAGGTCGGCGTCGAGTTCGCAGGCCCGGGAGTTGCGGGCGGCGTCCATCGCCGCCAGGGTCGTCGTCCCCGTGCCGGCGAAGGGATCCAGCACCGTGTCCCCGTACGCCGAGAACATCCGGACGAGCCGTCGCGGCAGTTCGAAGGGGAAGGCCCCGGAGCGGTCGCGGCCGTCGCCCTTCCGGGCCTGGTCGGTGCCGGTGAACTCCCAGAGGTCCGAGAACCACTCGTTTCGCTCCTCCCAGAAGAAGGCGCTCTCGTAGCGGCGCTCGTCGCCCGGCGGAAAGGACCGGGGCCCGCCCTTCCGGAAGGGTAGCACGTACTCGTGTTCGAGGGTGACGTAGGCGTTCGGCGGGAGCGTCCCCGACCCCATGAACTTCGTCAGGCTGTTCGTCGGCTTCCGCCAGAGCACGTCCGGCAGCGGGGTGAGCCCCCGGGCCCGCAGCGCCTCGATGACGCGGGCGTGGTTGGCGTAGCGGCGGAACTCGCCGTCGACCGAGCGCGTCGCGTCGCCGACGTTGACGCAGACGATCCCCCCGGGTGCGAGCAGGCGGACCACCTCGTCCCAGACGGCGTCGAGCTGGTCGTGCATCAACTCGAACGCCGCCGGGCCGTCGCCGGCGGACAGCGCCGCGTCGACCGCCGAGTCACGGGCCACAAAGAGGTCGTCCCACATCTCGATCATGGGATACGGCGGCGAGGTGACGACCAGCTCGACCGACCCGTCGTCCCACTCTGTGTCGGCGGCGTCCCCGACGGCGATGGCGTGGTCGGTCCGCATCTACGGGTGGGTTTCGGGCCGCACGTTTCAGCCTTCCGGCCGCTCCGTGCTCGGAAAATGGACGGCGTGACGACCGCGACTCGGCAAAACGATCGCGGAGTCGACGACGCCCCGGGAGAACGGAGGGGACCGGCTCAGGCGACGAGGCCTTCCTCGGCCTCGAGCAGCTCGTGGTAGCGGTTGCGGATGGTGACCTCGCTTATGTCGGCCACGTCGGACACCGCAGACTGGGTGGTCTTCTCGTTGGTGAGCAGCGAGGCGGCGTAGACGGCGGCGGCCGCCAGCCCCACGGGCGACTTGCCCGAGTGGACGCCCTGCTCTTTCGCGTTCTGGAGGAGCTGTCGGGCCCGCATCTCGGACTCGTCCGAGAGGCCGAGTGCGGAGGCGAACCGGGGCACGTACTGCTCGGGGTCGGCCGGCTTCACTTCGAGCGACAGTTCGCGGGCGATGTAGCGGTAGGTACGGGCGACCTCGCTCTTCTCGACCCGGGAGACGTCGCTGATCTCGTCGAGGCTGCGGGGGACGCCGGCCATCCGGGCGGCGGCGTACACGCAGGCGGTGGCGACGCCCTCGATGGAGCGACCCGGCAGGAGGTCCTCGTCGAGCGCGCGCCGGTAGATGACCGACGCGGTCTCCCGGACGTTCTCGGGGAGGCCAAGCGCGGAGGCCATCCGGTCGATCTCGCCCAGGGCCTGCTTGAGGTTCCGTTCCTTGGAGTCACGCGTTCGGAACCGCTCGTTCCACTTGCGGAGGCGCTGCATCTTCTGGCGCTGCCGGGAGCCGAGCGCGTTGCCGTAGGCGTCCTTGTTCCGCCAGTCGATCGAGGTCGACAGCCCCTTGTCGTGCATCGTGTTCGTCGTGGGGGCGCCGACGCGGGACTTCTGATCCTTCTCGCGGGCGTCGAAGGCGCGCCACTCCGGGCCACGGTCGACGGAGTCCTCGGTGATGACCAGTCCGCAGTCGTCACAGACGGTTTCGCCGTGTGCCTCGTCGGTGATGGCGTTGCCGCCACATTCGGGACAGTTGAGTCCCTCCTCGGTGTCAGTTTCTGTCTTCTCGGTCTCGGTCGGTCGTGCCGCGTATGTCTTTTCGCTCATCTGTGTGGGACGGCGGTTGCTCCCGGGGGCGTCTGCCCGAAGAACCCGGTAGCGGATTTCGTAACTTACCCACGCAGGGGTATTATATAAGAGTTTTGCTATAATGTTCAAATCGGTAATCTCGCGGGCCGAAACCGTTGTTTGTGAACTATTGCCATAGTTTTTATATACCGGTAAACCTGGCCTCCTCCCCGACGACGGTGATCTCCCGGTGGGTGTTCGGGGCCGTTCCCGGGGCGCCGACGCAGCCCTTTTGTCGGCCGGGTCGGACGGGGACGTATGTACGACTCGTCGATGTCCGGCGGGAAACGGGGGGGACGCTCGGAACCTGACGCCGGTACGGGTCCGGGGACAGTCGACGCTCCCGATCGGGTCGTCTCTCTCGCGCCGAGCGCCACCGCGACGCTGTCGGCCCTCGGTGCGGACGAGCGGATCGTCGGCGTGACCACCCACTGCGACCTCGACCGGCCGACGGTGGGCGGCTGGCTCACCCCCGACTACGACCGTCTGGCCGACCTCGACCCGGACCTGGTCTGTACCTGCGACGACCTCCAGGCGTCGATCAGGGACGCCCTCCGGGAGCGCGGTCACGACGTCCACCACGTCGCGCCGTCGACGCTCCCGGAGGTGCTGGCGTCGTTCGAGGCGCTGGGCGCTGCCGTCGGGCGAGCCGACGCTGCCGCCGACCTCGTGGCTGCCTTCGACGAGCACCTCAACGGGGTCGGATCGGCCGGGGTCGCAGGCGCCGCCGGCACGGAGGACGACCGCGACGGCCGGCCGGTCGTCTACTGCGAGGAGTGGGGTGATCCGCCCATGGCCGCGGGCAACTGGGTGCCGGACCTGGTCGCCGCGGCCGGGGGGCGCTATCCGCTGGTCGAGGCCGGCGAGCGCTCCCGCGAGGTGTCCCGCGAAGCCGTCGCGGCTGTCGACCCGGACCACGTGATCTTGCATCACTGTGGCGCGGACGACGGGACCGACCCCCGGGTGCTCGACCGCCGGGGCTGGGACCTCGACGCCGCGGTCCACGTCGTCGACGACTCGCTGTTGAACCAGCCGAGCCCCCGACTGCTCGACGGCGCCGAAACCCTCGCGGTGCTGTTTTCGGACTGATCTTCGGCAGGTCGTTGTCGCGTCCCCGTCGTACCCCGGGTGGATCCAGCGGCGACTGCCCCCGGCTCACGTCCGGCCGTCGTCCGGGGGAGTTTCGGCGCCGCCGTCCGGCAGTTCCGCCGTTTCGCCGTCGGCTCCGTCGCCCGCCTCGGTGCGGTCGGCCGATTTCTCGACCGCGGTCGTCAGCGAGACGTTGAGCACGATCATCGCGCCGACGCCGCCGACGACAGTGACGAGGTTCTTCAGCGCGTGATCGAGGACCGCAGCACCGATGGCGACGGGGTAGCCGACCCCCGTGAGCCCGACCACGAGCAGGGTGAACGCGCCCTCGTAGAGGCCGACGCCGCCCGGCGACAGGGGGAGCACCTTCGCGAGGTTGCCCACGGAGACGGCGAAGAAGCCGACCGCGAGCAGCCGCGCCGGGTCGAGGCCGACGTCGAAGGCGGCCAGGACGAGCACCGCGGTCAGCACGTCGAGCGACCAGATGGCGACGCTCGCGGCGCCGATGCGGCCCACGCCGGACCTGCTGCCGGCGACCCGCTGGACGTCGACGACGAACTGTTCGATCACGCTCGCCACCGCGTCCGCGTAGGTGTCGGTGCTGACGCGGTACACCGCCCGGCGGACGAAGTTCGTCTCCGAGCGGGCCGAGGCGACGATGGCGATCACCGCGAACACCGCCGCGAGGCCGACCGCCGAGGCGACGACGACTGCGACCTGCCCGCTGCGTGGCGCGCCCGTGAGCGTCCGCGCAACGGCCGCGGTCCCGCCGGTGAACGTGAAGCCGACGAGCACCGTGCCCGCGAGCAGGCTGATCGTGAGCAGGTCGAACACCCGCTCGACCGCCAGCGACGCGAAGCCCGAGGAGTACGGGATGTCCCGCCGGGCCTTCACGACGTAGGCACGGACGGCGTCGCCGGCCCGCGCGGGAAAGACGAGGTTCCCGGTCTGGCTGATGAACACCGCGCCGGTGAGAAAGCCGACTCGCTCGCGATACCCCAGGTCCCGCAGGATGTCCCGGTACCGGAGGCCCCGAAGCGGCCAGGAAAAGACGTACACGACCGTTGCGACCGCGACGAGCGTCGGGTCGGCCGCCCGCATCTCCGCGAGGACGCTCCCGAAGTCGATGTACTGGGTCATCAAAACGATCGCGAGCACCGTCAGGAGCGTCCCGGCGGTCAGGGACACCCGCCGGGTGACGCGGGGCTGGACCGACAGCTGCCACCACGTCCGGAGGATCCCCGACCCCATGCCGAACACGTCCCTGACGAGGTCGACTTTCGTGTCGCCTTTCGGCTCCCACTCGACCGGGAACTCCGCGACGCGGTACCCGGAGCGCTGTGCGCGGACGAGCATCTCGGTGTCCCAGAACCAGTGATCGTCCTCGACCTCGTCGCGGAGGTCCTCGAAGGCCGCCCGCGAGAACGCCTTGAACCCGCACTGGTGGTCCCGCAGCCCCGACCGCAACAGCAACCGGACGAGTCCGTTGAACCCACGGCTGGGGATGCCGCGCTTGGCCGGCCGGTCGGCCTCGCGGCCGGGGATCCACCGGGACCCCGTGGCGACGTCGGCCTCGCCCGAGCGCACCCGCTCGATCAGTTCTTCGAGGTGTGCGAGGTCGGTCGCCAGATCCGTGTCGAAGTACGCGAGCACGTCGCCGTCGGCGGCGTCGAAAGCGCGTTCGAGCGCCCCGCCCCGGCCCAGGCGCTCGTCGCTGTGGACGTGTCGCACGCGCGGGTCCTCGGCCGCCATCGCCGCGGCGATGTCGGGGGTGCGGTCGTCACAGCCGTCCTCGGCCACGAGCACCTCGAAGCCGCCGTCGGGCATGAACGCGGCGAGCGCGTCGAGGGTCCGCTCGACCGTCTCCCGGAGGGTGCCGGCCTCGTTGTACGCCGGGAGGACGACGCTCACCTCGATGCGACCCGGGGACTGAGCCATCGTCCCGGGGTCCGCCGCCCGCGTGGAAGTACTTTCTGACTCGTTTTCTCATCTGTTTGGCCTTCGGCCCGACGGTCTCCCCGGAGCCACGCTTCGTCCACGTGGGGACCGATGCTCGCGGTCAGATCCGTTAGTCAACTGTACCCAGGACCCGGACCGGCGGCGGTCGCGACGGGAACGCGCGTCCGATCGTCCGGGGGTCATCACCGACAAACCGACCGATAGCGGCGTGTTAACCGCGCGTACCAAACCCCTCAAGGTCGCCGCTACCGACCGTCCCAGTATGAGTACGAGCACGAGCGCGGCGACGGACCTCTCGGAGAAACAGCGGCGGATCCTCGCGTACCTCCGGCGCGAGGCCGGCGACCGGACGTACTTCAAGTCGCGGCTGATCGCCGAGGACCTCGGGTTGACTGCAAAAGAAGTGGGGGCGAACATGACCGCGATCCGGGAGGGGGACCGCGACGTCGACGTCGAGAAGTGGGGCTACTCCTCGGGGACGACCTGGAAGGTCACCGTCTGAGCCGGGAGGGGCCTGCTCGGTTCGTTCAGTTCGCTCGATCCGCTCGACCCACTCGGTCCGAACCGGGGCACGAAGCGCCCGGAAACCGGCGGGCTTTAGGCCCACATTCCGGTATGGCCCCACATGAGCCACGAGGAGTTCCCGACCGAGCGGCCGGCGGTCGTCACCTGCGGGCTGCCGTACGCGAACGGCGACCTGCACGTCGGCCACCTCCGGACCTACGTCGGCGGCGACGTGTTCGCCCGCGCGCTGCGTCGCCTCGGCCAGGAGACGGCGTTCGTCAGCGGGTCGGACATGCACGGGACCCCGGTCGCGGTCAACGCCGAGCAGGAGGGCGTCAGCCCCGAGGCCTTCGCCCTCGACTGGCACGAGACCTACGAGGAGACGTTCCCGAAATTCGACGTCGACTTCGACAACTACGGCCACACCCACGACGAGACCAACGCCGAAATCACCCGCGAGATCGTCCGGGACCTCGACGAGGCCGGCTACGTCTACGAGAAGGAGATCATGGTCGCCTACGACCCCGTGGGCGACCAGTACCTCCCGGATCGGTACGTCGAGGGCACCTGCCCCTACTGCGGCGAGCGGGCCCGCGGCGACGAGTGCGACGAGGGCTGTCAGCGCCACCTCGAACCCGGCGAGGTCGAGGACCCGGTGTCGACCATCTCCGGCAACCCCGCGGAGTACCGCGAGCGCTCCCACCGGTTTTTCCGCGTCTCGGACCTCCAGGAGTACCTCGGGGGCTTCATCGACCGCCTCGAAGGAACCTCGAACGCCCGCAACCAGCCCCGCGAGTGGATCGAGGGCGAACTCCAGGACTGGTGTATCACCCGCGACATGGACTGGGGGATCGACTACCCCGATGCGGACGGCGCGGGTGACGAGGGCGGCGCCGACGCGGAGGGTGACGAAGAGGACCTCGTCCTGTACGTCTGGGTCGACGCGCCCATCGAGTACGTCGCCTCCACGAAACAGTACAGCGAGCGCGTCGGTGACGACGTCTACGACTGGGAGGCCGTCTGGAAGCGCGGCGGCGGCGACGACGCCCCGGAGATCGACATCGAGGGGGCCGGCGACGACGACTACGACGACGCCGGCGAGATCGTCCACGTCATCGGCCGGGACATCATCCAGCACCACACCGTCTTCTGGCCCGCAATGTTGCGAGTCGCGGGCTACAACGAGCCCCGCGCGGTGATGGCGAGCGGGTTCGTCACGCTGGGCGGCAAGGGCTTCTCGACCTCCCGGAACCGCGCCGTGTGGGCCGACGAGTACCTGGAGGAGGGGTTCGACCCCGACCTCCTCCGGTTTTACATCACCACCAACGGCGGCTTCCAGCAGGACGTCGACTTCTCCTGGGAGAAGTTCCAGGAGCGCGTCAACGGCGAACTCGTCGGCACGCTCGGGAACTTCCTCTACCGGTCGCTGTTGTTCGCCGCTCGTGAGTTCGGCGGCACGCCCGACACGGACGTCTCAGCGGACGTCCGCGAGCGCATCGAGACCGCGATCGAGGAGTTCAGCGCGGGCGTCAACGACTACTCCGTCCGCGAGGTCGGCCTCTCGGCGGTGCGGCTGGCCCGCTTTGGCAACGAGTACATCCAGCGCAACGAGCCCTGGAAGCTCACCGACGAGGACCCCGAGGCCGCCGCCCAGGTGATCCGCGACTGCGTCCAGATCGCCACGGCCGTCACCGTCCTGTTCCAGCCGATCGCCCCCAACGCCTGCGAGCGGCTCTGGGACGACCTCGGCGACGGGGGCAGCGTCCACGACGCCGAGGTCGCGGCCGCCCTCGACGCGCCCGCCGCCGAGTTCGACGAGCCGAGCGAGCCCTTCGAGCAGATTCCCGACGAGCAGGTCGAGGAACTCAACGAGAAACTCGAAGCCCGCGTCGCAGAGGCGACCGAGGACGACGACGATAGCGACGGCGATGACGCCGGCGACGCGGCCGACGGAGACGACGCTTCCGGGGACGCCGCCGAGGCGCTGGAGCCCCTCGCCGACGGGCGGATCGGCTTCGAGGAGTTCGAGGACCTCGACCTCCGGGTCGGCGAAATCGTCGACGCCGAGGGGATCGAGGGCGCCGACAAACTCGCCCGCCTGACCGTCGACATCGGGATCGAGGAGCGCCAGGTCGTCGCGGGCATCAAACAGCTTCACGACCTCGATTCGCTTCCGGGGACGAAAGTGGTCGTCCTCGCCAACCTTGAACGCGCCGAACTGTTCGGCGTCGAGTCCAACGGGATGGTGCTCGCCGCCGGCGAGGAGGCCGACCTGCTGACGACCCACGGCGACGCGGTCCCTGGGACGAAGATTCGGTGAGAGTCACCACCTCCCCCTGGGTACCGGCGCCCTTTTCTGCGGATCCGCGCTAGGGGGACCATGCGAAACGCCAAGATCGTCTGTACGCTCGGGCCGGCGTCGGACGACCGGGAGACGATCCGGGCGCTCGCGGACGCCGGGATGACGGTCGCGCGCCTCAACGCCAGCCACGGGACCCCCGAAGAGCGGGCGGCCGTCGTCGACCGTGTGGCGGCGGTCGATTCGGCCATCGATGGAACGGTCGCGACGATGATCGACCTCCGGGGGCCGGAGGTGCGGACGGCCCCCCTCTCCGAGCCGATCGAACTGGAGACGGGGTCGACGGTCCGGTTCGTCGAGGGCGACACCGCGACCCCCGAGCGGGTCGGCCTCTCGCACTCGATCGACGCCGCGGATCCGGGCGACTCGGTCCTGCTTGACGACGGCCGGATCGAGGCCGTCGTCCGATCGGTCGCGGACGGGGTCGTCACCGCCCGGATCGAGTCCGGCGGCCGGCTCGGCGGGCGCAAGGGCGTGAACGTCCCGGGCGTCTCCGTCGACGCCGACCTCCTCACCGACAGCGACCGGGAGGAACTCCGGATCGCCGCCGAGCGCGACGTCGATCTGGTCGCCGCGAGCTTCGTCCGCGACGGCGACGACGTCTACGAGATCAGCGAGGTCATCGAGGCGTTCGGCGGCGACGTGCCGGTGGTCGCCAAAATCGAGCGCGCCGCCGCCGTCGAGAACCTGGAGGGAATCGTCGAGGCGTCCTTCGGAGTGATGGTCGCCCGGGGTGACCTGGGGGTCGAACTCCCCCTGGAGGACGTGCCGCTCATCCAGAAGCGCATCATCCGGACGTGCCAGACCCGGGGCGTGCCGGTGATCACGGCCACGGAGATGCTCGACTCGATGGTCCACGCCCGGCGGCCGACGCGGGCGGAGGCCTCGGACGTTGCGAACGCGGTGCTCGACGGCACCGACGCGGTGATGCTGTCCGGCGAGACCGCCGTCGGCGACCACCCGGTCCGGGTCGTCGAGACGATGGACCGGATCGTCCGGCAGATCGAGGCAAGCGAGGAGTACCGCGAGAGCGTCGAGGCGCGCGTGCCGGCCGCGGCGGCCTCCCGGACGGCGGCGCTCGCGCGGTCGGCACGCTACCTGGCCCGGGACCTCGACGCCGCTGCCATCGTCGCCGCCACCGAGTCCGGCTACACCGCGCGCAAGACCGCCCAGTTCCGCCCCGGGGTCCCGGTCGTCGCGATCACGCCGGACGACCGCGTCCGCCGACAGCTCGGGCTCTCGTGGGGGGTCGACGCCCGGTACGCTCCCTACCGGGACTCCGTCGATGCGATCATGGACGACGCCGTCGACGCCGCGCTCTCGGCCGGCGTCGCCGAGAGCGGGGACACCCTCGTCGTCCTCTCGGGGATGCTGTCCGAACCGGAGGGCGCGAACACGACGAACACCCTGAAGGTTCACGTCGCCGCCGAGGCGGTCGCACACGGCCGGAGCGTCGTCGGCGGGCGCGCCGTCGGGCCGCTGTTTCGCGCCGCCGACGGCGACCTCTCGGCGGCGCCGCCGGGCGCGGTCCTGGCGCTCGGGAGGGAATTCGACGCCGAGTTCGACGGCGACGCCTCGCGGCTGGGCGCCATCGTCGACGCGACGCCGGGGATGACTGGCTATCCGGCGCTGGTCGCACGGGAACTCGGTCTGCCGATGGTCAGCGGCGCGTCGATCCCGCCGTCGGTCGCGGACGGTACGACGCTCACGGTCTACGCCGAGCGCGGCATCGTCTACGAGGGCGACGTTCGCGGGCCGACCGACGCGGACGGCGTGGCGCTGGACGCCGACCGAGAACGGGGCGGCGAGTCGGCACGCCGCGGGATCCGGACGGACGACCGGGGGGACGGAGCCGACGACTACGGCGCCCGGTAGCCCTTTCCGCGTCGACCCCGTAGGCCCAGCCCATGCCGGAACCCACCGACGACGGGGACGAAAACTGGGAGTACGCCCTCGACGACGTCGGTCCGGAGGCCGACCCCGACCCCGAGCCGGAGCCCCTGGAACCCGGATCGCCGTCGCTGGAGAACGCCGCCTTCGTCGCCCTCGGCGTCGCAATCACGCTGCTGTTGCTCTGGACGGCGATCTGACCGTCCGGCGCTCGCGTCGCCGAACCGCCCGCCGCCCGCGTCGACGGGTCGCCCCCGCGACCGCCGCCGCGGTCGGTTATCAGACACGAAAATCGGCAGCGTCAATTTATGTACCCCGACCCGGTAGCTCGCTTCAGACCGTGTACAGTCGGGAACCCACGAGAGGGCGTCTGCGGACGCTGGTCGCCTGCCTGCTCGTCGCCGTCGCCGTCGCGGCCGTCGCCGTCGGTCCGGCAGGGGCGGCGACGGCTGGCGGCGACGGTACGGCGCCTCCGACGACCGATCGGACGGCGCCGACGGTGGCCGACGGGTCGTCGGCACTGAGCGGCGGCGCCGTCGCGGCGGCGGCCAACGGGAGCGCGTCCCTCGGGGACACCTCGCTCACGGTGACCCGCGGCGACGAGTTCAACGTCAGCGTCTCCCACTCGACCGACGCCACCCTGTATCTGGAGGGCGGCGGGTACCTGCTCCGGGTGAACCTGACGGGCTCCGGCTCTTCGACGATCACCGTCGACACCTACAACTCCACCGGGCCGGCCAGCGGCTACGTCTCGGGCGGCGACGCGACGGTGCTGTCGGAGTATCCGGCCTGGACGCTCGCGGCCACCGACTACACCATGAACGTCACCGTCAACGGCGTCGAGCGCGACCTCGGCACCCTGACCATCGAACCGCGTTCGGAGATGAGCGCGGCGCCGATGGTCGCGCCGTCCTCGGATAGCCTCTCGGATGCCGGGGCAGTCGTCGACGCCGCCGAACCGGGGTCGACCGTGGCCGCCGGCGACAACGCCGTGATCAGCATCGAAGAGAGCGGGCTGGAGACGTCGCTCAACGACTCCGACCTCAGCGGCGGCGCCGCCGCCGAGGGGATCGAGGTCGAGTTCGTCCAGCGCGAGAAGCCGCCGAACGAGGATCGACACCGCGTTCTGGCCACCGCGGGCGACGACGTCTCCGTCGTCACCCGGTTCGGGAGCGACTCCGTCTACGTGGTCTGGGACACCGGGAACCTCTCACTCGACGGCGCCCGGACCTACGACGTCTCGGTGCGGCTGGTGGGCGACCACCACGACGCCGTCGAGAAGAACCGGACGGTCGCGACGACCTCGTTCACCGTCGAGCCGGTGTGGTTCTCGCTGTCGGCCGATCCGGGGTACACCCTCCACCCGTGGAACGGTACGAACGTGTCCGTCCTCGGGCGGACGAACCTGGCGCCCGGTACCGAGATCGAACTCCGGACCCGCCGGATCGACCCGACCTTCCTCATGACGCGGACGGCGACGGTCACCGACAACGGGAGCTTCGAGGCGGCCTTCGACTACGCCCCCCACGGCCGGGGGTACGAGGCGCCGCTGTGGGTGCTCGGCCACCGCGACGCGACCGAGGCGTCCGTCGACGTGATTTCGGCGAACGCGTCGGTGACGGTCCGCGATCAGGTGTCCCAGGACGTCGTCGTCGTCGAGGAGGCCACCCTCGGCGGCGGCGGGTTCGTCTCGCTGACCGCCGGCCGCGAGGAGATCCTCGGAACGACCGACTACCTCGAACCGGGGACGCACGACTCGATCAGGATCGAACTGAACGAGTCGCTGACCGAGTCGACCGACGTCCGCGCGGTGGCGTACATGGACCGCAATCGGAACCGCTCGTACGACGCCATCTGGGACCCCGCCTACACCAGCGGCAACGCGACTGTCAACGACACCGCCCGGGTGACCGTCCCGACCGGTGCCACGACGACCACGACGCCGAACGCCACGCCGACGAACGCGACGCCAGCCAACGCGACGCCGGCGAATGCAACGCCGGCCAACGCGACGCCGGCCAACGTGACGCCCGCCAGCGCGACGCCGACCCCCGACCCCGCTGCGGGGCTGGACTTCGTGGTGCCGACGGACGTCGCCGTCGTCTCCGAATCGCCCGTCACGCCGTCGACCGACGGGGGCGCCCCGCTGTCCCCGGGCGTGGCCGCGCTCTCGGTCGTCCTCGCTGCACTCCTCATCCGACGACTATGATCCGACAGATCCACCCACCGAGCCGCCGACCCCGCGCGCAACGCCAGCCTCGACCCCGCCGCAGCGACGGCAGCGACCGCCACGAGTCGGATCGGCGACGCGACCGTCACCCGCTCGTTCGGACGGCCGGGGGTGAGCCGCGATGATCGCGGACCTGCCCCCGACGAAGTTCGCCCGCCTGCTGGACGGCATCTGGAAGCGTCGCGGGTGGCAGACGAACGTCAAGGCCCGGGACAACGGGAGCTTCCTCGTGATGGGTCGTCGGGAGAACGGCACCCTCGGCCTGCTGTACGTGCTCCCGGGGGCCGAGCGGGAGGTCGACGCCTCGACGTTCTCCCAGTTCCGGGGGCTCGCACAGAAGAAGGGAGCCCAGGTGGCGGTGGTGGCCACCCAGGGGTCCTTCGTGGAGCAGGTCCGGTCCGGCGCCGACGAGGCCGGCGTCCACCTGCTGGCGCCCAACGACGTCCGGGACGCCGTCCGCGAGGGCGGCTTCGAGGACCTGCTCTCGGAGCTTGTGGGCCGCGAGGTCGAACTCGGGGAGACCGGCTCGGGCCCCGGCGGCGCCGGCGACGATTCGGGGGCCGCCGACGGACAACCTCCCGGCCGAGCGGACGCCGCCGGCGCCGGCGGCGACGACGCCCGGGATGACCCACCACTTCCGGAGCCGCTGTCGGCGGTGGCGGATCGCCTCCCCGATCCCGCCCTCGCGGCCGTCGCGTCCGCGTGGGCGGCCGTCGACGGCATGTTCGACTCCGAGCACGTCCCCGATCCGCTCGCGCCGGCGTCGGGCGACGACGGGGCGCCCGAGAACGGGGACGGGGACGGCGGGCCGCTCCCGGCCTCGCTCCCCCTCGGCCGGCGGGCGCTCGCGGTTGTCGCCGTGCTCGTCGCCGTGGTCGTCGTCGGCGGCGTTCTCGGACTCGGCGGGCCGCTCGACGGCGTGGCCGCGAGCGGCGCCCCGGACTCGACGGCGGCGGTGACGGTGCTGTCGACGACCGAGCGGACGAACGCGACGCTGACGGCGGCCTGGAACGCCCGCACGTCCGACACGGTCGAACTCGAAAACGGAACGTCCTACGACGCGCCCGACGGCGAGACGTTCGTCGTGGTGCAGTTGAACGTCACGAACCACGAGCCGACGCCGGCGGAACTGTCCCCGGAGGATCTCGCGCTCGAAGCCGGCGGGACGCGGTACGGCTACCAGCCTCTCGCAGGCGCCCAGACGTTCCGGGGCGGCGTGTTCATCTCCGGCGAGCCGACCTCGGTGTGGACCGCTTTCTCGGTCCCCGAGAACACCACCGCCGGCACCGTCCTGATCGTCCCGGAGGGCAACCGGACCGTCCAGATCGCCGTCGAACACGACCCGTCCCTGCCGGTCGAGGCCGTCCCCTGAGGCGGCGTCGCCGCGGTCGCGGGTCGTCCGTGTTCCGCCACCGTCGAGCGCCAGGTGTGCGGGCGGCGCCACCGCCGATCGCCGGCCGCCTGTCCACGAACCGCTGGTAGCGGGGTCGTGCCGGGCCGACGCACGGAACGACAAGGGATTTATGCCGACGAACCGATCTTCCCCACATGCCCGGTCCCCTCTCCGACGCCTTCGCCTGGCTCGTCGTGGGGACGTTCGTCCTCGGCGCCGTCCTGGCTGCCCGGGAGCACCGCCTGGCCCGGTCCGTGACGGTCGGCGGCTGGGCGCTCTTTGGCGCCTTCTGGCTCCAGCTGTTTCCCCACTTCGCCTTCACCCAGAAGAGCTACGTCGAGGGCATCCTCACCCTGGCTGCCGTGCCGGCCTGCCTCTACGCCGGCTACCTCCTCTGGGACGGCCGCGACTCCCTGCAGGTCCTCTCGCGGGCCGTCGCGGCGATGGGGCTCGTCTACCTCCCCTTCGAGACCATCCCGGCCATCGCCGTCGCCGGCCTGACCCTGCCGGCGCCCAAGGAGGTGCTCATCCTGACGGTCACCGAGCAGACCGGCTTCCTGATCAACGCCCTCGGCTTCCACCCGGAACTGGTCGTCGGCGACCAGGGTTACATGAACACCTACCGGTTCGTGGCCGACGGGAACCATCGACTGGAGTTCTCGATCGTGCTCGCGTGTACCGGCCTCGGAAGCATGGCCATCTTCGCCGGCCTGATCGCCGCCGTCCGCGCTCCGCTCCGCCGGAAGCTCCGGGCGCTCGCCGTCGCCATTCCGATCATCTGGATGCTGAACCTGGTCCGGACGACGTTCATCGGTATCTCCTTCGGCAAGCAGTACCTCCAAGTGTTCGTCGACGAGGTGCTCTTTCTGTTCGGCGACACCGACCCCTACGCCGTCTCGTTTTACCTCTCGGACCGGGTGATCAGTCAGGTGCTCGCCGTGGTCGCCCTGGTCGGCATCACCTACCTCGTCGTGCGGGAACTCCCCGAACTGTTGACCATCATGGAGGACATCCTCTTCATGCTCACCGGCGAGGAGTACGACCTCGCCGAAACGCTTGACCTCACCGATCCGGACGACGACGGGCCGCGCGCGTCGGCCTCGGACTGACCGTCGACCGACCGGGGGCCCGGTTCCGCCGTCAGACGGGCTCCAGCAGGTCCGCCGGGGCGCCCGCGAGCCGTTCGAGCGCGTCGGCTTCGAGGTGGTGGAGGTCGCCGGGTACCACGAGCAGGTGCAGCGGGGCGCCGAACGCCCGGTCCGCCAGCGCCGACAGTTGGTCGGCGGCGACGACCGGGTCGGGGCTCCCCGCGCGGGCGACGACGACGGCGAGTTCGTCGGCCCACCCGGTCGCGAGCAGGTCGGCGGCGACGTCGCCGGTCATGTACTCCTCGCGGTCGGCCTTGATGTCGAGGTAGACGAGGGTGTGCAGGCCGCGCTCGCGGTTGGCCTCGATCGAGGAGACGACGCTCGCGGGGACGTCGTCGCCGCCGTGGGCGTAGGGAAACGGCAGCGTGACCGCCTTGCCGAACCGGTAGTTCTGGAGCCCGGTGAGGCCGCTGGCGGCCGACTGGGCCGAGACGCCGTGGACGACGCGGGTGTCGATCCCGCGTTCCTCGGCGCGCAGGCGCAGGTCGACGTGTGTCGTCGACACCATCGTGTCTCCCGCGGTGAGGAAGACGACGTCGCCGGCTTCGGCGGCTGCGAGGATCGGCTCGGGGTCGCTCTCGACGCCCGCCCGGTCGCGCTCCTCGATGTCGACGCCGTGGTGAGTCGAGAGGTCCGCGACCGAGACGCCGGCGAGTCGGCTGGTGTAAAACTCCGCGAACGCCCGGTCGGCGGACCGCAGCGCGTCCCGCCCCTCGACGGTGATCGATCGCTCGTCGTACAGGCCGAGGCCGACGAAGGTGAGCATGCACCCCCTCGGCCGGGGAGCGGCTTAAATCGCGGGAAACGCCGGAGTGATCCGGGGAAAAAACGGCGGAATCGAAGACGGCCGGCGGTCGGCGAACGGTTCTGCTGGAAGTCGGTCCGGTCGGAGGGCGGTTCGGTCGGAGGGCGGTTCGTCGGGGAGTTACGTTCGCTTCGCCCGGGCCTGGCGCACGTCGGCACCGTCGCGAACCATGTCCTCGCAGTTCGGACAGACTCGCGGTTCGTCCAGGTGGTCCGGAGTGAATACGCGTACGTACGCATCCGTCACGAAGGAACCACAGTTCTGACAGCTCGGCATGTACCCGTGATATTGAGAATTGGGGGGTTCTAAAGTTTTTGGCGATCAACCGTGCAGAATCCGACGGCACCTTCCGCAGTGACGGCGTCCCGTCTGGACCACCCGGTCGACCCGGTTTTATACGAGCGGGGTCGTCGCGCCCACGGAAGCTGTCGCCGGGGCGGGCTACCTTTCACCCGCTTCAGGCGGTCGGTACGGGTCCACGCGTCGCTATTTCGACGGCCGTGACTGGTTCGAGGCGTCGTCCGTCCGCCCCCCGGGGATCGTGTGGAAGACGAGTGCGACCGCAAGCGAGACGGCGGCGATCCACAGCAGAAACCGTGCCGCGACGAGTCGGAGCGCGCCGAATACCGCGGGATCGGCCAGTCCCAGCAGACTGGCGGCCCCGAACCAGACGGCGGCGGTGAGCAGCGAGGCGACGACGATCCGGCCGTAACGCCGTTCCCCGACGCCGACGAGGGCGCCAGCGACGATCACGCCGAGGGCAATCCCGACCCAGCGGGGGAGGGTAACGCCGAGTGCGTACCCGAGTTCGGGGAGGAGGCCGGTGGCCGGGGCCAGCCCCGGACCGATGAGGAGCCAGATCCAGAGGGTGCGCAGGGCGTCGGCGACCTCGCCGTACGGGTCGATCACCGGTCGGTCACCCCGTAGAGCGTGTCGCCAGCGAGCCCGTACACTGCGCCGTCCGCGACGAGTGGCGTGAGTGCGTCACCGGGGGTCGACGCCGGGGTGACCCGAAAGCGCGTCGCACCGTCGGCCGTGGCGACGGCTTCCAGTCCGCCGTGCGTGGCGACGTAGGCGGTGGCTCCGCCGACGGCGACTCCGTATGCGGCGTCGTCGACGGATCGGGACCATCGCCGGTCGCCGGTCGGGTCGATGGCCGTGAGCCGGTCGGCGTCCGGTTCGAGAACGTAGACCGCGTCGGCGACGGCCAGTCGGGCACCGCTCTCGGGGCCGTCGTCCGCGACCCTCTCGCGCCACCGGACCTCGCCGGTCGTCGCGTCGGCGGCAGCCAGGGAACCGTCCTGGATGTGCCAGAGCGTCTCGTCCCCGAGCGCAACCGCGGCGGGCGAAAGCGAGGGGGCGGCGACGCCGGGGTCGCTCGTCCAGCGGTGGGCGCCCGTTTCGGGATCGACGCCGCGCAACGCCCCCGTATCGTACTCCGCGACGACGAGGTGCGTGGCGCTGGCGGCGAGCGGAACGAGGCGTCCGTCGCGTCGCCAGCGTCGGGTGCCGTCCGTGGCGTCGACGGCGACGAGCGCGTCGTCGCCGTCCACCAGCGCGGCGAGATAGAGCGTGTTTCCGAGCAGGACGACCCCGCCGATGCTGCTGTTGACGTCGTGTCGCCAGCGCGGTCGACCGGTCGCCGCGTCGAGGGCGTACACCGAGACCCCGGCGGTCAGAAAGCACGTGTCGCCGAAGACGCGCGGACCGCTGTCGAGTTGCGATGCCAGGCTGTCGAAGCCGGTCGACCCGGGGCCGACCTCGAACCGTCGTTCGCCGTCCGTGGAGACGCCGAACAACCGTCTGTGGGTCGGGACGAGGAGCGTGTCGCCGTGGCGGGCGAGGCCGCGGAACCGGTGTCGTTGCGTCGGGGTGATCTCGTGGCTCCAGTCGACGCGTTCGGCGCTACGCGGCCCTGACGACTCCGTCGCCGCCATGTTACCAGGCGTCGCTTGCGGATGGCGCCAGCCGTCGGCTTCCGTCGGATCGTGTTCGGCGCCGCCGGTTCCTGCGAGAGCGGCGCCGAGCCCGCCGGTGACGGCGGCGGTGGCGAGGAGGTGTCGGCGAGTAAGCGAGGGCACGGGTCCGGGTCACGCGGACCGATCATAAATCCACACGTCGTCGCTCCCGCGGGGCGGTGCCGGTCGGTTCGGTCACCGACGGATTCGAGTCCCACTCCGGGCTCTTCGCCTCGCTTCGTTCGGCAGAAAGAGCCGGTGGAGGGATTTGAACCCTCGGCCTATTCCTTACGAAGGAATCGCTCTGCCAGCTGAGCTACACCGGCGCGTTGGCGCACTCACGGCTACTTGCAAGACGCCAATAAGGCTTCCGAATCGGCCTCGATTCGCCCGGCGGCCGTTTACTGTGGGGGATCGATCGACCTGGCGGCCGCCAGCACCTCGCCGTGGCAGCTCCCGTTCGACGCGACGAGGCCCGCACAGCCCGGCCGCCACGGCGCCCCGTCGAGGTCGGTCACCCGGCCGCCGGCTCGTTCGACGAGGTGGACGCCGGCGACGGCGTCCCAGGGGTCGACGGCGACGTTCGTCAGCGCGCCGTCGAGCGCCCCCGCGGCGATCAGCGAGAGGGTGAGCTGGGCGGAGCGAAACCGGGCCAGGTCGCCGAACCGCTCGACGATGCTCCGCGTGGCCGCCGCGTACTCGTCGCGGCGGTCGCGGTCCCACCAGACGGTCGGGGTGACGGTGCAGGTCTCCGGATCCGACCGATCGGTGACCGAGATGGGGTCGGCACCGCGGCGGGCGCCCTCCGGGCCGGCGGCGTACGTGTCACCCAGCGCCGGACAGGCGTTGACCGCGGCCACCGGTTCGCCGTCGATCACCGCCGCGACGCTGGTCGCCCAGTTGCGGATCCCGCGGACGTAGTTGTTGGTGCCGTCGATGGGGTCGACGACCCACGCCGGTCCCGATTCGGGGACCGCCTCGCGCGCGCCGTTTTCCTCGCCGACGACGACGTCCCCGGGGTAGGATTCGCGGATCTCTCCGACAGCGGCTCGCTGGGCTTCGCGGTCGGCCCGGGTGACGTAGTCGGTCGCGTCGGCCTTCGTCTCGACTGCGAGGTCCGTGCGAAACAGGTCGTGGGCGACCTCGGCGCCCGCCGCCGCCGCCCGCTCGGCGACGGCCAGCCGCGATCGATCGGACATGGGTCCCGATCGGAGTCGCGGGACAAAGCCCCGTCGGTGGGAGATCGGTCCCTCTCCCCGCCCCCGGTCAGACCGACCGGATCCCGACTCACCTGGTGAGCCGGACGTCGAGACAGACGTTCAGTTCGTGCGGGGCGTAGGAGCGGACGACCCGCTCGGTGCGCACCTCGACGTCGTACGCGTCGCCCGCGGCGGCCTCGATTGCCCGCAGCCCCGGGCCGAAGGGGTCGTCCTCGTGCTGGATGTCGTAGAAGTGGAGGGTACAGTCGTCGCCGGCGACCGCCACCGCGCTCTCGACGAACGCGTCGGCGCTGTGGGGGAGGTTCATCACGATCCGGTCGGCCCACCCCTCGTAGTCGCCGGCGACCTCGCGCACGTCGCCGTGGACGGCGGTCACGCGGTCGGCGACCCCGTTTCGCCGTGCGTTCTCGCGGAGGTACTCGACCGCCCGCTCGTTCAGGTCGACGGCGACGACGTCTGCGCCGCGGGCCGCCAGCGGGACGGCAAAGGGGCCGACGCCGGCGAACATGTCGAAGGCGCACTCCCCGGGGGATGCCTGTTCGACGACCCGGTGGCGTTCGGTCGCCAGCCGCGGCGAGAAGTACACCTCGGTCACGTCGAGCAGGAACTCGTGGCCGTACTCGCGGTGGATCGCCTCGGTCGGCGCCAGCCCGGGTTCGGGGGGGTCGGCGGCGTCGGCGACCAGCACGTCCCACTCGCGCACCCGGAGTTCGCCCCGCACCTCGGAGGCGCGGTTGAGCACCGACCGGGCGCGCAGGTCCGACGCGACGATGGCGTCGGCGGCTTCGCGGGCCTTCTCGGGGTCGTCCTCGTCGAGCAAAACGACGTCGCCCAGGCGCTCGTAGGTCGGCTGCCAGCCCAGAAGGTCCTCGGGCGAGCGCTGGCGCTCCCGCGTTGGCACCTCGCGGGCGATGACGTCGTACTCCCCGGGGATCGCGGCCGCGGACTCGACGGGGACGTAGAGCCAGCCGTCCTCGACGACGATCTCGCGGGTCCGGTCGATCAGGTCGGCCGCGGCCAGACGTTGTCGGGTCTCCTCACCGGACTCGCGGGGGACGCGAACGCAGGGCCGCTCCATGTCCTCAGGGACGACGCCGCGGGGAGTAAGCGTGACGTTTCCACCCGACGGTCGGCGTCCGATCTCACTGCTCGGCGTCGCTCGGCTCCTCGACGATCTCCTCCAGGGAGTCGTCGTTCATCGTGGCCGAGACCCGGACGCCGATCAGCGAGACGACGATGCCGGCGACGATGAACAGCGCCAGTCGCTGGAGCGCAGACACCCGGACCAGATCGAACAGGACCAGGTTCGGAAGTTGTCCCTCGCGCTCCAGGAAGTACCCCGCGAACCCGCGGACGACGAGGCCGACCGCGATCACCCCGAAGGGGAGGTTCAGGTACGGTGTGCGTACCCCCTCGGCGGAGATGAGTTCGTCGAGCAGGCGGCCGCTGCTGGCGGTGAGCGCGGCCAGGGCGAGCCACGGCACCGCGGCGTAGACGAACTCCATGACTCGCACGAGGACGGTGCTGTCGCCGGTCGGCGAGCCCACCGCCAGTGCGCCCAGGAAGACGCCGACGAGCGTCAGCCCCGCGCCGACGACGTAGGTCACGACCGACACCTGCCCGGAGTACATCGCCTCGCGGGTCCGGTCGGGTACCTCCGCGACGAACTCGTCGATCCCGAGGCCCTTGTACAGCAGGGCGGCGCCCAGCAGCGACGCCAGCGAGGCGAAGGCGATCCCGGGGCCAAAGCGCAACAGCAGCGCCGGCAACAGCACGAGTGCGATCCCGAGGGGGACCAGCACGGTCGAGCGGAGTTCCTCGTCGGCGAGGAACTGTTTCAGCAGGTAGTACGTCGACTCGATGTCGCGGGCCTGCCGCACGACGACGCGGTCGACGGAGTCGACGGGGAGCCGGCTCTCGACCACCGGCACGAGCCGTTCGTCCTCCGCGCTGTCGACGACGAGCACGACCGAATCGGGATCGAACTCCGCGACGAGGTCGTCGAGCTGTGCGGCGACCGCCCGGTCGGCGCCGACGATCGACTCCCCGGCGCCGGCGACGACGGCGACGACCGCCTCCTCCCGATCGTCGCGCAGGTCCCGCGTGACCCGAAGTGCTTCGAGCAGGGCGTTGACGCTCGAATCCTCCGGGTCGGCCAGGCCGACCTCGGTCACCAGCGATCGGACGGCTTCCCAGCCGACGACGGGCGTCCGGAGCCCGGTCTTGTGACCGATGTCGTTCGACCGGTCGACACAGAGGACGAGCGTGGTCACGGGTGATTCGAGCGCCTCGGACGATAAAAACCCTCGCGCCGACGTGTTCCGCCACGGCGCGTCGGCGACGCCCCGGTCGGACCATGCGACCGGGATCGCGCCGCTGAACCCGGTGCAGTCACCCGATTAGGATGCGATTACTCCCCGAGACTCTCGCGGAACCCCAGGAGCCGCGGCCGGAGCTCCGTGTAGCCGAGCAGGTAGAGGCCGAAGTAAAACGCCATCGCGCCCATGACCGCCAGCCACGCACCCAGGGCCATCTGGCCGCCCGCGGCCGTTTCGAGTGCGAACTCCTCGAGGTACACGCCGAGCCCCGAGAGGACGACCGTCCCGGCGGCGTAGAAAAACAGTTCCACGAGCGCCGGCCACAGTTCCAGAAGCGTCGAGAGCATACCCAGTACTGGCCCGTGGGGGTTGGTATCCCTTTCGATCGGTGGGTCCGGCGACCGCACCGCTCCGGGCGGGCCCTCAGAACTCCAGGTTCGACTTCGAGGCGAGGTCGGTCGGGTCGGTCTCCATCGGGCCGACCTCGACGAACTCGTAGTCGGGGTCGTCGAGGTAGACGTCCCCGTCGTCGACGGCGACGCTCACGTCGGTGAGGTAGGCGCCCTCGCAGGGGCCGTAGGTGCAGAAGCCGGTGTCGACCTCGAAGTACGCCCCGTGGTTCGCACAGATAATTTCGTCGTCCCTGCGGGTCGCCCCCGAGCCCTTGTCGAGTTTGATGTGGGTGTAGTGCTGGCAGTAGTTGAGCCAGCCCGCGACGCCGTCGTCGAGACGGACCAGGATCGCCTCCTTGCGCTCGTCGGCCTCGACGTCGCGGAGGATAAAGAGGAACGATCCGTCGGCCGGCACCTCGTCGAACGCCGCAATCCGGCTCCCTGCGTCCATGTCTCGGATCGGAGCCGCGTCACTTGAACCGGTTTCGGATTCGGTCGCCCGCTCAGCTCCCGCTTTCGTCTCCGTTCCGATCCCCGTCCGCGTTCCGGCTGCCGTAACAGGCCCGGTCGACGCGCTCGTCGTACAGGCGTCCCAGCAGCGCGGCGATCGGTCCGCCGGGGACCTCGATCCCGTCGACCGTCGAGACCGGACGGACCTCCGCGATCGGATCGGCCAGAAACACCTCGCTCGCGTCACGCAGGTCCGCGGGGCGGTACCGCCCCTCCTCGACCGGAAGTCCCTCCTCGCGGGCGAGTTCGAGGACCAGCGACCGGGCGACGCCGGGCCACACTGGGCCGTCGCGATCCGGGGTGTGGAGTGCGTCGTCGTCGACGAAAAACAGGGTCGCGTCGACGCCGCCCACGACGGCGCCGTCGGCGTCGAGGACCACAGCCTCGTCGGTGCCGGCCGCGCGACGTTCCCGTGCGGCGAGTACCCGCGGGACGGCGCTGTGGGTCCGCGCGTCGGCCGGGAGTGCGCGATCAGCCGGCCACCGGGTTCTGACGGTCGCGAGCGCCGCGGGATCGTCCCAGGGCGTCGTACCCGCGGCGCCGCCGCGGGGCAGCGGCGCGGCCACCACGACCACGGTCGGCG
>Ga0207733_100233_pt1 | contig 49839 bp, 47 predicted proteins | sample A23P3SouthBayCA_FD_187735 | JGI IMG/M metagenome (GOLD analysis project Ga0207733, IMG submission 187735) | Aerobic enrichment media microbial communities from Eden Landing Ponds, California, USA - A23 P3 (SPAdes) | ecosystem: Environmental > Aquatic > Marine > Unclassified | place: Emeryville...
GTTCATCGCCTCCAGCGCGCGCTTGACGAACCACTCCTGGTAGTCGTGGCTCCGGGCGGTCATCGTCCCGCCCATCAGGATGAGCTCCACCTTGTCGACGGGGTGGCCGATCTGGCGGAGCTGTTCGAGGCGCAGGCGGACCTGGCCGTAGGGGTCGTAATCGTTTTGCACGCCGCGGGCGGCGGCGGGCTCGTGACCCGTGTACGACTGCGCCGAGGAGAACTCCGAGTCCGGACCGCCCGGGCAGTAGAGACACTTCCCGTGGGGACAGCGGTGCGGCGAGGTCATGATCGCCACCGGCGAGACGCCCGACGCGGTGCGGACGGGCTTGCGCTGGAGGACCTCTTCGAGCTCGTCGCGGCGCTCGTCGGGGCCGAAGTCGATCAGGTCGGAGTTGCGCGGGACTTTGGGCGCGGAGTACTTCCCGCAGACGTCTTTCTTGGCCGTCTCGACGTCGTCGCGTTCCACTTCGCCATCGAGAATGCGCTCGACGAGTTCGGCACAGGCTCGCTTGAAGGCGTCGCTCTCGGCGGGGTCGGACTCGGCGTCGGTCGAGTCGGTGCTCATCGGCGTCGTGGGTTGGAGTCGTGGCCTGGCGCGAATAAGCGTGTCGCTACTGGCTGTCGCGGTCCGGGGCCGTTCGACCGCGTCGTCGTTGCGGTGACCGAAGCACAGATATGCGTCTCGGCACGTACGGACACGTATTCTCATGAGTACGGACGCGTCCGACCTCTCCGAGAGCCAGCGTCAGATCCTGCGGGTGCTCGCGAACCTGTACCAGGAGCGCGGTGAGCCGGTGGCCGCGCGCCTCATCGCGGCGGACCTCGACCGGAATCCCGGGACGATCCGCAACAAGATGCCGGAGTTGATGGCCGTCGGCGTGGTCGAGAGCGTGGCCGGCCCGACAGGCGGGTACGAGCCCACCGAGGCCGGATTCGCGATGCTCGACCGCGACCCCGACACGGAGCGCGAGGACATCACGGTCGCACAGGGGTTCGACCGCCTCGACGTCCCCGTCCAGCGGATCCGCCTGGTGAACGTCCACCATCCCACGGAGTCCCGCGCCTGGGTCAGCTTCGAAACGTCGGTCCCGGGAATCGGCGTCGGCGACCCGGTCGTCGTCGGTCCCACACCGAAAACAGACCTCGTCGTCGCCGGCGAGGTACACGCCACCACCGGGACCGACGACCGCCTCCTCCTCGACGTGGCCCGGATGGAAGCACCGGTGGTCGACGACGCGATCTGACCGACTGCGTCAGTGCTGTTGGACAATCGTCGGCCGTCGCAGACGGTCGGTCGTCACTACGCGTCCCAGTAGTCCACTTCTGCATCGAGGTCCAGCGTCGCCGAGAGGTAGCGGTCCTCGTAGTTACCGGGCGCGCCGCCAGCCAGCAGGTGGACGGCGCCGGCGTCCGGCAGAACGGTGAACGCGGGCTCGATCATCGTCGAGACGACGAGATAGCGCGCCCGGCCGCCGTCTCCCGCGGTTTCCCCTTTGACTTCCCGGACGTACTCTGGACCAGTCGGAAGCGCGGCGAACTCGCCCGGGCCGAGGGCGTGTTCGGTGCGGTCGGAGCGGTCGTCGCCGTCGGCCCCCACGGAGAGCTGGATTTCCCCGTCGAGGACGTAGAGCGCCTCCTCGTTCGCGGTGTGGTAGTGAGCGGGCCAGGTTTTCGCACCCGGTTCGACTTCGTGGAGGCCACAGCCCAGCGCCTCGCCGCCCGCGGCTGCGGCGAGTCGCCTGCGCCGAAAGCGGCGCTCCCCGTGGTCGTACTCGTCGGCCTCGACTGCGCGTTCGTTCACGACGCGCTCCGAGAGATCCGCGTCGACCCCGCTGTCGTCGGTTTCGCGGAGGCCGTCGTGTCCTTCGTCGTCTTCATCGTCTCCCGACGCCTCGCCGTCGGTGTCGTCCCCCCAGTAGGGCATCTCAGCGTGGATATCGAGCGTTTTCGAGAGCGTGCGCCCCTCCGACTGGCCGGGTGCGCTCCCGGCGAACAGCCCGACTTTCTCCACCTCGGGATAGACCGTGATATCCGGCTCGGCCATCGTCGAGAACGTGAGCGCAGTCAGTCCGTCGGGGCCGGCGCGGACGTCGTGCGTGCCCGCCTCGTCCGCGGTGAAGACCGCGTAATCGCCTGGTTCGAGCGCGTGTGTTTCGCTATCGGGACCGAGGCTGACTGTCCCGGACCCGTCGAGAACGTAGAGCGCCTCCTCGTTGCCGGCGTGGTAGTGGGTGAGCCAGGTGCGTCTGCCCGGTGGGACCTCGTAGTGGCTACAGCCCAGCGCGTCGGCCGTCGTGGCCGCGCCGAGCTGTCGTCTGGTGAACTCGTGCTCGCCGTGGTGGGTGTGGGTTGGCTCGACCTCGTCTGTTGCGACGGCTATCGGCGCGTCGTCGGTCATACCCGGCGTTCGGTCACCGACCTGAAAAGCGTTGGTCGTAGCGTGTCAGTTCGTGTCGTGGAGGGCCTTACAGGCGCGTCGGGAATCCTCAGTCGGCTCGTTGACGGTCAGTGTGACCGCTACTGATCCCGAGCGACGAAAGCCCTCGGGCCGCTCGCTATGAGTGACCGTAACCGAAACCGCAACCGCAGCAGATACTGAAAATGGGAAGCCCTCGGGCCGCTCGCTACGAGTGACTGTAACGGAAACCGCAACCGCAGCAGATACTGAAAATAGGAAGCCCTCGGGCCGCTCGCTATGAGTGACCGTAACCGAAACCGCAACCGCAGCAGATACTGAAAATAGGAAGCCCTCGGCCCGCTCGCGGCCGCTGAGCGGGATATCCTCGGTCGCTTCGCTCGCTCGGATAGGGCCCCGCTCAGGCGGCCGCCACCGGCCCTCGCCCTTCCAGTCCACCAGGAACGGCACAGCACCGCGAACGGCCACATGCCTCCCCAGCCGATTGCGTTGCTCACTCCGTTGCGCTACTCATCCCTCGCGCGACGCCGTCTCGCGATGAAACGCGAGCCGGCGCGCGCCGACGTGGCTGTCCGATCAGCGGGACGACGTGCTTGTCCGATCAGCGGGACGACGTGCTTGTCCGATCAGCGGGACGACGCGGCTGTCCGGTCGTCGAAGACGCGGCAAAAATCGAGTCGTCGACGCCACCCGTCGTGGGGGCCTCAGACTTCGTCGGCGACGATGTCGATGACGGTGTCGAGCACGGCCGAGCGTTCGCCGGCGATGAACTCGAGTTTGCCGTCGCGGGCGCTGGCGGCACTGAGGCCGGCGTTGGGCACCCATTCGCGTGCGCGGTCGACGATGTCGCGGACGTCGATGGGCGTGTCGCTCCGGACGTGGAGTTCGTCCTCGGAGATGCCGATGACAGCCGCGACCTCGTCGCGGTGGGCACGGTGCAGTTCGTCGAGCAGCAGTTCCGTCGGTGGGAACTCGTAGCGGTGGGTGAACGCGTCGGTGTCGAGCACCGCGATGGTCGTCTCGTCGAGCGTCTGGTGGTCGAGGTTGGCCTCGGCCGTCTCGACCTCGTCGGCGAGTTTCTCGCGGAACTGCGCGCTGACGTGGCCGGCGAGACCGCCGGGACCGTCGCCTTCGCCGAACAGCAGGTCGGTGACGAGTTCGCGCTTGTCCTCGTAGGACTGGTAGAACGCTTCGAGCGCGACGGCTTCGCGCGCCTCGCGCGCGGCGTCGGCGTCGTAGCCGGCCTCGCTCGCCAGGTCAGCGTAGACCTCGGGCGTATCCTCCCAGAAACTCACCGCGGGGAGGTGCCGAAGGTCCTCGCGGACATCGCCGTTGACGCTGGCGGCGACGGTCGCAGCAAGCGTTGTCGCGGTGACGGCGTCCTCGTTCTCGGGGGCGGGCGCGACGGCGGTGCCGACGGCCTCGCCTACTTCGGGGTCGGCGGGGACGTCGTCGACGAGGATGCGGCCCGCGCCGTACAGGTCGAGCAGGTCGAACCCGTCGAGCGACTCGCGGGTCCCGCCCGCGGCGACGAAGACGAACAGCGGCAGTTTCTCGTCGTGGCGCTCGCGGGCGTCGAGCATCCGCGTCACGTCCTTCGTCGCGTCGTCCATGTCGTAGACGCCGCCTTCGAGCGGGCGACGGTCGAAGTAGTGATACACGGCGTCCGAGCGGTCGTGGTGGTCGCGGACCAGCGGGAGCGTCGCTCGCTCCAGCGTGACGCCGGCGACGTAGCCGTCGGCGGTCGCGGCGTGACGGACGACGACGGGTCGCTCCTCGATCACCGCGCGGCGGACGGCCGTCGCGGCGTCACGGACCTCGTCGGTCAGCCCCGCGACGACGGGGTCGTCGGCCAGCGGTTCGACCGCTTCCGGTTCGGCCTCGGCGGTGAGCGCGTCGTCGAGGCGACTCTCGACGGCCGTGCGCTCCTCGTCGACGAGCGTGACGAGCGCCTCCGTCTCGACCTGGATCTCGCCGCGTCGTTTGCGCACCTCGCCGTCGAGGCGGACGACATCGTCGGCGCCGATTTCTGGGTAGGCGCGAACGCCGGCCTCCTCGAAGGCCGCACACTCGACACTGTCCGTCTCGTCGCGGATCTCGAAGACCGTCGGGCCGCTGGTCTGGTGGGCACTCTCGACGACGCCCTCGATGCGGACGGTGTCGCCGACCCGGTCGGTCAGCGAGTCGATGTCGACCAGGGTCGGTTCCTCCACGACTGCCGAAGCGGTGCTCGCCGCGCTGGTCCCACCGCCGGCCGCGCTCTCTGAACTGCCCGCACTCGCCGCGGCCGCGGCCGGCTCGTCGGTCGTCGCGGCCGAATCGTCAGCCGTCGCGGTCGACCCGTCGTCGGCTCCCGCGGCTGAGTCGTCGGCCGCGCTCGCCGCCGTTGCTGTATCGGCCCCAGCCGACTGCGCGGCGGTATCGTCGCTCCCGCTGGCGGACTGGAACTCACCTGCTGTCGGTTCGGTAGCGGCCGATCCGGTGTCGGTCGACTCGGCGTCGGCCGGCTCGGTCTCGGTCGGTTCGGCGTCGGCCGACTCGGTTTCGGTCGATTCGGCGTCGGTCGACCCGGTATCGGCAGCCGGTTCAGTTTCGGCTGCCGCGTCCGCGTTTCCCGAGTCGTCACCGCTCGATTCATCTGCTTTGGGGTAGGCGGGGCCCTGGTCGGGGTCGTCGATGAGCGTGCCGCGGAACTCGCCTTCGGACTGGCGGATGGACCAGCCCAGGTCGATGTTCCCGTTGTCTCTGACCTGCTGTACCTGCACGAAGACGACGTCACCGGAGTCCCAGTCGAGACTCTCGAGTCGCTGGTCGAGCTCGCTCCGGTGGAGCAGCCCGGTGACACTGTCGCCGATGTCGACGAAGACGCCGAACTCGGCGTAGCCGTCGACGGTCCCGCGGTAGTAGCGGTCGACCGTTAGCTGGCCGGGGCGCGTCCCGCGGAACTCGAAGACGACGTCTTCCTCGTGGAGGTCGCAGATACGACCCTCGACAGACTTCCCGCAAATGATACACGATCCCATTGCAGCGACGTAACGCCCCGTGCCTAAAACGGTTGTCGAAACGCGCGCGTCGGCGACGCTGTCTCGAACGCCACCGTTCGGTCTCGAACGAGCCCGATTTCGGCAGTTCTCCCCCTCGTGCTACTCGAAGATGTCGCTCTCCTCGTCGAGGTCGTCGATGCCGCGGGCGACCGCGCGCGCTTCGTCGGGGAACAGCGCGACCTGCACCTCGTTACCGTCCTCGTCGTCGAAGACGAGTTTGGCCCGCTCGTCGCCGAACTCGCGGACTTCGACCTCCTCCACGTCGTAGCATTTCACCGTCGCCGTCTTGTTCGAGGGGCCGATGTGCTTGAGAGCGCCGTCTTTGAGTTCGAACATGAACGACTCCAGGTCGAGCGTGAGCATAGCGGCGCTGGGTCCGGGCCGGTGATAAAGCCCGGGAGAGCGCGTCAAACCACACCAGCCACGTCGGCCCACGTCACGCCGGTCACGGCCGAGAACGCGGCGAAGCCGCGAAAGCCGTAGCCGAAGACGAGCGCGGCCGGGAGTGCGACGACCGCGGCGGCCCGCGAGAGCGATATCTCGTGCACCTCGCTCATTCCGATGGCGAGCAGGACACTCCCGTAGGCCGCGGCGAGCAGGCGAATCTCGGGCACGGGGACGCCGGCGAACACACCGGGCGCCGCGGCGTAGGCGATAGCCTGGACGGTCTCGCTGATCCCGGCGCGGTCGGCGACGAGCGTTCGGAGCACCAGCGTCTGAAGCGCGGCGGTGAGGTGGAGCGTGGCGGGCGCGACCAGCACTGTCGCGACCGCGAGCCAGAACACCGTCGAGACCGCCGGCTGGTTCCCGAGCGTCGGATACGCGGCGACACCGAACGCGACGCGACTCGCCTCTTCGACGAAGACGACGGCCGCGACGAACGCCAGCCCCGGCGCCTGGTCGCCCGGCGCGACCGCCGACTGGAAGAGCCGTCGCGGCCGCACCAGCACTTCACCCCACGCTCGCACCAGTGCCACGGGCCCGCGGTCGCGCCCGCCCGTCGGGTTCTCGACCCACTGAGTCACGCTCGCATCTACGTCCGACGCCGACATGACGGTTGTGACATCTCTCGCGGTTGGGGCGACCGGACTCGATACTGTGGCCCGGCGGATCTGGTATCGCGGCCGGCCGGATTTCATATCGCGACCAGTGATTTAAGACCCGGCGCGGCGTAGCCGAGGTCGATGTATCGCGCCCGAGACCAGGTCGACAACGAGGAGTGGCTCGACGAACTCGCCGAGACGGCCGAGCGCCTCGACCTGGACGCCGACGCCCGCTCGCGGGCCGCGGACCTCTTTCTCTCGAACGTGCCCGAGACCGACCGCTCGAAGCGAGCGGTGCTCGCGACCAGTCTCTACGTCGCGGGACTGGTCGAAGGTGACCGGCGCAGCCAGAGCGAAGTCGCCGACGCTGCGGGCGTGACGCGGCTCACTGTCTCCCAGCGCTGGAAGCCGATGCTCGAAGCGGCCGGCCTCGACGCGCCGGGCTGGTAACCGTCGGGCGCGCGCAGAAAAACCGCCATCCGTCCTATCTATCCGTCTTATCCGTCCGCGGGGGCGTCCCGGCCGGTCGAGTCTGGCGTGAGATCTCCGTATTCGTCGATCTCGCCGCGGACGATGCGGGTGCTGGAGATGATCTCGCCGTCGTCGGCGTAGACGTGGTCGACGACTTCGATGTCGAGGGGGGCGAGGCCGTCGTCGCGGCGGATCTCGTTGATGCGCTTGCCGCCGGTTTCGGTCTCGGGGGAGACGACCAGCGCGTCGAAGCCGGGTTCGGTCGCGATGCCGGTCGGTTCGTCGAGGCGTCGGACCTCGAACTCGCGGTCGTACTCGTCGGCGTAGCGGGCGAGTTCGGTCTCCAGGTCCGCCTCGCGCTCGGCGAACGGCCGGACGTAGCGGTCGTCGTCGCGCAGCATCGGGGCGAGCTCGTCGCTCGTCAGCCCCACGGTCACGTCGCCCAACTCGAACGCGCGCTCGAACAGCGCGCGATGGCCGTCGTGAACTGGATCGAAGGTCCCGCCCAGCGCGACTCTCATGTCCGTTCCGACGGCGCCGCCGATTAAAGTGCCTTCGGCTTCTTCTCCGGCCCGCCGCCTGCTCCCACGATGCCGATCCGTCCCCCACTCCCGCGATACCGGCCCCACCTCGGCTCGCGACACCGATCAGTCTTCGCTCTCGTCCTCGTCCGAGCCGCCTGCTGCCCCGTCCGCGGTCGTCTCATCATCAGCCGCACCGCCATCGGGCGCCTCGCCCTCGGCTGTCTCGTCGTCGCTTCTCTCACTGTCCTCGTCGTCGACGGTGATCGTAACCGGCTCGGAGTCGACCGTACGCTCGTCCCCGTCGTCGTCGCCGAGCACGTCGTCGAGGTTGAAGACGGTGTTCAGTTCGGCCTGCACGTCGTCGACGATGTTGCCGACGAGGTCGCTCGGCGCCATCGCGGCGTACTCGTAGGGATTGTTCCCAGCCCCGTCGCTCTCGCGTTTGTGGCGGGTGACCTTCCCCTCCTCGTGGAGTTCGGCCAGCGCTTCCCGGACCGTGCTCGGGTAGAGGCCGGTGCCTTCGGCGATCTCGTCGCTGGTGCTGTCGGCGTTCTGCCGGAGGTAAACGTAGATCCGCGCGCGAGTCTCCGTCTCGAGAACCCACGAGAGCAAGTCGACGATCCCCTCGTCGAAGCCCGTGACCGCTTTGTCTGCGCCCTCTTCCAGGCGCTCCCGGACGTTCCCGCCATCGCCGTCCTCGAACTCACCGTCCTCGAACTCGCCCTCGCCCTCCGCTGGGTCCCCGACTGCTGACCGTTCTGTACCCTCGTCGTCGTCCGCTGTATCGTCGGTAGACATGCGTCCTCTCTATGAGGACGAAAGCCCTTAGCGGGTAAAAATCTTGCCGAGCATTCCCAGCAACCGATATCGGGTTTCGGTCACCAGCCGACCGCGGTCCGGTCCAGGCGATGTCGCTTACGAGCGCTATTCGTACTGTAGCGCGAGCGCGTCACAGAGCGCTGCAACGCCCTCCTCTTCCCGGAGACGGCGCTGGCGTTCGGCTCCGCTTTCGGCGTCGTAGACCTCGCGGATCCCCGAGACCCCGAGTCGGGACGCCTCGCGGTCGACGATTTCGCCCAGGCCGGTGGTCGTTTCGAACTCCTTGTCCAGGAGGCTCGCGCCGTGGCCGTGCCGGAGCGCGCGCCACTTGTTCTCGTCGTACAGTTCCCGCCGGAAGTCGGTCCCCGACTCGCCGTCCTCGTAGCGGGCGGCCAGGTCCGCCACGAGCGCCCGGGTGTACTCGACGAACGCCATCACGCGGCCGGGGTCGGCCTGACCGTCCGGCGTGCGCACCTCGACGGTGCCGTGACCGGAGTGTGGGCGCACGTCGAACCACAGTTCCCCGCGGTCGTCGATGCTGTCCGTCTCGACCATCCGACGTTCGTAGGTGTCGAAGGCCTCGTAATCGTCGAACGCGGTTGGCATCCCAGTGTTGGGGAGTCCTTCGAAAATCTTCGCGCGCGCGGAGTGGAGGCCCGTGTCGAAGCCGTTCCAGTACGGTGAATTGGCCGACAGCGCGAGCATCACGGGAAGGTGCCAGCGGATCTCGTTGGCGATCCAGACCGCCTTGTCGGCGTCGTCGACGCCGACGTGGACGTGGAGGCCGGCGGTCGTGTTGCGGTGTTGCGGATACTGGATGCGGTCGAGTTGCTCGCGATAGCGGGGTTTCTCGGCGTGTTCGAGTTCGCGCCACTTCGCCAGCGGGTGCAGGCCAGCGGCGGCGATACCGAAGCCCTGCGTTTCGGCGTGGTCGACCAGCGCCTCGCGGACCGCACAGAGGTGCTCGCGAGCGCGCGAGGGGTCTTCGATGGTCGGCGTCTGGGACTCGATGACGCACTTGAACAGTTCGTGGTCGAGTCGGCCCTCGAGTAACTCGGGCGGCTCGGACTCGTAGACGAGTTCGTCGGTGCCCGAGGTGGGCCGCCCGTCGGCGTCGACGACGTAGTACTCCTCTTCGATCCCGAGCGTCCCCATCCGGGTGAACGCCTCGCGGGAACCCCGCTCGTCCATCGAATCGAACGTCGGACTGCGCCCGCTAAAAATTTCCTGTCCTCGCGCTCACGAGCTGTCGCTCTCGTCGGGCACCTCTTCGTGCTCGTCCAGAAACCCGTGGTACGGACAGACGAACTCGTCGCGAATCAGCTGTTCGTCGACGATGCCGAGACCGAGTGCGTCCAACTCCGTGCTGATCCGGTTGAGGTCATCGTGATCCGTCCCGATAGCATTCACGTAGACGTTCCGTTCCCCGGTCATGATTTCACGGACGGCCGTCACGCCGCGAATATCCCGTGCTTTATTTGCGAGTACGTCGCGCTCCGGGACCGGTGCCGTACAGATGATCTTCGTGTACAGCGGGTAGCCGGCGAGGTCGTAGTCGATGTCGATGTGGTATCCGCGAATGATACCGCTCTCTTCTAGTTTGTTGAGACGCGTCCGGACCGTACTCGACGACAGACCGAGCTGCTCCGCGATATCAGTCGACGACGTTGCCCTCGCGTCTTGCTGGAGGTAATACAGAATGTGTCTATCGACGGAATCCAGTTCGCCCTGCTTCATCGATAATAGGCATCGGCGCACCGGAGACACATAGTCTTGTTCCGAGACAGTGGCACTACCCCTTCCGCGTACTCGTTCTGTCACACTGCTGTAACTATGACGAAGTATGGTTATTTTCCATCATATTTGACGGTACGTCAAAACAACCGGTTGTTTTATGCTGTTCCGACATCTATACGGGATTAGACCACGCCGGTCGACAGTACATTATCAAACCGCTATGATCTCGATCCGATCCACAGCAGACGACCCGTCCGACGACGTGCAAGAGGACGCGCACTACGTTCTGGGTGGCGATCACGTCAGCATCGCGATCGCCGAACAGCTACAGACGAACGGTTATCACGTCACCATCGTCGGGGATTCCTGCGACTCGAACGAGATTCCCGGATTTGCCGGCGATCCGTCGGCTCTCGATGTCCTCGCAGAATCCGGGATCGGAGCTGCGTCGACAGTCATCGTCGCGACCCTTTCCGACCGTCGAAACCTGCTCGTCGCACAGCTCGTTCGCTCTCATTTCGATGTTTCGCGCGTCGTCGTGCTGGTAAACGATCCTGACCGGACAGCTCTGTTTGCAGATGCGGGTCTTGAGGCGTTCTGCGTGACAACGATGCTCTCTACAGCGGTCAGTGAGGCAATATGAAAGACCTGGAACGAGACCTCGGCCTTCCGTCCGTCCTCGCGATCAGTATCGGCGCGATGATCGGCAGTGGTATCTTCATCCTGCCTGCACTCGCGCTGAAGATCGCCGGCCCGGGCGTGATCCTCGCCTATGCCATCGCGGGAGTGCTCGTCGTCCCAGCAGCCCTGTCGAAATCCGAGATGGCGACCGCGATGCCCGAGGCGGGCGGGACGTACATCTACATCGAGCGGGGGATGGGTCCGTTGCTCGGGACAGTCGCGGGCATCGGTACGTGGTTTTCGCTGTCGTTCAAGGGAGCGCTCGCGCTGGTCGGCGGTGTCCCGTACCTCCTCCTGCTGTTCGACCTCCCGCTGAAACCGGTCGCGCTGGGGCTGGCCGCGGTGTTGATACTGATCAACGTCGTCGGTGCGAAACAGACGGGGCGGCTACAGGTCGCTATCGTCGTCGTCATGTTGGCCGCTCTCGGGTGGTTCTCGGCCGCGAGCGCGCCCAGCGCTCAGTCGAGCAACTACGTCGGGTTCTTCGACGCCGGTATCGGCGGGCTCCTCGCCGCGACGGGACTGGTGTTCGTCTCCTACGCCGGCGTGACGAAGGTCGCGAGCGTCGCCGAAGAGGTCGAAGATCCCGGCCGGAATATCCCGCTCGGGATCCTCGGCTCGCTCGCGTTCACGACCGTGCTGTACGTCGCCATCGTCACGGTGCTGGTCGGCGTGACGGATCCGGGGAGTGTTGCGGGGTCGTTGACGCCGGTGGCGGTCGCCGCCGAGGCCACGATCGGTCAACTCGGCGAAGTCGTAGTCATCTTCGCGGCCATCCTCGCGCTCGTCTCGACGGCCAACGCGGGGATTCTCTCGTCGTCGCGCTATCCGTTCGCGATGAGTCGGGACAGGCTCGCCCCGCCGTCGTTCTCGGCGGTGAGTGACCGGTTCGGAACCCCTGTGAACTCGATAACGCTTACCGGTGCCGTGCTGCTGGCGCTCATCGCGTTCGTCCCGATCCTCGACATCGCGAAACTCGCGAGCGCGTTCCAGATTCTGGTGTTCGCGCTCATCAACGTGGCCCTGATCGCCTTCCGCGAGGGTGACGCGGAGTTCGAACCCGAGTTCACCTCGCCACTGTATCCGTGGATGCAGATATTCGGTGCGGTCACCGGTGTGCTCCTGTTGACCCAGATGGGGACGGTCGCTCTCGTCGGCGCCGTCGTCATCATCGTCGGAAGCATCGGCTGGTACGCGTTCTACGTCCGAAAGCGGGTCAGTCGAGACGGGGTGGCGATGGATACGGTTCGGCGGCGCGTCGGCAGAGACGCGCTCACGGAAACTGAGTCCGAGATCGCGGACCCTCCCCGTGAAGTACTCGTCGCGCTCACCAAGGAACTCGGTGCGGACCGCGAACGCTCGCTGGTCGCCCTCGCGGCCGACCTGGTTCGCCCGGACGACGGTCGCGTGGTAGTCGTCCGGTTCGACGAAGTCCCCGACCAGGCCCCGCTCACCGAGGACATGACGGTACAGTCCTCCGCTGACGTCTCGTACGAATCCCGGGTGGAGTCGCTCTCGACGGAGCTGGACGTCGACATCGAAGCCGACGAAATCGTGAGCCACGATACGAAACACGCGGTCGTCAATTTCGCAGCGAAACGAGGCGTGGACACGGTCGTCGCCGAACACGAACCGCTTCGACTCCGGTCTCGGCTACTCGGTGATCCGATCGACTGGGTCGTCCGTCATGCCCCGTGTGACGTTCTCCTCGTGGATAACCTCGGATACGACCGCCCGGAACACGTCGTTCTCTCCGGAGACGGCGGGCCGTACTCCCCGCTGGCGGTGAAGATTGCCGGCGGCGTCGCCGCTGCGAACGACGGTGACGTCTCACTCTGGTATCCGTCGAGTCGGATGGCGACTGACGAGCACGAGCGGACGATCGACGACTATCAAGCCGAACTCTCGGAGATACTCTCCGTTCCGGTCCGGACGAGGTCTATCAGATCCGACGGCGGGAAACCATCGGGCGCCGACGTGGTCGTGCGTCGCGGCACCGACGACCGACTTCGAAGCGTCGTCTTCGATGACGCGCCGGTCTTCCCGAGCCCGGGGTGTACGACCGTTACCGTGTATCCCCATTCGCTTGGTCGGCCGCGATTTGCACGTCGGCTCCTCGAACGTCTCACGTTCTGACTCACTGGCCCGACACAGTCCTACAAGCCCGCTCACCCCGTTGTCTCAACCCCTGGGAGTTCGATTTGCTATCGCGCTCTCGGGTTTATCGATCGCCGCTCGGACGGGCGACGACTCCCAGGTGGTCGTCGTGATAGGGGTCGAGACGGCGCGAAGCCAGAACTTCGTAGCTGTCGCGCAGTTCGTCACGAACGTCGTCGAACACTGACCTGGGGTCGGCGGTCACGTCCTCGCTGCGCGCTTTGACCGCGAGGAGGAGCCGGCCGTCCGCCCGGAGAAATTGGGCGTTCGCAGCGGCGACGGCGGCCTGTCCCCGGGTCGCCACGTCCTGGACGAGGATGTCCACCGGTTCGACGACGTGGGCGTAGGTCCGGGGCTTGCGGGCGTCTTTCAGCAGCGGAAAGAGCCGCGGTCGGGAGTCGACGGCCTCCAGCAACTCGCGTGTCGGACGCGCGGCGAACTCGACGGCGTAGGTCGGACCAGCGAAGTCGGCGACGTGGCTGACGGTCGTCCCCGCCGCTGCGCCGAGATACAGCACGGTCTCGCCGCCCGCGAGACCGGTGTCCATCCCCAGTTCGAGCATCGCACCGAGCTTCGAGCGGTTCGGGTTCCACGCGCGCCACTCGCCGTCGGTCGGCTCGCCGTAGACGGGTTCGCCGCGCGTCGCGAGGCGCTCGGTTCCGTCGAAGGGTCGGCGCTCGACCCCGCTCGGCAGGCCAGTCGGTTCCGCCACGTTGGATCCGTCGCTCACGCCTCGTCACCTCCACTCTCGTCGTCGACCCGTGCACGGATGGTCGCGATACGTTCGTCGAGTTCGGCGTCGAGTTCCGGCTTCCGCTCGCCGCTGTAGTGGTCGACGCGCGCTCCAAGAGTGAGTTTACCCGCCAGCGCCCGCGCGGCCGACCCGCGCTCGTCGGGGTGGGTGCCGCGGACGTACTCGTGGGTGTAGATGATCCCGTGTTTCGGCGAGGGCGCCGACCCGCGGAGGTGGGCGAAGAGGGCGTCCTCGGCGCCGAGAACCTGCACCGTCCCGGAGGGCATCTTCGCCAGCGATTCGAGCCCGCCGGCCAGCGCGACCAGCCGCGCGGCCAGGACCGGCCCCGCCATCGCGGCGAGGTTCGGCGCCACCGTCGGCGTCGTCTCGGTGACGAACTCCCGGTGGTCGTCGGCCTCGTTTGCCAGTGCCGCGACCCGTTCCGCCAGCGACCGGAGGCGCGCCTCGGCGGGGTCGGGCGGTCCGTCGTCGCCGTCGCGCTCGCTATCCGCGGCTAGTTCGCGCGCGTGTTCGACGCCCGTCCCGGCGTCGTCGTGGCGCGTCCCGGCCCACTCGGCGACGCGTTCTGCGAGTTCGTTGGCGGTGCGCTCGCAGTCGTCCATCGCTCTGACGGCGTGGATCAGCTGCTGGTCGTCGGCCAGTTCCCGTTCGCGGACCGCCGCGCGGGCCGCCGTGACCGTCACGTCGTGCAATCGGTCGTAGTACTCGTCGGAATCGGCGGCGACCCCGTCCTCGACTGCGCGGGCCGGCCAGTCGGCGGGCGCGGCGGCCTCGCCGTCCCGGATCCGCGCGGCCGCCGCGTCGGTGTCGGCGGGGTCCAGCCCGGCGAACCACCCCTCCGCTGTCTCGTCGGTCATGCCCAGCCGATACGCCGCCGCGCTGTAAATGGCTGTGTGTTCCCGTCGCTGGGGCGGTCCCGACGGTCGGGTGTCCTGTCGCTGGGGCGGCCCCGACGGTCGGGTGTCCTGTCGCTGGGGCGGCCCCGACGGTCGGGTGTCCTGTCGCTGGGGCGGCCCCGACGGTCGGGTGTCCTGTCGCTGGGGCGGTCCCGGTAGTGCGGTGGTCTCGCCGGTACTGTATTGAGCCATCCGCTCGTATCGTGGTTCGTGATGACACACCACTGTGGTCGACCGAGCGCTCGCTGTCCGAACCGGGGTGACTGACCGTGGACCCGCTGCACACCGTGGTTCGCGCGGTCCAGACGACCGCTCACTACGTCCGCGAGAACTTGGCGAATCAAGCCGGGTCGCAGGCAGGCACCAACCCGAGTGGCGAGTCGCAGATCGGGGGCGACGTGTGGGCTGATCAACTGTTTTTCGACGAACTCACCTCGCTCGGCTGTGTGGGGAGTTACGTCAGTGAGGAGCGCGACACAGCGGTCGACTGCGGCGAGGGGTACGCTGTCGCCATCGACCCGCTCGACGGCTCCGCGAACCTCGCCTCGAACAACTCCGTCGGCACCATCGTCGGCGTGTACGACGCCCCGCTCCCGACCACCGGGCGCGACCTCGTCGCGTCGATGATGGTACTCTACGGCCCGTACACGACGATGACGGTCGCCCGCGAGGACTCCGAGACGGTCCAGGAGTACCTCCTCCGCGACGGGTTCAGCGAGCGCTGGGGCACCTTCAGTATCCCCGAAGAACCGACCGTCGTCGGCCTCGCGGGCAAGCCCAACGAGCGACGCGCCGACGTGAACACCCTCGCCGAGTCCCTGGAAGAAGAGCTCAAACTCCGGTACGGCGGCGCGACGGTCGCGGACCTCGCGCAGGTGCTGGAGTACGGCGGCCTGTTCGGCTATCCCGCGACCGAGAGCTACCCCGACGGCAAGCTCCGCGTCCACTTCGAGGCCGCGCCGCTCGCGTATCTCATCGAGGCCAGTGGCGGCGGGTCGACCGACGGCACGCAGTCCCTGCTGGATGTCGACCCCGACGGGCTCCACGGCCGGACGCCGACCTACCTGGGCAACCGCTCGCTCGTGGAGCGCGTCGAGGCGGCACTGGGCGAGTGATCAGGTGAACTTGCTCCGGCCAGCGCTGCCCGCGACTGTCGCGAGGTCGGCGTACACGTCGGCGATGCGCTCGCGGATCTCCCGACCGGTGACCCGCGGGTCGAAGTAGTCTTTGTCCGGTGACCACGCCGTGTTGTTGAAAAACGCGTCCCGGTCGTCGTCGCCGGCCGACGGTGGCACGATGGCGTCGTCGTGGTCGCGGTAGAAATCGAAGGCAGTCCGGGTGTACTCGTACTGGTAGCGGGTGTCCTTGTTGACCTTGCAGATCCCCAGGTCGAGCAGTTCCTGTAGCTGGTCGGGCTGGAGGCCCGACGACCCGTGGAGGACCAGCGGCGTGTCGAACCCGTGGTCGCGCAGGGCCGTCCGGATCTCGCCCGCGAGGTCGGGGCGGAGTTCCAGGTCGCGGCCCTTGGCGACGCCGTGCTGGGTGCCGACGGAGATCGCGAGCAGGTCACAGCCCGTGCGGTCGACGAACTCGACGGCCTGTTCGGGGTCCGTGTAGAACGCCTCGTCGGCGACGATCTCGTCTTCGACACCCTTGATGCGGCCGAGTTCGGCCTCGACGAGGATATCCGCGTCTGCGTCGGCGACCATCTCGACGACCGCCGCGCTCCGCTCGACGTTCTCCTCGAAGGAGTCGTGGGAGGCGTCGATCATGATCGACGAGGGGGTCCCCAGGTCGACCTGTCGCTCGATCGTCGCCAGGTCGGTCTGGTGGTCCATGTTCAGGAAGACGCCCACGTCGTACTGGGCGGCGACGGCCTCGATCTGGGCACCCATCGCCTGCAGGCCCGCGATCGGGTCGCCGTCGCCGGCGAACTCGCAGGCGCCGTTGCTGAGCTGCACGAGCAGGTCGGAGTCGGCGCGTGCGGCCCCCTGAATCAGTCCGATCAGCGTGTTCGGTTCGGCAACGTTGCTCGCTATCAGCCCCCACCCGTCGGTCAGGGCGTCGTCGTAGACGCTCGCCAGTTCGGCCCCGGAATGAAACGTCACTGTTTGCTACCTATTCACACTGTGGGTTCGTCCCGCATAAAGACTCCCGCCGTCCGTGGGAATACCTATACGATCACACCCCGATCTACGGGTATGATCGACGAGACGGTCAGGGAGATAGAGGAGTTACAGACCCAGAGCTCCTCGGTCGTGGCGGTGAAGGCAGCGCGTGCGCTCGGCGACGTACTGGAGCGGGAGCATCCGACGGTCGAAGAGTTCCTGCTGGACCTGCAACGCAGCAGCGACGCGCTCCGACGGGCCAACCACTCCCACGCGCCGCTGTACACCTCACAGGACCGGATCGTCTCGGCCGTCTCGGAGCCGGAGCCCGAGTCGGTCGACGCGGGGAACGAGCGACTCGAGTCGGCCATCGACGAGGTCGTTTCCGACATCGAATCGAGCAAGGACGCCGCAGCCGAGCGGGCTGCGACCCTGATCGACGACGGCGACACCGTGTTGACACACGAGAACTCCTCCACGGTGATGGCGACGTTCGACGCCGCGCTCGCCGCCGGGACGACGTTTTCCGTGTACGCGACCGAGTCGCGGCCGCGCCTGCTCGGTCGACGGACGGTCCGACAACTGGCCGACCGCGAGGGTGTCGAGGCGACGCTCGTCATCGACAGCGCGGCCGGCCACTTCCTCGCCGACTGTGACCGCGTGTTCGTCGGGATGAACTGCCTCGTCGGCGATGTCGTCTACAACCGGATCGGGACCTTCCAGATCGTCACTGCGGCGGCCGCACAGGACGTGCCGGTGACCGTCGCCGCCGCCTCCGCGAAGTTCGTCGGTGGCGGCTTCGAGTTCGAGAACCCCGAACGCCCCCACCCCGAGGTCATCCGCGAACCAGCCGACGGCTTCGCCGTCGCGAACCCCGGTTACGACGCCACGCCCACCGAGTACATTGATTCCATCGTCACGGAGAACGGCGTCATGGAGTTTTGATCCGCGTCGGCTCACGGGGACCGCGCACTCTCACACGAGAGCGTCAGTCCCGACTGGCGAAGCGTCGGGTCGGGCGGGGACTCGTGGCGAGCAGTCTCAGAGCGCCGGAGCACGCGGTCGGAGACGAAGTAGTGGGCGTCGTAGAACGCCTCTCGCGTGGTGTTCCCGCCGCTGACGGTCGTCTGGATCCAGACGTGGACCCGGACGTGGTAGCCGTCGCCGACGGTCTCGACGCTGGTGCCCTGGAGGGTCACCGCGATGGACTCGACCCGGTCGCCGAGTTCGTGGTTGTAGGCAAAGGACGACTCGTAGTCGCGAGCAAACAGCGCGGCCGCCCGCCCGCTATCGTTCCCGGGTGGGGCCGGCATGGCGCGCGGCGTCAACTCCTCGGTCCCGTCGTCGGTCAACAGGAGGTCGGTTTCGCACTCGGCCGTCGGCGTCTCCCCGCCGAGCGTCGGTCCGGCCGTCGATTCGCTCGTCGTGATCGAACAGCCCGAGAGCGCGACCAGGACGACCAGCGCGACGACCGGGAGCCAGCGCATACCCGCGCTTCGCGGTCCCGGACCATGAGTGTTGGTCCTCTCTTCATCGGGACGGATCTCCGATTCCGCCTGATAGGGCCGCTCTCTGGTCGGACTCACGGTTTCGATCGCCGGAGCGTAGTTTCCTGTCCACGCCGGGGATAAACCGGATGCCGCGATACCGATTCCGTTGCCAGAGCGGATCGAATCCGTCAGGTCGTCGAACTCGACATCCGACGGGAACTACGTCAGCAACTCCCGAGACATCTCTGCGCGCAAGCAACGGGAGCGGGTGCTCCGGGCAGCCCGAGAGCAGGCGCGGTCCGAACGCGACGGGACGGAGGCGATCCGACAGCTCCCCGTCGAGCGCACGGCCGACGACGAGATCGCGACGACCGCTGGCGGTGACGGAACGTGCCGACCTCTCAGAAATGATACTGAGGCGGGAACTGCTTTATCAACTGAAATGAGTGGGGTCTGCAATGGGATCGATGCTGGTAGCAGAGGCGAGGCGCGTGGAGGAACCGGGGGCCTCCTGCCACGGCCTGACAGGGCGGCCGAGTAACGAGCAGGCACTGATCGGACTGTCACGTCAGCGGAGGGCGGGCGAGTGAGACGGACAGCGGGCCGGCTACTGGCCGTGTCGCTGGTCGTCGTCGTCGCGTTGGGGGCCGTCACGCCGCTGATGGGCGTCGTCGGGACTGCGGCGGCGGACCACGAGGCGGCAGTGTTCGACGCCAGTGGCTACACGTCCTCGGGTGATGGGTCTCACAGCGTCTCCAACAGCGGACACGGGGTCGACTTCACCTACGACCTCGGTGATCAGCTCCCCGACGAAGACCCGGAAACGTGGACCTTCGAAAAGACCGCGGGGGAGACGAAGACGCTCGAATTCGACTGGTCGTGGTCCGGCTGTCACTCCTTTTACCAGACCGACGGTGACGCGTACGTATACGCTAAAGACTCCAACGGAAAGACCGAGAAGAAACTCGTCGATACCGACGGCTGTACGTTCAGCGAGTCGGGGACTGACACGATCGACATCACTGACGGGTACACGTTCGGTATCAAAATTACAGGGTACCACTACGACTCGAAAAAGAGTCTCGACGGGACGTTTTCGATGACGCCGACTGACGACACGGCCCCGACGTTCGACTCCGTCTCGAAGGTCGACGAGACGACGATCACCGCGACGATAGCCGACAATCACGACGTCGACGAGACCACCATCTCCAAGAGCGACTTCTCGCTGACTGCCGGAACGCTCTCCTCGATCTCCACCATCGAAAACGGTGCCAACACCGACGTGACGCTGACGCTCGATTCGGCGGTCGATACGGATTCCATCGACGTGTCGATCGCCGGTTCGATCGACGACCTTGACGGGAATTCGCTCACCAGCGGAACCAAAACCGTCACCGGGATGGACGGCGTCGCGCCCACGGTAGACAGTGCCGCCAGGGTCGACGACACCACTATCGACGTGGATCTTTCCGACAGTGGCAGCGGCATCGACAAATCGAGCATCGGGTCCGGTGACTTCACGCTCGATAGCGGGTCGATTTCGAGTATCGACACATCCAGCGTGACCGACGGTGGGACCGGCACCCAGACAGTCTCGATCAATCTCGGGTCGCAAGTCGACGACGACAGGGTGACGGTGAGTCTCCAGTCCGACGGCATTGACGACAAGAACGGCAACACACAGACGAGCGGGTCGGCCGACGCCACCGGGATGGACGGCGTCGCACCCACCTTGGACAGCGCCACCAGAGTCGACGACACCACCATCGACGTGGATCTCTCTGACGGTGGAGCCGGTATCGAGAAGAGCAGTATCGACTCGGGTGACTTCTCGCTTGACACCGGCACGATTTCGAGTATCGACAGATCGGGCGTCACCGACGGTGGAACCGGCACGCAGACCGTTACGATCAATTTCGACTCGGCAGTCGACGACGACACGGTCACCGTCTCGCTTCAATCGGACGGTATCGACGACAAGAACGGTAACACACGGACGAGCGGGTCGGAGGACGCCTCGAACATGGACGGCGTCGCGCCCACGTTGAACAGTGCCGCCAGGGCCGACGACACTACCATCGACGTGGATCTCTCCGACAGTGGCAGCGGCATCGACAAATCGAGCATCGGGTCCGGTGACTTCTCGCTCGACACCGGGACGATTTCGAGTATCGACACATCCGGCGTCACCGACGGTGGAACCGGCACGCAGACCGTTACGATCAATCTGGATTCGGCTGTCGACAGCGACGCGGTGACGGTGAGTCTCCAGTCCGATGGCATCGACGACAAAGCTGGCAACACGCAGACGAGCGGGTCGGCCGACGCCTCGAACATGGACGGCGTCGCACCCACGCTAGACAGCGCATCAAAGGTTGACGACACCACCATCGACGTGGATCTCTCCGACAGTGGCAGCGGCATCGACAAGTCGACTATCGGCTCGGATGACTTCTCGCTCGATAGCGGGTCGATTTCGAGCATCGACACATCCGGCGTCACTGACGGTGGGACCGGGCCACAGACGGTGACGATCACCCTTGCCTCGGCAGTCGACGACGACACAGTCACCGTCTCGCTTCAATCGGACGGTATCGACGACAAAGCTGGCAACACGCGGACGACCGGGTCGGCTGACGCCACCGGGATGGACGGCGTCGCACCCACCTTGGACAGCGCCACCAGAGTCGACGACACCACCATCGACGTGGATCTTTCCGACAGTGGCAGTGGCATCGACAAATCGAGCATCGGGTCCGGTGACTTCTCGCTCGACACCGGCACGGTTTCGAGTATCGACACATCCGGCGTCACTGACGGCGGGACTGGCACGCAGACAGTCACGATCGATCTCGTTGCGGCAGTCGACACTGACACGGTGACGGTGAGTCTCCAGTCCGACGGTATCGACGACAAGAACGGCAACACGCTGACGAGTGGGTCGGCCGACGCCACCGGCATGGACGGCGTCGCACCCTCGTTCACGGGGACGACCCTCGCCGGAGACAACAGCTACGTCGACGTCACGTTCAGCGAAGGGGTCTACGGGAGCGACGGGAGTAGCGCGCTGACGGCCGGCGACCTGACGGCGACGGCCACACAGAACGGTGGTGCGGTCTCCTCGGCCACCGTCTCGACCCTCACGAAGACCGATGGCTCGGGGCTGGTCGGTGGGGAGACGACGGTCCGCGTCCACCTCTCGCTGACTGGCACGCCGGCCGATGGGGTCGAATCCGTCGAAATCCAGCCCGCGGACGGCAGTTCCGTCGCCGACGACGATACGAACCTGCTGGCTGGCAGCGACAGCACGGGATCGGTCACGCTGAACGACCGCACCGCTCCGTCACTGTCCAGCGATTCTGGAACCACCGACGAGGACACCAGTACGGAAATCGTCGCTGATCTGCTGAGTAACGACGACGACCAGGGGGCGCTGTCCGTGACGAAAGTCGACGGGAGCACGAACAACGTCGGGAGTTCGACCACCGGCGACAACGGCGGCCAGTTCACGATTGCGAGCGACGGGACCGTGGACTTCGACCCCAACGGCGAGTTCGAGTCGCTGTCGAGTGGCGACTCCAGCACGACGAAAGTCACCGTGACGGTCTCCGACAGCGCCGGCAACACGAACACGCAGACGGTCACTGCGACAGTCACCGGCGTCAACGACGCCCCGACGCTGTCGACGGACGCACGCTCACTGAACAGTATCGACGAGGACGACACGGCCACCGGCGGGACGACGGTCTCGGCGGTCCTCGGGTCGGCCGGATCGACCGGCGACCTCGAGGGCGAAACGCTCGGCGTCGCAGTGACGGGCGTCGACGACACGGACGGGACGTGGGAGTACTCCACCGACGGCGGCAGTTCGTGGCAGACGGTCGCGAGCGCCTCGCCGGCCGACGACAGCGCACTCCTGCTGGCCAACGACGATCACCTGCGGTTCGTTCCGGACGACGACATCAGCGGTAAGGTCGGCGGGTCGGTGACGCTCAGGGCGTGGGACGGGACGAGCGGGTCGGCCGGTGACACCGGCGCCGACGCATCGACTACCGGCGGAACGACGGCGTACTCGTCGAACCCCGCGAGCGCGAGCATCACTGTCGACGACGCGCCGGACGTCTCGTCGATCGACCGCGCGACCGGAGAGAGCAACCCCACGAACGCAGACAGCGTCGAGTTCACAGTCACGTTTTCCGAGTCGGTCGGCGGCGTCGACAGTTCGGACTTCACGCTGACGACGACCGACAGTGCGACGACAGCCAACGGGGACGCCGACATCTCGGTTGCCGGGAGCGGCGGCAGCTACACCGTCACCGTCGCCAACGTCGAGGGCGACGGCACACTCGGCGTGACCCTCGACGACGACGACACGATCACGGCCGACGACAACGGCGTCGCGCTGGGCGGAGCAGGGACCGGCGATGCCGGCGACGGCTCCGACACCAGCGACGAGAACTTTACCGTCGACAATACTGTACCGTCGGTCTCGGGCGTCAGCCTCACCGACGATACGGACGGCAACGGGCTCGTGGCCAACGGCGACAGCCTTCTGATCACGGCGACGGTGACCGACGCGAACGGGGTCGCGTCGGTGGAAACTGACGCGAGCGCGTTCGATGCGGGGACGGTCACGCTGTCCGACGACGGACCGAACTCGGCGGCTGGCGACGACAGGTACAGCGCGACCGTCTCCGTCGGCGCGTCACCGACGGAAGGCGACCAGTCCGTGTCGATCAGCGCCACGGACGCGGCCGGGAACGGCGGCAGCCAGGCCGTCGCCTCCGGAACAGTCACCGTCGACACGACGGCACCGGCCGTCTCCAGTGTCACCCTCACCGACGACACAGACGGCAACGGGGTCGTGATTGACGGCGAGAAGCTCCTGATCACGGCGACGGTGACCGACGCGAACGGGGTCGCGTCGGTGGAGACGGATGCGAGCGCGTTCGACGCGGGGACGGTCACGCTGTCCGACGACGGACCGAACTCGGCGGCTGGCGACGACAGGTACAGCGCGACCGTCACCGTCGGCGCGTCACCGACGGAAGGCGACCAGTCAGTGTCGGTGAACGCCACCGACACGGTCGGGAACGGTGGGAGTCAGGCCGCCGACTCCGGGAATATCTCCGTCGACACGACGGCACCGTCGCTCACGGGGGACAAGGGATCGACGGGCGAGGGCGGTGCTGCGACGATCGTCGCGAACCTCCTGGGCAACGACGACGACGCGACGGCGCTGTCGGTGACGAAAGTCGATGGGAGCGCCAGCAACGTCGGGTCGCGTGTCGTCGGCGGGTCGGGCGGCCTGTTCACCATCGCCAGTGACGGGACGGTAGATTTCGACCCGAACGGGGAGTTCGAGTCGCTGGCGAGCGACGAGAGCGCGACCACGCAGGTCACGGTGACGGTCGCCGACGCGGCCGGGAACACCGACACCCAGACCGTGACGGCGACCATCGACGGCGTCAACGACGCGCCGACGGGTATCCGACTGACCGGTACCACGGTCGAACAGTCCGCTGGCACCGATGCGGTGGTCGGGCGCCTCGCTGCCACGGATGTCGACGATGAGGACCACGCGTTCTCGCTGGTCAGCGGGAGCGGTGACGAGGATAACGACGCGTTCACGATCGTGCAGGACGACCTGCGTGCCGACAACGCGTCAGCGCTTGCCGCAGGAAGCTACGACGTTCGCGTCGCGGCCGCGGACGGCGACGGCGGAACGGTCGACGCACGGGTCACCGTCACTGTCATCGACGACCGGTCGCCCACAATCACGTCGAGCACGCCGGCCGACGACGCGACGGGCGTCATCGAGAGCACCGACATCACGATCACGTTCAGCGAGCCGATCGCGTTCGAGTCGGGGACCGTCACGTTGCGGGCGGACGACGGCGGCTTCAGCGACTGGGAGACGTTCGACGTACGCAACGATACCGGGAGCGGCGACGGGACGCTCTCGATTTCCGGGTCGAGGATCCGGATCGACCCCTCGACGGATCTGGCCGGGGCCACCACCTACGCCGTCCGGATCGACGCGGGTGCACTCACGGATACGGTCTTGTCGACGAACGAGTTCGGTGGCATCGCCGACGATACCACGCTGCGGTTTACGACCATCGACTCGACGGCGCCGACCGCGAGCGCCGGCTCGAACGTGACTGTCGTCGCGGGCGAATCAGTGAGTTTCGACGGGTCGAACTCGACGGATGACGTCGACATCGTCAGCTACGAGTGGGACTTCGACGACGGCGAGACCGACGAAACCGGTCCAACCCCCGCACATCCCTTCGCAAAGGCGGGGACCTACGAGGTCGAACTCACCGTCGCGGACGACGCAGGCAACACCGATACCGACACCGTGACGGTCACCGCCGAGGCACTCGGCCTCAACGCGGCAGCCACCGAAGCGGACATCGTCACCGGCTCTCCCTTGACTGTCGACGTGACCGCGTCTCGAGGTGACAGAGCCTTCACGGCGACGCTCTCCGATGCCCGCGACCGGCCCGTCGAGACGGTCACGGGAACGCTCGATCCGGACGGCACGGGAACGGTGAATTTCGGCGCAGAGAACATCACTGCTGGGTCGGGTCCGTACACCGTCGCGGTCGTGGACGATGCGAGCGGCGCCACGGCCGCGACCGGAACTGTGACCGTCACGGCGGCGAACGCGGATCTGGACACCGATCCCGACGGGGATATGCACCTTCGGGCCGCCTCGAAGCAGACGATTGCCGGAGAGACGAACGTCGCGCCGGGAACGCAAATCACTGTCCGCGTTCGGGGATCGGACACGGGTTCTCCCTTCATCGAGCCCCTGGAGACGAGCGTCGAGGCGGACGGGACGTTCGTTGCAAGCGGCGACTTCAGCCACCGCGCAGCGGGAACGAACTACACGATCGAGGTCAGACAAGACGGGACGACGCTCTCCGACACCGTCGAGGGCCGCTTCAGGGCCGGATCGAGCGCTTCGGTGACGTTCGACGACCAGGGGTCCGACGGGCAGTCCGTCACCGTCGACTCGGTCACCACGTCCGACGGCGGGTTCGTCGCAATCCATCGCGACGACGCGGCCGGGGATATTGTCGGGACGAGCGATTACGTCGAATCAGGGAGCGAGTCGAACGTCGAAATAACGCTGGACGAGCCGCTGACCGACAGCGCACAGCTCACCGCGGTCGTCCACCAGGACGACGGCGACAGCTCCTTCAACGTGGCAGACGACGAGGCGTACACGGAGGCAGGGTCGGCAGTCGCCGACACGGCCAATATCACTTTCGAGGAGGCATCGGACGCCACGACTGCAACGGCGGAGGTGACTCCCCGCCCTCAGGAGACGACCACTCCATCAGTGGAGACGACCACTCCATCAGTGGAGACGACCGCTCCTGGGGAGACGACTACTCCATCAGTGGAGACGACCGCTCCTGGGGAGACGACCGCTCCTCCTGAGGAGACTCCTCCTGGGGAGACGACCGCTCCTCCCGGGGAGACGACCGCAACCACGTCCGGGGACGGACCGGGCTTCGGCCTCCTCGTCGCACTGGTCGCCCTGCTCGCGGCCGCACTGCTCGGGAGACGGCGTTCCTGACGCCTCACGGACGTTCTCCTGGGTGAGAAGGGACTCCCATCGGGACAGCAGTGTTCGCGACTGGACGACTCGCCTTGGGCGCCCATGGTGGATCGTCGACCGTTCTCGACAACGATCGGTCGGTTTTCCGGAGTTCCCGGCTTCTCGACGGTAGATCCACGATAACGATTATTAAGAATCCAGTGCTATCGGTGGTATGGAACGCGCCGAGCCAGCGGCCGAGTGGTGGGACGCCGAGCAGGCATACGACGACGAGGTGATCGCCGACGACACGCTCGCCGCGATGTTCGAGGCGGCCGCCGACCGCCACGGCGACGCGACGGCCCAACTCTACAAGGGCGGCGTCTACGACCGGTCGCTGACTCCCGACGTGATGCCCGCCGCGCCCGACGGCGAGTACGCGAGCCGCTCCTACGAGGAGATGCGCGCCGTCGTTCGGAATCTCGCGGCGGGGTTTCGCGAACTGGGGGTCGAGCCCGGCGACCGCGTGGGCATCTTCGCGGAGACCCGCATGGAGTGGGCGCTCGCGGACTTCGCCATCCTCGCCGCGGGCGGCGTCGTTACGACGGTCTACACCGATTCCTCGGCGCGGCAGGTCCGCTACCTGCTGGACGACCCCGACGCCGTCGGCGTCGTCGCCGGCCGGCCAGAACTGCTGGAACGGGTCCACGAGGTCGAAGCGGACCTCTCGCTCGACTTCTCGGCGGTGATGAACGACCACGAGAGCGACCGCGACGACGTCAGCACGCTCGCTGCAGTCCACGACCGCGGCGCCGAGGTCTTCGACGAAGACACGTACCGCGGCTGGCTCGACGAGCGCGACCCCGACGACCTGGCGAGCATCATCTACACCTCCGGAACGACGGGCCAGCCCAAAGGCGTCCGACTCAGCCACCGCAACTTCCGGGCGAACGTCAACCAGTGTCGGACGCGGATGGGCCCGCGCCCGGACAAGACCGACGTGCCGGTGCTCGACGAGCACTCCAGAGCGATCTCCTTCCTCCCGCTCGCGCACGTCTTCGAGCGCCTCTCGGGCCATTTCCTGATGTTCGCGTCGGGCGTCAGCGTCGCCTACGCCGAGAGTCCGGACACGCTCGCCGACGACCTGCAGATCGTCAAGCCGACCTCGGGCGCGAGCGTCCCGCGAGTGTACGAGCGGATCTTCGACCGGATGCGCGAGCAGGCCAGCGAGTCCGCCGTCACAGAGCGGATCTTCGAGTGGGCGGTGGACGTCGCCGTCGACTATGCCCGCGCGGACAGCCCGGGGCCGATACTCGGCGCGAAACACGCCATCGCCGACCGACTCGTCTACTCGACGGTCAAGGAGCAACTCGGCGGGAACGTCGACTTCCTCGTCAGCGGCGGCGGGAGCCTGAGCGAGGACCTGGCCGCCCTCTTTCTGGGCATGGGCGTGCCCATCGTCGAGGGGTACGGTCTCACCGAAACCGCGCCGGTCGTCTCCGTGAATCCGCCCGAAGACATCCACACGGGAACGATGGGGCCGCCGGTCGTCGATGTCGACGCTCGGGTCGACGAGGAGATGGTCGGCGAGAATCAGTTCACCGAAGCCGAGGGCCCCGTCGGCGAGTTGCAGGTCGACGGCCCGAACGTCACCGACGGCTACTGGAATCGCCCCGAGGAGACCGACGAGACGTTCACCGAGGACGGCTACTTCAGGACCGGCGACATCGTCGAGGTCACGCCCGACGGCTACCTGCGGTACAAGGACCGAATCAAGCAGATCATCGTCCTCTCGACGGGGAAAAACGTCGCACCCGGCCCCATCGAGGACCGCTTCGCGACCAACGACCGCGTTGACCAGGTGATGGTCGTCGGCGACGACCGCAAGTTCGTCGGCGCGCTTGTCGTCCCGAACTTCGAGGCCATGTCGCGGTGGGCCGACCGCGAGGGCCACGACCTGCCGACCGATATCGAAGCCCGCTGTCGCGACGAGCGCGTCCAGGCGTGGGTCGGCGAGGCCGTCGAAACGGTCAACGAGGACCTCGAACGCATCGAGACGATCAAGAAATTCGAGGTGGTCCCCAACGAGTGGACCAGCGACAACGACCTGTTGACCCCCTCGATGAAGAAGAAGCGCCGCAATATCCAGGAAGTCCACGACGACGCAATCGAACGGATCTACGCCGAAGAGTGACTCGGCGGCGTCAACAGTGCTTGGGCATCCGTGGCGGTCGCGGTCAGAGTTCGTCGAACGCGCCGACGCGGTGGTCGCCGAGGACGCAGTGGCCTCGCTCGTGCGGGTCGGTCCGTTCGACGTGGACGGCGGCGAGGCCGGCGTTCCACGCCGCACCCACGTCCGAGGGGCTATCGCCCGCGAGAGCGCCCGAGCGGTTGCCGAACCCCACGGCGAGGTCGTTCATCGCGAGTTCGACGGGCGTCGGGTCGGGTTTCCAGCCGGTCTCGTCGGAGCAACAGACGACGGCGTCGAACCAGTCGCGGATGTCGTGATAGGAGAGGACGGGGTCGGTGAGGTAGGCCTGGCAGTGGGTCACGAGTCCGACCGGGCCGTCGAGACTCGACAGGAAGCGCGCGGCGTCGTCGTAGACGAACGTCGACTCCGCGCGGGCGATGGGGTCTTCGACCTCGTGGAACGTCTCCCAGAACCGCTCTGAGTCGAGACTGGCGCCGTCGAGAACTTCCCGGCGAGCGCCGCCGGCGCCCCACCACAGCCGGTCCGCGTCGGCCGGCGTGAACGAGGCACCGAGGCGGTCGCCGACCTCGTCGACGACCGCCCTGGCGTAGGACCGCTCGACGTCGACGACCGTCCCGTCGAGGTCGAACAGCCAGAAGTCGTAGGCGTCACTTCCCATCGGACCGTGTCGGTAGGCCGTCGAGTAGTAAGTGCTTTCCGGCGACGGTATCGAACCTGAAAACGTGACGGGGCGGTGCTGTCCTGCGGTTCGATGTAGTGAAAACCACTAGCCGACCAGAGCGCCGGCTGTTAGTCGGCGAGGTCGTTGAACCGCGCGGCGAGGTCGGTGTCGTTTTCGGTGATCCCGCCGGCGTCGTGGGTCGTCAGCCTAACTTCGACTTCGCGCCAGCCGATCGTGATCTCGGGGTGGTGGAACGCTTCCTGTGCGACGCCCGCGATGCCCGATGCGAAGCCGACGCCGTCGAGGTAGGCGTCGAACTCGTAGGTCCGGACGATCTCGTCGCCGTCGCGGTCCCAGCCGTCGGGGAGCTGTGCTTCGATCTCCTCGTCCGAGAGCAAGTCTGCCATACCCGTGATGTAGGGTGGCTCCCGCATGAAAGTTCGGACGGGAGGTGGATCTGTGACCGCAGGAGATGCCGCGTACCGTGCGTCTTCGACACGCTCGTCAGGAGAGACAACGACCGTAGAAAGCACCGCGAACACGTTCGATCCTGAGAGTCGAAAGCCCTCGATCCGCTCGCTCCGAGTCACAGCCACGGCAACCGCGTCCGCAGACGATACCGCTACCGCGACCGACGACGACACCACAACCGCGACCGACGACGACACCACAACCGCGACCGACGACGACACCACAACCGCGACCGAACTCGGTCCTGAGGGCTGAGAGCCCTCGACCCGCTCGGCGGATCTGTGCGGGATATCCTCGCTCTGCTCGGATAGTGCCCGCGCAGATCCGCCGAGCGCGCCTCACGGCTCCGCCGTTCGGCTCCGAGGCTCTCACTCCGTTCACGGCTCACTCCGTTCGCCGCTCACATCGAGGCACCCCTGCGGTCGGCCTCGCACCGTTCGAGCCTCGCGCGCCTCGCCCTTTCAGTCCGCCAGGAGAATTCTGCGGGGACAGTCTATGACCGTCGACTGGTCGGGTGAGCGTGAGCCTCACGCCTCCCCAGCCTCCTGCGATGCTCGCAGGCTGCGCTTCTCGTCCCTCGCGCAGTACGTCGCGCCACTGTGGCGCGACGGCGCGCGCCAAAGTGGTCGGTTGGAAAGCTCTCTGACTGGTGGATAGAGACGTGAGCGGGCGAAAAACGGCGCGGGGTCAGTCGTCGCTCAGTTGGTCGAGGACGGCGTTGGACATCTCCTCGCGGACGCCTTCGGGGATCTCCCTGGGGTCGACGCTGACGCCGGCGCCGGGGCCGTTCTCCTCCTCGGCGTCGAACTCGGGGTCGAACAGCTGGAGCGCGGTGTTGATCGTCGACCAGTCGTCGTCCTCGGCCGCGTCCCGGAGACTCTTGGTCGGTGCGGCGAGCAACTGGTTGACGATGGCGTCGGCCATCGACTCGACGACGGCGCGTTGCTCGTCGTCGAAGTCGGCCTCGTCGAGCGCCCGGTCGAGTTCGCTCGCCTTCACGCGCTCTGCGGACTCGTACATCGCCGAGATGACCTTGTCGGCGCGCTTGCGCTTGTACTGGGCGAGCAGGCGGTCGAACTCGATGTCGATCATCTCCTCGACGACCGTCGCGGCCTCGGCGCGCTGCTTGCGGTTTTCGTCGGTGACGCTCTCCAGGTCGTCGATGTCGCGGACGAAGACGTGCGACAGATCCGCCGCGGACGGGGAGACATCGCGAGGCTGGGCGATATCGACGACGAACGTGTCGCCGGCGTCGGCCAGCGTGGTCGCGTCGAGGACGTAGTCGGTACTCGCCGTGGCGGTGACCACGACGTTCGCTCGGTCGGCCGCCTCTTCGAGGTCGTCGACACCGACGACCTCCGTCTCCGCGCCGAGCGTCTCCGCCAGTTGCTCTGCGCGCTCGCGAGTCCGGTTGGCGACGGTCAGGTGCGCGGCGTCGTCGGCGAGCGTCTTCGCCGCGATCCGACCCATGTCGCCAGCGCCGACGACCAGCGCTTCCGCGCCGTCGACGCCGACGGCCTCGTCGGCCAGCCTAACGGCGGCGGTCGCCAGCGAGACCGACCCCTCGTTGATCGCCGTCTCGGTGCGGGCGCGCTCCCCGACGTGGATAGCTTTCGTCACGCCGGCGTCGAGGACCGGGCCGATGCCGGTGGCGGCCCGGGCGTCTTCGAAGGCGTCGCCGACCTGTCCGAGGATCTGGTCCTCGCCGACCACGAGCGATTCCAGTCCGGCGGCGACGCGCATGAGGTGGCGCAGGCTCTCCTCGTGACCGAGGTCAGTCACGACGCGGTCGGGGACCGACTCGAAGAACACGTCAAGCGCCGCGCGGCCGTCGGCCTCGTTGCCGGTGACGACGTAGGCCTCCACGCGGTTACACGTCTGGAGGACGTACGCCTCCTCGACGGCGGGGACCGAACACAGCCGCTCGACGGCCGCTCGCTGACTGTCGAGGCTCGCCCGCTCCAGGTCGTCGACCGTCGCGCGCTCGTGGGCGACGCTGGCGCCCGAGATCACGCCCGTTCCGACCGTCACATCAGATCACCTCTCACGACGGATCACCTGTCACGTCAGCTATCACGTCGGCTGCCACTTGTCGAGGCTTTGCGTTCCGGCTATCTAAAGCCTTCCAAACCCGCTCCGACCTGACAACCGCCCGCACGGCCACCCGTCGCTCGTCGGGCGCCACGCCTTCGGTCTTGAGGTCGGCCCTGATGTCCGCTGTCAGCGTCGCCATCTCGCCGGCTCCATCGATCTCGTCTTCGAGTTGCTGGCGCAGGTGGCGGCTCAGCGCCGGACTCCGCCCGCCGGTCGCGACCGCTGCGAGAACGGGGTCGTCCCGCACTGTCGCCGGTACCACGACGCTCCCCGGGTCCCGGTCCCCCGACTCGTCGGCGCGATTGACCAGCAAGCCGCGCTCGCGCGCCTCGCGTTCGACTGCCGTGTTGAGCGCGTCGTCGTCGGTCGCGGCGACGGCCAGCGCGGGCTCGGTCCGGTCGAACCACGACGCTACATCGCCAGGGTCGGGACGCTCCCTGACGCGCTCGGACGCGCCGAAGTCCGCGTCCACAAAGTCCGGACTGACCACGACCACGCGGGCCTCGCGGGCGAACCGTCGGGCCTTCCGCGCGCCGACGCGGCCGCCGCCGAAAACTAGCACTGTCTCGCCCGCGAAGTCGTGCAACAGCGGGATCATTCCTCGACGACCGCTCCCGCGTCCGACTCGTCCGCATCTGGCTCGTCCGCGTCTGCATCGTCCGCGTCGTCCGCATCTGACTCGTCCGCGTCTGCATCACCTGCGTGCTCCCCGTCGGCCGCGACCGTGTTCGCGTCGGCGCGGTCGGCGATCCTGATACCAGTCTTCTTCAGGATCTGCGTCGAGAACAGGGTGTCCCAGTCTTCGTCGGTCACGTCCCAGTACTCGGCCATCGTCTCACGGACCTGCTCGACACGCTGTTCGCTCTCTTCCTCGCTGCGCCCGTGGGTCATCGCGAAGAAGCTGTATGGCCAGACGCCCTCGTGGCGCGGGCGCCGGTAGCAGTGGGTCACGAAGTCAAAGGCCGCGACCTCCTGGCCCACTTCCTCGACCACGTCGTCCGGCACGTCCCACACCGTCATCCCGTTCTCGGAGTAGCCCAGCGCGTAGTGGTTCGGGATGACGCCCACCCGGCGGACCTTTCCCTCGGCGTCGAACCGCGTGATCGTCTCCAGTACCCACTCGACGTCCTCGTCGAGCGCGTCGGCTACGTCCTGATAAGGCGTCCGCGTCGTCGGCAGGCCGCCCTGTATCTCGACCACTAGGTCCCGCTCGCGCGGCGTCAGCGTCTGGCTGTCGGTCGCTTCCACATCGGGCCCCAGATGGGAGAGATCGATCCCGCCCGGTACGTCTTCGAGCGGCCCCGCGACGGGGAACTTCGCCTCGACGTGGAACTCCCGCTGTTTGGGGAGATTGTACGTCTCCTGACCGGTCTCGGCTTCGATGGCGTCGAGCACCTCTTCGACCCTGTCTTCGTCCGCGACGCTGACGACGAACCAGACGTTGAGATGCGGGTGTTCGCGCTCGTAGTTGTGCGCGACCTCGGGGTGTGCGTTGACCTGTTCGACCACCTCGTCGAAGCGATCCCCGGGGGCGTGCATCGCGACGAGTGTGGCCGTCCCGCCGATCGCCTCGGCGTTGATGAGCGCGCCGAATCGCGTGAGCACGCCTTCCTCGTCGAGCGTCGCCAGACGCTCGTGGAGTTCGGCAGCGGTCACGTCGATATCGTGCTCTCGGAGGGCCGCAGCCGCCGGCTCGTAGGGGTCCGCGACGACCGGGAACCCGCCCTGGAAGCCGTTGGCGATCGCCCGGTCCACGCGGCTCAGATCGGTCATAGTCGGTAGTCGGGGTGGCTGAGTAATAAACGGCGCGTCTGCGGGCCTGGGCCGATTTCGGCGTACTCCGTCAGTAATTCCGCGGGCCGACCGATTCGTTCGACAGAAAACATATACCCGGGCCGGGGAAGGTTCCGACATGATAGATCGGTCGCTGATCGCCACCGTGCTGGTCGCGGGGATGGTCCTCTGGGCTGGGTGCTCCGGGATCGCCGAGGAAGAAGGAGACGCCCGTGGCGGATTTATCGAAGCCGACGAAATCGAGTCCGCGCCGGAGAACGCGACGGTCGTTCCGATCTGGAACGAGTCCGTCCGCAATTCTGAGCCGGTCCTTCGCGCCGTCGAGAACGCGACGAGAGACGAGAACGGGTCCGCGGTCGAAGGGTTCGACGCCGAGGAACAGGACGCTGTCGAGGGCGTCGGGGCGGCGTTGCCGCAGGGTCCCGAGTACGACAGCGGTGGCGCTCGAGGGCTCTACTACGTCCGGGTTGGCGACGACGTCGTCACTTTCCGGGTCGCGTACTACGATTGAGGCCCCGGTCCGGAGCGCCCGCCACGACGCAGCGTCGCCGCGGAGACACTCCGCGACGAGTCGGTCACAGGTCCCGCCAGGTGCGCTCGTCTTCCCAGCCGACCAGTTCTTTCGCCTTCGCGTTGCTGACGAGCGCGTCGGCGCCGGACAGTTCACCTCGTCGCTCGATGTCGGGGTAGAAATCGGCGAGGAACTCTTCGGTCGGTGCTTCGGCCGTCGTGTCGGAGGCGACCGTCCAGAAACGCTCGTGCCCCTCGAAGTCGGCTTCGACCACGTCTGCGACCAGTCGTGCGGCGTCGCGGACGTGGACGTACGCGAGACCGGGATTCCGGCTGCGGTCGTACTGGTCGCGCAGCGCCGTCATCGAGCGGTCGCGGTCGGCGAACTTCCGCCGGAGCTGGTCGGTGGTCATCACGCCCGGGAACCGGAAGGTGCCGAGTCTGTGCGGTGGCCCTCGCCGCCGGGCGAAACCGTCGCATAACTCCTCGGTAACGTACTTTCCGAGCCCGTAGGGGTCCCGCGGTGTCTCCGGGTGGCCCTCGTCGATGGGGAAGTACTCGATGTCGGGCGGTGCCGCCTGGAACCCCCAGCCGTGGGCGTGGATCGAGGAGGCCAGACAGGCCGCTTCGATATCGAGCGATTGAGCCGCTTCGAGGACGGTGTACGCTGACATCGCGTTGCTCTCGAAGACGACGTGCTCCGGGTCGTGTTCGGGGTCGATGATCGTGCCCATGTGGACGACAGCGTCCGCGTCGGTGGCGGCCAGCGCACCGTAGGTCTCCCCGGCGTCGGTCAGGTCTGCATTCCGGAATCCGTCGGCGTCGCTCCCCCCGGGTTCGACATCGAGACTCGCGGTCCGGTAGTCCCGTTCGTTCAGCACCTCGATGATCTCGCTCCCGATGAACCCCTCCCCACCGGTCACGGCGACTGTTTCGATACTCATACCAGTTGGTACGGCTGGGACGAATTAGCAGTCGGTGGTACCGGCGGACCTCTCCGCCGCGTGGCCGGCGACAACCGAGTCAGTCACGAAGAGGCGATGCCCGAACCGGACTGTCGTCTCGCTGCGAGGGCGATCGACACCGATCCGGTCGTCGGACTGGTCACGACCGACGGGATGCAGACGCGATACGGGATGGTCCGCTCGACCGAACCGAAGCGTCAGGTCGGGCACTCTGACTCGGAGAGATCGTGGGGTTCGGAGCCCTGGGAGACGCCACGCATCGCGCCGCTGTCGAGGTTCACGAGCATCGCTCGCCCGCCGTAGTCGTGGGTCTGGTCGTGGCCGCGGACGACGACACAGGTCACATCGTTGGGTATCTCGTACGTTCCGGACCGGGTGAACGGCTCCGTCGAATGTGGATGGGTGAGGTCACGGCGGCCGAGTCGCTCGCCGTCGAGGGTCTCGACCTGCCACCAGTCTGCGTAGCCGTCCTCGCCGTCGTCGTCGTGATACAGCGTGACCGAGAAGCGATAGCCGGAGTCCCGCGGCTCGAACTCGACGCCCGTCACGTTTGCCTCGCGGAGGTCGGGGTCGGCCGTCGGCGCTTCGGTGGTGCTACTCTCGTCGTCCTCTGCGGTCATCGCCCCGGTATCCTCGTCGCTCGCGTCCGTCACGGTCGACGGGTCGTCGCCCGCAGGCTCGGTTGTCCGGTCGCCCGGTTCGGTATCGGCTCCGTCGGACCCTGTCGTACAGCCCGCAAGTCCCGCTGCTGCGAGCGCGCCGAGACGGAGGAGTGAGCGACGGGACGTTTCGATCCGCTCGGACATAGCAGGGAGTGCGCTCGCCCGGATGAAAGGGTTACCGCGTCCGAGAGCGTCCCGCCGTGAAAGGTGGATCGAGCGCGGAGAACTACTGCACGGAGCGCCTCACTCGAAGACGAGGCCGTCGTCGTCGTAGAGCGGGTACTCCTCGCAGAGTTCGTCGACGATTCCGGCAACTTCGGCCATGACGTCCTCATCGCCGAGGTTTTCGATGACCTCGGCGATACAGTGGCCGACCGTCTCGCAGGCGTCTGCGTCGAAGCCGCGGGTCGTCAGCGCCGGCGTGCCGGCTCGGATGCCCGAGGCGACGAATGGCGAGCGCGTCTCGCCGGGGACGGTGTTGGCGTTGAGGACGATGCCGACCTCCTCCAGCGCTTCCTCGGCCTGCTTGCCGGTCACGTCGGGGTGGGAGTCGCGCAGGTCCACGAGGACGAGGTGGTTGTCGGTGCCGCCCGAGACAAGCGAGAAGCCGTGTTTCTGGAGATGGTCGCCGAGTGCCTTCGCGTTCTCGACGGTCTGTTTCGCGTACTCCTCGAAGTGCGGCTGGAGGGCTTCCTCGAAGCCGACGGCCTTGCCGGCGATGTTGTGCATGAGCGGGCCGCCCTGTGTGCCGGGGATGATCGCCGAGTCGATGGCGTCGCCGTACTCCGCGTCGGCCATGATGATGCCGCCGCGGCCGGCACGGATGGTCTTGTGCGTCGACCCCGTGACGAAGTCGGCGACGCCGACCGGCGAGTCGTGGACGCCGGCGGCGACGAGGCCCGTGATGTGCGCGATGTCGGCCATGTGGTAGGCGTCGACGTCGTCGGCGATGGCCTGGAAGGCCCCCCAGTCGACCTCGCGGGGATAGGCGGAGAACCCGGAGACGACCATGTCGGGGTCGAAGTCCTCGGCCTGCGCACGCACCTCGTCGAAGTCGATGCGGCCCGACTCCGTGTCGACCTCGTACTGCTCGACGTCGAAGATCTGTCCGGCGAAGTTCTTCGGGTGGCCGTGGCTGAGGTGGCCCCCGTGCGTGAGGTCCAGCGACAGGATCTTGTCGCCGGGCTCGAGGACGCCCATGTAGACAGCCATGTTCGCCTGGGAGCCGGCGTGAGGCTGGACGTTGACGTACTCGGCGCCGTACAGCTCTTTGGCGCGGTCGATAGCGAGCTGTTCGATGGTGTCGGCGTGCTCGCAGCCGCCGTAGTAGCGCTCGCCGGGGTAGCCCTCGGCGTACTTGTTCGTCAGCACGGAGCTCTGGGCCTCGAGGACGGCCTCGCTCACGTGGTTCTCGCTCGCGATCATCGCCAGTGTGTCGCCCTGACGGTCGACTTCGGCCGCGAGCGCGTCCGCGGCCTCTGGGTCTACCTCCCGAACGGTGTCGTAGTCCATCGTACTTCTACCTCTTCGCGGGCGCGACAATAATCTATTTATCCGAGTTCGTCCACAAGGTGCTCTGGCGTTCGTCCGCAAGGTGCCCTGGCGTTCGTCCGCAAGGTGCCCCTGTCCGACTCCTGCTGGGACGGTCCTCCCGGTCCCCCCCGAGAAGTGACATCTCTCACCCGCTATCGAGGCGAAATCAACCCACCCCGCCCGGTAAAATTAAGTGTGATAATTCGAAACACACGGCCAGCGCATGAACACGACGTTTCTGGAAGACGACGTGGGAGCGGTTCTCTCGGCGGCGTTCGGCGAGGTCGACGGTGAGGTGTACGTGGTCAACCCGATCGCCGACAGCATCTCGGATCTGGTCTTTCGGTTACACGGGAACGAGGACCCGCCGACCGTGCGGCTACTCGCCGCGAAGGAGCCGATCAAAGCCGCGGTCGCGGACTTCATCGTCGCCGGGCACATCGCGGATCTGGTCGCGGCGGAGACGCTGTCGATCCACGTTCTCGACGAGACGCCGAAGGCGTCGCTGGTCGTTGCCGACGATACCGTCGTGTCGCTGGTCGAGGGCGGGGATAGCGTCGGCGGGCTCACTGCGACCGACGAGGCGTTCGTCACCGAAGTCCGGGACAACTACGAACAGGAGTGGCGAGCAAGCGACGCGTTTACCCTGCGGACGCCACCGCTCTCTCGCGTCCGAGAGACGCTGGCCGCCGACCTCGGCGAGGGGACGGCCGCCGACTTCGACGCGGTGCTCGACTCGCTGTCGGTCGCCAAGGGCGATGGGGACGGACTCGACGAGGTGACCATCACCCTCCTCGTTGCCGCTCGCAACGGCGAGTTGTTATACGACGTCAGCAAGTGGGGCGAGGACGTCGGCCTCGCGAGCAAGGCGACGTTCTCCCGGAAGAAGACCCAACTGGAGGACGCGGGTCTCATCGACACCGAGAAGGTCCCCATCGACGTCGGTCGGCCTCGTCTCCGGCTGCGCCTCGGCGACGACGAACTCGCCGCGGCCGACTCCGCGGACCTCGCCGCGCTCGTCGGCGACCGACTCGCTTCGGGGCCGAGTTCCTGAGCGGTCGATCGAAACGCGACTGACACGACCGCGACCGAGCCCCACGTCTTTTTTGTCCCGCCGACCCACCGAGCGGGCATGACAGTCGCCGTTGTTGGATCCGGGCCGGCCGCAGACGCCGTCGAGGCGCCGCTCGCGGACACGGACGAGCGCGTCGAACGCGTCGAGACACAGCGGATCGGTCCTGCTCACCGCCTCGTCGTCGTCGTCGACCAGGCCGGCGCGGCGGCCTTCGAACACGCCAGCGACCGGGCGCGGGACGCGGGAATTCCCTGGTTCGCGGTCGAACTCGGCGGCGTCGGCGGCTATCCGCTCGTCGACGCCGCTGTCGCGAGCTTCGACCCCGAGGGCGCCTGCTACCGGTGTCTCTCCGCGCGCGTCGGCTCGAACGCACAGGCCGACGCCGAGCCGACCGGTCCGCCCGCCGACGCGACGGCCCGCTTCGCCGGCGCCGTCGCGGGCCGCGAGGTCACGACTTTCCTCGACGCCGGAGCGCCGGACCACCTCGGCACCGTCGTCGAACTCCCCTCCACTCGCCGCGAGTTCCTCCCGGTGCCGGGCTGTGCCTGCGGCGGCGAGCGCGACCGCGTCCTCGACGGGAACGCACTCGACCGCCCGCTCGACCGCTCCCTGGAGCGGGCCGAACGCGCCCTCGACGACCGGGTCGGAATCGTCGCCGAGGTCGGCGAGGCCGAATCCTACCCCGCGCCGTACTACCTGGCACAGCTCTGTGACAGCTCCGGGTTCGCCGACGCCGCGGCGCCGCGACAGGCCGCCGGCGTCGACGCCGGCTGGGACGCCGCGTTCATGAAGGCGCTCGGCGAGGGGCTCGAACGCTATTGCGCCGGCGTCTACCACAGCGAGGAGTTCCGGACCGCCGCGGCGACGGACCTGGCGGACGCGGTCCCGCCGTCGGCCTTTGTCCGCCCCGAAGACTGGACCGGTTCCGGCGGGGACAACGCGGACGCCCGCGACGACGCCGAGCGGCCCTGGGTCCGTGGCGAGAACGTCCTGACCGGCGATCCCGCGTCGCTCCCGGCCGAACTCGTCCACTACCCGCCGCCCGAGCGGACGATCAAGCCGTCGGTTACGACCGGGCTGGGCCTCGGGAACGCAACCGTCGAGGCGCTGCTTTCGGGGCTGTACGAGGTGATCGAGCGCGACGCGTCGACCATCGCCTGGTACTCCTCGTACGACCCGCTCGAACTCGTCGTCGACGACCCCACTTTCGAACAGCTCGCCGCCCGCGCTGGCGCCGACGACCTGGACGTGACCGCGCTGCTCCTGACACAGGATGTCGACGTGCCCGTCGTCGGCGTCGCGGTCCAGCGCGAGGAGTATCCGAAACTGGCGCTGGGGACGGCCGCGCACCTTGACCCCGAGCGCGCCGCCCGCAGCGCGCTCGCCGAGGCCGTCCAGAACTGGGTCGAACTCCGTGAGATGGGGGCCGAGGACGCCGAGACGGTCGACGGCGCGGTCGGGCCGTACGCCCGCGACCCCGGCCCGGTCGAGTCGTTCGTCGAACCGGACCAGCAGGTGCCCGCCGCCGCGGTCGGCCCGGACTCGGTCCCCTCCGGTGGACGGCACTTGCGGGCCGTCGCCGACCGGGTCGAGGCGGCCGACTTCGACGTGTTCGCGGCGCGAACGACCACCCGGGACGTACAGCAACTCGGTTTCGAGGCCGTCCGTGTACTCGTCCCCGAGGCTCAGCCGCTCTTTTTCGACGACCCCTTCTTCGGCGAACGCGCCCGGACCGTGCCCGAGCAACTGGGCTTCGAAGCCGCCCTCGACCGCGAGCATCACCCCTATCCCTGACCGGTGGTGAACCGCGCTGTTCCGAACCGACGTGAGAGGCCGCCGGGCTGCCTCCCCCGGAATCGACCGATTGCGCCACCGCGACGCGCGTCTGAGAGATAGCGAAAAGGTCGCAGATACCCGAGGGATACCAGGGTTTAACCGACGGGGTGGTGTGTGTTCACATGCCAATCCGCCGTCGCTTCTCCTGTCGGAGCGAGGATGGGCAGAGGGACACCATGGTATCAGAGTTCGACCTCCCGTGTACAGACTGTAACCAGCCGCTGGAGCGGGCAGAAGTGGAGCTGTCGCCCGAGGGCGGGCCGCTGACCGTCGCGGAGTGTCCGACCTGTGGGGGTCGGTACTACCCCGAATCCGCTCTCGATCAGGTCTGACGACCGCCTGTTTTCGTCCGCTGTCACCGGTCAGCCGTCGGCTCGGCGCTCGCTGGCACCACCGTGAGCGCGGGCATCATCCGGGCCACCCACCCCGACGGTCAGGCCTCGTCAGATCCCGAACGTCACACGCAGGATGTCGCGAGTGCCGGGCCCGAGGCCGACTGCGACCGCCCCGATCAACAGGAGGATCGCGTAGCGCGGGCTCTCCTCGAATATCTGCTCGTCGAACACCCAGACGATACCGAGTGCGACGGCGAGTTTCACGACGAGGAACGGCCAGGAGGTGCCGACGGCTGACGACAGCGACTCGGGCTGGACGGAGTCGGTGATGTCGATGATCGCCCGGTTGGCAACGTGTTTGGCGCCGTAGCCCTGCGAGGGGTGGCCCAGCTCCGGAAGCCAGTCGGCGGCCACGACGTTCGCGACGCCGTCGATGGCGTGCGCCCAGAGAACGAACAGCCCGATCTTGCCCGTCCCGGCGTGGATCGGTTCTTCGTAGCGGTCTGCGGCCACGTAGAGGCCGTACGCCAGGACCGACGCCAGTCCCACGTCGACCAGGAGGACCTGCGGGTAGAGGTCGACGTAGTCAGTCGTCACGGAGACGTACGCGAGGTACGCGAGGGTCAACCCGAGGACGGCCGCGCCGATCCCGGTCAGTACGGTGTACCTGTCTGGGACGTAGTCGTTAGCTTCGAGCCAGACGCTCGCCAGGACTGCGCCGAACGTGACGACGAAGACGGTTACGTAGATGATCGGGCTGATGAACAGCGTGTTCAGCGGATAGGAGAGTACGGGGTCGGCGCCGACCGCGACGGCCATGTCGCTCGCGTCCTCGACGACGCGGAGCGCCCCGCCGAAGAGCATGAACGGAACCAGCGAGAAAAAGATGCGTGGGTCCTCGCCGATCTCGAGTCTGTCGAGGACGAGCACGACGCCGGCCATCATGAACAGGAGCACGGCCATGTAGCCGAGCGTCGAGACGGTCGTGTAGCCGGTCTCGGCGACGACCGCCGATTCGGCGGGGGTCGGGCAGGCGTCGTAGTACAGCGTCGTCTCCCCGGCGTCGCGGATGGCACAGACGGCTCCCTGCGAGTCGGAGTAGACGGGGCCCCAGAAGTACCGCCAGACGAACTGATCGTAGACCGCTTTCGGCGCGAGGATCGACCCGCCGACGAGCGCGGCGAGCGCGGCGACGAAGGCCGCCAGCCAGTTCCGTTCCGTGAGGTACTCGCCGTCCATGCCCGACACGGCGCGAGCGTCGCTGTTTAGCTTTCCGGTCCCGTGCGCTCGGACGCCGCACGCGCAACAGCGAGGACGGCCTCGTGGGCCTCGCCGTTCGAAGCGACCAGCCCTTCGCTCTCTGGGTCCCAGGGCTCGCCCTCGATGTCGGTCACCGTCCCGCCGGCCTGGCGGACGAGGTGGACGCCAGCGAGCGTGTCCCAGACGGCCTCCCGGTCGGGGTCGAAGGTCGCGTCGATCTCACCGCTGGCGACGAACGCCAGCGTGGCCTGCATGCTCCCGAACCGCCGCAGGTCGCCAAGTTCCCGCCCCGCGGCCGCACAGCACGCGCCGAACCGCTCGGCCCCGCCGTCCTCGCGTGCGAACGCGCCGACCGGCACCGCGATGAACGTCTCGGGGTCGGTCTTCTCGCTGACCGACAGTGGCGACCCGTTCCGCGACCCGCCGTCGTCGCCCGCGGCGTACATGTCGTCGACCGTCGGGAGGTACGTCGCGCCCGCGACGACGCCGCCGCCGGCCACCGCCGCCACGCTCGTCGCCCACAGGCGCAGGCCGCCCGCGAAGTTCGTCGTCCCGTCGATGGGGTCGACGACCCAGGTGTCCCGCCCCGCCGGCAAGGACTTGTGGACCTCGACGTCCGCGCCGGGACCGCCCGCCGGCGTCGCCGCTTCCTCGCCGACGACCGCGTCGTTCGAGAACTCTTCGCGCACTGTCGCGATGACCTGCCGCTGGGCGTCCTTGTCGGCCTCGGTCACGAGGTCGTTCTTGTCGGCTTTCGTCTCGACGCGCAGTTCCCCCCGGAAGGCGTCGCGGGCCACCGCGCCGCCGGCCCGCGCGGCGCGTTCGGCCACCGCCACTCGCCTGTGAGCGTCTGCCATGCCCCGCACTGGGACGACCGGACAAAAAGCCGCTGTGTTTTCTCGCCGCCCTCGCGATCACTCGACGGCGTCGTCCTGACTCCCCTCTGCGGCCAGCGTGCCGCCGCCTTCGCTCTCGTCGGCCGCTTCGAGGATGGCGACTGCCAGATCCCGCGCCTGTTCGGGCGTGTAGAGAGTTCGCCCGCCCTTCGACTGGTCGATCCGAACGTAGCCGTCGCGCTCGTCGATGTCGAAAAAGGCGGTGTTGTCGAGTCGGGAGACTGCCGGCCCGCCTGACCCCTTGTTATCAGTTGCCATGCCAATCCGTCTGGGCCAGCCGTGTATAAACGTGACTCTCGCTCTGGAGAACTGATCGATCTGTCGGTCATCGTCGAGAGCCGTTGCTCGGCGTGCAGTTCCGGGAAGTTTTGCGAGGGAAGATGCCCCCAGAGGGGAATCTTCCGCACTGGCGAGGGCCCGCGTAGGCCGACAGTGCATGTGCATCGTGAGCGCGGCGCGTGATTGCGCCGCGCATGCGATGCGAGGGAAGGGATTTGAACCCTTGGACCCCTACGGGAGCGGATCTTGAGTCCGCCGCCGTTTCCAGGCTTGGCTACCCTCGCACGCGAATCGATCTGTTCCCCTCGGTGGAATTGAACCCTCCGGTTTCCAGTCGCCGAGAACTGCCGATAGCGGTATTCCGACGGCGGGCGAACGTTCGGTATGGGCGACGAAACGGTCCGCGTCTGGCTCGTCGACCGGACCTTCTCCGACGACGAACAGAACATAATCATCCTGATCTACGCCACCCCTGACGGCCGCCAGTACTTCCGCAAGGAACGGGCCCTGACGAGTTTCACTGGTGACCACCGCGAGACCACCGCCGCGGTGGACGCCGACCCGAAGAACCTCGGGCGAGTCGAGGACTCCGACGAGCGCGAGCGCTACGCGGCGGAGGCGACGCGCATCGCCGAACACCACGACCCGGACGACGTGGTCTGATTCCCGCGGTCGGGACCGAAATCAGCCGTCGAGCCCTTCGAACTCGCCGATGCGCTCGCGCCACTCGTCGGGCAGGGGTCGCGTTTCGCGCTCGGCGGGGTCGATGTACGCCTGCGTGGTTTCGGCCTCGGCGACGACGGTGCCGTCCTGACTGACCTCGTACTCCATCGTGAAACTGGAGTCGCCCAGTCGGGTGACCGCGACGGCCACGTCGACGCTGGTCATCGCAGTCACGGACGCACGGAAGTCGATGGAGAGCGAGACGACGACCATCGAGAGTTCGTCGGCGTCGTCGATGGGCAACACCTCGCGGAGGTAGGCTACGCGGGCCTCCTCGCAGTAGGTTCCGTAGACCACGTTGTTGACGTGGCCGTACGTGTCGAGGTCGCGATAGCGGACCGGGACGGAGTGTACGAACGCGTCGTCCATACCCGCGAGAGGGGCGGGGCCGGCAAAACGGCGGCGGATCGGGGGCCGTTCGCGGGTGGCCGCCCTGTCGCAACAGATAGCCTTACACGTCGAGCGGTCACAGTAGCGGACGAGAACGGACCGACGCGAGGACCGACGACACGCTATGACCGACCACACACGCGACCACGGCGTCGGCCCACCGATTTCCGGAGACCCGACGGGCTGGCGAGCGGACCGCCCGGAGTCGAACGGCTGGGAGCACGGGACGCTCCGGCGGGCGGTCGTCCACGGCGTGCGCCTCTACAACGCCGGCGAGTACCACGAATCTCACGACTGCTTCGAAGACGAGTGGTACAACTACGGGCGCGGGACGACGGAAAGCGCGTTCCTGCACGGAATGGTCCAGGTTGCAGCGGGTGCGTACAAACACTACGACTTCGAGGATGACGACGGTATGCGCAGTCTGTTCGGGACAGCGTTACAGTATCTCCAGGACACCCCGGACGACTACTACGGAGTGGACCTCGTCGACGTGCGAACGACTCTCACGAACGCGATCGATCAGCCCACCGCGCTGGACGGGTGGCAGATCGAACTCGACGGGGGGCGACCGGACGCACGACCGGAAGATTACGAGCACGCCGACAGTCTCGAGTGAGGACCGGCCAGTAGCCCATTCGCAGGACCTGGCTGTCGAAATCCAGTCACGCTTCGCGCGCAGACCACCGCGACCCACTCTCGGCAGTACTGTCATCCTCGGCAGTACTGTCCACATCGCTGGGAGCCCCCGATGCGCTGGGTCTGTGAAGTGACGCTGGGACGGCGAGGACCGTCACAACTGGACGGAACTCTCGCTGCTGAGCGTCTCGGGGACGGAGACAGTCGTCGTAGTCGTCGCGCCGGCCTTCGAGGTCAGCTTGATCGAGACCGTTTCCCCCTCGGCGATGGCGCTCTCGGTATTGTCGAGATTCTGGGGACCGGACTCGGTGTCGACATCGACGTCGTACGGCGCGGGCCCAGTGTCGAAGGTGAGGATGAAGCGGTCGTCGGCGTCGTTGAGGACCGGTGCTGACCCGTCGTTGTCTTTCAGCGACGATACCAGGAAGTCCGCGTCGCCCGCGTCGACCTCGTAGTAGGTGATCCGGTCGACCCCGCCGGCGCCGATGAACTGGACGGTCACGTTCCGCAGGTCGATGTTCGACGCGCCGGGATTGGCCTGCACGGTGACGTTCACCACGCCGACGACTTCCTCGCCGCTGACCGTCCCGACTTGTCCCGACTTCGGCGCGATGTCGAGGCGGTTCGTGACGCTCTCGCTCGACTCCTGGCCCGTCTGCTCCGACTTGCTCTGCAGGAATCCGGCGGTGTTGATGAGGACGCCCGCGGCGATCGCCGCGACCAGTACCATCGCGATGAAGACGATCAGTGTGCCGATACCAACCTGCCCGCTGTCTCTGTCTCGTCGTTCGTCCATTGTCTGTAGCAGTGGCTCCACCCGGTCGCGAGTGCTCGCATCCGAGGACCGGACTCTGGTACACACATCTGAGTATTACTTCTTGATAAACGTAGCTCGCACAGTATCTTTGGTGATAACGAGGCAGTACTGACCCCTTCGTATATAAGGAATCCGTCGGAAAGGGAGCCGTTCGATAATCAAATTCGAATCTGGGATCTCTCATAGAGTTCAGTCGGCGACTGGCAGGCGGTGTCGCCCAGCGAGTCGCTGACCGTCTCGAAGCGGACGAATTAAGCGGACGAAGACGCAGAAAATACGTGATGCGAATCGAGCAGCTGGGCGAAGGCGAGCCCGAGGTCGCGGTCGTGGGCGGTATTCACGGTGACGAACCCTGCGGCGTCGCCGCCGTCGAGCGGCTGATCGAGGAGCGGCCCGCCGTCGAGCGACCGGTGGCGCTCGTCGTTGCCAACGAGGAGGCCGTCGCGGCCCAGCGCCGGTACGTCGAGACGGACCTCAACCGCTCGTTTCCGGGCGCCGCAGACGGCGACAGCCTCGAGCGCCGTATCGCCCACGAACTCGGCGCCGTCGTCGGCGACTGCCTGACGCTCGCGCTGCACTCCACCCAGTCCTACGAGGGCATGTTCGTACTCGTCGACGGAATTCGTGACCGCCAGCGCGAGATCTGTCCGCAACTGTCGGTCGACGCGCTGGTCGAGACCGGCCACGCCGAGGGCCGGATCTTCGAGTCGGTCCCCGATACGGTCGAAGTCGAGTGTGGGTTCCAGGGCTCGGCGACTGCCACCGAGAACGCTCACCGCGTCGCTCGCGAGTTCCTCGTCGTCACCGGTGTGCTTCCCGAGAGCGCGCTGGAGTCGGGGACACCGGGTGCAGACGCGCCCGGGAAGCGCGAGCGCCCCCGGTCGAACCTGCCGGTCTTCCGACTGGGTGACCCCGTGCCGAAGACCGCCGCCGACGAGTACGAGGTGTTCGTGCGAAACTTCGAGGAAGTGCTCGCCGGAGAGTCTTTCGCTGCCGCCGACGGTGAGGCCGTCGTCGCCGAGGAGGACTTCCACCCCGTGCTCATGTCCCCCTACGGCTACGAGGACGTCTTCGGCTACACCGCCGAGCGCGTCGGGACGCTAGACGGTCGCTGACTGTCCCGACTGGCGTCGCTGGACCGAGCAGTGTGCCTGCGTAGATATCGCCAAACGTCCTCCCGGATACGGTAGACGTTCTCTGTTCCCGGACGAGTTGGCGGGCGCATATCGGCCAGAGCAGTATCAGTGACCTCGACTGATCCGGATTGATACGTACAGATGGACAGTGAATTATCGCGGTCCATTCCCAGTGAATAAGAATTTACCGAATTCTTTTACTATTTCAGACAAACATTCAAATATGGGACCAGATTGGCAAGATACCGGTGGTATCGTGGCGATCGGCCTGCTGGTAATCGCACTGGTGGCGACACTCGCAGGCATCGAAACGGTCGCAGGCTACGAAGTCCTGGCTGCCGGACAGATGGCAGTCGGGTTCCTCGCAGCGGGCAACTTCAGTCTGGGTGTTTTGTCCGCCGGCATGTTCTCAGTCGGTGTCTTCTCAGTCGGTGTGTTCTCGGTGGGCATCTTTTCGATTGGGATCTTCGCCGTTGGCCCGTTCTCATTCGGGATGTACACGGTCGGGTTCTACGCAGCGCAGCAGTATGCGGATTCCACGGAGGGGGGCCCCACGGCTGAGTAGGAGCTGTCAGTTACCCCGCCAGCGGGCGTGAGAACGAGATGCGTGCATCGTTGGTAGAACACTCTCTCGGAATTCGCTGCCAGTTCGATCAGTTTCTGTCGAAAGAAACGAGATGACGTGCAGCACCTGTTCTCTGTCTCTCGCACGTTGTTCCTGGCCACTATTCGAGCGGCAGCCGATCGAGGTGTTTCTCTGCGCCTCTGTACCGACCACTCACGCCGAACGAACGCACCGGTCACTCCTCGGGCGCTTCGAATTCGACCATCGTCAGGTCGCGGTCGAGCATGCAGTAGTCGTGGGGCGGGTCACCGAGGACCTCGGCGATCCGGTAGGACTCGTCGAACTCGGCGCCGGCGGGTTCACAGAGGTCGTGGCTGGGACAGCCGGTGTGGGGACAGGACCCTTCGAGCGAGACTTTGCTCCCGGCGTAGGCGCTGGAACTGGCGACGTTGGCGCGCAGGGGCGCCGGCTCGACTTCGACGGCCTGGACGCCGGTGTCGTGGACGCCGCAGTCGAGCAGGCTGGCGTTCTCGCGGACTTCGGCGACGCGGTAGCGGTGGCCCTCGGTAAGGTTGAGACACTGGTCGCGGTACGGACACCCCTCGCAGGCGCTCGCTTCCCCCCGATAGACGAACTCCTGGCCGGGCTCGGCCAGGCGCGCCCCGACGAGCGTGAGCGTGGTCATAGCGGGAGTTGTCGACGACGCCGATTAAGTCTCCCGGCCTGTCAGCTCGTCGAGCTTCTCGAAGTACTCCTCGCGCGGGACCTGATAGAGCGAGCGGTAGTCCACCTCGCCGCGGGCGAACCGGTCGGCGAGGTCGACGGCGCCTGCCTCGGCGGCCCCGCGGGTGTCGTAGCGGTCGGGCGTCCGGTCGATCTCGGGTTCGAGAAAGAGCGTGACGAACCACGGGTCGTCCGGCCGGGTCTGTTTCCCGGGCTTGCGCCGACGCCGACCCTTGGTGACGTAGATAGTCGGCAGACACGGCGCGGGAAACGCCTGTGTGTCGAAGACGTCCGGGCGGTAGGCGAGAACGGCCTTCTCGGCGCCCTCCGTCCAGACGACCCAGCCGTCACCGAGCGCGTCGTATCCCATAGCGACCGGTTGTCGACCCCCGGCCAAGAGTGTCGCGGTCGGAGACGGAGTGCTGGGGCCGGCCGTTCGACCTGACGAGCGCCACCGATCCCTCCGGGTGACAGGTGGGTATAAATACTGCCTGTCGTGCGAACGCATGGCACGATGCGAACGCCCCGCCGCCTACCCGGTATTTTCCCGTGAATCAGGGGACAATTAAGGGGCAATAAGGGCCAAGCGGAGAAGGGTTTATGTATATCGAGTACCCACATAATAAATAGTATCGGTGGAGGATCCACCTGTACGCCAACGCTACCGCCCGACGGCAGTCGAGTCGGTCGACGTGGTAGCGTGTTCACACATGGCACGCGAACGCGCGGTTGGGCAGGCGCGACGGTCCCCGTTCGGAGAGTGCGACGACATTGTCGTCCCGACGAGCGTTCGCCGGCGGTGCGAGGTGACCACCACTGTACGGAAACGATGCGGCCGAGCAGCGGTCGACCCGAGCCAGGCGCCGGCCGGTCCGACGGAAGTCGGCCCCGAGCGCGCTGGCGGCCCTACAGTTCCACAGCGCGGACTGTTCGTGATAGCATGACAGGATCACAGGAGACCCTAGCGGAGTTGAGTCGAGAGTACCGAGACGCCATCCCGGCGGACCTTCGGAGCTACCGGTCGTTCGAGTGGTACCTCGAACAGCTCTACGACGACCCGAAGATCGCGCGCAACGCCCACCAGCGCGTCGCCGACATGTTCGACTACTACGGCACGGAGTACGACGAGGACGCAGGCGTCGTCGAGTACCACCTCGCCTCCGAAGACCCGATAAACGACGGCGAAAACACCTTCTACGGCCGGGTCGTCCACGAGTCGATCCACGAGTTCGTCAACAAGGTGAAATCGGGCGCCCGGGGGCTCGGGCCACAGAAACGGATCAAACTACTCCTGGGCCCGGTCGGTTCCGGGAAGTCCGACTTCGACCGACAGGTCCGGCGCTACTTCGAGGACTACACCCGCACCGACGACGGGCGGATGTACACCTTCCGCTGGACGAACCTCTGTGACGTGATCCCCGACCAGGACCCCGCGGACGACGTGGTCCGCTCGCCGATGAACCAGGACCCCATGGTCTTGCTCCCCCAGGAGCAGCGCGAGCGCGTCATCGAGGATATCAACGAGGAACTCGACGCCCCCTACACCATCCGTAACGAGCAGGCCCTCGATCCGGCCAGCGAGTTCTACATGGACCGCCTGCTCGCCCACTACGACGACGACCTGGAAGAAGTGCTCTCGAACCACATCGAAGTCGTCCGCCTGGTGGCCGACGAGAACATGCGACAGGCCATCGAGACGTTCGAGCCCAAGGACAAGAAAAACCAGGACGAGACCGAACTCACCGGCGACGTCAACTACTCGAAGATCGCCATCTACGGCGAGTCGGACCCGCGGGCGTTCGACTACTCCGGCGCGTTCTGTAACGCGAATCGGGGCGTCTTCTCCGGCGAGGAACTCCTCAAGTTACAGCGGGAGTTCCTCTACGACTTCCTGCACGCGACCCAGGAACAGACGATCAAGCCGAAGAACAACCCCCGGATCGACATCGACCAGGTGATCGTCGGGCGCACGAACATGCCCGAGTACAAGGACAAGAAAGGCGACGAGAAGATGGAGGCGTTCAACGACAGGACGAAACGGATCGACTTCCCGTACGTCCTCCAGTACGAGGAGGAGGCCCGGATCTACCGGAAGATGCTCCGGAACGCCGACCTCCCCGACATTCAGGTCGAGCCCCACACTCTGGAGATGGCCGGCCTCTTCGGCGTCCTCACCCGGATCGAGGAACCGGACACCGGCAACGTCGCGCTCGTCCAGAAGGCAAAGGCCTACAACGGCGAGATCGACGAGGCCGAGGACGTGGACGTGAAGAAACTGCGCGACGAGGCCGCCGAGAAAGCCGATATCGGCGAGGGGATGGAGGGCGTCTCGCCCCGCTTCATCGGCGACGAGATCGCGGAGGCGATCATGGACTCGATGCACCGCGACCGGCAGTTCCTCTCGCCGCTGACGACGTTCAACCACCTCGAGGGCAACCTCGAAAACCACGGGTCGATCCCCGAAGACCGCTTCGAGACCTACCACCGCTACCTCGAACTCGTCCGCGAGGAGTACAAGGAGCGGGCCATCGAGGACGTGCGCCACGCGCTGGCCTACGACGTC
>Ga0207733_100236_pt1 | contig 49321 bp, 39 predicted proteins | sample A23P3SouthBayCA_FD_187735 | JGI IMG/M metagenome (GOLD analysis project Ga0207733, IMG submission 187735) | Aerobic enrichment media microbial communities from Eden Landing Ponds, California, USA - A23 P3 (SPAdes) | ecosystem: Environmental > Aquatic > Marine > Unclassified | place: Emeryville...
CTCAACTCCGTGGTCCAGACGAACCCGCCGTCGCCGACTCCCTCACTCAAATCAGTCGTCCAGACGAATCCGCCGTCGCCGACATCTTCGCTCAAATCAGTCGTCCAGACGAATCCGCCGTCACCGATGTTCTCGCTCAACTCCGTGGTCCAGACGAACCCGCCGTCGCCGACATCTTCGCTCAACTCCGTCGTCCAGACGAATCCGCCGTCACCGACACCCTCACTCAACTCCGTGGTCCAGACGAACCCGCCGTCGCCGACATCTTCGCTCAACTCCGTGGTCCAGACGAACCCACCGTTGCCGACACCCTCACTCAACTCCGTGGTCCAGACGAACCCACCGTCGCCGATACCTTCACTCAACTCCGTGGTCCAGACGAACCCGCCGTCACCGACACCCTCACTCAAATCAGTCGTCCAGACGAATCCGCCGTCCCCGACATCCTCGCTCAACTCTGTGGTCCAGACGAATCCTCCGTCCCCGACATCCTCGCTCAACTCTGTGGTCCAGACGAATCCGCCGTCCCCGACATCCTCGCTCAAATCAGTCGTCCAGATGAACCCGCCGTCATCCACGTCCTCGCTCAACTCCGTGGTCCAGATAAATCCGCCGTCATCCACGTCCTCGCTCAACTCAGTTGTCCAGATAAATCCGCCGTCATCCACGTCCTCGCTCAACTCCGTGGTCCAGATGAACCCGCCGTCATCCACGTCCTCGCTCAACTCAGTCGTCCAGACGAAGCCACTCTCGTCGTCAGTCACGTCCGTCGATGACTGGTCAGCGCGTTCGACGGACCGATCACGGGTACCCGCGTTCGTTCCTGTCGCGGTGGCGGTCGTCGCGGCCGGGGTCGCATCCGTCTCCCCGAATCCTTTCCGCTCCATGACGCCCCAGGACTGTTCGCCACGGAGATACTCGATCAGGCCGTGCCAAGCGACGAACGTCTTCCACTGCCGATAGCCGAAGTTCTCTAAAATCCCGTACCAGAGGAGCCTGGAGACGTCCCACGGGGACTCGTACCGGTTGAAGCTCCACACCTCGCTGAAGACGCCGAACCAGGAGAGAAAGATTCCGACGCCGACGGTGAGGAGTAAAAACGTGAGGAAGAACTCGATATTCAAAATCCCGAGGTACCATGCGATCGGGAGGAGGACGTATCCGAACCCCTCGATGAGGGGTCCCATCGCCTCTGCAGCGGCGTAAAACGGGAGGACGATCGTGCCGATGCGGCCGTACGCACGCCGGAAGAAGAGGCGGCGGCTGGCGACGATTGTTTCCAACATCCCGCGGTACCAGCGGCGGCGTTGCCGGCTCAGCGTGCGGAGCGACTCGGGCACCTCCGTCCACGCGACCGGTTCCGGCACGTAGTCGATCCGGTAGTCGATATCCGCATCCGAGAGGTACTCGTGGAGCCGGACGACGACGTCGAAGTCCTCGGTGATCGTGTCGTGACGGTAGCCACCGATTTCGCGCACCCTGTCGGTCCGGAAGACGCCGAATGCGCCGGAGATGAGGATCAGCCCGTTCAACCGACTCAGTCCGAGCCGCCCCGAGTAGAACGCGCGCAGGTACTCCATCACCTGGACGCCGGCGATACCCGTCTTCGGGAGGTTGATCTCCTTGATCTGGCCATCTTCTACGACGCAGTCGTTCGCCACACGGATGGTTCCGCCGCTCGCCACCGTCCGCGACGGGGCCTCCAGGAACGGCGCGACGACGTCTAGCAGCGCGTCGCGGTCGATGACGGTGTCGGCGTCGACCGCACAGAACAGCTCCTGATCGGTGAGCCAGAGCCCGGCGTTGAGCGCGTCACTCTTGCCGCCGTTTTCCTTGTCGACGACGAGCAGATTCTCGTGTGTCGCCGAACGGTAGACGCCCCGAATCGGCTCGGACGGCACGTCGTAGGGCACCGTCGCGTCGATCGGGCAGAGGTCGAACGCGTCTCGCAGCCGCTGCAAGGTAGCGTCGGTCGACCCGTCATTCACGACGACGATCTCCTGATCGGGGTAGTTGAGCGACAGCATCGACCGGATACTCTCGACGATCGACGCCGCTTCGTTGTACGCCGGCACCACCATCGCCACGCCTGGATAAAACGGGGAGTCGAACGCCTGAAACGACGGGTTCCACGCTGACTCCCGGACGCTGTCTCGAAGCTCCAACAACGCAAGCACGTGGATCAGCAGATACCCGGTGTTGATCAGCAGATAGTACGTGATGATGAACACGCCCGATCCGACGACGAGCGTCGTCGCCGCCCCCTCGATCGTCGTCACCGGCGTCCCCCCTGAAACAGTTGATCGCGTTCCGCCGAAACGTCGCGTGCCAGCCGGTCGAACCGTGCGTGCTCTCTCGCCCACTGCCAGGCGGTGTCGATGGCACTCGCGTCGGTATCGATCGTTCCGACATCGACCTGCTGTGCCGCGTCGCGATCGCCTCGTGACTGCCACGTGGCGGTGTCGGACCACTCGTCCGTCCGCTGAGCGATGAGCGTCTCGGCGGCCGCGACCCGCGCCCGGGCGTTCGCCTCGCGACCGATACTGGCCTCGAGTGCCGCGATCGCATCGTCGTCGCCCCACATACCGAGCGCCCGGTAGGCGCTGGTCCGAACTGCTGGCGCAGGATCCGCCGAGATCGCTTCGAGATCGATTTGGTCCCGCAGGCGACGGCTCCAGCCGTACGCGCCCAGCGCACCCCACGCGGCCGACCGCACGCGCGGTTCCGGACTCGATAACGCCGAGACCACCCACGAGAGGTCAGCACCTCCGGCGACCGTGGTGAGTTGCTGGACGACGAGCAGCACCTGTCGTTGGAGCGCCGGTTCCCACGTCTCGAAGTCGGCGGCCGCACGATCGACAAGCGGCAGCGGATCGTCCTCGGCGACTCGATACAGCGTGTCGACGCCGAACACCGAAAACGACGCTACGTTTCCGCGCAACAACAGGTCGACGCCGATCGTCGCACGGTCGTCCGTCTCGGCGGCGTACAACACCCGTGCGGCCGCGGCGCGCTCACGCGGGCTGTCGGTGCAGTGTCTCTCGAGCAACTCCCGTTCCGGCACCTCCTGGAGCAGCGACAGCCAAACCAGCGCGTACAGCCGGTCCCAATAGTTGCCGTCCGCAATCTCGCGACGAGCCCGCTCGTCGATCCCCAGGGCGGTCCCGAGATCGGCCAGTTTGGCGGCATCGCCACCTTTGAGCTCCCGAATGTACCCGTCGAGCACCGATTCGAGTTCGTCGCGTTCTGTGACCGAGAGTTCGGCGACCCACTCGTCCCACGCCGGATCCTCACCGCCGTAGAGTCGCTGCAGAAGCTCCTCACGAAGGGCTTTCCGCATCGGCTCTCGCCGCCGTCGTCGTCGAGCCGCCTGCACCGAGTATCCTATCGTCACGATAGTCACCGCGAGCAGCAACGAGCCCAACACGATGACCCCGACGGTGAGCACGAGCCCCACCGGCAGTTGCGGTCCGACCGATACAACCGACAGGGTGCCCATGATTACCCCTCGATCAGTCGGTTGACGCGGACGAGCAGTTCGCTCGGACTGAACGGTTTCGTGAGATACTCGGAGGCGCCGGCTTCGAGTCCTTCCAGCACGTCCGCCTCCTGGCCGCGTGAGGTGAGCAGTACGACAGGGACCGTCGCATCGACCGCGAGTTCGCCGCGGCGAATCGCACGCAGGACCTGCGTCCCTTTCATCCGCGGCATCATCACGTCGAGAATGACGATGTCCGGGGTGACGCTGCCGTCGCTCAACACCTGCCGACACTCCTCGCCGTCGCTACATACTCGCAGTTCGAAGCCCGCGTTCGAGAGTTTGTACTGAAGAATCGACCGAATGGTCTCGTCATCGTCCGCAATGACGGCCGATTTCGTCACGGGTGAGGGTAACTGGTAGACGTACTTTACTTTACCGCGAGCGAGTCTGTTGAGATTTCGATCGAATCCACCGGCGACACACGGGCGCGCTGGTCGATTCGAGCGATTCGCGAGGCACATTTATCTGGCAGGCATCCGACCGAAAGGCCATGAACGCAGACGCAGCTACTGCGGTGATCCTCGCAGCGGGTGAGGGCCGGCGGTTGGAGCCGCTTACGAACCGGCGACCGAAACCGATGGTCCCGGTCGCGAACCGGCCGCTGCTCGAACACGTGATCGAGGCCGTGGTCGCGGCAGATATCGAACGGATCGTCCTCGTCGTCGGCTACAAGCAGGAGCGGATCCGGAACCACTTCGGCGACGGCGACGGCTGGGACGTGCGGATCGAGTACGTCGAGCAGTCGACGCAGCTCGGCACCGGCCACGCGGTGTTACAGGCCGAGCCGGTCATCGACGGCCCCTTTGTACTGCTCAACGGCGACCGGGTCGTCGACGCGGAGGCGGTGGCCGCGGTGCGCCACCGCCTCCGCGATGGCGACGCGCCGGTGATGACCGTGACCAGCGTGGAGACGCCCCGCGATTACGGGGTCGTCAAACTCGACGGCAACCGCGTCACGGAGATCAACGAAAAGCCCGAGGGGCCTGTAGAGACGAACCGCATCAACGCCGGGGTCTACGGCTTTTCGTCGGCGATATTCGACGCCATCCGAGGCACGAACACGCCGGGCGAACTCACGATCACGGGGACGCTGAACGAGGTGGCCGAGCGACACGGCGTCACCGGTCTGAGTTACGACGGGCGTTGGCTCGACGTCTCGAATCTCTGGGACGTGCTCACAGTCAACGCAGCACTGATCCACGAGAGCGACTACGTCCACGACGCGTCCGAAGCGAACCGGCAGGTCGGCGAGGGTGTGACGGTCACCGACGACGTAATCCTCGCCGGCAACGTGCGCGTCGGACCGACCGCCACGCTGAGCGGGGCGACGGCGATCGGCAGCAACGTCTCGGTCGGGGCCAACGCGGTCGTCGAGAACAGCGTGGTGTTGCCCGACGCCGTCATCGAGCCGGGTGCAGTCGTTCGAGACGCCGTTATCGCCGAGAACGCCCATATCGGATCCAACGCGACGATCGCCGGCGGTGCCCCGACGATGGTCGTCGGCGACGTGGTTCACCGGGACGTCGATCTCGGCGGCGTCGTCGGTGACAACGCGTCGATCGGTATCGGAGCGACGCTCACCGGGGGGGCGGTCGTCGGCGACGGCGCCCGGACCGACGCGGGGGTCATAATCGACGGACGGATCGAGTCCGACGCAGTCGTCCGGAGGGGGTAACCATGTGTGGAATCGTCGGCTACGTCGGCGAGTTACACGCAACCGACGGTGGCGTTGCCGGAGAGCCAGCAGACGATGAAACGCCCGGAAGCGTCGGCGACATCGTCCACCGAGGGCTCAAAAATCTCGAGTATCGCGGCTACGACTCGGCGGGCGTCGCGCTCGTGGGCGAGACGAGCGGGCTCACCGTCCAGAAGCGCTCGGGGAACGTTGATGCGCTATCCGTGCCCGAGGTGCCTGACGCGAGGCTTGGGATTGGCCACACCCGCTGGAGCACGCACGGTCCGCCGACGGACGCGAACGCGCACCCACACACGGACTGCATCGGCGACGTGGCGGTCGTCCACAACGGTATCGTCGAAAACCACGGGGCACTCAAACGGGAACTGTCGGAGCACGAGTTTACCAGCGACACGGACACCGAAGTCATCCCGCACCTGATCGAGGCCGAACTCGCGACCGATCCCGACGCGGACCTGCTGGCTGCGGTGCAACGCGTCGAGGACCGGCTGGAGGGAAGCTACGCCATCTGCGCGGTTCGTGAAGGCGACGACCGGATCATCGTCGCACGCCGGGGGAGCCCCCTCGTGTTGGGGCGCAGCGAAACGGCGTCGTTCGTCGCCAGCGACGTGACCGCCTTCCTGGAGCACACGCGGGACGTGACCTACCTCGAAGACGGCGACGTCGCGGCCCTCTCGCCGGCCGGCGTCGAAATCTTCGCACGTGGCGAGCCGGTCGAGCGCGACGTCGAGACGGTGACGTGGGAAGCCGACGCCGCCGAAAAAGGCGGGTACGACCACTACATGCGCAAGGAAATCCACGAGCAGCCGGCCGCACTCCGGCAGACGCTCACCGGCCGCCTGGACGTCGACGCCGGGAACGTGGATCTCGACGTCTCGTTCCCGCCGGGCTTTCTCGCCGATCTGGAGGAGATTCGGATCGTCGCCTGTGGCACGTCCTACTACGCGGGGCGGTACGCAGCACAGCTCTTCGAGAACCTTGCGGGTGTCCGGGCGACCGTCGAGATCGCCAGCGAGTACGAGTTCGGGGCGGGCCGTACTCCGGATCGGACGCTGGTCGTCGCCGTGACTCAGAGCGGCGAGACGGCTGACACGCTGGGTGCGGTCCGGCGTGCGAACGCCGCGGGCGCGCGGACCTTCGCCGTGACGAACACCCTGGGAAGTACGGTGACGCGGGAGGTCGACGAAACGGCGTTCATTCGGGCTGGCCCGGAGATTGGCGTCGCGGCGACGAAGACCTTCGCCTCACAGGTTGCGACGCTCGCGATGCTCGCGGTCGGCGTAGGACGTGATCGGGGAGCGTTGACCGCTGCCGACGCGCGGTCGGTACTGGAGGATCTGCGGGAGCTTCCCGGCGCGGTCCAGCAGGTGCTCGACGAGGAGATGCAGGTGCGGGCGGCCGCCCGCGAGCACAAAGACAGCGAGGCCTTCTTCTTTGTCGGGCGAGGGCTTGGGGTGCCCGTGGCTTTAGAGGGGGCGTTGAAGCTCAAGGAGATCTCGTATGATCATGCCGAGGGGTTCGCCGCGGGCGAACTCAAACACGGGCCGCTCGCCCTGGTGACGGCAGAGACGCCCGTACTAGCGGTGTTGACCGAGGGGGCGCGGCCCGAGGAGACGATGAACAACGTCACCGAGGCACAAACGAGGGGCGCACCGGCGTTGGGCTGTGTGTCTGCAGCAGACGAGTACACCACGCTCGACACCGCGTTTGCAGTACCGGACGCCGGGATCGTCGAACCGCTGGTGGCGAACGTCTATCTCCAGCTGTTCGCGTATCACGTCGCCAATGAGAAGGGCCGGCCGATCGATAAACCACGGAACCTGGCGAAGAGCGTAACTGTCGAGTAGCGCAATCGTCGTAGGCAGCGGTTATCACGCCTGCCCACATTCAAACCGTCGTTAATCCGTCGTGAGGCTGTTTTCGCCTGCGCCCGAACGTCAGCACTTGGACCCCACGGAACAGAGAAGGTGCCCTGCCAACCCAGCACGAAATATACGTGTTCAGGCACATGCCCTGACTCCCTCTTTTTTCACTACTTCCCAGTGAAGAGCATCTACCCATTGCTGGGGCCGGTTGAATAGTGTCCCTCGGGAGATAGGATGGATACCCTCGTCATCCGCTGGAGTTCACAATAGGACGTGCTGACGGCGGTCAATGAGGGTCAGCGACGATTCTACAGTCACTGCTACACCTGGTGGGTCAGCAAATTAGAAGCAAGGAGCGGCCAGTGCCAGTCTCGGACGATCCACTGGTGACAGGCTATAACGATGGGGCACACGTCAAATCTACGTGAACGCAGGAAGGCGTCGACCCCCGCGTTGATACCGGTTCAAATCTGGGAAGGAGGATTGTAATCGCATGGCTGCGCGGTTGCTGTCCAATGCGAATCGCGTAGAATCGGGATGCCGCCTCCCGGATTTGAACCGGGGACAGCTCGATCTTCAGTCGAGTGCTCTCCCAGTCTGAGCTAAGGCGGCGCATCAACAGCGAAGCCGACGAGTGGAAAAAGCGTTTCGAAACCCCGCCGGGGCGACGGGGGCGTCCCTCAATCGTCGAGCGAGATCGCGAACCGAACCAGTTCCCGCCGCAACTCCCGCAGGTCCTCGTCGAGGTGTGCCCGCACGTCGACGTCGGCGCCACAGGCGCGACAGAATTCGTCGTCGAGCCAGATGCCCGCGCTACATTCCGGACACTCGTAGGTACCGCTGTTGGCCGCGCTGAAGAGTTCCTCGACGCGGTCGGTGAGCGTCCGGCTCAGGTCGATCCACCGCTCCCAGAGGTCGAGACAGTCCTCGTGGGTCGTCCGAAGGTCCTCCGAGATGGGCCACTCCAGCGGAGGGAGTGCCCGGACCGCTTCGATGGCGGCCTCGATGCGGTCGCACTGCTGGCGGAGTTCCCGACGCGCCTCGCGGTACGATTCGCGGCCCTCCGCGGGCTCGGACAGCAGCCCCCGACAGCAGGCGACGAACCCCTCGGCGGCGCCCTGTCCCACCGCGACCCGGTCGACCAGTTCCCGGTAGCGGGCCAGGTAGGGGCTCGCCGAGTCGAGCGGTCGGTCGCCCTCGACGATCGCGTGACAGCCGTGACAGAGCGTGAGCAGGTTGGCCTCGTGGCCGCTCCCGCCCGCCTCGGCCGGCACCAGATGCGCTACCCGAAGCTGTGCGGAGCCGCGCGGCCCGCCGATCGCGCCACAGGCCTGACAGGTAAACTCGTCCCGCCTGAGGATCCCCGCGTCCTCGACCTCGCTCGTCTGCCCCTTCATACGCGTCGCGACAACCCCCATCTCCTTGACTAATCGCCCGTTAGGGTCGCCTCTCCGATCGGGCTCCGACGAAAACGACCGATTAGCGTCGACAACGACCCGTTAAACCGGGGGGGGGGGTCGTCGCCGTCTCTGGGTGTCAGTCGCCGGTACAGTTCGGACTGATATGTGAAATAGTTGATCTTTCTCGCGGCCCGGAACTCGGGGGGATTCGAAGGAGCATCGAACACGCCTCGCTATCGCTCGGCGGTTCTCCTGGGCTCGGGCGGATTCGAACCGAAGAAAGACGGTCGTCTCGCTCCGCTCAACGCTGCGTCTTTCAGGGTTCGACCGCCCTCGTATACATTTCTGTGACTCACTTCGTTCGTCCCAGAAATGGGCTCGGGCGGATTCGAACCACCGATTTCGGGCTTGTAAAGCCCGCGTCATAACCACTAGACCACGAGCCCGCGTACGGAGTCTGTCGACCCGACGGAATAACGGTTTCTGTCTCGGTTCCGCCGGAACGCTCATTTCGCTCCCGTCCGTTCTGTCGGCCATGTCCAGCGACGACCCTGCCTCCCGACGCCGTACCCGCTGGTCGCGGCGTCGACTCCTCGGCGCGTGTGCCGGCGCCGCCGCGATAGCTGGCTGTACGGGGGTAGTTCCCAGGGACCGATCGGTCGACGACGACGGGTACGATCGCGCGAAGGTCGTCGTCGTGGACGCAGACGGCGACGGCTCGGAGCTCGCGCGGGTCGACGTCCGGGTCGCCGACACCAGCGGCAAGCGCTACACGGGGTTGAGCGACACCGACTCGCTCGGGGACGACGAGGGGATGCTGTTTATCCACGAGTCCGCGGGCGAGTGGGCCTACGTGATGCGCGAGATGGCGTTTCCCCTCGACATCATCTTCGCCGACCCCGAGGGGGTCGTCACGACCGTCCACAGCGCCCCGCTTCCACCGGAGGGGACCGAGGGCGGCGACCTGAAGCGGTACCAGGGGCAGGGACAGTTCGTTCTGGAGGTGCCGATGGGGTACGCCGACGATCACTGCATCGCCGTCGGGGATCGGTTTCGCTTCCGCGACCTGGATTCGGACCTCGTCTGAAGCAACCCCGCGTTCCGGGCACCGAAACCGACATGGGGCGACCGCCGCTGTTCAGGGACATGGCTGACCCCGACGGCGGTTCCGACTCCGAGGCGGATTCCGATCTCGACCCCGTGGCCGCGCTGAGCGCGCTGGAGGGGTGGCGTGCGGAGGGGTTCGCCGCCCGGGTCCACTACCGCGGCGCCGATCGGAATTACAGCGTCGAGTACTACCGGCCGAGCGACTGTGTCCTCTACTGGCGGGTCGATGACGACGGCGAGCGGGCGGTGCCGGTCGCCCGCGAGGGCGTCCCCGACCCGCTCCGCGAACGGGTCCGGCAGGACCTCGCCGAGGCCGGCGTCGACCCCGACATCGAGGCTCGGACGGTGTAGGTTCGCGGGCCGAGAGAACGACTTTTCACGCCCCGGCTCCCAAGCCGTCCCATGGATGTCCCCGTAGAGGACGACGACCCCTTCGAGGCACAGCGGGAGGCCACGGACTCTCCCATGCGCCGGCTGTTCGCGACGTACGGTCGCGACAACCTGGGGTACTTCCTCGTCGGTCTGGTCGGCAGCGTCGCCGCCCGGGTGCTCGATCTGCTCCCGCCGCTGTTGCTCGGCTACGCCCTCGACGCCGTCGTCCGCGACGACAAGGCCTTCGGCGCCCCGTTCGTCCCGGACGCCTGGTTGCCCGGCACGCGTGAGGGTCAGCTCGTCCTGGTCGCGAGCGTCATCGCCGTCACCTTCGTCGGCGGCGCGGTCTTTCACTGGTTCCGCAACTGGGGGTGGAACGCCTTCGCCCAGCACATCCAGCACGCGATCCGGACCGACACCTACGACAAGATGCAGCGGCTCAACATGGAGTTCTTCGCCGACAAGCAGACCGGCGAGATGATGTCCGTGCTGTCGAACGACGTCAACCGCCTGGAGCGGTTCCTCAACGAGGGGATGAACTCCTCGTTCCGCATGGGCGTGATGGTCGTCGGCATCGCGGGCATCCTCCTGGCGCTCAACTGGCAACTGGCCATCATCGCCCTGCTGCCGATCCCGCTGATCGGTTACTTCACCTACCGGTTCGTCGAGACCATCCAGCCCAAGTACAAGGACGTCCGCTCCTCCGTGGGACAGCTCAACTCCCGGCTTGAGAACAACCTCGGCGGCATCCAGGTGATCAAGACTTCGAACACCGAACCGTACGAGTCCGAGCGCGTCGACGACACCTCCCGGGACTACTTCGACGCCAACTGGGAGGCCATCGGCGTCCGCATCCGGTTTTTCCCGGGGCTGCGGATCCTGGCCGGCGTCGGCTTCGTCGTCACCTTCGCGGTCGGCGGCCTCTGGGTCGTCACCGGCACCGGCCCGGGGCCACTCACCGGCGACCTGACGGTCGGCGAGTTCGTCACGTTCATCCTGCTCACCCAGCAGTTCGTCTGGCCGCTCGCCCAGTTCGGCATGATCATCAACATGTACCAGCGCGCGGTCGCCTCCTCGGCGCGGATCTTCGGCCTGATGGACGAACCGGCCCGCATCGAGGAGGACCCCGACGCCGAGGACGTCGTCGTCACCGACGGCCGCGTCGAGTACGACGACGTCACCTTCGGCTACGACGAGGAGACCATCCTCGAAGACGTCTCCTTCGAGGTCGACGGCGGCGACACGCTCGCGCTCGTTGGCCCCACCGGGGCCGGGAAGTCGACGGTGCTGAAGCTCCTCCTCCGGATGTACGACGTCGACGAGGGCGCCGTCCGCGTCGACGGCCAGGACGTCCGGGACGTGACGATCCAGAGCCTGCGGCAGTCGATCGGCTACGTCTCCCAGGAGACGTTCATGTTCTACGGGACCGTCCGCGAGAACCTCACCTACGGCGCCTTCGACGCCACCGAGGAGGAGGTGATCGAGGCCGCCAAAGCCGCCGAGGCCCACGAGTTCGTCACCAACCTCCCCGACGGGTACGACACGGAGATCGGCGAGCGCGGCGTCAAACTCTCCGGCGGCCAGCGCCAGCGCCTCTCGATCGCCCGGGCGATCCTCCGGGACCCCGAGATCCTCGTCCTCGACGAGGCCACCTCCGACGTCGACACCGAGACCGAGATGCTGATCCAGCGCTCGCTCGACCGGCTCACCGCCGACCGGACCACCTTCGCCATCGCCCACCGCCTCTCGACGATCAAGGACGCCGACGAGATCGTCGTCCTCGACGAGGGTCGGGTCACAGAGCAAGGGACCCACGAGGAACTGCTCGCCAGCGACGGTCTCTATGCGCATCTCTGGGGCGTCCAGGCCGGCGAGATCGACGAACTCCCCGAGACGTTCGTCGAGCGCGCGCGGCGCCGGCGCGACCGGGTCGAAGCCGACGCCGACGACGACTGAGGAACGTTCGATCACTCGGACGGGCGTGGGTCGATCACTCCGGCGGGCGATCGTCGTTTTCCGCACGCTCCGAGATCATCCGGGCCGCGAGGTCGGCCCACCCACCCCAGAGGAGTCCGGCGCCGACGATCGCCGCCCGCGAGACGTACGAGAGCACGACCCCGACGTACACTCCGAGCAGGCCGAGGTCGAGGACGACCGCCAGCAGGTACGATGCCCCGAGGAGGAACACGTACGACCCGACGATGCCGGCCCAGAACGGCGTCCGCGTGTCCCCAGCCCCCTTCAGCGACCCGGACAGGGGGAAGTAGACCCCGATGAACAGCATCGACACGGCGAAGGTGCGGTTGAAGTCGGTCGCGTACGCGACCGTCGTCGCGTCACCCGTGAACAGCCGCGCCACGGGTTCGGCGCCCACGAACAGCAGCGTGCCGACGGCCGTCAGCGTGACGACGCTCAGCGCACAGATCGCGCCGGCCGAAAAGCGGGCCTCGTCGACGCGGCTGGCTCCCAGCTCCTGGCCGACGACGATGCTGCCGACCGTCCGAAAGGCCCGAAAGAAGGGCGCCGAGAACTGCTGGTAGGCCCGGTTGGCGATGTGGTAGGCGGCGGTCGCCTCGGTGCCAAAGAGCAGCACGATCGAGTTGAACGGAAAGCGCGCCAGCTCGGAACTCAGTCCGCCGGCGACGTCGGGGACGCTCACCGCGATCAACTGCTTCGTGATCACGGGGTCCCGCGGCGTCGCGAGCGAGGGGGTGGTCCGATCCGTCGCGATGGCCCCGACGATCAGGGCCGCCTCGACGGTTCGGCTGACGGCGGTGGCGATCCCGACGCCGACGATGCCGAGCGGCGGGGCGATCCAGACGCCGAGGCCGAGGCCGACCGACAGCAGGATGTTGAGGACGGTCGCGCCGCCGTTTATGACCATCGGGGTCCGCGTGTCGCCGGTCCCCTGCAAGGCCCGGGAGCCGACGAAGCCGACGATCCGCATCGGCGCGGCCGCGAGGATGATCGTCAGGTACTGCCCGCCCAGCCTCACGACACCGGACTCGGCGCCGAGCACCTCGATCAGCACGTGGCTAAAGAGGAGGCCGGCGAGCAGGATCGGGACGCCGGCGAGCGCGCCGACGAGCAGGGCCTGGGTGACCGCGCGGTCGCGCAGCTTTTCGGACTCCCGGCCGGTCTCCTGGCTCGACAGGGCGATGGCGCCGCTTCCGAGGCCCATGCCGATCCGCAGCGGAATCCTGGCGTAGAGGTCCGCGAGGCCGAGCGCGGTCACGGCGACCGGGGAGAAGAAGCCGGTGACGAGGACGTCGACCGTCCGCATCAGGGTGGTGAGCGCCTGCTGGACGGCCACCGGCCACCCTAACGAGACCGTCCGTCGCCACAGCGCGCGCAACCGGTCGCTGAGCGGGAACACCGGGTGGTGACACCGACACCGGAGAACGACAAAAGGGTTGCTGCCACCGATCGACGGGTCCCGATCCCGGCCTTACATACGCCGCCGCGCCGAGACGCCGACCATGCACCTCGCCGACGTCTCCTGGACGGACGCCCGCGACGCCGACGCCGACCTCGCGCTGCTGCCGGTCGGCAGCACCGAACAGCACGGGCCCCACGCCCCCCTCGGGGTCGACGCCATCGCCGCCGAGGGGATCGCGCGGGAGACCGCCGACCGCCGCGACGACGTCCTCGTCGCCCCGACGATCCCCGTCGGCGTCGCCGAGGAACACCGCGCGTTCGACGGCACGCTGTGGGTCACCGAGGATACGCTCCGGGCCTACGTCGGGGACGTGCTCCGGAGCCTGGCCCACCACGACGTCGACGGCGTCGTCGTCGTCAACGGCCACGGCGGCAACGTCGACGCGCTCCGGGAGGTCTGCGGGCGCGTCACGCGCGACGGCGACCTCTACGCGGTCGCCTACACCTGGTTCGACGCGGTCGACCCCGACGAGGTGGGCCTCTCGCTCGGCCACGGCGGCCCGGTCGAGACGTCGCTGGTCTGTCACCTGCGCCCCGACCTCGTCCGGGAGGAGCGGTACGACGAGGCCAGCCAGGGGGCCGGCGAGGGCTTTGGCGACTGGGTCGCGGGGACGAACCTCGCCTACGACTTCGAGGAGTTCACCGAGAGCGGCAACGTGGGCGATCCCACGCCCGCGAGCGCCGAGGCCGGGCAGCAGCTGTTGGAGGCTGCCGTCGACGGCTGCGTGGACGTGCTCGACGCGGTCGCCGAGCGGACGTAATCGGCGACGGCGCGTTCCTACTCCTCGTCGTCCTCGGCGTCGCTTTCGCTCTCGGCCTCTCCTTCCTCGGCGTCCTCGTCGGACGCCGCGTCCTGGAGCGCCCCGCGGAGTTCCGGCATCGTGCTGGCGAGGTCGGTGACTTCCTCGCGGGCCTCGCCGATCTGTTCGACGAGGTCCGAGAGGGATTCGATCTCCTCGGCCAGGTCCTCGGCGTCCTCGAAGGCATCGGCGCGCTCGCCGACCGCGTACCACTTGCGGGCCTGCCGGAGTTGTTCCTCGGCGTCGCCGACGTCCAGGGACGTTTTCAGGCCGTTGAGAACGCCGAGAACGTTGTCGGCGTCGGTGGTCCACACGTCGTCGGCCGCGGGCAACTCGGCCCGGGCGGCCGCGAGGTGCTCCTCGACGTCCTCGCGCATCTCCGCGGCCGCCTCGCCGAACAGTTCGTCGTCGCCGAGCGTGCTCTGACTGCTCATAGCAGGATTTCGCCCCCCGCCGGGTTAAAAACACGCCCGAAAGTGAAAGTGAAAATCCCGGCGCTCGCGCCGGAGCGGTCGGTTTCGGATGCGCTACCCGTGACCGTTCGTCGCGATCGTGGTCACGCCGTCTCCGTTGCGTCCTCGACGGCGACCAGCCGCATCAGCGGGTAGCCGTCTTCCATCTCCATACGGGTGCGGACGATCGTCCCCTCGTAGTCGATCCGCATCTCGACGGTCAGCAGCCGCCCGGTGAGTTCGGTGTAGTCGGCCCCGCCCTCCTCGATGGCCGCGGCGACGGCCTCGTCGTCGACCTCGACGGTTACCGACTCGCAGTAGGGCTGATTCTCGATCGATTCGGCCATCGCGCGTTCGAGGCTCCGGGCGCTCCGGGGGCTGACCGGCGTCCCGGCGAACTGGTGGTACAGCGACCCGAACTTGATCCCGGCCTCGAAACACGCTTCCTCGGCGACGGTCGGGGCGTCAGTGGCCATGTCGACCCCGTCGCCGGCGGACGGCTAAGGTCTGTCGTCCCGGTCGTCGGTCCTCCGTCGCGGCGGTTCCCGGCACCGTTTCGCGCCCAAACTGATCATTCAGGGAACGTGTTCGGCCCGGAACCGCACCTTTCTTGGCCGCGAGGGGCGCATCATTGACCGAATGGACGACCCGGTGTTACTCACAGGGGCTGGCGGACGGGTCGGGCAGGCGATCCTGGAACACCTGGGCGACGTACACGACTGGCGCCTCCTTGACCGGGAGCCGCTCTCGGCGTCGAAGATGCCCGACGGCGTCGACGCCGACGAGATGGTCGTCGCCGACGTCACCGACGAGGCGGCCGTCAGTGCCGCCATGGACGAGGTTGGCGCGGTCGTCCACCTCGCGGGCGATCCGCGCCCCGAGGCGCCGTGGGACTCGGTGCTGCGCAACAACATCGACGGGACCCAGACCGTCCTCCAGGCCGCGGTCAACGCCGGCGTTCGGACGTTCGTGTTCGCCTCCTCGAACCACGCGGTCGGGGCCTACGAGACGCCGGAGCGAACCCCCGAGATGTACCGCAAGACCGGCGAGTTCTCCCTCGACGGCTCCGAGCCGGCGCGACCCGGCAACCTCTACGGCGTCTCGAAGGCCACGGGCGAACTGCTGGGCCGGTTCTACCACGACACCTACGGCCTCTCGGTGGCCTGCGTCCGGATCGGCAACCTTACCCGCGACCACCCGCCGCGCAACTACGAGCGTGGCCAGGCCATGTGGCTCTCCTACCGGGACTGTGCCCACCTGTTCGATCGCTGTCTGCGGGCGGACTACGACTACGAGGTCGTCTACGGCATCTCCGACAACGACCGGAAATACTACTCCATCGAGCGCGCCCGCGAGGTGCTCGGCTACGAACCCCGGGACAACTCCGCCGACTACCACGACGACGGGACGCCGAAAAACCCCGCCGCGGAGTAGTCAGCACCGACCCTCCTCCTGAAGCGCCGCTCAGAACAGCCCCTCGACGTCCGACTCCTTGCTCCGCCGCCGCTCGACAAGCCCTTCGAGCCGCTGGTAGACGAGCCCCCGGCGGTCGGCCTCGGTCGCGAAGTCGGTCACGAGCGCGATAAATCGCCTGCTGCCCGACCTCCCTTCCCCCTCCCCGGTTGCCTCCTCGCGGGCATACCGGGCCGCGTCCGCGACGACCGACTCGTCGTAGCCGTACTCCTCGGCGAGCACCCGCGCGGCCACCCCGCGCTCGGGCACGTCCAGGTCTGCAACCTGGAGCATTGCCCCGCGGTGGCTGAGCGCCAGCGGCCGCGCCCGCTCGATGGTCTCGGGGTCGGCCGCGAGCGCCCGGAGGTATCGGCGGACGGCACCGACGTTCACGCCGCGGTGGTCGGCCGGGAGCGGTTCGAGGTATTCGACCGCGGAGGTCGCCAGCCCGGTCGCCCCGCTCCAGTTTCGGCTCCGGGCGTGGTGGACCGCCGCGGTGAACTGGATCAGCCCGTGGAGCAGTCGCTCGTCGTCGCTCCCGTCGGGGAGGTCGAGCCAGGTGTCCTCCCAGGCGTCGTGGGCGGCGTGGTAGTCGCCCTCGTTGTAGACGGCGATGCCGGCCCGGAGTCGCTGCTTCACGTTTGCCCTTCGTGGTCCCGCCACAAAAATCGGCGTCCTCGGCGCCGTCGGCGTCGGGGAGACAGCGACTCGCGTCGCTCGTCGTGCAGCGTCGAAAGGAACGTCCTGGCGGCGATTTGAACTCACTCGGACGTGCTCGCTTGGCTGCGCGCGTCCTCGCTGCTCAAATCGCCGTTCCGATGCATACCCGAGCTGACGGCTCGCGCCGCTCGTCGTGAAGCGTCGAAAGGAACGTCCCGGCGGCGATTTGAACGCCGGTCCCTGGCTCCGCAAGCCAAGAGGATAGTCCACTACCCTACCGGGACTCATACATCGATACTGCCGAGTTACTTAAGACGGTTACGATCCGGCGACCACGCGGGCGGGTCCCGGATCGGGAGTTACGGTTCGCCTCCGCGTTCCCTAGCTCAAACGACCGTTTGAGCCAAGCGAACCACTTAGGACGGGGCCCTCGTGGGTCGACTCGATGCGACGACGGTCCCTGCTGGCGACGGTCGCCCTCGCGTTTGCCGGGTGTATCGACGACCCGGGCGGAGCCGGAACGACGACGGCAGATCCGACGGACACCCCGACGGACACGGCCACCCCCACGGCGCCGCCGACGACCGTCGTCGATCCCTCGCTCGTCGAAAGCGAGTTCCGCGCGGTCGACCGCTGTCCCGCTCCCGGCGAGGCCGACGTCGACGTCGGCACCCGAACCGTCACCGTTCGCGGGTGCGTGGTCGGCGCCGACGGCTGCACCGTCGCGACGCTCGACGCCGTCCTCTTCGACACGACTGCCCAGGCGCTCACGGCCGTCGTCACGACTGCCGACAGGAGCGGGGACGGCGAGTCCTGCACGCAGGCTCTCGTCGAACGCGGCTACCGGGTCCGGGCGACCTTCGAGGGGGGGTTGCCCGACGCCGTCACAGTCGTTCACGAGGACGTCGACGGGCGCCGAACGGTGACCGAGCGGTCCCTCGACGCGACCACGACCGGGCCGGCGTCCGGGACGACCGGGTCCGGAAATCGATCCGCCACCGCGACCTCGTTTCACCCGTCGGGCGAGGAGTAGCCGCGCCCGGTCGATGGTCCGCCCGGTCGATAGTCCGTCCGGTCGGGCACTGGCACCCGTCCTCCCCGCCTTTATGGCCGATGACGGGCCCACCGGGATTCATGGTCACGTTCGTCCCCGGACGGCGGCCCGCAGGCCCCCGTCCCGACAGGTCCCGACTGGCCGCCGGTCACCCGGCTTCGATCCGTAGATTACCACTCCGATCACGGTCGCGGAGCCGCGGGCCGGCCTCCGATAAAAACGCACGACTGCGACGGGTCGTACGCCCAAGGACAACGCTTAAGCGCAGCCCTTCCCTGGTGGCCTACACGATTATGGGTGCGAACGTCGAGACGTCGAGACCGGGGGGTCGCGATCGCGGACAGCAACGTGGGGTGATCGGATGGGCGTGATCGAGGACGTCTACGAGGAGGAGGACCTCGACGGCGACGTACCCTTCGAGAAGTTCGAAGCGGCGGTCGCGGACAAGGTCGAGCAGATGGGCGGCCTCGCCGACGAGGAGACCGCGGCGATGCTCATCGCCCACGAACTGCGCGACGAGGAGGTCGGCGGCATCGCCGACATCGCGCCGGGCATGGACGAGGTGAAGTTCCTCGGGAAGGTGACCGGCATCGGCGAGATGCGCACCTTCGAGCGCGACGGCGACGACGAGGACGGCCAGGTCGTCAACGTCGAGGTCGCCGACGGGAGCGGGTCGATCCGGGCCGCCTTCTGGGACGACCAGGCCGAGGCGGCGATCGAGGAACTCGAAGTCGGCACCGTCCTCCGGATCGCCGGCCGCCCCAAGGAGGGGTACAACGGCGTCGAGGTCAACGCCGACCGCGTCGAAGCCGACGAGGACGCCGAGGTCGACGTCCAGGTCCGGGACAGCTACCGCGTCGAGGACCTCTCGATGGGGCTCTCGGACGTGAACCTCCGCGGGCAGGTACTCGACGTCGACGACCGGGCCCGGACCTTCGACCGCGACGACGGCAGCGAGGGCAAGGTCGCGAACCTCGTCCTCGGCGACGAGACCGGCCGCATCCGGGTGACGCTGTGGGACGAGCGGACCGACCTGCTCGACGCCTTCGACCCCGGCGACCCCGTCGAGGTCGTCGACGGCTACGTCCGCGAGCGGGACGGCGACCTCGAACTCCACGTCGGCGACCGCGGCACCGTCGACGAGATCGACGAGACGATCGAGTACGTCCCCGAGACGACCGACGTCGCCGACCTCGAACTCGGCGAGACCGTCGACCTCGCGGGCGGCGTCATCGAAACGGACCCGAAGCGGACCTTCGACCGCGACGACGGCAGCGAGGGCCAGGTACGAAACGTCCGGCTCAAGGACGACACCGGCGACATCCGGGTCGCGCTCTGGGGGGAGAAGGCCGACGCCGACGTCGACCTCGGCGACTACGTCGTCGTCACCGACGTCGAAATCGACGACGGCTGGCAGGACGACCTCGAAGCCTCGGCGAACTGGCGGTCGACGATCTCGGTGCTCGACGAGGACCCCCGGATGGACGCCGGTGGCTCCGGGAGCGGCGACCGAGCCGGGTCCGGGGGGGCCGACGCCGGCGGGGGCGCCACCGCGGACGGCGGTGCCGCCGACGGGAGCCTCGCCTCGTTCGGCGACTCGTCGAGTGACGACGGCTCGTCGAGCGACGACGGTTCGTCGAGCGACGGCGGCGCGGCCTCGTCCGGTACCGGCGGCGCGGCGCTCGCGGACGCCGAGGAGGTCAGCTTCCGCGGCACGGTCGTCCAGGCCGGCAGCCCGGTCGTGCTCGACGACGGCGACAGCACGCGGAGCGTCGAGACCGACGAGGAGGTCCGGCTCGGCGAGGAGCTCACCGTGCGTGGCCGACTCCGGGACGGGCGGATCCACGCCGACGAACTGCTCCGGTGAGCCACGGGGGCGGCTCACGCGCCCGGAGCGGGCCGCCACCTCGGCAGCCGCGCGACGGAAAGGATTATACCCGGTACGTACCGGTATGTGGGTATGAGCGTCGAGCTGCCGTTCGCCCCGGTAGACACCATCATCCGTCGGAACGCGGGCGAGCTCCGCGTGAGCGCCGGCGCGGCGGAGGAACTCGCGCGTCGCATCCAACGACACGGCGCCGACCTCGCGCGGGAGGCAGCCGAGCGGGCGACGACCGACGGCCGGAAGACGTTGATGGCGATCGATTTCGGCGTCGAGCAGGTGGTCGACCGCGCCGATCTCGAACTCCCCGTCGCGCCGGTCGATCGCATCGCACGGCTCGACATCGAGGGGAACTACCGGGTCTCGATGGACGCCCGCATCGCGCTGGCTGACATCCTTGAGGACTACGCGGACAACGTCGCGGCCGCCGCCGCGACGCTCGCGCGCCACGCCGACCGTCGCACCATCCAGGCCGAGGACATCGAGACGTACTTCGCCCTGTTCGAATAGATGCAGTTCGGCTACAGCGACACCTGTCTCGACCACGACACCGGCACCCGGCACCCGGAGACGCCCGACCGGCTGCGGGCGATCCGCCGACAGCTCGCGCGCCGTCACGGGGTGAGCTACGTCGGCGCCGATCCGGCGACCGTCGACGCGGTCACCACGGTCCACGACGCCGACTACGTCGAGGAGTTCCGGCAGTTCGTCGCCGACGGCGGCGGCGACTGGGACGCCGACACCGTCGCGAGCGAGGGGACCTGGGACGCGGCGCTGGCCAGCGCCGGCCTCTCACAGTGGGCCGCGACGGCGGCCGTCGAGGGGGCGGACGGCCGCGACACGCCCTTCGCCATCGGCCGGCCGCCGGGACACCACGCCGTCGCGGACGACGCCATGGGCTTTTGCTTTTTCAACAACGCGGCGGTCGCGGCCCAGCACGCCATCGACGAGACGGCCGTCGATCGGGTTGCGATCTTCGACTGGGACGTCCACCACGGCAACGGGACCCAGGACATCTTCTACGACCGCGGCGACGTCTTCTACGCCTCGTTTCACGAGGACGGCCTCTACCCGGGGACGGGCAAGGTCTCGGAGACCGGCGAGGGCGAGGGCGCGGGCGCGACGCTGAACGTCCCGCTCCAGGCCGGCGCCGGCGACGCTGACTACCTCTATGCCTTCGACGAGACGGTCCTTCCCTGCTTCCGGCGGTTCGACCCGGAACTGGTGCTCGTCTCGGCCGGCTTCGACGCCCACCGTCACGACCCCATCTCGCGGATGCGCGTCTCCACCGAGGGGTACGCACTGCTCACGGATCGCGTCCGAGCGGCCGCCGACGACGTCGACGCCGCACTCGCGTTCGTCCTCGAAGGCGGGTACGGGCTCGACACGCTGTCGGAGGGGGTCGCCACCGTCCACGAGACGTTCGACGGTCGCACGCCGGCGACGCCCGACGGCGATGCCGACGACGAGACGCGGGTGCTCGCCGACGACGTCCGCGAGGCGCTCGATCTCTGAATCGTAGGTCCGGCACCCGCGCGCCGGTCGACGGGACCGCCCTTACACCCGCGGATCGACGTACCGGGCGAGTTCGACGCCGAACTCGCCGGCCAACTCCGCAACCTCATCGCCCACGAGCACCCCGTAGCCGTCTTCCAGCGCGGTTTCGACGTGGGCGCCCAGCGCGGCGCCGAACACGGCGTCGCTCTCCAGCAGTGCGGCGGCGTCGGTGTGTTCGCGTGGGCGCTCGACGACGTACCGGTCGCCGTCGAGAAACGGGCCGTACGCACTGTCGTCGTCAGCGTAGGCCTCGTAGAACCCCTCGGCGTGGGCGCGCACGTCGACCGGCGGTCCGTCGTGGCGCTCGATTGCCGGCAGCGAGTCGACGGCGAGTTCGACCAGCAGGACGCCGCGCGCGTCGGCCATCGCCGTCGCGCGCACCGGCGTGAACCCGTGGCGATCGAGCAGCCCGGTCACGCCGTCGAGCGACCGTTCGAGCTGTGGGTACAGTTGATCCTCGACGAGGTCGGGGGCGTCGAAGGTCACCGCGACCGCCGTTGTCTCCCGCCGGGCGAGGTACGCCCGCACCGTTGCCGGATCGACCGGCTCGGGGTCGTCCCGGAAAAACAGCGCCGCCCGCGGGGTCACGAGCAGGTCGCGGGCGTAGTGCTGGAGGCGGGCGACGTTCTCGGCGGCGCAGACGGCGGCGACGTTGCGCCCGGGATCCGTCGGGTCGATCACCACGAGCGGGTCGTCGAACTCGCGACTTCCGTGGTCCTCGGGGTCGAGAGACACCGGCGGCTGCCAGTCCGCGGCCGCTCGCAGGAGGGGTTCGATCCCGCCGTATTCGAGCACCAGCAACTCGGCGAGGTAGCCCGAGAACCCCCGCGTCCTGAGGTCGCTCCCGTAGGCGCCGATCCCCGTCAGGAACTGTTTGAACGCCCGGGCGTCGGTCCGCAAGTCGTCGTCGAGGCGGGCGTCGAGGTAGGCGGCGTGAAACGGCGTCCGGTCGACTGCCGACCGGATGTCGCCGGCGTCGTCGACGTCGTAACACGGGACGAGGTCGACGTCGAAGCCGCGGAACGCCCCCGTGACGTAGGGGTGTTCGGCGTACTCTTCGTGGCCCTCGGGGAGCACCGCTCGGCCGACAGCGAGGCCGTAGGTCTCTAGCTGTTCCCGGTCGATCGACGTCGGAAACCGGACGAACAGGTCGATATCGCGGTCGTCGGGAAGCCACGTGCCCCGCCCCGTCGAGCCGACCCGCAGGACGTCGGCGTCGACTGGCAGGTCGGCGACCGCCTCGCGGGTGCGCGACTCCAGGGCCGCCGTCGCGGCCTCCATCGCCTCCCGCTCGTCGGCGTCCGGCGTCACCCGCTCGCGAACCGGGGCCAGGACCCGTTCCAGGTCGCTCATGCCGGCGCTTTCCCCGGCCGGCAGCGAAAGAGTGTCGGTCCCGGGAGCGTGTGTTCAGCCCGCCCGACCGCCGCTGGAGTGCGCCGGGACGACTGCGCCGTCTCGGGGTCCGATCGCCGTCGCGAAACGAAACTCCTTTCAAGAGACTTCGCCCTACATCGGGGTGCGAGCCGTCGTAGCTCAGCTGGTAGAGCGCCTCGCTGTTACGGTGACGCAGTTCCGGCTGGTCGCCGCAGAGACGAGGTGGTCCCAGGTTCGAGTCCTGGCGACGGCGCTTCTCCCGAACTCGTCTTCCGAGTTACGACAGCCGGTCGAGGACGGCGTCCAGCCCGTACTCCTCGTGCCAGTTGATCCCGGCGCGCTGGTTGTTCGCCGGCGCTTCGTACCGTAGCTGCATCTTCCCGCTCGACGCGTCGCTCGCCTTGATCAGATACGTCCGCTCGGTCGTCGGACTGTAGACGGCGAAGTAATCGACCCGGTCACGGTAATCGCTCCGTTCGTAGCCGTCCGCGCGAGACCGCGTGCTGACGGTTTCGAACGTCACCGTGCCGTCGTTGCCGTCGTAGCCCGTTTTGATCTGTAGCCGGTAGAACTCGCTTCCGTAGTCGACGACGAGGTCGTACGGGTCGTTGTCGTACGCCGGCACCAGAACCGGAATCCCTCGTCTGCAGAACTCGGCCTTGACGATGGCTTCCGTCGCCTGTCCCCGGAGATGAGGTCCGTCCAGGCGATCGTAGTGGGTCGCGTCGTCGGTCATCCGATCGACCGACGGATCCCGGACGGAAAGCTGTGGTCCAGCCGGAAACGAAACCGATTTTAGCCACACTCCAGAAGGGGAGTCCACGCGCCGTCGTAGCTCAGCTGGTAGAGCGCCTCGCTGTTACGGTGACGCAGTTTCGGCTGGTCGCCGCAGAGACGAGGTGGTCCCAGGTTCGAGTCCTGGCGACGGCGCTTCTCCGCTACCTGACCGGGTAGCGGTGTCGCTCCCGACCGCTACGAGCCCCGCGACCGCCGCGCGGAGAGACAACGCTAAAGGGGCGGCCGGGGGTAGGCTCGGAGTGTCGGGCCCTTAGCTCAGTGGTCAGAGCGCTCGGCTCATAACCGGGTGGTCAGGGGTTCGAACCCCCTAGGGCCCATGTGCGTGCCCGAGCGACAGCGAGGGCCGAACAGTACCGCTAGGGGTTCGAATCAGAGAGTGAAGCGAGCGGAACGACCGTGGTTCGAACCCCCTAGGGCCCATCGTCGATCCAGGAGTGGTAGCTTCTTTTACCCGGCCTTCCAAGGTGTGGGCGATGCCAGGAGCCACCTTTCTGACCGGCGACCTCGTGACGCTGAAGACGATCGAAGATGAGGACGTCGAGTTCCTCCGGGACGGCGTGAACCACCCGGCGGTCAGGGGGCCGGTCGGCCAGACGACGCCGACCAACGGCCCCGCTGAGCAGGCGGCCTTCGAGGCCGAGAGCGACGACCCGGACGTGGTTCGCCTGCTCATCACCCACGACGACGAGCGGGTCGGCATCATCGCGCTCGATCCGATCGAGTGGGACCACGGCGTCGCCGAGGTCGGCTACTGGATCGCGCCCGAACACCGGCGACAGGGGTACGCCCGCGACGCCCTGGACGCGGTGCTCGCGTACGCGTTCGACGAACTCCGTATGCACAAGGTGTCCGCCAGCGTCTACGAGTTCAACGTGGCGTCCGACGAACTGCTGCGCTCTGCCGGGTTCTCCGAGGAGGGCGTCCTCCGCGAGAACGTCTACGCCGACGGTCGCTACCACGACACCCACTGGTTCGGCCTGCTCGAATCCGAGTATCGGGACGGCTGATCCGCGAGCGGGTCGCCGGCAGACTGACCGGCGCGGCGGGCGCCGCCCCAGCCGATCGGTCCCGGCCGGTCACGCGTCGTCGGCCCACGGATCGGCGTCGTCGGCTGCCCGCCCGTCGGGGTCGCTGGCCCACGGGTCGACGTCGTCGCGTTCGCGCTCGTCCGCTCTCCCGTCGTCACCCACGTCCCCGTGCGCTTCCGGCGTTTCGTCGGCCCCGGGTTCCGCGTCGCCCCCGTCTTTCGCGTCGACTCCCTCCGTCGAGTCGTCGTCGGCCTCGACGATCGGTGCGTCCGCCGCCGTCGGCATGGCCTCCGGCTCCTGGGGCCGGGGGCAGTCGTAGGTGTCCCTGACGGTGTCGGCCAGGCGGCCGCCCTTCTCGAAGGCGATGTAGACGAGGACGAACGGTTCGTCGGCCGGGCGCAGCACGAACACCTCGCGCGGCCCGTCGTCGTCGCGGTCGGCGTCGACCCGGTCTAGCAGCGGTTCGAGCGGCCGGACTCCGGTCCGGAACTCCTCGAACAGGTCGCGGGCCCCCGACTGCTTTGCGAACACGTACAGCGCGCCGTTGGGCTCGCCGTCGACGTTCCGGGTCACCCGCGAGTTCATCGCGTCACCCGCCCGCTCGGCCGCCTGCCACGTTTCCCGGGCGGCTTCGAAGACGCCCGTGATCCCGGACTCGAAGGTAAAAAGCGTCCGGTCGGCGACGCTGACGGCGTCGAACCGGGGGGTTCCGTCGCGCCAGCGCAGGCGCGCCTCGATCAGGTAGCCCGGCGGCAGGTCGGCGGCCGGGCCGTCGTCCCCGACGGGTACGTACGTCGGGTCGAACGACTCGACGTCGATCAACAACAACTCCCCGTCGTTCCGCGGCCGCCCGAGGACCCGGTACCGACCCGCACTCGAGGACTCCATACCCCACCTTGCCGCTGTGGCTCCAAAGGGTGTCGGTTCGGGGGTCGTGGCGGCGCCCGCGCCGACCGAGGGTCAGACAGCGTCCACGACCGACCGAGAGGGGCACCCGTTCGACCGGAACTGAAAGCGGACTGCACTGTCAGCGGCGACACCCGCCTCGTCGGGCGTCGTCGACCGGGCCCGGACGGTCGGGCGGTCGCTCGCCCCTGCCGATCGGTCGCGTCACCGCTCTGAGACACCGAACCTTCATGATCGACGGTGAGTTAGGAGCGGTCGAGATGGAAGGGCACGTCACAGTTTCGAACCTGGAGAAGGTGTATCAGTCCGGCGACGAACAGACCACAGCCATCAAGGACCTCTCCTTCGACGCCGAGGGCGGTGAGTTCCTGAGCGTCGTGGGGCCGAGCGGCTGTGGAAAAAGCACGCTGCTGTATCTCGTCGCCGGGTTCCTGGACGTGTCCAGCGGTTCGATCGCGGTCGACGGCGACCGGATCGAGGGGCCGGGAACCGACCGCGGGGTCGTCTTCCAGGATTACGCGCTGTTCCCGTGGCGCACCGTCATGGAGAACGTCACCTACGGGCTCGAAGAGCAGGGACTCGACGAGGACGAACAGCGCGAGACCGCCCAGCGGTACATCGACATGATGGACCTGAGCGGGTTCGAGGACCGGTACCCCAAGGAGCTTTCGGGCGGCATGAAACAGCGGGTCGCGCTCGCGCGGACGCTGGCCTACGAGCCCAAGATCCTCCTGATGGACGAACCCTTCGGCGCCCTCGACCAGCCGCTTCGCGAGGCGCTCCAGGACCACCTGCTCGACATCTGGCGTGATCTCGAGAAGACGGTCATCTTCATCACCCACGACGTCGAAGAGGCCGTGTACCTCTCGGAGAAGGTGCTGATCATGACCCGCCACCCCGGTACCAAAAAGGACGTCATCGACATCGACCTCGACCGCACCAGGCCCCGCGAGGAGATCGTCACTTCCGACGAGTTCAGCGACGTGAAAAACGCCGTCTGGAAACAGCTCCGCGAGGAGACCCAACCGGAAGTCCAGGTCTGACATGGCTGGCGCAACCACCGAGGCACCCGAGTTCGTACCCGCCGAACTCGGCCGAACGGCCGAGTTCGTGATCCGCTGGTTCCCGATCGCTATCGTGGCGTTCCTGTGGGAACTGGCGAGCGGCTGGGCGGTCGCCGTCTCGATCCTCCCCCCGCCGTCGCGCGTCTTTGCGACCCTCGGCGAGATGCTCCTCTCGGGGGAACTTGTCGTCGAACTGACGACCTCTCTGTTTCGCGTCTTCATCGGACTCGGGCTGAGCATCGCCGTCGGGGTGTTGCTCGGGATCGGGATCGCGCGCTCGAAGTCCGTCGAGAACTTCTTCGACGTGTTCCTGGCGCTGTTGTATCCCGTTCCCAAGACCGCGCTCGTCCCGCTGGCGATCCTCTGGCTCGGCCGCGGCACCGAGACGGCAATTTTGATCATCTTCCTCGCCTGTCTGCTCCCGATCGTCCTGAACAGCTACAACGCCGCCCAGAACGTCGATCGGAACATCATCTGGTCGGCACAGATGATGGGAACCACCGACCGTGAGCTGCTGTGGAAGGTGATCATCCCCGACACGATCCCGAACATCGTCACCGGCATCCGGCAGGCGATCCCCATCGCCTTCATCGGGCTCACCGGCGCCGAACTCATCGGCGCCGACTCCGGCGTCGGGTCGATCATCCTCAGCGCCGGCCAGCTCGGCCTCTACCCGCGGATGTTCGCCGCGATCGTCGTGATCTCGGCCTCGGCGTTCTTCATGCTGCGTGGCTTCGACGCGTTCGAACGGAGGGTGTTCGTATGGACGTGACCGTCGCCCGCGACGGCTCGCTGTTCGAGGAGGCCAAGGAGACGTTCCTGTCGGTGTACTCCCTGATTCTTGTGATGATCGTCTGGGAGCTGATCGGCCAGTTCGGCCTCGTCTACTACAACTTCCTCCCGCCGCTGTCGGACATTCTGGTGCTGTTTTACGACCTGACGTTGTCCGGCCGGATGATCGACGAATCGATCCTCACGATCCAGCGCGCGCTCGCGGGACTCGCAATCGGGATCGTCCTCGGCGTCCCGGTCGGGATGCTCACCGCGCGAAACCGGCTGTTCAACTGGTTCTGGAACCCGGTGATCGCCATCGGCTACCCCGTCCCCGTCATCGCGCTCATCCCCGTCTTCATGCTCTGGTTCGGCATCGGGGACATCTCGAAGATCATCCTCGTCGCGGTGGCAACGTTCTGGCCCGTGGCGCTGAACGTCCGGGACGCGACCAACACCGTCGACGAGAACCTCGTCTGGTCGGCCCGGATGATGGGCACCTCCGATCGGGGCCTGCTGTGGCGGGTGATCGTGCCGGCGGCGGCGCCGGGTATCCTCACTGGCATCCAGATCGCGCTGCCGATCGCCTTCATCGCCACCTTCATCTTCGAGATGATCGCCGGCGGCGGCGGCCTCGGTCACCTCCAGATCCTCGGCGCCAGGCAGTTCAAGTCGCCGCAGGTGTACGCCGCGCTCATCGCGATCATGATCGTCGGCCTCGTCTTCGACCGCGGCCTCCGGTACCTGCGAAACTGGGTCCTCTCCTGGGAGTAGCCCCGGTCGGCGATCCACCCACCTCCATCGTGTCACGCCTTCTGGCTCTGTCGCCGGTCGAACGCGTGCGGTAGACCCAAGGCACAGCGGACGCGAGTACGCCCGTCGCACGCACGGGGACCACGGGGTAGGGGCCGTTCCCCGCGTGCGGCGTTTCGACGCGGGGAGCCACGGCGCTCGGCGGCGACGTTCGTCCGCCGAATCCGCCCCCGAGCCGCCGACCCACAGCGTTTTGTACGCACCCGCCCCGACGTGCGTGTATGACTGCGACGGGAATCGTGGGGGAGTTTCTCTCGCTCAAAGAGGGGACCGACGCGGATCTGCTGGCGATGCAGTGTGGCGACTTCTACGAGTTCTTCGCGGATGACGCCGAGACGGTCGGCCGGGAACTGGATCTGAAGATCTCCCAGAAGTCCTCGCATGGCTCGTCGTACCCGATGGCCGGCGTGCCCCTCGACGATCTGACGCCCTACCTGAAAGCCCTGGTCGAGCGCGGCTACTCCGTCGCCGTCGCCGACCAGTACGAGACCGACGACGGCGGTCACGCCCGCGAGATCGTCCGCGTGGTCACCCCGGGGACACTGCTGGAGACCGGCGACGCCGACGCCCAGTACCTCGCGACGGTCGTTGCGAGCGACGGCCGGTACGGTCTCGCCTTCGCGGACGTCACGACGGGGAAGTTCCACGTGACCGCCGTCGACCGTGCGGACGACGCCCACGCCGAACTGTACCGCTTCTCACCGGTCGAGGTGTTACCCGGCCCGACCGTCCGGGGTGACGACGACTTCATCGCCAGGGTACGGGAGGGAACCGACGCGACGCTCACGTCCTTCGAGACCGAGGCGTTCGCGCCGGGGCGGGCCCGGCGGGCCGTCGCCGATCAGTTCGGCGACGCGACCGCAGACAGCGTCGGCCTCGACGACGACCTGGCCGTGCGGGCGGCGGGTGCGGTGCTGGCGTACGTCGCGGAGACCGGAACGGGCGTGAGCCAGTCGATGACGCGGATCCGGCGGTACGACGCCGCCGACCACGTCGACCTCGACGCGACTACCCAGCGGAACCTCGAACTCAGCCGGACCATGCAGGGCGACCGCGAGGGGTCCCTGCTCGACACGATCGACCACACCGTCACCGCCGCCGGGGGACGGCTGCTGCGGGAGTGGCTCACCCGGCCGCGCCGGGATGGGGCCGAACTCGAACGCCGCGCCGACTGCGTCGGGGCGCTGGCCCGCGAGGCGCTGGCCCGCGAGGCGGTGCGGGACGCCCTCGACGACGCCTACGACCTCGAACGGCTGGCCTCGCGGGCCGCCGGGGGGAGCGCCGGCGCCACGGAACTGCTGCGGGTGCGCGAGACGCTCTCGATCCTGCCGGACCTGGCCGCGGCGATCGAGGACTCCCGGCTCGCGGACTCCCCCCTCGCGGCCGTGATCGACCGCCCCGACCGCGACGCCGCCGCGGCGCTCCGGGAGGAACTCGACACCGCACTCCGCGAGGATCCCCCCAAGACCGTCACCGAGGGGGGGCTGTTCCGCCGCGGCTACGACGACGAACTGGACGGGTTGATCGAGCGCCACGAGTCCGCAAAGGAGTGGATCGACAGCCTGGAGGAACGAGTCACCCGCGAGCACGGCCTCTCGCGGGTCACCGTCGACCGGATCAAGACCGACGGCTACTACATACAGGTGGGCAAGTCCGTCGCCGACGAGGTGCCCGAGGGCTTCCGCGAGATCAAGACGCTGAAGAACTCGAAGCGGTTCACGACCGACGAACTGGAGGAGCGCGAACGCGAGATCCTGCGCCTGGAGGAGTCCCGCGGGGACCTGGAGTACGACCTGTTCCGGGACCTCCGCGAGCGCGTGGCCGCGCGGGCCGACCTGCTCCAGGACGTCGGGCGGGCGCTCGCGGAGGTCGACGCCCTCGCCTCGCTGGCGGTCCACGCGGCCGGCAACGACTGGACCCGCCCCACCTTCGCCGACGACGGACACCTCCGCGTCGAGGCCGGCCGCCACCCGGTCGTCGAGCGCACGACCGAGTTCGTCCCGAACGATCTCTATCTCGACGACGACCGGCGGTTCCTGCTGGTCACCGGCCCGAACATGAGCGGGAAGTCGACGTACATGCGCCAGGCGGCCCTGATCGTCCTGCTCGCTCAGGCCGGGAGCTTCGTTCCGGCCGAATCTGCCGAGGTCGGCCTCGTCGACGGCATCTACACCCGCGTCGGCGCGCTCGACGAACTCGCCCAGGGGCGCTCGACGTTCATGGTCGAGATGCAGGAACTGTCGAACATCCTCCACTCGGCGACCGAGGACTCCCTCGTCGTTCTGGACGAAGTGGGACGGGGCACCGCCACCTACGACGGTATCTCCATCGCCTGGGCCGCGACCGAGTACATCCACAACCGCATCCGGGCCAAGACGCTGTTTGCGACCCACTACCACGAACTGACGACGCTCGCCGAACACCTCCCGGACGTCGAGAACGTCCACGTCGCGGCGGAGGAGCGCGACGGCGACGTCACCTTCCTGCACACCGTCCGGGAGGGGCCGACAGACCGCTCCTATGGCATCCACGTCGCCGACCTGGCTGGCGTCCCCGAACCGGTCGTACAGCGGTCCAGGGACGTGCTCGATCGGCTCCGCGAGGAGAAAGCCATCGAGGCGCGGGGCGGCTCTGACGAACCGGTCCAGGCGGTGTTCGATCTCTCGGCGGGGGAGTTCCGGGCGACCGCCAGCGACGGCGGGGCGGCGGGCGGCGCCGAGGCGTCGGCCGACGCGGCCGGGGGTGGTCCGGAGGGCGCCGCCGCCCCGGCGGCGGGCGACGACGCCGGTCCCCCCGGCGACGCAGCGGACGCCGACTCCGACGCCGACCGGGACCTCGACCCGGCGACCCGGGAGGTGCTCGACGAACTCGCCGGGACCGACGTCAACGAGACGTCGCCGCTCGAACTCATGGGGCGGGTCCAGACGTGGCAGGAGCGCCTTGAGGGCGGCGGTGACTGAGCCGTGATCGCCCGAACCCGAGGCCACCCCGGGGGCCACTGGTTTGATAGGCCACGCTCCCGTTGGTCGACCAATGGCTCCCGATCGGGTCCCCGTTCGACGACCGCGCCGTGCGGATCCGGCCCTGCCCCCGGTGGGACGCGCGGATCCGCCCCCGGTCGCGAGGGAGGCCGGGACCGAACGGAGGCTCCACCCGTGACCGAGACCCCGCTCCGCGCGACGATCAGTCAGAAGGCCGTCCTGTTCGACCCGGAGGGACGGGAGGTGCTCCTGTTGCTCCAGGAAAACGGCTTCTGGGAACTCCCGGGGGGGCGTATCGACACGGACGAGGCCCCCGCAACTGGCCTCCGGCGCGAGGTGTACGAGGAGACGGGGCTGCTGGTCGACGTCGATCGGCCGATCCACACCGCGGCCTGGCAGAACGACCGCGACGAGGACCGCTATGCCGTCATCTACTGCTGTCGCGCCGACGACCGCGAGGTGCGTCTGTCCTCCGAACACGTTCACTGGCGGTGGATCCTGCCCGACGCGGCCGTCGAGTTCGAACTCGCCCGTCCGGCCTTCCGGGTCGCCCTGGAGCGATCGATCCGGGACGGCCCGCCCGACGACCCCCTGTGGCCAGGACCCGACCGGGACACGTGGGCGCCCCAGGCCGAGTCCGACGGGGGTGATCCCCAGTGACCGATCCTGCGGACGCCGGCGGGAGCGACGCGGACGGTGCCGGGGACGACGCAGCTATCGACACCGACGACGCGGACGACCCGGCGGAGACCCCGCGAATCCGTGCGCTCGACGAGCGGACGGTCAACCGGATCGCCGCCGGCGAGGTCGTCGAGCGCCCGGCGTCGGTGGTCAAGGAACTCGTCGAGAACAGCCTCGACGCCGACGCCGACCGGATCGACGTCGCCGTCGAGAACGGCGGCATCGACGGCGTGCGCGTCCGCGACGACGGGGTCGGGCTGACCCGCGACGAGGCGAAACTGGCGGTCGAGGAGCACACGACCAGCAAGATCGACGACATCGAGGACCTGGAAGCCGGCGTCGGCACCCTCGGATTCCGCGGCGAGGCCTTACACACCATCGGCGCCGTCTCGCGGCTGACCCTCCGAACCAGGCCCCGGGACGGCGACGGCGCCGGCACCGAACTCCGGGTCGAGGGCGGCGAGGTCACAGCGGTCGGGCCGGCGGGGGTCCCCGGGGGGACCATCGTCGCCGTCGAGGACCTCTTTTACAACACGCCGGCCCGCCGGAAGTTCCTCAAATCCCGGGCGACGGAGTTCGACCACGTCAACGGCGTCGTGACCCACTACGCGCTCGCGAACCCGGACGTGGCCGTCTCGCTCGAACACGACGGGCGCGAGGTGTTCGCCACCGACGGCCGCGGGTCGCTCGAATCGACCGTGCTCTCGGTGTACGGCCGCGAGGTCGCCGAGTCGATGATTCCGGTCGAGTTTGCTGCGAGTGACGCAGTATCCGACGAGGCCGAGGCCGCGGTCAGGTCGATCGAGGGGCTGGTGAGCCACCCCGAGACGACCCGGAGCGGCCGGGAGTACCTCTCGACGTTCGTCAACGGTCGGTACGTCACCGCGGGCACCCTCCGGGACGCGGTGATCGACGCCTACGGGGGACAACTGGCCCCGGACCGCTACCCCTTCGCCGTCCTGTTCGTGGAGGTCCCCCCCGAATCGGTCGACGTCAACGTCCACCCCCGCAAGATGGAGGTCCGCTTCGACGACGAGGGAGGCGTGACCGAGGCGGTGACACAGGCGGTTCGCGAGGCGCTGCTGGACGCCGGACTCGTCCGCTCGGGCGCGCCGCGGGGGCGCTCGGCGCCCGAGGAGACCGAGATCCGGCCCGGTGAGGATGGGACGTCGGGGACTGTATCCGATGACGCGGGGGAAACCGCGGAGGTCTCCGGGACCGACGCCGTCGCGGACGACGCTGAGGGGGCGACTGGTCGCCCGGATCGCCACCGCGGTCCGACGCGGGGGGACGCGGCCTCCTCGGCAGACGACGAGACGACTTCCGACACTGCGACCAGCGCCGGAACCGCCGCAGAAGCCGGAGACGACGCAGGCGACGCCGGCAACGCAGTCGACTCGCCCGGCGCGTCCACGGGCGACGCCGCGGCGTCGGGTGACCGGTCCGGGAGGGGCGGTGACCCGTCGGCGACGTCGGACGCCTGGGACGCCGCGGAGTCGTGGTCCGTCGACGGCGATGGACGGACGACAGCGCCGGGCGACGGCGCGGACGGAACGCCCGCCGTCGACGACGGGACGGCGGGTCCAGAGGAACCACCGGATTCCGACCTGGCCGGAGAACCGGTCGCCGGAGCCGACTCCGACGCTGCGTCCGAGTCAGCCGGGGAGACCGACGCGTCCGGATCGGGCAGCGAAGGACCGGACGCTGCCGGCGACGACGCGGCCACCTTCGACCGCAGCGGCTCCGTTCGCGCGCCGACCGCCCAGAAGACCCTCGAGGGCGACCGCGCCCGGACGGCGCCGTCGTTCGATCGCCTGCCGTCGATGCGGGTGCTCGGCCAGGCCTTCGACACCTACCTCGTCGCGGAGACCGGGGACGGCCTGGTGTTGATCGACCAGCACGCGGCCGACGAGCGGGTGAACTACGAGCGACTCCGGGACGCGGTCGACGACGACGCGACGGCCCAGTCGCTCGCGACCCCGGTCGAGATCGAACTCACAGCGCGGGAGGCGGCGCTGTTCGACGCGTACGTCGCGGCGCTCCGGGACGTGGGCTTTCGCGCCGAGCGGACCGGCGACCGGACCGTCGCCGTCACCGCGGTCCCCGCAGTGTTCGACGAGACGCTGGATCCGGAACTCCTCCGGGACGCACTCGCCGGCTTCGTCGACGGCGAGGGCGGTAGCGAGGCCGTCGACGCCGTCGTCGACGACCTGCTCGCGGACCTGGCTTGCTACCCGTCGATCACCGGCAACACCTCGCTCCACGAGGGCTCGGTGGTCGACCTGCTCTCGGCGCTCGACGACTGCGAGAACCCCTACGCCTGTCCCCACGGCCGACCCGTGATCGTCGCCGTCGATCGCGACGAGATCGAGGACCGGTTCGAGCGGGACTACCCCGGCCACGCGGGGCGCCGACGGGACTGATCGCCCCCCGCCGGCGGCGACTCCGCGTCCCCGTATCGCCCGACTGTTATTGCGCCTGATACTCGCGCCGGTACCCTTATGTGGAGATTCCGGATACAGGCTGATGGGACACGGGCGATGGAACGCAACACACTATGGGGTCGGAACGCGCTCGTCGTGGAACCGGTCACGGGGCGCGCCGAGACCGACGCCAGACGAGACCTGCTCGATGACGCCGATTCGCAGCCGCTGAACGTACTGGAGATAACCTACAAGCGCACGCCGGAGGCCGTGGTCGCGGACTGGCGCGACCGCTTCGACGGCCTCCCCGGACGGCTGGTGGTCCTCTCGCTGAACGGTTCGGGGCACGCGAGCGACGGCGTGGCCGACCCGAACGCGGTCGTCTCGACGGTCAACCCCTACAGCCTGACGGAACTCGGGATGCGCATCGGGCGCTGTCTGCGGCTGTTTGCGAAGGCCGACGGGCGGACTCTGGCCACCCTCGATTCGGTGACGGCGATGTTGCAGTTCGTCGACGAACGGCGGGCCTACCGCTTTCTCCACACCGTCACCGGCCAGCTACGTAACGCAGGCGCCGACGCCGAGTTCAGGTACGATCCGAACGCCCACGCCGACCGGACCTTCCACGTCCTCAAGACCACCTTCGACGAGGTCAGACGCCCCGTCGGTACGTCCGCAGACGAGGAGGGGGCAGCCAGGTCGCCGGCAGCCTCTTCGAACCCCGGGACGACTGCCGAGCAACCCTCCTCTGGCTCGGTCCCCCCGGTCGCCCCGGGCGCCGTTCCGGACGCTCGGTAGGACGCGGGTAGTTTTCGGGCCTGAGTCGCCGGATTCTCACGAGCGAAGCGGGTAGCGCGTCGTCGGGGCGAGACCGACGGCCGACCGGGTCGGACGGGAGACACTTATGCTCCCGTCGGGTCAACGGATCCCCATGACCGACCTCGTCACGTTCGGGGAGACGATGCTTCGGCTGGCACCGCCTCGGGGCGAGCGCCTCGAACGGGCGCGCACCTTCGACGTGGCGATCGGCGGCGCCGAGAGCAACGTCGCGGTCGCGGCCGCACGTCTCGGGGCCGACGCGGTCTGGCTCTCCAAACTGCCCCGGTCGCCGCTGGGTCGGCGGGTGGTGAGCGAACTCCGGGGCCACGGGGTCCGGACCGGCATCGCCTGGTCCGAAGAGGGACGCCTCGGGACGTACTACCTCGACGCCGGCGGCGACCCCCGCGGAACGGAGGTGATCTACGACCGGTCGGGGTCGGCGGTGGCCTCGGCGACGCCCGACGAACTGCCGCTGGGCGCCGTCAGGAACGCCGACGCGTTCTACGTCTCTGGCATCACGCCCGCACTCTCTCCGACGCTTTCCGAGTCGACGCGGGCACTCCTTGACCTCGCACGGGAGTCCGGGACGCGGACGGTGTTCGATCTGAACTACCGTTCGAAGCTCTGGTCGCCGGGCGAGGCCCGGGAGTGTTACGAGTCGCTGTTCGACGCGGTGGACGTGTTCGTCGGCCCCGAACGGGACGTCGACGGGGTGCTCGGCCGGGAGGGCGATCCCGTCGAGCAAGCCCACGGCCTGGCGACCGATCACGGCTTCGACACCGTCCTGGTCACCCAGGGCGAGCGCGGCGCGCTGGCGCTGCACGACGGCGAGGTGTACGAACAGGACGCCTACGAGGCCGACACCCACGACCGCATCGGCACCGGAGACGCCTTCGTCGGCGGGATCCTGGCGCGTCGCCTCCGCGGCGGGACGGTGCCGGAGTCCCTCGACTACGGCACCGCGGCCGCGGCGCTCAAACGGACGATCGCCGGCGACGTGGCCGTCGTCACTCCCGAGGAGGTCGAGGCCGTTATCGCTGAGGAAGGCGGCCTCTCGCGGTAGCGGCGCTCACCACTCCCCGCACGGGTCGTTCCACGTCACCACTCCCCGAACAGGTCGTCCCAGACCGTCCCCTCGGTGCGCTCGCCCGGGGGGGTCGGGGTCCAGGCGACGCCGGCGCCGGTCCGGTCTTCCTCGTTCGCCCGGGCTGTCGCGGTCGAGTTGTCCGCGCCAGCCGTCGCGGTCGGGTCGTCCACACCGGCTTCGTCCGTCCCCGCCCCGCCAGCCGCGGTCCCCTGACCGCCGGACGAGTACTCCGTCCCCGCCCGCGGCGGGACGGCGGGCCGCCGGGCGGCCGATCGGGCATCGATCCCGTCCGCGTCCGGCCCGATGGCCGATACCCCCGGCTTCGATGCGTCCGTCGCCCGTCGGTCTTTCACGGAGTCGGCTGCCGATGTCCCCGTCGCGTTTGCCGTCTCCTCGGCCTCTTCGGCCGGGACCAGTGGCAGTCTGATCGTGACGACGCTCCCCCGATCGGAGACGTCGACGTCGACGGTCCCGCCGGACTCCTGGACGATCCAGTTGACGAGCCAGAGCCCCACGCCGTTCGAGTGTTCCAGCGGTCGCTCCCCGCGTTCGAGCACCGTCACCTCCCGCTCGGGGATGCCGGGGCCGTCGTCGCGCACCGTCAGCGTCGCGGCGTCGCCGTCGGCGGTCAGTTCTACCTCGACCGTGGGTACGTCTGCCGGGTTGTGAACGACGGCGTTTTCGAGCACGTTCTCGACGACCGTGTCGAGCAGCGGGACCGTCCGGACGTACGTCTCGGGACGGAGTTCCCTTTCGACCGCGACGAAGGGGTGGCGGTCGAGCAACGCCTCGGTCTGCCGATCGACCAGCCCGGTGAACCCCGTCGTCGTCACGGGGCAGACGCCCTCCTCCTCGCTCACCAGCCGCTCTAACAGCCGGGCCCGCTCGCCGACGGCCTGCAACTCCTCGGCACGGTCACGAATGTGCCGAGCGAACCGTTCGGGGGACTCACGGGTGTCGTCGGCCAGGACGTCGGCGTAGCCGTAGATCACGTTGAGCCCGTTGCGCAGGTCGTGACGGAGGATCCGCGACAGCACCGAGAGCTGGTGGTTCAGCTGCTCGGTCCGGTCGTTTTCGTCGCGAAGTCGCCGTTCGAGTATGTCCCCCTGGACCTCGCGGGCGCCGATCAGCGCCCCGGCGAGCGATCCGACGCTGACGAACAGCGCCACCATCGAGGGCTCGTCCGTCAGGGGGACCCCGGCGGCCCGCTGCTGGGCGATGGCGACGAGCGAGGCGATTCCGAGCGCTGCCCCCCACGCCAGGGTCCAGCGCAACACGCGCGCAAGCGACCCCGCTGGCAGCCGTCGGAGGAGGACGCCACAGATCGCGAGAAACGCCACCGGGACGGTCAACGGCAGCAGGACACCGAGCACGGCTCCCGCGGGACCGGCCCCCAGCGGGACGGTCCGCGCCTGGAGGGCGACCAGGCCACAGCCCAGCGCGAGCAACACGGCTGTGGCCGTCGCGTCGGCGGCGGTTGTCCCGCTGTCCTCGAAGCCGTCCCATCCGAGCACGCTGCGTCGATCTGCCACCGAGGTGCAATAATCGTTCCCTTCGGCTATCAGATCTAATATCCGTGGGCGGCCCGTGGCTGATCAGTCGCGGGTGCCGCGGTCGCCGTGCGGGTCGTCGTTCCGATCGTCCGAGTCGCTGTCGCCCTGACTATCCGGGTCGCCGTGGTCCGCGTGGGTGTCGTTCGGACCGTCGCCCTCGCCTCCGTCCGGATCGTCAGCGTCGGCGGCGTTCGGACCGTCCGCGTCCCCGTCGTCCCGGCCCCCGTCGTCGCCCGCCGTCGTTCCGGACGCCGCGTCCCCGGTCGGATCCTCGGCCGCCGAACCGGCGGCGCCGGACGGCGGTCTGCGCACCCTGACCCGCCGAATTCGGTGGCCGTCGGTCCCCTCGACGGTGAGCGTCACGCCGTCGATCCGGACCGCGTCTCCGACGTCGCCGATCCGACCGAGTTCCGCGTTGATCAGACCGGCGACGGTCTCGTACTCCCCCTCGGTCGAGAGGTCGACGTCGAGGGCGTCGTTTACCTCCCCGACCGTCACCTCGCCTTTCACGACCAGGCCGTCGGCGGTCGAGCGCATGAACCGCTCCTCGCCGACCTCGAAGATCTCGCCGACGATCTCCTCCAGGATGTCCTCGACGGTGAGAATTCCCTCGGTTTCGCCGAACTCGTCGCGGACTACCGCCATCGGGACGCGCTCTGCTTGCATCTCCTCGAACAGGTCGTCGATCTCGCGGCTCGCGGGGACCTGGAGCGCCGGGAGGAGCACGTCGTCGAGCGTCAGGTCCCGCTGGATCGCCCGCTGGACGTCCCTGACGTCCGCGACGCCGACGACGTGGTCGAGGGTGTCCTCGTAGACGAGCACCCGGGTCAGCCGTCGTTCGGCACAGATCGACAGGATCTCGTCGAGCGGGGCCTCGCTCTCGACGCCGACGACGTTCACCCGCGGCACCATGATCTCGCGGGCGGTCGTCGTCGACAGGTCGAAGACGCCCTCGACCATCTCGCGTTCGGTCTCGCCGATCGCCCCGACGCGCTCGCCGGTCCGGACCAGCGACGCGATCTCCTCGCGGGTGACGTAGGGTCGTTCGATGTCCGAACCGCCGCCCGTGAGGCGGTTGATCGTCCCGGAGGCGGCGTCGAACAGGAGCACGATCGGCGCCAGGAGCCGACCGACGGCCGTGATCGGCCCGGCCACCCGCAGCGACAGGTCGTCCGCGTTCGCGACCCCGTAGGACTTCGGCGTGATCTCGCCGAACAGCAACACGAGCACGCTGATGAGGACGGTGCCGGCCACCACCGCCACACCGGGCGACAGCGCCACCGCGAGGACGACGCTCACGAGCGACGCGAGCGCGACGTTGACGGTGTTGTTGCCGACGAGGATCGTCACCAGCAGCCGGTGGGGGTCCTCCCGGAGTCGCTGCAGGACCTCTGCGCCCGGGCGTCGCTGCTCGACGAACCCTTCGAGGCGATGGCGTTCGAGCGAGAAGATGGCGATCTCGCTCGCCGAGAAGAAGGCGCTGAGTCCGAGCAGTACGACGACCGCCGCCGCGCTTCCGAGCAACGTCGGCACCGAGAGGTTCATGCGGGGTCCATTCGGGGACTGGCGGATAGTTCCACCGCCGTTCGCCCCCGCTTTGCTCCTTCGACTCTCCCCCGCTCCGGGTAGTCGCGTCGCCGTCAGTCGGCGGCGATCGCACACTCGCCGGCGTACTCGATCCCGTCGATCGAGTCGACGGCGTCGTCGCCACAGATCGGGCAGTTCGGGTTCTGCTGGTAGGGGACCGTCTCGAAGCTCATCTCCATCGAGTCGTAAAACAGCAGGCGGCCTTCGAGCGGATCGCCGGCGTCCAGGATGAGCTTCGTCGCCTCGGTCGCCTGGATGCAGCCGACGGTCCCCGGGAGGACGCCGAGCACGCCGGTCGTCGCACAGTCCGGGATGGTGCCGGCCTCGGGCGCCTCGGGGAACAGGCAGCGATAGCACGGACCGCCGGGAACCAGCGTCGTCACCTGGCCCTCGAACTTGTAGATGGCGCCGTGGGACACCGGGATGTCCTGGAGCCGACAGTAGTCGTTCAGCAGGTAGCGCGTCGGGAAGTTGTCCGAGGCGTCGACGACCAGGTCGTACTCCTCGACGACGTCGACGCTCTCGGGGGTGAGCCGGGTTTCGTGGGTCTCGACGGTCACGTCCGGATTGAGCCCGTTCACGTAGTCGCGGGCGCTCTCGACTTTCGGCTCCCCGACGTCGGCGTCGCCGTGGATGATCTGTCGCTGGAGGTTCGACCGCTCGACGACGTCGTCGTCGGCCACGCCGAGGGTGCCGACCCCGGCCGCGGCGAGATACTGGATCACGGGCGCGCCGAGGCCGCCGGCGCCGACGACCAGTACCTCCGCGTCGAGCAAGGCCTGCTGGCCCTCCGGGCCGATCTCGTCCATGATGATGTGCCGGGAGTACCGGTCGAGTTGCGTCGAATCGAGCGAGAGGTCGGACATGGGGACGAGTTCGCGGTCGCGGGCGAAAAGGCTCACGGCCCGTTCTTGTCCCGCCCGCGGTGACTGGCGCCTACCGCATCGTTTCAGCACGTCAACGTGGGAAACAGCCGAGGGGTCGCCCTGCGAATCTACCGTGCTTTCGCCGATTTATTCCCAGTCCTTCCACCCACCAAATAGGTCCTTGTTCTCGCGCCACAACTGTGGCTTTAGTAACTGATTTGAATCGACAGCGGGGTGGTCCCGGCCAAGTCCAGCGTGTTCTGCCACCCAGTCGCGGTATTCGGGGACTGTCTGCGGGTCTTCAGAAGAATGGGTCTCCATATGCCGCGTATTGAGATACTTCTTGACTTCCCCACAGACCATACACGGAAGCGTTCCCTCATTAGGTTCTTTCTCCTCACCCATACAGCTGATATATTGATTTCCATTTGATAAGTGTAATCACTGAACGTAATGGTTCACGAAGCATTGAGTTGACCTCCCTAATCAGTCACTCTCCAACGACTGCGTAGAGGTGCTCCAGATTATTGAGACAGGCCTCTACTGTTTCATTGAGCGATGTTGGAAGCTCCTGATGACGGAGTCACGGGTCTAGCACCAATCTTTTCGCCGTTCTAATAGCACTGTCTTGCTGATCGACCATGGCGGCCTGTTTCGGGGGACTCTGGTAGAGGACACTATCTTCGTTCCAGGTTACACCCCCAATCGTTTCCTCAGAGGATTGAATTGCAGTGGTGGCCTCCGGACAAATTAACCACCCATGCTGGATGGCTTTCCCGTCAAGATAGGGTGCCTTCTTTTTAGAGTCACGATAGCGGGTGAGTTGGCGAACTCCATCCTTAGCTTTACCACGCCCTTTCGCCTCCGCGACCCCAACCGACTCCTCGACTTCGTTCTCGCGGAAACGCTCAACGGTCTCACGACTCACGCCGGCCACGACGCAGCCGTAGATCTCCTCGATCGCATCGAAGAAAACGCCCGCTTCCACATCGACGCACTCACCACCGATGCCCTCGCGACCTACTAGTTCCTTTCTACGTGCTATTGGTCCCTGTCTTCCTCGTCTGGGCGCTCTTTCGGTGGGTGGCCCAACGCGCCGCTGTTTGGGACTCTGTCAGCTCGAACTGGCAGCGAGCGACCGGTGTGGTCGGCGAGCGCTTCGCCGCCCTGCGGAACTGGATTATGGACGGCCAAATCGCCGGTCTCATCCGCGGAATCCTGCCTGACCGCTCGTTGTTCCCCTCGTTTCTGGACGCCATCCGTGATCGGGTAACCCGGAGCGTGATTCTCTTGCTCTTCTACCTCCTGATCGGCCTACCGCTCGCGACACTCGAACTGCTCGCCTGGCTACTCGCCACTATTGCGGATCTGTTCCGCCGGGCGTGGTACCGCACCATGACCGCGGTGCGACGGCTACTTCGCGGACTGACAGGTGACGACTGGCGCGACGACATTCCGGTCCGGGGCGAGGATGATGGAGACAGCGACCGGATCCACGATGGACCGCCAGACGACTCGATGGAGAATGCAGGGACAGTTGCGGCCGCCAGCGACCGGTTGAACGACGTGGGGTCCGACGACGCCCGCGATTCAGCTGATCAGGGGGAGTTGGCGGGCGAGACAGATGATGTGGGCGACTCGGCAGTCGCGGGTGACGACCCGGATCGGTCTCCGCCGAGCGATGACTTGACAGCAAAAGCCCCCAGCGACGGGGTGTCGATCGACTTCGCCCCGTCTGGCGCCACGGTGGTGGACGATGACTCTGGATCCGGTCCCATCATCGGTGCCGACGACATCGAGATTGGTGTCCTCATGGAGGGAGAACAGGCTGAAGACTCGACCCTGGAGCGGGCTCTCCGCAACCTGGGGAGCCTCGATCGCACGACCGCCTCGGAGCTTGCAGCCAGAAAGGCTGACCGCGACGAGCGCCTCGGGACGACCGGCGAGGTTGAGGAACTGATGAGCGAGGTCCGCGACCGTGGCCTCGGCGAGAAGATCCGACGGCTGTTCGCGCGGATCCCCCCGGAGGAGCGCCGCGACCGGCGAGGGAAGACCGGCTACCGCCTAAACTTGGAAGCCGTCGCAGAGACCGGCGGGGGACGGGTCGGCACGGCCGACGACCTGTTTTATCGGCGGCGCTGGACCAACTCTGGCGATCGGACGGTGGGCGTTGCGATAGACCTCAGCGGCAGTGTCGACGCCGCGAAGGCCAGACTCGCGCTCGCGGGACTGGCAGAAGCCACCCGCCTGCTCGGGGACACCTTCGTCGCAGCGGGCTTTCGCGACAGTTCCGTCTCGGTTCCACTGATCACCGGTCCGGACGAGCCCCTGGAGTTGCGACACTTGACGGCCGTTGAAACCGGTGGGACCACCCCGACTGCCGACGGAATCCGCGAGATTAGACGGCTCGTCAAGCGGACTCACGACGAGGTCAAGCTCGTGTTCGTAGTCACCGACGGGGCGCCGAACGTCCGTTTGCGGGACGCTGACGACGATGAGGGCGACCCGATTGGGGACGCGAAGCATCAGGTCGAAGTGACCAGGCGCGACGACATCGTCGTGATTGGAGTCGGCGTCGGGCGGATCCGGGACTCACGGATGGAGTCGTTATTCGGCTCGGACGGCTACGTTGTCGTCTCGGGGGACACGCTTGCGGAGGACCTTTTGGAAGTCTACCGCGACCAGATCCAGAGCCTGGCCGGCACCCAGCCCGGTTGATAGGACTGCTGGCGTCCGGAACACGGCCCAATCGGCGCTCGGGCCCACTGCCACCGGACCTCTGAAAAACGAGCGTGTTATATTTTTTTATTATCGGTGACAAACCGGGCTAATATCATGGGTATCCAAGAACTATACCCAGACCTACCGGACGTGGTTGTCGGACTCGGCGGGGCCGGTAAGAATGTCGTCCGGACACTCCTCGAACAGGAGTGGGTAGTGGAGTCAATCGTCGCTGCTGCCGCAGAGGGGGGACAGCCAGAGTGTTACTTCGTCGACGCCGATACGGAGCAACTACAGGACGATGACCTGATTGCAGCAGAACTCAATGACCGGATCCAAGAGGCGATCCACTTCAACGATGGCGACGTTCCGGGGGTGAACGGGGACGTTGTTTCGGTCCTAAACCTTGCTGAGTCTATTGAATGCGAGCAGCAGCTTGTCACAGAACAGATGGTAGAACAGATCGTCCGGTCGACTGACATTGAGTCGTGGTGGCTGACCGAGGACAATTTCGACACGTACCGACCAGCCAACGAAGGGTTCCAGGACGGCACGATGCGACTGCGAGCATTCGCGAAGACACTCCCTCCGGCAACACAGATGCTGACCTCCCGCGATCCTCTCGGCCAGATTGTCCCCGGAGTCGCGGGGGCTGAAGCCGTCCTCGTAACGGGCCTCGGCGGCGGTCTCGGATCGGGAGTTGCTTTAGATCTCGCGCGGCGTATGGAAGAGGCTGGAACGGACGTCACTCTCTTCGGTATTCTGCCGGGAGATGGTTTCAACGACGGGGCGCGTGAGCGCGCGAACGCCCACGCGGCGCTGTCGGAACTGGAGTACCTTGCGCTGACCGAGGGCAACCCCTTCGAGAACATCGTCCTCGTTCCGACGCCAGGCGACCTCTCGGACATTCAGTCGTTCGACGAGGCGATCGCCTATGCCGTGCTTGCCCACTGGAACCTCCCGCCCAACGATCGGATGGCGCTCGACGAAACTCAGGCAGTAGGCCCCGATCGGTATGCGCCGTTCACGGTCGCGCTCCCACAGGTACTGCGGTTTGAGGTAGAAGCGGTCGACAGAGCGCTGGCAGAGACCGCCGACTGGCTCCATATTCGCCAGCATCGCCTTGAGGTGGAACTTGACCTGTATCGTGAATTGGCAGATCTCGTCGTCGAAGCGTTCCCAGAGCACCACGACCCAGTAATCGCACATCTGGGCGACGAGCCTGCATCGCCTGAAGAGGCACCTGCAGAACCGATGAAAAACCCTTTCAATCTTCCTGTTGAGGAAGTGGCACACCTCCAGAGGCGCGTCGACACCCTTCTAGAGACGCTCGATGGCGACCTTTTCGGGCTTCTCGATAACGACGTGGCCTTCGACTGGCTTCACGCGATCGGACAGGTCAGGGAGAACGCCCAGGCTAATGCAGACGGCGACGACCTTCAACAGGTGCTCTCGAACATGCTGGGCCCCCTTCGACAGATCCTCCTGAACGACCCCGTGCAGGGCAAACCGAACGACTACCTGATCGGTCAGGATCTCGATGACACCGTGCGAATGGAACTGAAAGCGATCATTTTCCGGTCACGGATCCTCCGGGCCGCCCACTGGATAGACGACGCGGTGTACCGGGAGGGAATCCTGAACGCAGTCGACGAGGATCGTCGCTTCGGAAATCAGAACCTGCGAGCCAGGACGTCTGAATTGAGCCAGCGAATTCAGGACCAGCGAGAGCGAATGGAAGCCGTCGACGAAATCCGACACGAGGTTGAGAAACGGTGCGACCACCGGATCGAGGTCTTTCTAGAGGAATCTCACGACGCGATAGAGACGCTCGTACTGATCGCACGACTCCGCTCCCGGATCGAGGAACTACTCGATCATCTCGAAGATTTGATTCGCGCCTTCGTCGCCGAGGTCGAGGGCGCGGCTCATCAAGATGAGCTCCCGGACGATCCGCTGGATACAGACTCACTCGACGAACTCGACGGACTCCTTGGCGAACTAGGAATCGACTCCATCGACCGGGAACGCCTGCTTGAGTCGGCCAGCGAGGTCGTCGAGGCGAAGGCGGCGTGGCTGGATTGGCAGGGCCGCCTCCTCCCACGAGTCCTGTCCGACTGGCCGGAACGATACGAACGGGCGTTCCACCGGATCGACCCCGAACTGTTCGATATCCCGACGCCTGAAGAAGCGGAACAGGAGTTCTACTGTGACTTCGTTGGGAGCCACACCTTCGAGCGTCCACGCGTAACGATCGAGACAAGACTGGACCAAGCGATCGACGATGTGGTCCGAGCCGCCGAGCGAGCGGTGGACACGAGCGATCTAAACGCGGACGACTTCCCGGTGTCGGCGGAGAATTGCCCCGAGATAGAATGGACCGACATCGACGACAGGTGGCGAATGGAGCTCCAGGACTTCCTGTCGTCCGTCTCCGCCTCGCACGATCCACCGTCAGTCGGGCAGGTTCTCGACGAGCTCTGCAATCCCGGGGGGATCGTCCATGAAGCCGCCGAGGAGGCGCACTTGGCCCCGGTGGATCGGACGCTCGACACCGTTCAAGACGATTTCGAGGCCATCGAAACTGATCTCGACCGGACGCAGCGACTGGGAGAGATCATCGAAGAACAGGGGTGGGAATTTGCAATGAGCGCTGAAGATTCACAATTCCCGGCGCCGGGGACGGACCTTGGTCCATCCCAGCGCGCAGATCACTACGTCCGAAGAGAGTCGCTCGGCGTCGAACACCTCATCCACCAGCCTAACTCTCTCGCAGAAACGGATCACCCAGACGTGCAAGCGGCTATTGAAAAATTTCTTGACACGACCGTCTACCCCTTCCAGCACCTCGACGATCGCGTTGGACTCGCGGCTGGCGACGTGGTCGGGAACGGAAACTCGGGACCGGTCCCCTATCACGGCCATCGTGTCATCCGTGCCCATTTTGGGGCAGTGTTCAGCGACGACGGCGACGACCTCCCAACCGATGACGCTCTGTCGGAAGTCGCCGACGCCGTGGGGGGGAACGAGAACGCTGCCAGTCGATACTTCGGATTTGGGAATCCCTGGGAGCTCACGGCGGTGACTTTCGTCGGTGGTGTCTTTCTCGACAACCTAGCACCTGTTACTGACGTACACGGCTACCGGAGCGCATACGGGAAACTCCGGAACAATCTCGGCGAGCAGATCCGCGTCCACCACGCCCACGGCTTGGACGGACGCGACCAATCACTTGTTGAGCCTGGTGACGACGCCGGGTTCGTTTACCGGGACCGGGTGCTCAACATCCATGATCACGCACCGATGGGATCGATTGTCGCCGCCGACGAGGACGAAGCCGTAGAGTGGATCCTAAAAGAGTGCGTCGCCATGGAGAGTTTCGTCGGCGACCTCGACACTAATCCGGCTGACGACCCCGGAGATCCTGATCGATGCTGATCCACCGTAACCAAGTTCGTTGCGATGGTTGTGTCTTGCGACTGATCTCGGAGAGGGGTTCGCCACTGGACCGTCCCAAACAGCAAACAACATTCGCGCCATCCGATTCCCACAAAACAGCCCCCTGTAGGGTCGGGTCTGCCGGCCCGGTTCGACGACTGGGCTCTACGAGTCTCGTATGATTTTCCTGAGAAATACCAGAGTCAATATAGAGTCGTACCCCGCGCACAGGATGACCACAAAAAATTGATCGTCTATCGCGGATACCGCAGATAATGTTAGATGTCTAAGTGGCCGAGAAAACGTTCGCGATTAGAACTATCGAAGCGGTGACCGATTCCCGATGGACGGGAGGGAACTCCCCTCAAGATCATCAATCCGTTCGAGTGCCTCCTCCTGTGCAGACGCCGGCTTGATCCGATTTGGGATCCGCAATAAATTCCATCAGTCGTCTCAGCTTTTGATATTTGAGTTCGTCGACTTCCCCCGCCTCGATCTTATCAATCGCACTCTCTATTGCCCCGATAGGTCCGATCTCTTTTTCTTCGATCGATAGGGACACGTTGACGAGTCGATCACATACATCGCGCTCACACTGAAACACGGTTGCTCCACGAGTTCTAACAAGTAGAGACCGACACCACCACCAATGTGAGAGACGTCTAGCGCAATCAGAACGAAGCCAAGCTGTTGTAGTCGTTTGAGAAGGACTGTTTCTGCTGGCTTCGAAATCTCTTCTGTTTGCGCTGACCGCTGTGCGGGGACGTTCTGATTTATTAATACAATGTCCTCTCGAAATCCGTGGAATCTGTCTCGATTCATCTCGATGGGTTCCGTATCGACGATACCCTGAATGCGGTCAGTAATGAAGTCAGCAAATAAGCTACTGTAATATCTTTCTAAGAATTTCCATTCGATCGGATCGACTGGTCTCTCATATTGGGCATCGTAACCTTATTTGCGACCTCATCATCTAATCGGATGAGTTGCTCTATGGACGGTAGAGCAGCGAGGATGTCGGACTGGTTTCGTCGAAAAAGTCGTAATCAACCAGTCCACCCATTTGTCTCGCCTATTCCCCATCAATCGTATGAATGTTTTCGTGGGGGAACACTCCTTGTGGTCCCCGGTGCCTTGACCTATCATGAGTTCCATCAAGGGCGGTGATACACAGCTCCCGGTCCGGTCTCACAACCGATCAGTTAGCGGCCTAGCATAAGAGCAAGTACAACCAGTACGGAAGTTGGATGATTCCCTCTCCAAGATCCTCAATAGGTTGTCTGCCTCGAACTGTATCTCCAGCGAGGATGAATCCAAGTGGCACGTCGTAAGCTTCTTTGAATTCTTGAACAGCTTCAAGCGACTCCTCACGCTCGCGCGATTGATACGCCAGCCCGATCGGGACGGGGGCTCCATCCACCTCGAAGACGAAGTCGACCTCCCCTTCTCGTCCCCGCCAGTACTGGACGGCGGGTGTCTCGTCGTTGCCCTGGATGGCGTTGATTCCGTAGGCGAACCGCATTGTGTGGTCGAACGCTGCGATGCGGGCTAGGTCGGCCTCGCGGTCAAAATCGTTGCGGACGGTCGAGGCGTCGCCGTCGGCGAGCGCGGTCACCAGCCCTGTGTCACGGAGGTAGAGTCGTACCGACCGGGGGCGGCTGTTGTCGTACTCAGTAACGCCGGTCAACAGGTACAGCTCTGCCAGCGCGGGGAGGTAGCTATCGGCGATTGTCCGGCGGTCGACGTCGAACAGTTCGACGAGGTCCTGATACCGGAACGGCTCAGCTCCCCGGTTTCGGGCGGCGAGCGCACAGAGGCGTTCGAGATCCGCAATCGTTTGAATCGATTCGAAGCCGGGAACCTCCTGGTAGAGGGCATCGCGAACGTCCTCGCGCAGCTGCGCGTAGTCATCTACCGTCAGGTCTGCTGCCGACTCGGCGGCGCCGTCAAGGTCGTAGCTGATGGTCCCGCCCATTGCGAGGTAGTCGACAACCTGTGACTGGATGCGTCGTTCGACGTCTGCAACCTTTTCGTACTTCTGCCGAAGCTCCGCGACGAGTGACTCGATCTCGCCACTCTGGAGAGCCGCTGGCAGGCTGTTCTCTCCGGTCCGGAGTGAGGTGGGGCTCACCCGAGTGTCTTCTTCCTCAAGATCTGGATACAGCGTGAAGAGGTAGTCCCGGAACTTCTCGGGGAGAATGGGCTGGATATCGTAGTCTTCGGCCGGTATCGCGACGCTTTCGAGTTCCCGCTCGACTTGGATGCCGGCGCTGGCGGTCACGACGACGTGTCGTCCCGAGACGTCCTCGAGCAATTCTGCGACGGGGACGCCCCACCCATCGATGGTCGGCTTGTTCGGATGCTCGATCTGGTGGACGTCGTCGATCAGGATGAAGTGTGGGTGGTCCGCCTCTATGCGGCCGAGAACCCTGCTCTCGTAGTACCGAACTGCGCGTCGCAGCTGTTCGTCCGATTGGAGTTGGTAGAGCGGGTCGGCGTCGAAGGGAAGATAGAGGAATCGTTCCGGATCGTCGCCAGCCTCGATGCGATGGTGAATGAACTGGTGGAGGAGCGTGGTTTTCCCGACGCCCCGCCGTCCAACGAGGGCGAGAAGCGGTTGGTCCTCGAACTGGCTGCCGGACTCGTCGGGACGGGCGAGATGATAGAAATCGCTCTTTTGCCGTGCCGGGAGTGAGAATGCTTCTGTCCCGTGTTCCCACCACGGATTATGGTCGTGAAGCGCTCGGACGAGAGCGTCACCAGCGTCGATAGGCATGGGTTTGTTGACTAACCCACGACGCCCTTCGCAATGATTGTTTCGACTCAATACTCGACAGTATAGAGGAGGTTACATACTAATAATCCATCCTCTAGAGTATAGTACCCTACCAATCACGCTACAAAGAACACTGTGATGAGTCTCTGTTCTCTAATATCTGCTCTATCTTGCTCATTGGCGAAGCATTTATCACATCTTAGCGCACACTGATGAGTGTGAAGGTGGATAAAGACGCATCGTAATGATGGTTACTCCCGCTTCGTTTCCGGGGCGAGCGCACACACTGTCGTCAACCACCCGTTGGCTGTCCGGGGAATGGCAGGCCACACAGACACCATGGATACGATGTACGCGGA
>Ga0207733_100237_pt1 | contig 49234 bp, 54 predicted proteins | sample A23P3SouthBayCA_FD_187735 | JGI IMG/M metagenome (GOLD analysis project Ga0207733, IMG submission 187735) | Aerobic enrichment media microbial communities from Eden Landing Ponds, California, USA - A23 P3 (SPAdes) | ecosystem: Environmental > Aquatic > Marine > Unclassified | place: Emeryville...
AACGACCGATCGGGCGTCACCGAACTACCAAGGCTAACATCAGATCCCATCTGTACGGCGGACCGCAGGGGTGGAATCCTCATTTCCTTCGGACGTACTCGTAAGCCATCAGGGGTACATAACCCCTTCGGACTCGAGCCGTCCGAACCGGCGGAATGCATCACGCACGCCGCCTCTTTCTTCGTATATAATCACAATCGCCGATCACTACTTAAGGCCTACGAACCGAGACTTCAAAGAGAGGGAATAACATACACGAAGAACGGATAGTATTCAGTTCTTATTGACACTGATTCGATAGTTCGCCTGATTTTACCGATATCGATCGAAGGACCATCGCACCACTTGACGATCACTATCTCCTATCGGTAGCCAAGGACAGAGACAACTTGAGACCGGTTTCGACAGATTCCGTCACGGAACGTCTTTATCGCAGGCGCGCGCGTGCTGAGATATGAACGTCGATATCGGCAACGCACTTGCAACAGTCGCATCACCGGGCATCTCGAGAGAATCACTCGAGCGACTGGACACACAAGTCGCGGCCGCCCACGAGCGTATCGAGCGCGGAATGGAAAATCGAGAACACGGCTACGAGGCGCTGAATCTCCCGCAGCGAACCGATCCCGACGAAATTCGGGCTGCAGTCGAGCCGATCGCTGACGCCGAGGTCCTGTTCACTGTCGGTATCGGAGGGAGCTCGCTCGGCGCAGCGACGATCACGAACGCACTCGAGTCGGACACCGAGACCGTTTTTCTGGACAACGTCGACCCCAAGTGGATCACGAGTCAGCTCGAGCGCCACTCACTCGAGAACGCGGCGATCAACGTGGTTTCGCGGTCGGGGACGACGGCGGAGACGCTCGCGAATTTCCTTGTCGTGCGCGAGGCCTTCGAGTCGGCGGGTGTCGACTGGACCGAGCGGACGATCGTCACGACCGGCGAGTCCGGACCTCTTCGTGAGCTGGCCGACCGCCACGATCTTCCTGCACTGAAGGTTCCCGACGGTGTGCCGGGACGGTTCTCAGCGCTTTCGGCCGTCGGAATGGTCGCCGCGGCCGTCTGTGGCCACGATCTCGAGGCGTTGCTCGAGGGTGCGGCTGCCGAGCGCGAGACACTAACGGGCTCGCTGTTCGAGTGTCCGGCCTACGCCTACGGCGCGACGGCGTACGCGTTAGACCAGCGCGGCGCGGGCGTGAACGCGATGATACCCTATGCGGAATCGCTCGAGACCTCTGCCGAGTGGTTCGCCCAACTGTGGGCCGAGAGTCTCGGCAAAGACGACCTCGGACAGACGCCGGTTCGTGCGCTGGGCGTCACTGATCAACACTCACAGCTGCAACTGTATCGCGCGGGCCCGCGCGACAAACTCATCACGTTCGTCACGACGCAGGAGGGAACCGACCGACAGATTCCGGATACCGACGTTGCAGAGCTGTCGTATCTCGGTGATGCGACACTTGGTGAGTTGCTCGAGGCCGAGTTCGAAGCCACGGAAGCGAGTCTTGCGGCTGCCGGTCGGCCGAACGTCCGCATTGAGATCGAGCGCGTCGACGAGTACGAACTCGGCGGCCTATTGTACGGCATGGAAGCCGCCTGCGTGCTGGCAGGCGAACTCTACGGCGTCAACACCTTCGAGCAGCCGGCAGTCGAGTGGGCCAAGAAAGCGACGCGTGGATTGCTCGGCGGAGGGGAGTTCGAAGAGGCCGAGGCGGTTGCTGACAAGACCGAACTGCGAGTCGAACGGTAATCGAACGCGGGAGTTGCTCGCCGGCTATCGTCCGGTTGCGGTGGGCCTATGGGTCCTCGCACGAACACTACGGTATGACCGAAACCGCACGGACCGATGACGCCGGCCAGCTCACGTCCGGCGTGGTTCCCGGGCTCGGGACCGCCCTCGCGGGGATCACGATGGTCGCGATGCTCGTTCCCGTTCGCCGTGGTGTCGCCGACCCAGTCGTCTGGGCGGGCACCGGGTTCGCCGCCGCTGCTGTCCTCGCCTTTCTCGTCCGTCGTCACGGTGGGATCGAGCGAACGATTGCCGGTCCGATCGCCGCCGGCTCGAGTATCGCCGTCGTTTTGCTGGCCGGCTACGCCCTGAATCAGGGGACAGCGGGTTCAGTATCCGTTCCGGCGGTCTCGTCGTCGATACCGGTCGTCTTCGTCGCCTTCGTGACCGCGGGGTTGACTGCCAGCGTTGGTATCGCTGACTACCTCGGGATCGGCGTCGGTGGATTGAAACGACGGGCACAACAGGTGGTCGTGCTCACTGCCGTTGGCTTCGCCGGGCTCTTTGCGCCCTACCTGACGACGCCGGTAGTCGCGATTCCGGTGTTACCGTTTCTCGACTCGTTTTCGGAGATCCAGCGGACCCTCGCCAATCAGGTCGTTGGCCAAGTCGGCATGGCGCTGGGGACGGTGCTCGTGGTCGGTGCCTTTCTCAAACTGACGGATCGTGACCCGTCGTTCATCGATCTTCGGCGGCCAACGCTGCGAGATCTCGCCTGGATCATCGGTGGCATCGTCGTCCTCTTCGGGGTGCTCTATGCGATTTCGCTGTCCATGCAGGTAACCGGCGTCGAAAGTGCCGATCACGCGACGACCCAGAATGCCGAGAAAGCCCCCGAGATGCTGCTGGTGTTGATCCCGCTTGCGATCCTGATCATCGGCCCCTTCGAGGAACTGCTCTATCGGAACGTGATCCAGAAGACACTGTACGAGACGTTCTCGCGAGCCGGTGCCGTCGTCGTAGCCAGCGTCATCTTCGCCGCCGTTCACGTGCTTGCATACAGTACTGCCGGACTGGGTGCGGTGATCGCCAGTCTCGGCACCATCTTCGGGCTCTCGATCGTGCTCGGCGTGATCTACGAGCGGACGAACAATCTGGTGATGCCGGCGCTGGTCCACGGGATCTACAACGCGGTCGTCTTTACGAATCTCTACTTTCTGGTCGGCTGAGAACGGCCGACTCGAGGACGCCTATGAGGGGTTCTTTCGAGCCAGTTCCGACCCACAGATCGGACAGCGGTCTTTCTCTTCGTCGAACTCACGGCCACAGCCCTGACACTGGAACGTCCAGTGGCGCTGTTCGTCGATCCCCTCGCGGGCGATCACTTCGACATCGACATTGAGTTTCTCCGCGACGTTTTGCATCGCGTAGTCGTCGGTCACGAGGACGCCGTCGAGTTCGAAACTCGCCGCGATGAGCCGAACGTCGGTTTCGGAAAGGACGTCGAGATCACCGGATTCTCGGGCCGCACGCTGGACCTTCTCAGTGGTGTCGTCGTTCGGAATGTGAATGTGCATCCCGGAGCCTTCCATCGCATCGTAACGATAGGCGCTCTCGTCTTTGAGTTCCTCGCGGACGAGCGGGATAGTCGCAGTCTGTTCTGTCGTGTGGAAGTCGTGGATAAAAGCCGAGGAGTCGAGAACGTACATACCGTTAGCGCTGGACGACGATGTAGTCTTTCACCGCTTGGACGCGGTTGACGGGAACAAGGAAGTGACCGCCGTCGTCGAGGTCGAAATCGACGGCGCGCCGAGAGATCTCCTCGTCGGGCTCGACGACGAGATCGTTTAGTTTCCCTGATTTGAGATCCATCGTGATGTTGTAGAGCAGTCCGAGCTCGGTGCCGTCGGTACCCATGACGGACTTCCCCGAGAGGTTTTCAGCGAGTATATCGCTCATGCGTACCTGTACTTACTAATCGGTATTAAAACCACGGAGACGCCCCGAAACAGGTTATCTCACGACAGGGAGCCATCAGCCATCAGCCATCAAACAGGCCGAGTGGCCGTGAGTGACTTCCTCGAGTGGCAATAGCTCGATACGACCGGCACCGGACAACTGCCCAGCAGCGGCGGCCACGATTGTCGGAACCGCGATGACGATGGGTTTAACTACGGCGATACGGACGATTTAGGTAAGACCTTCTCGGGTGGTTCATCATGTCGGACACGGATACACGCGACCCCACATCCCTCAGAACGCCGATCGTCGCCGTCCTCGGACACGTCGATCACGGCAAGACAAGTCTCCTCGACAAAATCCGCGGCTCCGCGGTTATCGAGGGTGAAGCAGGCGCGATCACTCAGCACATCGGCGCAACCGCCGTTCCGCTGGATATCATCTCCACGATCGCGGGCGATCTCGTCGACCCGGACGATTTCGATCTCCCCGGCCTCCTCTTTATCGATACGCCGGGTCACCACTCCTTTACCACGCTTCGATCCCGTGGGGGCGCACTGGCCGACATCGCTATCCTCGTCGTCGACGTCAACGACGGCTTCCAGCCCCAGACGCTCGAGGCCCTGGATATCCTCAAACGATCCCAGACTCCCTTCATCGTCGCGGCGAACAAGATCGACACCGTTCCGGGCTGGAACGAGAACGAAGATTCACCGATCAACGACACCTACGAGTCACAGTCCGATCGCGTGCGCGAGCGCTTAGACGAGAGTCTCTACGAGATTATCGGTAACCTCTCGGACGAGGGCTTCTCCGCCGATCTGTACTGGCGGGTCCAGAACTTCCAGCGTAACGTCGGCGTCGTCCCCGTCTCGGCGATGACCGGCGAAGGGGTCCCCGACCTCCTGACCGTCATGATGGGACTCTCCCAGCGGTATATGAAAGAGGAGATGGAGATCGACGTCGCCGGCCCCGGTGTCGGCACCGTCCTCGAGGTCAAAGAGGAGAAAGGCTTCGGGACGACGATCGACACGGTGCTGTACGACGGCACGATCCGCGCGGACGATCAGCTCGTCGTCGGTGGGATGAACGAACCGATCGTTACCGACGTGCGCGCATTGCTCCAGCCGCGTCCCCTCGCCGAGATCCGGACCGAGAGCCGCTTCGAGAAAGTCGACGAAGTCTCGGCCGCATCCGGTATCAAGATCGCCGCACCGGAACTCGCAGACGCGATGGCCGGCGCGCCGGTCCGCGTCGTCCGTGACCGCGACATCGACGAAGTTATCGAGGAAGTACAGGCCGAACTCGCCGATATCGCAGTTGACACCGCCGAGGAAGGCGTCGTCGTCAAAGCCGACACGCTGGGCAGTCTCGAGGCGATGGCCGACGCGCTCGATGAGGCGGAGGTGCCGATCGTCCGCGCGGAGGTCGGCGACGTCGCTCCGCGGGACGTCTCGGTCGCCTCGACGGCCGAGGACGGCAAACAGAAGGCCATCCTCGGGTTCAACGTCGATGTCCTCGACGACGCCGAACAGCGCGCGGAGATCGAGGACGTGACGATCTTCACCGACGAGGTCATCTACCAGCTGATCGAGGAGTACGAGGAGTACGTCGAAGGGATCGAGAAAGCCCAACAGGACACCATCCTCGAGAACATCACGCGACCCGCCCGGTTCCGGATTCTGCTCGACCATACCTTCCGCCAGAACGACCCCGCGGTCGTCGGCGTCGAGGTCAATTCGGGGACGATCCAGAACAACGCGAACGTCGTCAAGTTCGAGGGCAACGAACCCAACCGCGTCGGCCAAGTCAAAGGGATTCAGGAACAGGGCGAGGACGTCGACGAGGCCCGCGCGGGCAATCGCGTCTCGGTCGCTATCGACGGTCCCACCGTCGGTCGCCAGATCGAGGAGGGCGACGAACTCTGGATCGAGATCCCCGAGAAACACGCGAAGATCTTAGAACAGGAACTCGCCAGCGAGATTCCCGGCGACGAACTCGAGGCACTGAACATGTACCTCGACAAGCAGCGCAGTCGTGACCCCTTCTGGGGCAAGTAGTCGGCTGCCTGCTGTCCGCCGTTTTTCTTCCGAGACGCGTTCGCGCGGTCAGTCAACAGTCCGCTCGAGTCGAACCCGCGCTCCACCCTCTATGTCCGCAAGCGGCCTGGTATCGGTCACGCGCGCAATGATGTTCACGGGTGAGGTGGCCCGTGGCTCGTCGTCCTCGCTGGCTGGCGTCGGCCCCCAGAACAGACACAGCACGTTCCCGGTCGGCCAGTATGCGATCGCACCCTCGGGAACGACTGCGCGGGCGTTTTCCGCCGGCACATCGATCGGCACGTCGAAGTAGAGTTCGTCGCCCCAGCGGGTTGCCTCGCCTGCGACGGGGAGTGCGTCTGCCAGTGCAGCCTTCGTTTCGGGTGCGTCGTCGGTCCAGACGGCCTCAAGTTCACGGCCGTCGACGGTAACTCGGAGATCGGTCATAGCGGCCCAACGAACGGGGTGTACTTCTACCCATCTCTCGAGACCACCGTGTGCGGACGCACCAACCGCGAGTTCCCACCCGGCACCTGCCCCGAGAAGCGTTACCCGCGGGAGTCAGTCTAGTTCGGCTATGCTCGCACAACTTCGTCAGTACAAACACGAGGAGGTGCAGTTCGACGACAACCGGACGACCGGCGAGTCCCAGACCGAAGACACGGTCAACCCGAACGCGGAGGACTACTTCGGCGCGGAGATGGACGACCTCGAGGTTGAGACGTGGGACACGGTCGAGTACGAGGGCGATCCGATTCAGCGCCGCGCACTCACGATCGACGGCGTCACCGCCGTCTCGGTCCCGGACGACTCGCTCGAGGAAGACGAGTCGGCCCTGCCCGGCCACACGATTCAGATTCGGACCGCGGGCGACATCGAGACGATTGCGAACGCCGAGATCGTCGAAATTCAGGACGAGCACGCATAGGCAGCGACGGCCACGAAAGCCCACGTGGCGCTGATTGGTCGGAGTCGTCGCCGACTGCGAAGCCAAGCCGTCGTCTGGGAGCACCACTGGGAGAGATCATCCGCAGGGTAGTAGCCGAGGACTTTGGCCGCGAAGCCAAGCCGTCGTCTGGGAGCACCACTGGGAGGGGTGAGAACCTCTGTCGGTGGCGGTTCGCTCCCGAAATCGTTTTCAAGCGGTCGCGCTCACACTCGGTATGCCGACGGAATCGGACACTCATTATGACCCCTCGCTGGGGAACAAGTTCATCTTCGTCACCGGCGGCGTCATGTCGGGACTCGGAAAGGGGATTACGGCCGCGAGCACCGGGCGACTCCTCAAAAACGCCGGGTTCGACGTCACCGCGGTGAAGATCGATCCGTATCTGAACGTCGACGCAGGCACGATGAATCCCTATCAGCACGGGGAAGTCTACGTCTTAGAAGACGGGGGCGAGGTCGACCTCGACTTGGGGAACTACGAACGGTTCCTCGACATCGATATGACCTCGGACCACAACATCACCACCGGAAAGACCTACCAGCACGTCATCGAGAAAGAGCGTGCCGGCGACTATCTCGGGAAGACGGTCCAGATCATCCCCCACATCACCGACGACATCAAACGCCGCATCCGCGAGGCCGCCGAAGGCACCGATGTCTGTATCATCGAAGTCGGTGGCACCGTCGGGGACATCGAGGGGATGCCCTACCTCGAGGCGCTGCGCCAGTTCGCCCACGAGGAACCCGAGGAGAACGTCCTCTTTACCCACGTCACGCTCGTCCCGTACTCGAAAAACGGCGAGCAAAAGACCAAGCCGACCCAGCACAGCGTCAAGGAGGTCCGCTCGATCGGGCTCCAGCCCGACATCATCGTCGGCCGCTGTGAGGATCGACTCGACCCCGAGACCAAAGAGAAGATCGCGCTGTTCTGTGACATCCCGACCGAGGCGGTGTTCTCGAACCCGGACGTCGAGGACGTCTATCACGTCCCGCTGATGGTCGAAGAAGAAGGGCTCGACCAGTACGTCCTCGAGCACTTCGGACTCGCCGACGAGGCGCTGCCGGAAGGCGAGCGCGCAAACGGATGGCGTGAGATCGTCACGACCGACAAAGAGGACGAAGTCGACGTCGCGCTGGTCGGCAAGTACGACTTAGAGGACGCGTACATGTCGATTCACGAGTCGCTCAAACACGCCGGCTTCGAACTCGGTGCCGACGTGAACGTCCACTGGGTGTCGGCCGACGAGATGGCCGATGGTCACGACGGCCAACTCACCGACGTCGACGGCGTCATCGTCCCCGGTGGCTTCGGGATGCGTGGCTCCGAGGGCAAGATCGAAGCCGTTCGCTACGCCCGCGAGAACGACGTGCCGTTCCTGGGACTCTGTCTTGGCTTCCAGATGGCCGTCGTCGAGTACGCCCGACACGTGCTTGGACTCGAAGATGCTCACTCGGCCGAGATGGTCGAGGATACGCCCCATCCGGTCATCGACATCCTGCCCGAACAGTACGAGGTCGAAGACATGGGCGGCACGATGCGACTCGGCGAACACACGACTGTGATCGAACCCGAGACGCTGGCCTACGACCTCTATGAGGATACCTCCTGTACCGAGCGCCACCGCCACCGCTACGAGGTCAACCCCGAATACTTCGACCACTTCGAGGGCGAGCCGCTGACCTTCTCGGGCACCGCGGGCAATCGGATGGAGATCTTAGAACACGAGGACCACCCGTTCTTCCTCGGCACGCAGTTCCACCCCGAATACACGTCCCGACCCGGACAGCCGAGCCCGCCCTTCGTCGGACTGGTCGAGGCCGTCCTCGAGCAGTCCAATGAGAGCGAGGCCGACGAGGCAGAGACTGACACCGACACTGAAACAGAGGTAACCCACTGATGGTAGACACTGAGACGTTCGTTCCGGACGCAGTTGCAGAGATCGAAGACGAAATCGGCGACGAAAACGCCGTCATCGCCCTCTCGGGCGGTGTCGACTCCTCGGTCGCCGCCGCGCTGGCCTACGAGTCCATCGGCGATCAGCTCACCCCGGTCTACGTCGACACCGGGCTAATGCGGAAAGGCGAGACTGAGCAGATCCGTGAGACGTTCGACTACATGGAATCGCTGCGGATCGTCGACGCGAAAGACCGATTCCTCGAGGCCCTTGCGGGCGTCACCGACCCCGAGGAGAAACGCGAGATCATCGGCGAGCAGTTCATCCGCGAGTTCGAACGTGAAGCCAAAGACGCCGACGCCGACTACCTCGTTCAGGGGACGATCTACCCCGACCGCATCGAGAGCGAAGGCGGAATCAAGTCTCACCACAACGTCGGCGGCCTCCCCGAGGTCGTCGACTTCGAGGGGATCGTCGAACCCGTCCGCGACCTCTACAAAGACGAGGTCCGCGAAGTCGCCCGCCACCTCGGACTCGACGAGATCGTCGCCGAGCGGATGCCGTTCCCCGGCCCCGGTCTCGCCGTCCGCGTCATCGGCGAAGTGACCGAGGAGAAACTCGAGGTCGCCCGCCACGCCTGTCACGTCGTCGAGGAGGAACTCGAGGAGTACGAGCCCTGGCAGGCGCTCGCGGCCGTTATCGGCAAAGCGACGGGTGTCAAAGGCGACAACCGCGTCCACGGCTGGGTCGTCTCCGTGCGCTCGGTCGACTCCCGCGACGGGATGACCGCCCGCGCCCAGGAGATCGACTGGGACACGCTCCAGCGGATCCAGTCTCGGATCACCGGCCAGAACGACAACGTCGCCCGCGTCGTCTACGACGTGACCCACAAACCGCCCGCGACCATCGAGTACGAATGAGCGCGACGACTGCGATCGTCGCCGGCCCCGACGCCGACGGCATCGGTGCGGCACTCGAAGGAGAGGGCGTCGACGTGACCCGCGTCGACGGCGTCATCTCCCGACCCCAACTCGAGGAGGCTGGCATCGTCGCGGCCGATCTGTACGTCCTGACCGACGTCGGTCAGGCCACGACGATCCCGATTGCCTGCGATCTCAACGACGAACTTCGAACCGTCGTCTACGCTCGCGACACGGTCCCGGAGTTCGTCAAGGGACAGCTCGACCTCGCGATCGATCCGCAACTGATGGACGCGAGTGTCGTCGCCGACGAACTGATCGACTGAGACGGTCTGCTGTCACCGTCTGGTGCACCCGCGACCGCCGTGTGAACGCGTCGGTACACACGACGCTTGACACCATTCACGATTTACCGCGTATAAACGTTCTCGAGAGCGATATCGACAATCTAAATTCGATTTAAATTCGACGGAACTCGGCGTAAGACCCGTATACCATCACCCCCGTTCAAGTAGGAGTCGCCGGTAGCCGTGTGTGGAGGTCGACGGGCAGACCCCACCGATGGCACCCACCACCTGCTCCCGCGACTTCCAGCAACCCCACCACAGCACCCTTCCCCACCACTGCCAATCGATTCTTGCTGACGCGGGCCCACCCCACCGGCTCGCGTCACACCCTGCGGTTCTGTGATTCGTACGCGAGGAGAGACGAGTCGGTTCCGATCGTCCGTTCTGCTGACCAACAGTGATACTGCGACGAGCGTACGAGCTGACGGTTATCGAGTGTCATCCTCGAGTCGCCGTAGCACCGGGATTTCGTCACGGCGATCGTCCCCAAGCAGGTCCCAATCGAGACCGGCCGGCTGGTTGCTACCCTCGGGCCGCACTACCCGCTCGGGCGTGACGACGAGATCCATCCCGACATCGTGGGCTGCGAGCGCGACGGCCTCGTCGATGACCTGCCGGTCGTGAACCGTCGTCGCGACCGGCGTCTCCTCGTCGACCAGCCCCAGTTCCCGGAGAATGGCGTACTCGAGGTCGCTGTACCCCTCTCCTTTCCCGATCCGGCCACCGGCCTCGGTGACGGCGACGCTGCCGGAGACGATCAGATCGACGCGGTCGATCTCGTCCGGACCGATCTGTTCGCCGTGTTCCGACGAACCCGAGACGGTCGTCGCCGCGTCGTAGTCCTCGAGAACGTCGGGATCGAGTTTCAGGAAACAGTCCTCGTCACGGAGCCGTGGTACTGCCATGTAGACTGTTTTCCCCTCACGAAGCGCCCGTCGTCGGACGGGCAACTGTGGCGCGTCGGGATTTGCCTTGATCGTCGTCGCTTCTTTCCACTCGGGTTGTTCGGCCAGTCGGTCGGCGGCGTCGCTCGCGCCGGCGAAGTTCGGAATCCGACCGTGGGGCGGGAACGGAAACCGGGCGACGCCGCTGTCCTCGAGGTCGTCCCACACGCGTTCGCGAAGCGCCTGTTTTTCCATGTTCTACCGTGGGACTGGCCACCCTATAGTGCCAACTGAAACGAGTGACACACCTCTCACACGGTCCTCGTGTGAGCGCACCCACCATCAGTGGCTACAATAGTCTCTCCTGTCGTCCGCGACGGTCACACCTCGTCGGTGTCTGTCCCGCTGTTTGCAAGCGTTGCGAGTCGCTGTGCCTCGGGGACGATGATCGACTCGCAGGCGATCCGCACGGCCTCGCGGTCGTTGGGAAGACAGAAGATCGGGGTTCCATCAGCGATACCACTCAAGGCGCGACTCGAGACGACGCCGGTCCCCAACTCGTCGTAAGAGATGGCGTGAAAGAGGTCGAGAAACGCTGGGAGATCCTTGTCGATCAGCGGTCGAACCGCCTCGAGGGTCGCGTCTCGTGGTTCGACGCCCGTGCCGCCGACGGTGACGACGATATCCGCGTCGTCGCGGTCGATGAGTCGCGACACGTTCGACTGGACGTTGTCGTAGTCCCGCTGGATCAGTTCCCGCGTCACGATCTCGTGGCCTGCCGCCTCGAAGGCCGCCACGATCGCCTCGCCCGCGCCATCCTCCTCGAGCGAGGATTCCGATGAGATCGTGACGACGGCCGCGCCGACCGCGTCGGATTCGTCCATCGAGTCACTCATGGGGAGGGGTTGGGACCCCGGCAGGAAAAACGGTCCTCAGTCGATCACAGCTCTCAGCCGGCGACCGAATCAGTTCGATCACGACAGTCGTGGTTACGTCAATTGACGTACTTGGGTTCGACGTAATTTCCTCTTCCACCACCATTTTATATAGCCTGTTCGTTGGGACCACTATGCAAGCCGTCAAGATCACGGAACACGGCGACAGAGACGTCATCGAGTACGGCGAGTACCCCGACCCCGAGATCGATCGGGACGAGGTGCTGGTCGACATCAAAGCGGCCGCGCTCAACCACCTGGACATCTGGACCCGCCGCGGGATGCCGGGAATCGACCTCGAGATGCCCCACATTCCGGGCAGTGACGGGGCTGGCGTCGTCAAGGAAGTCGGCGAGGACGTCACCCGCTTCGAGGAAGGCGACCACGTCGCGGTCTCCGCCGGCGTCGGTGACCTCCGAATGGACGACCCGACGCTCGATCCGCGCTTCCACATCATCGGCGAGCACGTCACTGGCGTCCACTCCGAGTACGCCGCGGTCCCCGAGGACAACCTGATCTCCGTCCCCGAGCACGTCGACTGGGAGGTCGCTGGCTCGGCCTCGCTGGTCTTTCAGACCGCCTGGCGGATGCTCATCGAGCGTGCTGAGGTCAAAGCCGGCGAATCGGTACTCGTCCTGGGTGCAAGCGGCGGAGTCGGCCACGCCGCGCTCCAGATCGCCGACTACGCCGGTGCGGAAGTGTACGCGACCGGCAGCAGCGAGGAGAAACTCCAGTACGCCGAGGAACACGGCGCAGACCACGTCTGTAACTACGAAGAGGAGAACTTTGCCGACTGGGTGCTCTCGGAGACCGACGGCCGCGGGGTCGACGTCGTCGTCGAACACGTCGGCGCACCTACCTGGCAGGACTCGCTGAAGAGCCTGACCAAGGGCGGCCGACTCGTCACCTGTGGCGGGACTGGCGGCGGCAACCCCGAGACGGACATTCCGCGCATCTTCTGGAACCAACTCGAGATCATCGGCTCGACGATGGCCACACCGGATCAGGTCGACGACGTGCTGGAACTCGTCTGGGATGGCACCTTCGAGCCCGCGATCCGCGAGGTGCTGCCGATGAGCGAGACAGCCCGCGCTCACGAGATCATCGAAAACCGAGAAGGGTTCGGCAAGGTCGTCGTCCGGCCGGACAGCGAACTGTAGCCGATCACGGTCGGCGACGGCCGAGTGCGGAACCGTGAGGGCTTTCACGACGCGCTCGGTACGTCCGGTCGTGAGCTCGAGCGACGACGGCGGCTACGTCCACGATCCAGCGGCGTTCGACACGGACGGCGAACAGGGGGCCGAGGAGCCAGCCGGCGGGGGCGGGAGTCTCGAGCCGACCCACCCTGATGCGGTCGACCGGGAGTTCGACTGGCGCGGTTGGCTCCTCGTCGGCGTCATCGTCTTTGCGTTTATCATCGCGCCGCTTGCGATCTATCTGGTCCCGCCGGGTGCGGACGGATACCGGTTCGCGTTGCTAATTTTACCACTGGCACCAGCACTCTTGCTTGCGGTTACGGCTGTCTGGGCGACGACCCGTCCCTGAGCGACGACAGTGCTCGGTGGCAGTGAGAACTTGCTGTCGCTGTGCGATCGGCGCTAAAAACGAGTGTTCAGGCGTTGCGAACGTCCTCGAGTCGAGCGAGAACGGTCGTTGCGTCGCTGATATCCCGTTCTGGGGTCTCCTCACGGTCGACGTACGTCGTGAGCGTGTCATAGAGCCGGTCGGCTTGCGAACCGGTGAGTCGTTCCGTGTCGCCGTCGGCTTCGATCGTCTCGAGTACCTCGAGTGTCCATTCGGGTGGGGTCTCGTCGGCGTCGAGCGCCGCGTCGAGGCGGTTCGAGAGGGCGTGATGGGCGACCCATTGCTCGTCTCTGGAGAGCGTGACTTCGTACGTCTCGGTTTCCGGTGGTGAGGAGCTCATTTCGTCACACGGGACCTGTTTCGTCGGTCCTCAGACAACGCTACGAACAGGAACGTAATAAGCCTTGTTACCGTACCCCATAGTTGCAGCGTAATCGTGTTTTCACTGGGACACACCGAGCAGTCGCTGCACAGACACGGCACCGGTGTCGGGCCACAACAGGAGCAAGCCGATCGGTCCGGTTGCAAGCGCGCTACCGATCGGCGACACCTACCGGACGTCCCGGCGCATTGCGATCTCGAACCACGGACAGAGCCGGAGCTGTCGGTACCACTCCGGATGCGAGTGGAGGCGCTCGTAGGGGACCCACATCAGGCCGGCGACCTCCGCCTCGTCGGGGTCGAGGCTACGATCGGTCAGCGTCAGTTGCAACACGGCACAGACCTCGTGTTCGACGCCCTCGTTTTCGAAGTAGCGTTTGTACTCGAAGCGGTCGGTCAGTCGTAGGTCGTCGTACTGGTCGGGTGTGATTCCGAGTTCCTCCTCGAGGCGCTGGCGGGTCGCTTCCTTCTGGCTCTGGCCCTCGACGGGGTGGGAGGCGACGGTGCCGTCCCAGTAGGTGCCCCAGAGGCGTTTCTCGGGCGCTCGCTGGGCGAGCAAGATGTTCCCCTCGCCGTCGAAGACAAGCGAGGTGAACGCGCGATGGCGGATCCCGTCTCCCGTGTGGGCGTCCAGCCGGTTGACCAGCTCGAGTGGATTGTCGTCGGCGTCGACGGCGATCACGTCCTGTCCGGCGTTCTCGTGTTCGTTGCCCTCCTGTGGCGTGCTCATACGTGCACAATTACGTCGACTCGTGAAACCAGTACCGGCCTCGTCGCGGCCGTTTCGACTCGATACAGCGTGCCTACAGTCGGCGTTCGTCGGGGTTCGGCTGATACCCGTCGCCGACGGCGAGTCGAAGCGACTGCGGGTTCGTCTCGAGGCGGAGGAGTTCGGTCTCGAGCATCTCGCCGTCGAGGCTGTACGCGATGGAATCGCGGCGGCTCTCGATCGTGAGCGACGGCGTGCGACGCTGGACGATGTGTTCGCTATCCCGGTCGAGGAGTCCCTCGAGGGCCGCGCTCTTGAGCAGGTCGGTCGGCGACGCGTCAGCGACGATGGTCACCTCGAAGCGGCCGTCCTCGACGTCGGCCTGTGCGGTGCGCGCACCGGTGAACCGTCGACAGTTTCCGATCAGCACGAGCAGCGCGTCCCCTTCCCAGGCTCGCGTCCGCTCCCCGTCGGATCCCGCAGCCGTCTTTACGCGCAGCGGGAGGGAGTCGAACTCGCCGATCGTCTCGAGCGTGTTCGCGACGTACGCGAGAACGCCGAGCTCCGCCTTCCGTTCCGAGGCCGTCTCGCTGCTCGCTTCGGCGGTGATACCGCCGACACAGGAGTTGACGAAGCGCCGATCGTTCGCGACGCCGATGTCGATCGTTCGCCGGTCGCCCGTCTCGATCACTGTAAACGCGTGTTCGATCCCCTGAATGCCGACGTTCGTCGCGAAGTTGTTGCCCGTCCCGGTGGGGACGACCGCGACGGTCGTCGTCTCGAGTGCGTCCGCGGCGGCGACGCCGTTGACGACCTCGTTGACCGTGCCGTCACCGCCGGCCGCCGCGATCACGTCGGCATCGGGGGCACGCTCACGAGCGAACCGCTTCGCGTCGCTGCTTTCAGTCGTCTTTCGAACGTCGAATCCGTGCTCGGTCCCCAGTTCGACCACGTCGTCGACGTGGTCCCCGTCGCCGCTGACGGGATTGAGGACGAGCACACGGTCGCCGTCAGTCCGACTGTCAGACCCCGTCGATTGCATATCGCGGGACACGCCGGCCGAGCGCAAAAGGGTCTGGCCGGCGTCTGCACTGCCGTGTACACTGTCGACTTGCACGCGCACACGCGATTCTTCCACGGGCGTCGCTCGCTCGGCGACCGGTTCGATCCGCTGGGGGCCCGCCTGCTCACCGCGATGGCCGATCGACGCGGACTCGCAGGCGTCGCGACGACCAACCACGATTACTACACCCCCCTCGAGCCGTCCGGAGATGTCGTGGCGCTGCCGGGGATCGAGATCACGACCGACCGCGGCCACGTCCTCGTCGTCGGTCCCGACCCGCCCGCGGCGACGAAACCCGGCGCACTCTCGCCCGCGGAGGTGGTCGCGCTGGCACACGACCGGAACTGTGCCGCGATCGTCGCCCACCCTTTCCGGAACAGCACGGTACGGGAACTCGAGGATGTCCCCTTCGACGCGATCGAGGTCAACGGCAAACACCCGCGCTCACAGCCGCTGGTCGAACAGCTAGCCGATGACCGGAACCTGCCGCTGGTCGGCGGCAGCGACGCCCACTACCCGTTCGAGGTGGGCCGGGCGTACACGGTCGTCGACGCGGACCGGCTCACGCCCGATGCGATCGTCGACGCGATCCGCGACGGCCGAGTGAGCGCGCGCGTCTCCCGATCCGGGTTGGACCGCCTGTTGCGCCGTGGCTATCGCGCGATCCACCGCCGCAAACAGGTTATCGACGCGCTCGAGGGGCCGACGCCCGGCGTTGGGCAGCCGCCGGGAGAGGAGTAAGGGCTACGCTGCGCGGATTCGGAGTGAAATGGCGTCCGGATCGCTGATTTCGATTCCCTTGTCCCGTTCGCTGACCGTGACCTCGGCGTCTTCGAGCCGCTGGCGAACCGTTGTGAGCGTCTCGTCGTCCGGCACGACGAACTCGAACCACGCCAGTCCACGACCGCCTGCCGGCTTTGACCGATCGTTCCACGTGTTCACGCCGAGATGATGGTGGTACCCACCGGCCGCGAGGAACAGCGCCGATCGTGCCTCGGTCTGGACAGTCAGTCCCAGCGTGTCGACGTAGAACTCGCGTGCTGCCTCGAGCGAGGTCGCCTCCAGATGGAGGTGGCCGACCGTCGTCCCGGGCGGAGCAGTCGCGCTCCCATCAGACTGGGCAGCGATGTCGTCGAGGTCGAGCGGGATGGTCCCGATCTCGATCGTGCCGTCAGCTGCCCGTGGCCACTCCTCCTGGGGCCGATCTGTGTAGATTTCGATGCCGTTCCCCTCGGGATCGGTCAGGTACAGCGCTTCGCTCACGTAGTGGTCCGACGCGCCATCTAGTTGCCAGCGTTCGCGAACCCGCTCGAGTGCAGCACCGAGTGCAGCGCGAGAGGGGACTTTGAACGCGGTGTGAAACAGTCCTGCCTGGTCCCGTCCTCGCGGCGATGCGTCCGCCGCCTGCTCCAAGATGAGCAACGGCGTCTCGTCGACACCGAGTGTCGCCGTCGCCTCGAGCCGTGTCAGTACTGTGAGCCCGACGATGTCTCGGTAAAAGTCGGTCATCTCCTCGAGATCCGAGACGCACAGTGCAGTCCGACCGATATGGGCCGTCTCCGGAATGAGCGGGGACTCTGTCATCGATACGTCGTTTGTGCGTCTGCTATGTGTGTCTTTGCAGACAGCCCCCTCACTAGGTGACGTTACCGTTATCGGATCATTGCTGCAGCGCGACTGGGTCCATGTGCGCTATGTGGTGGCTGCCGGGACACGGATCGTGACGATACTCCCCCGCAGATCGTTGTCCGTGATCCGCATCTCACCGCCGAAGCTCTTCGCGATCCAGTAGATATGCCACAGCTCGAGGCCCGTCCCGTGGACGAGTTGTGTCTCGGCCTCGCGTTCGACCATCGGTCGTTCCTGTGGCGGGATCCCCGGCCCGTTGTCAGCGATGGAAACGTCGACCCAGTCGCCCATCGCGGGTCCATCGACCGGGGTCGCGCTGACGGTGATTTCGGGGACTGGTCGATCGGTGTGGGTGACGGCGTTGTCGACTGCTGTCCGGATCGCCGTCTCGAGTCGGTCGTCGGCCTGTGCCGTCACGGTCTCGGGTGTAGTCACCGTGATGTCGGCGTCTGGATAGTCGTCGTCGAAGTCGATCGCCAGCCGCGAGAGCATCGCTCCGACGTCACAGATGGCGTCGGGATGGCGGTCACGCTGGAACAGGTCTCGCACGGCCGCGGCGTTGTCACTGATCTTGCACAGTTCGGCGGCTTGTTCTTCGATCGCGGACAGGGCCTCGTCTCGCTCGTCATCGTCGGAGAGGGTCCGGAGTCGCGTTGCGTTGCCCTGGATGACGTTCATCCCGTTTCGGATGTTGTGTCGAAGGATCCGGTTGAGGACGCTAAGTCGCTGTCCGCGCAGTCGCTGTTCGGTCACGTCGGACTCGATCGCGACGAAGTGCGTGATCTCGTCGTCGTCAGTAATCGGCGCGATCGTCTGCTCGACGTGGTACAGTTCCCCGGATTTCCGCCGGTTGATAAGTTCGTGTTCCCAGACCTCGCCCGAGCAGATCGTCTCCCACAGCGCCTCGTAAAACGTCTCATCGTGTTTGCCCGATTTGACCAGCCGTGGGTTCCGACCGATAGCTTCCGTGTGGGTATACCCACTGTCTCGCTCGTAGGCCGGATTGACGTACTCGATCGTTCCCCCGCGGTCCGTGATCACGATGCCGTGACCCGCCTGTTCGACCGCTTTCTGAAAGAGTTGGAGTTCCTGTTCACGTTCCTTTTGCGCCGTGATGTCCCGGACTGCACCACGTAACGCGACGGTCTCGCCGCCGTCGACGACCGGCTCGCCGACGGTATGGACCCATCGCTCGTTCCCCGCAGCGGTGATGATTCGCAGTACTACGTCGTACGGCTCGCCGCCGTCCCGACACGTCTCGACGAACGACCGAATCTGGTCCCGATCGTCGGGATGATAGAACTCGAGTGCCTCGGACAGCGTCGGTTCGTAGTCGGCACCGACCTCGAATATCTCGCGTGTCCCGTCGGTCCACCGGAGGTCGTCCGATCGCAGATCGAGTTCCCACCCACCGACGGCCGCGAGCTGCTCAGCTTTCTCGAGGAGTGCCCGATTCCGCTCGAGGTTACACTCCTTTCGCTTTTGCTCGGTGACGTCGCGAACGATCCCGACGAGCTGATCGACCGTTTCGTTCACGACGGTCGGCGTCAGTTTCGTCTCGAGCGTGCGTTCGCCGGCGGGAAGCGACAGCGTCGTTTCGTCGTCGATCGTCGCCGCCTGTTCGACGCATGCATCGTATCGCTCGGTGACAGCAACCGCCGTTTCCGTGCTGAAGATCTCGGCCGGTGTCCGTCCACAGATCTCCGTGTCGGTCAGGCCGGTGATCGTCTCATATGCAGGATTGACGCGTCGATAGCGGTACGTACGACCGCCAGCCGTTCGATCGACATCGAGGAGAAAAACGGCATCATCGACAGTATCGAATATCGTTTCGTACTCCTCGAGCGTCGTCGAACACTCCTGATCCGACCGCGTCCGGCGATCGGAGGACACTGCCGGGTCAGGTTGCTTGGCAGGCTTCTCCCCAGTAGTCATTATCTGTGAATATAAAGCCAACTCGAAAAAGGGACCGAAGTTTTCCAGCTCACTGAAAATACCGATGCAACCCGGATCTCAAGTCGCTCGAGACGACCCCAGCCGCCGGTTCATCCGAGTTCTTCGTCCAGAATGAGTCGTGTCTTCGTGCTGACAACCTCGTCCTGATCGCGGGCTTTCGTAATAAGATCGTTGACCCCGCGCGTGTCCGCGGCGTCAACGACGAGGACGATGTCTTGCTCGCCCGAGACCATCCAGACGAAGTCGACCTCGTCCCACTCGGCCATCCGCTCGGAGACCCCTTTGGTGTCGACGTCGACCGCGACGCTGATCTCGAGCATCGCCTGGACGTTTCCCGTCCGCGTCGAGATGGTAAAGCGCTCGATGACGTCGTCGTCCATCATTCGTTCGACACGGTTGCGCACGGTCCCCTCGCTCGTTCCGACCTCGTCGGCGATCTCGGTATACGGCGTTCGGGCGTCACGCCGGAGAATATCGAGGATCTGTCGGTCCAGCTCGTCCATAGAGATGCGTACCTATACTCGACGTGCACTTACCGATTACGAAAATCGTAACTGAGCTTCGAAGACAACACTTATGAACGTCCATCCGATACGTAGATCGTAATGACGGAAGCCTACGTCGCACTGGAAGGCGGCCACGTACTCGAGGGACGTGGTCGCGCGTCAGGTACGGCTCGCGGTGAACTCGTTTTCACAACAGCATATACCGGCTACGAGGAGAGTCTGACCGACCCATCCTACGAGGAACAGGTTCTGACCTTCTCGTACCCGCTGATCGGCAACTACGGCGTCCGCGAGGAACGCTTCGAGTCCGACCGCGTCCACCCACGTGCGGTGCTCGCGAAGGAACTCACCGAAGACGTCGCCGAGTGGCTCGAAAGCGAGGGCGTCCCAGCGGTCGACCACCTCGACACGCGCGAAGTCGTCACCGACATCCGCGACGGCGGCGCGATGAAATGCGGCATCGCCGTCGGCGAGGACGTCACCGAGGAAGACGCACTGGCCGAACTCGAGGCCTGCAAGGCCATGAGCGACCACACCGACATCGGCGCACAGGTCAGCGTCGACGAACCGGTCGTCCACGGCGCGGACAACGACGGCGAGACCGTCGCCCTGATCGACTGTGGCGCGAAGGGCTCGATCGTCGACTCCCTGCTTGAGCGTGACGCGACTGTCCACGTGTTCCCCTACGACGCAGCCACCGAGGACGTCGCGGCCGTCGACCCGGACGTCCTGTTCATCTCGAACGGTCCCGGCGATCCGGTCAACTTCGAGCAGGCCATCACGCTCGTCGAGGAGTTCGTTGATGACACGCCCGTCGCCGGCATCTGTCTCGGCCAGCAGATCGTCGCCGAGGCACTCGGCGGCTCCACCGAAAAGATGGACTTCGGTCACCGCGGCGTCAACCAGCCCGTGCTCGACCTCGAGTCCGGCCAGGTCGTGATGACAACCCAGAACCACGGCTACACCGTCGCCGAGCCCGGCGAGCACCTCGAGGTCACCCAGATCAACGTCAACGACGACACGCCCGAGGGAATCGATGGCGTCGAGTACGACGTCATCACCCGCCAGTACCACCCCGAGGCCAACCCCGGCCCGGAAGACACCCTCGACTTCTTCGACGACGTGCTCGCCATGGCTTCCGGGCGAGCTGACTCGCGAGCGGTTCCTGCTGACGACTAGCGATACCTGCGCCGGTTCGTTTTCTGGATGTCGATTACACAGTGAGGACTGTTTCTCGGTCGCGAACACGACACAAGACGGGCTGATAGCTGCAACGCAAGTAGCCACCGCCGTCGGGTGAGTCTCATTCGTCGACTGTACTGTTTCGATACGTCACTGGCGACTCCGTTGTCGATCACGCGGCGAACGCGTACGTGACTGTCACGCTGGCACTCACTTGGACCGGTTCCGTGCCGATCTCAGTCGGCGGTGCGCCGCCGCTCGCCTCGTCAGCGCTGGCCATTCCTTCGGCATCGAGATGAACCGGCTGGACGTGTACGTCACCGGTCGAGACTGCCGTTGCTCCCTCGAGTGTAACGCCACGGTTGTCCGCGACGTGGGCCGCTTCCGCGTCGGCATTTGCCAGCGCAGCGTCGATCGCGTCGTTTCGCAGTTCCGATCGCGTCTCCTCGCGGAGCGTAAAGCGGACGCGACCTACGTCGTCCGCACCGGCTTCGACCGCCGCGTCGATGACCTCGCCGACACGGTCGACATCGGTCAGAGTCAGTTCGAACGAGTGCGATCCCTCGAAGCCGTCGGTGTCTCGGCTGTATGCCGGATGGACTCGATACTGTCCCTCCTCGACGTGCTCTTCGGGGATGCCAAGGCTGTCGAACGTCGACCGAAGCGCGTCGGCACCGCTCGAGAGCGACTCGGAGACGGCGGCTGCGCTTTCGCTGGACGCCTCGACACCGACGTTGATAACCGCCCGATCCGGCTCGGCTTCGACGTCGCCGCTGGCACTGACCGTAATCTCGCCATCTCGTGCCGTCGCGTTGGGTTCCGCTCCGGGGCCGGTCCCAGCACCTGATTCGGGGTCGTCACGACTGAGCGGACTGCCGAGACAGCCTGCCGCCGCTGCCGTGAGTCCGACACTCGAGGCCGCAAGGAACTGCCGTCGATTCATCGCCATAGTTGAACGACTATCGGCAGAGAAATAAATCCACCCCAAACTCAAACGAGTCTTTGACCCTCGCCGAGAACCGTCGGCCCCGAGAGAGACGTTAGCGCCAGTCGTACACCTGGACTGCCCGATCGTGGCGCTGTGAGAGCCCGTTGGGGTTGCGACGATGCGAGCGATCACTGTACCGGGCGCGAACGCCGTCCCACAGGCCGCGTGCGACGTTCCTGATGACGTCAGTGCCGTCGGAGAGACACCCCGTCGGCGTCGCCTCACCGGCCGCCAGACGGGAGATGCCGGCCACACCCTCTCGGAGTGCGCTGCCGGCAGTTCGTGTGAAGACGCTCGGCCGCAGCCCGTAGTTTTTCGCCAGCCGGTATGATAGCGACCGATAAGCAGCCCCCCAATCGGGATCGGCGTGACCGCCGTCCGACCGGAGTTCCGGCATGGATTCCATCAGTTCGCTGGACTCGCCACCATCAGTCCCGATCTCACAGCGAGCGGCCATCGCTGCGTTCCGCGCGACTTCGAACTCGAGGCCGGCGACGCGGTGGGCACAGTCGCGCTCACCCGCCGCTGCGAGATACTCGTCGAAGCCGTCCAGGGCCTCGAGAACCGATCGGTCGAACGCAACGTTGTCTCCGTGAAAATGCGTGACCGTTCTGCCAGCGACGCGGCGTGGTGACTGTCCGTCATCGACAGGGCAGCCGGTCACGGGGCCGGTGACGACATCGGTCCCGTCGGCCATCTCCTCGTCGATCGCCTCATACCAGCTGTAGTCGATCGCGTACTCGCCGTCGAGAAAGGCGACGACCTCGCCCGTCGCGAGCTCGAGGCCGGCGTTGCGGGAGACGCTCGGACTCCGCTCGGAGATCTCGACGAGCACGTCGATGTCGTCGCGATCACGGACCACGCCGGTCGTCCCGTCCGAAGAGGGACCGTTGACGACGATCCGCTCCGTCTCGGCCGGCGTGCGCTCGGCGAGCGCGTCGAGACACGACACTAATCGCTCTCGGTCGTTGAGCGTCGAGACCACCACCGAGAGCTCCATACCCTACGATAGGAGGTCCCAATAGTAAATAGGTTGGATTCCAATCGGGTCAGCGAACGCGTGCGTTCCAGTACGAGACGGACGCGGCGTGGTCGGTGATCGGCAACTCACCGATCGCCTCGTCGAGCGTCCGAAGTGGCGAGGCGAGACTGTTTGGGATCGACCGATACAGCCCGTAGGGGAGGAGGAAATCGTCCTCGACGTCGACGAGCGTGAGATCCGCCTTCGCGAGCAGAACCGCGATTTCGCTCTTCGAGTACAGGCGCGACCCCATCGGTAGCGCCCAGTTGTAGATGCTGCGGGCCGAAAAGCGGTTGAACGTATCGAAGACGATCTGATCGCTGGAGACGCGACGCATCTCCTCTAAGAACGCCTCCGGATCGTCCGCGAGGTGGAAAAACCGCATCGCGATGACGGTATCGAAGTGATCGTCCGGGAACGGCAGTCGACCCGCGTCGCCCCGGAGAAACTCGAGCGTCCCCGCGAGTTCGGTGTTCTGCGCTTTTCGTCGTCCCTGCTGTAACATCGCCGCCGAAATGTCCAGTCCCACGACGTCGGCTCCCTGGTGAGCGAGCATGACCGTAAACCGCCCGGTACCACAGGCGATCTCGAGGACCTTCCGGTCCTCAACGGGCATGATTGCCTCGAGGACGGCTTCTTTCTCCCGACGGTCGATCAGCTGGCCGCCCCGTGAGAACCGCTTGTCGTCATACTCCTCGGCGACGTCGTCGGCTTGGTACCACTCCTGTCCTTTCACACTGGGCGAATCTACTGTCGTGATGGGATAAAACGATACTGGAGTCCCGCCGACGAACCCGTCCCTGTCGGCCTCTCTTCCGTGAGAGTCACTACCGAAACGGGGCCCCGTATATCTGTGTTAATACTACATTCATATACCTTATACAAACTTCAGTATCGGTATCCACATATAGGGAAACTTTACCACCGACAACCCCGCTGAATCGAGTATGAGCATGAGTACAGCCGAAGACCGCGCCGCCGCAGCCGAGGAACTCCTCTCGGAGGAGGAATACCGCGACCGCCTCCGTGAGCTGCCACCGAGCGCGAAGCTCGTCGCGAAAGTGTTAGAGACCGACTCGCCGCTCTCGCAGGGCCAACTCGCCGAAGAATCGCTGCTCCCCGACCGCACCGTTCGCTACGCACTCAACCGGCTCGAGGACGTCGGCCTCATCGGCTCGCGGTACAGCTTCCGCGACGCACGCAAGCAGGTCTACTTCCTCAAGCACTGACCAAGCTCGTCTCGGGTGCTCGACGGTCGGGACGGCCCGCCCGACCTCGAGGGTCCTCGCCGCGCCGATACATCCTTTTTCGCCCGGCCACACTGTCGTGATATGCACGTCACGCGGTGTCCGATCCCGGTCGCGACGCGTGCACCGGGTGGGGAGACCAACGCCTACCTCATTGAGGCGATACCGTCGAAGTCGACCGACACGCAACGACGCGGTGAGTCCCGTCGCAAGCCAGCGATACTCGTCGACCCGGCAGCGAAAGCCGACGCGCTCGATCGGCTGCTCGAGGAACACACCGTCGATCACGTCCTTGTCACGCACACCCATCCCGACCACGTCGATGCCGTCGACGCGTACGCAGCCGCCACCGACGCGACGGTGTGGGCCCGCGACGGCCGCACCGATCGGTTTCGCGACGCGACCGGCTGCGACCCCGACCGCACGTTCACGCCCGGCACGACGATCCCACTTGGCGACGAGCGCATCCGCATCCTCGACGCGCCGGGACACGCGCCCGATCACGTCGCGCTCGAGGCCGGCCGCGGCGGACCGATCCTCTGTGGCGACTGTGCTGTCCGCGAGGGCAGCGTCGTCGTCGGCGCGCCGGAGGGAGATATGCGCGCGTACATCTCCACGTTGCGTCGCCTCTGGGCGATCGACCCGCCGGCACTGTACCCCGGGCACGGCCCCAAAATCGAGACCCCTCGCGCAACCCTCGAGCGCCTGCTGTCCCACCGCACAGAGCGCGAACGACGGATCCACGAGGCGGCCACGGCGGGTGCCGACACGGTCGCGGAGATCCTCGAGACGGCCTACGACAAGGATCTCTCGGGTGTACGTGACCTCGCACGGGCGACGGCCATCGCCCACCTCGAGAAGCTCGCTGTCGAGGACCGCATCCCGTGTGACGGCCGGCCGGCGTCGCCGCTCGCGGACGACTGACTTTTCCCCGTCGACGACCTCCCGTCGGGTGTGCAATCGCTCGAGGCTGAACTCGCCGCCGCTCGCCAGCTCGCAATCGACGACCTCGCGGACGCAATCGAGTCGATCGGCTTCGAGTGTACCCGCTGTGGAGCCTGCTGTACGGCCGATAGCGCGGACGACCACACTGCAACGGTGTTTCCGGACGAAGTACGCGACCTCCAGCAGGCGGCCACGACCGGTGACGAGGACCGCGACTGGCGCGACGTCGCCCGCCCGATGCCCTACGGCCTCTCGGAAAGCGACGACGGCGACCTCGAGGGCGAGACCTTCGAATGGGCGCTCCAGACCGACGACTGTGGCGACTGCGCCTTCTACGAGGAAGCCGACGACGGGACGGGTGCCTGTGTCGCCCATGACGACCGCCCACTTATCTGCCGGACGTATCCATTCAGCGTCGCGCTCGCGGGCACCAGCCAGCCGATGGGCGAAGCCGTCGACGAAGAAGGGGTCGTCCGCGCCCACGAGTGTGAGGGACTCGGTCGCGACATCTCCCGCGAGGACGCCGAGGAGTTGGCACAGGCGTTGAAGGAACGCGCAGTACGGGAACTCGAGGAAGCGATCGCCGTCCGAGATAGCTACCAGCCCGCCGATCCCGACTCCGGCGAGGTTGTCGTCCACGATTCGGAAGGCGCGAAACGAATGGATGGGACGTCGCTCGAGGACTGAGACGAGTCCGTATCGCCGCGACTCGGGTAGCAAAACGAGAACTGACAGTAGCCAACGGCAGGAAACGCTTCTGTACGGCGCGCAAAGCGCGCCGGTTCACCGAGTGCGAGCGGAGCGAGCGCTCGGCCTTTCCCGTGAACGAAGTAAACGGGTGCTCGGAAGAGCTCTGCTCTTCCGGTGTTTTTTGGTCGAGATTTTTTGACGGGGATTGAGGCCGGCGTCTTCGATGCCGGCCGATGTCCCCGTCAAAAAGGTCGTTGTTAGAACGTGTCTTCGATGATCTCGCCGACGGCGAAATTCGATTTGACCTCGGTGACTTCGATTTTGACGCGTTCGCCGACGTCGGCGCCGGGAACGATGATGACGTAGCCACGTTCGACGCGGGCGATGCCGTCGCCCTGTTTACCGATGTCTTCGATCTCGACGTAGCGCGTTTCGCCGACGTCAACCGGTGGCTGTGGTTCCGACGGCGCACTCTGGGGCGTCGTGGTCGTCGTCCCCTCGTCGTCGCTGGGTTCGCCCTCACGCGAGATGAGCGCGACGCGATAGACCTCGCCGGGGTCGATGTCGCCGGTCTCGACTTCCTGGCGCGGTACCTCGATAACGTATCGATCCTCCTCTTCCGAAACGTCCGTACTGAACAGACACAACAGTTTTTCAGATATCTCCACAGGTAGACCCTCTATTTCACCTCTGATTCCCATCCATAATAGAACTACCGACACAGAACTGCCGATTGACGGAAAAAGCGCCCGTTCGTGGGGCAATCGGACGGCGATTGAGGTCAGTTCACGCGCTCGAGCGGCCGCGTCGTAACGAACTGAGAGAGATCGACCGTCGTGTCGAGCCCGGCGTCGGCGACCGACTCGTAGGGGCGATCGACGACGATGTCACCGGCGGTGCTGGAGCCGATGCCGGGGATAGCGGTGAGTTCGTCCATCGACGCCGCATTGAGATCGAGCGGGTAAGGGACGCCAGTCACCGAGCGATAGCCGTGATCGACGACCGCGACGTCGATCGTCTGGCCGAGGTCGCGCTCACCCGGCACCCCGACAAGCAACGGATAGGTACCGAGCTGACGGCCGAAGGTCGTCCCGTCCTGATGGTACTCGAGGTGGACGTTCGGCAGGACGGTTCCCGGGGGAGCGACCCGCTCGAGCATCGGATTGTCGATCTCCTCGCGAACCTGTTTCTTGTAGCGTTTGAACAGCTTCTTGTGCTCGTTGGCGATCTCGGCTCCGGTGTCGGACATGTCGGTGCCGTCGAAGGCCATCACCTGCCGGATGTTGATCCGCCGGAGCATGTAACCCTCGTCGTAGACCCGCCGGAGGAACTCGAGATTGCGTTCGTAGGTCTCCTCGCGCTCGCCTTTGAGGCCGTGCAAGAGGTTGATGCCGGGCAGCAGTTTGGGCAGTCGCCGCGGCGCGTCGTCGCCGAACGTGGGGGCGTCTTCGGGATCCTCACCGGGCCGCCAGCCGGCTTCCTCGTTGACGATCCGGACTGCTTCGAAACACTCCTCGGCCGAGACGTTCAGGTTGTTCTCCTCCTGAACCACCGGATCGGCAGACTCGAGGCCGAACGCGGCCGTATCACCGGGCGTGTTGTGCTCAGCGATGATGCGGATCCCCTCGCGGCTCTTCTCTGGCCACTCGACGACCGTGATGGGGTTCATGTTGTCCAGGTGTAGCGTCTCGAGGTCGGGTGCGACCTCGCGGATCCCGCTGTAGAGTTGCCGGAGAGCGTCGGGGTTGGGCGCTTCACCGTCGCCGCCGTAGGCGAGGATGTCGGCCTGGCGGCCGATCCGGAAGTGTTTCACGCCGTAATCCGAGAGCGCGTCGACCTCGCCGACGACCGTCGGCGGCGGCCGAAACGAGGGGTTGCCATACAGCGGTTCCGTACAGAACGAACACCGATAGGCACAGCCTCGCGAGGTCTCGAGTTCGGCGATGAGGTGGTCGGGATGGTTCGGGTGTTGTTCGACCACGAACGCACCCTCCTGTGCCCATCGCGAGACCTCGTCGACGTCGCGCATCCGGTTGTTGAATCCCTCGAGGCCGCTTTCGACGAGGTCGAAGACGGCGGCCTCGATGTCGCCTTTGGCGACGAAATCGAAGTCTAAGTCCTGGCGTTCGGTCTCGGTCGCGCCGGCGTTTTCGTCGCCGACGCCGAACTTGACGGGGCCGCCCATCAGGCTCGTGCCGCTTGCCGTCCAGGCGAGTTTGCGGACCTCGTCGGGTTCGGCTGGCGTGCCGCCGACGTACTTCCCGGGGACGGTCATGCCCCCTAGATAGATCAGGAGATCGGCCTCGTCGACGTCCCGCCAGCGGTCGGGGTCGTCGCGAAGGCCGTCAATCGTGTGGTACGTAATCCCCTCGCGGGGAACTCCCGCGTCGACGAGCGCTCCCGCGGCATAGCGGGGATACGTCGAGATGTACGGCGGCACCCCGAAGTGAGCAGGCTCGTCGACGTAGCCGTCGACGATCGTCACCGACAGCGTCTCGGGGTCAGTCATGGCTCCCGGTAGCGCCTCGAGTGGTAAAACGGTAACTACACGCGCAAGCGCAACGGTCGCCGGTTTTCCGCCAACCACGATGTTGATAGGCGTCGTGGCGCTAGGTCCTGCTATGCCAGCGACAGAAGAGGTCGTCTGTACCAACGAGGACTGTTTTCTCGATCTGTTCGAGATCCACTACACCTACGACGTGCCCGATGACGTCGATCTCTCAGAGCTTTCGTGTCCGGTCTGTGGCGGCACCGACTGCCTCGATCGGGTTGAATTGTAAGTGAACTACCCACATGTCAGACGTTTCTTTTGTCCGGAACAAAAGGGATATCTACGGGGCGATCGTAACCGTTCACACGGTCATGTCTGCCATGCACTGTCAGGCCCTTCTCTCGGTCTCCGTGACCGCTGCCCACGTCGCACGCACCGCCCGAGGTGACGCCCTGTGAGATTTAACGCTCTCGGGAAATCGCTCGGCAACGCCCTCTACCGTCAGGTCGGCCGTGCGAGCGGTCGCGTGCAGAACCATCGATCGCTCCCCGTCGATATTCTCGAGAACGACACCGCCTATCGTGTCGTCTTCGATGCGCCTGGTGCCGAATCGGACGACGTACAGGTCCGCTATCTCGACGGAACCGTCAGGATCCAGATCGACCGCTTCCGGCAGTTTCGCGAGGGCTACGAGATGCAGTTTCCCGGCCGGGGGATGTCGCTGTCCGGCGACGCCGACCTCCCGGCCGACGCGGTCGTCGATCCGGACGCCGGTACGGCACGACTCTCGGAAACCGGAACGCTAAGTGTCGAGATTCCGAAGGCGTCAGCGATCGAGGATACGACCGAAACAGAGGCAGGACGCGACGCGCACGACGACGCCGACTCGGATCCGAACGCGGAGCCGGTTGCCGTCGACAACGAGTAATCAGTTCGACTCGAGCGACATCCCGTCGACGACATCGAACGCCTCGTCACCGTCGAACCGCGTCGGGTCGAAGGCGTTGATCCCTGAGCCTCCGACGATCTCCGCCGCGAGTCGCTGTCCGATCGCCGGTGCACGCATGAAGCCGTGTCCCTGGAAGCCGGTTGCGACGTACAGCCCATTGCGGACCGCTCCGACGAGTGGATCTCGATCCGGCGTCGCCGTACAGAGGCCAGCCCACGCCCGCTCGAGGCCGCCATCCGCAAGACCTGGAACCCGGTGGGTAACCTGTTCTCGGAGGTCGTCAGCGAAGTCTGGATCGGCGTCGCGGTCGTAGCCGTCGGGATCGGCCTCTCGGTTCTCGGTGCCATCGCCGACGAGCACGCCATCGGCGTGGGGTCGCAGGTAGAAGCCGCCCGTCGCGTCGTAACACATCGGTTCCGCGAGGTCGCTGTCTGCGACCAGCGCCTGAACGCGGTAGGGTTTGACGGCAAGAGAGATGCCCGCGTCCGCAAGCAGCGCCTTCGTGCGTGCGCCAGCCGCGACGACCACTGCGTCGACTTCGTGGGCCGTCCCGTCCGGGCGGATCACCCGCGTCGGATCGGTTCGAACATCGACCGGGGTATCTGTCTCGAGGGTCGTCCCGGCACCGGTAGCTGCAGCCGCGAGACAGGCGGTGTACGCGGCCGGATCTACGTAGCCCGCCGCGCCGACGATGCCCGCAACGGCGACGTCGTCCGTTCGCAGGGCAGAGAACCGCTCCCCGAGCGCGTCGCCATCCATCTCGAGGGCGACGACGCCGTTATCTTGCATGCGGCGAACCTGATCGCGGATCGCGTTGGCCCGGCCGGTGTCGCCCTCACGGGCGAGCCAGACGTACGGACACTCGACGAACGGGAAGGTGTCGTCGCCCGAGAGTGCGCGGAAGCGTTCGATCGCCTCGCCGGCGAGTTCGGCGTCGAGCCCGTCCGCGAAGGCGTCGTAACAGATCCCCGCGGCCCGACCGGTCGCACCGCTCGCGACGCCGCCGCGGTCATACAGCGTCACGTCCACACCGTCGCGTGCGAGGTCGTAAGCCGCGGTCGCGCCGATGGCACCCGCGCCGACGACCGCCACCTCGAGTCCCGCGCCCCGATCGGTGAACGCGTCGGCACCGACAGCCAGGTCCGGGTCGGTGGCGTCGGTCATGGCCGATCACTCGCGGATCGGTACGGACGGCTCGAAACGCGTCCCCAGGTCGTGCTCACGTGGACGGGATTACCGCTCATAGCCACCACTCGTGGTGCAGTCTACTTACCTCTGGGTGGTCGCACTGCGAGTTCGCGACCGGGCGGCTCATGGCGTGTCTGGTCGTTCACAGGAAGTCGGGTTCACAGAAACGTGGGAAAGAAGGGGGGACGACGGCAGGACGAAGCGCCATGGTTCAGTTCCCTGTCTCCCTGCCGTGCGACGATATACTCACCCATCATTCATACGAATAATCCCAAAACAGTTTGGTGTCTCAGGAGACGTAGAGCGAATGCGCGATCACGAGAAAGCCGGTCAGAATCAACAGGCTCTCGAAGAGGATCCCCGTCATCAGCGGGACAGCGAGTAGTTCATACAGCATACCGGCGAGAACGAACCCGAGCGTGACGAGTCCGAAGCCGAGTGCAAGATAGCCAAGCGCCGGCTGTCGGGTTCGTCGGTAGGCCTTGTAGGCGAAGAACGTGATCACGCCGCCGACGACGAGGACGAGCGTTTTGACGATCGCGAGTGCGACCGCAGTCGGCATTGTCGCGGCAGAGAACGACATAGCTGTGCGTACTCGGATATTCGAGAGCCGTACCAAGAACCTTGCCGTTCCCGGATCGGATCGTGTGTACTACTCACTCTCGAACAGGGGTCGGATCCACGACACTCGCGACGCGAGCGAAGCGTTTTGTCACCGGCGGTCCGAGACGATGTCATGTCACGGATTGTCAAACTCGAGGCGACGGGCCCACGCAAACTCGAGCCCGAGGACATCGACGACGAGAAAGGCGATATTGCGGTCTGTCAATGTGGCCTGTCGGGGTCGTTTCCCTTCTGTGACGGCAGCCATCGACGGACACGCGACGAGGACGACGGGACGACCTACGTCTACGAAAACGGCGATCGCCGGGAGCTCGAGCGGGTCGTGACGACCGACGAAAACACAGGCGAGTAACCGAGCGTCGAGCCGGCGCCTCGCTACATCGATCGCGAGGAGTTGACGACGACCAGCGCGCTACTGGCAGCCATCGCGACGGCGGCGAACAGCGGATTCAACAGCCCGAGGACCGCCAGTGGGATCGCGACCGCGTTGTAGGCAAACGCCCAGCCGAGGTTCTGACGGATCCGGCGGTGGGTGCTCGTCGCGATATCGAACGTCTCGGAGACGGCACCGAGGTCATCGCCGACGATCACCGCGTCGGCCGCGTCGGTCGCGAGCTTCGTCCCGCCGCCCATCGCGATCCCGACGTCCGCAGTGGCAAGCGCGGGCGCGTCGTTGCTCCCGTCGCCGACCATCGCGACCGTCCCTCGGCTTCGTAGTCGGTCGACGGTCTCGGCTTTCGCCTCCGGCGGGACGCCGGCGAAGACTTCGTCGACGCCCTCGAGTGCGCGGAACCGATCGGCCGCCGCCCCCTCGTCGCCCGTGAGAACGACGACCTCGCGACCGGCGGAGAGGGTCTCGAGCGTCTCGCCCAGCGCCTCACGGGGCGAGTCACCGACGGCAATCACGCCGCGAGCCTGTCCGTCCCAGCCGACGACGACCGGCACATCGCCCGCATCACGGATGTCATCGATCAGTGGCTCGAGCGTGTCGGGAACGCTGAGTCCGTGATCACGGAGAAAGTCGGGGTGGCCAACGGCGACGCGGTCGCCGTCGACGCGGCCGCTAACGCCGCGGTCGGCCCGCTCGAACTCGTCGACGGCAGTCGTTGCATCCTCGGTCGCAGATTCGGGAGCCGCGTCCGCGATGGCGGCCGCAATCGGATGCTCGGAGAGCGCTTCGACGGTGCCGGCCCGCCGGAGCAGTTCCTCGGCATCGATCCCGTCGACGGCGTGGATGTCCTCGACAGCCATCGTCCCGGTCGTGAGCGTCCCCGTCTTGTCGAGGACGATGACGTCGACGTCTCTGGCGTCCTCAAAGATCGTCTCCGCGGCGATGACGATGCCCCGCTCGGCGGCAGTCTGAATTCCCGCAGCGATCGCAAGCGGCGTCGCAAGCCCGAGCGCACAGGGACAGGAGACGATCACGACCGTCAGACCGATCAACAGCGCCGTCGAGACACTCGAGCCGGTGGCGAGCAAGACGGCGGCCGTCCCGACGGCGAGGGCAACGACCAGCGGGACGAACACCGTCGCGAGCTTGTCGGCGAGTCGCTGGACGCCCGGTCGGGCGCTTTGAATCGACCAGAGCAGGGAGACGAGCCGGTCGAGCGTGCTTTCTGCCTCGTCGCCGACCGTGACGACCAGCGGGGCGTCGGTGACGACAGTTCCGCCCCGAACCGGATCGCCCGGTTCCTTGCCGACGGGCAGCGATTCACCGGTGACGAGCGACTCGTCGACGGCAGCCGAGCCCTCAGCGACTTCTCCGTCGAGCGGGATCCGCTCGCCGGGGCGGACGAGCAGGCGGTCCCCAGGCTCGATGTCCTCGAGGGAGACCGTCTCGCCGTTCTCGAGGCGGGCCTCGTCGACCTGCTGTTCGGTCAACTCCGAGAGCAGACCGGTCGCGCGGCGCTTGACCGCCTGCTCGTAGTGGGTGCCCGCGGTGACGACGAGGATGATCGCGACGGTCACGTCGAAGTAGACGTGGGTCCGCCCCAGCAGGGTCGCGATCGCGCTGAAGCTATACGAGCCGAGCGCGGCCAGCGCAACGAGCAGATCCATGTTCGGCTGCCCCGCTCTGAGGCTGACGTACGCCCCGCGGAGGGTCGGATAGCCGGTATAAAAAAGGACGAACGACGTAAAGACCCAGATGTTCGCCGTCAGAAACATGCCGTCATAGCCGCCGAAGTCGGCGATCGGCTCGAAACCGAAGTAAGTCGGATACAAAAACAGGATGTACCACGTCATGACCATCATGCCAAAAAAGGCCCCGAACAAGAGCGCACCGAGCCGATCGTCGGCGTCCGTGTCGTCGGCACTCGAGCGATCGGAGGCGGTGTAGCCGTAGCCGGAGACGATGTCCGGCAGTTCGTCGGCGGTGAGTTCGTCGGGATCGTAGACGATCCGGATCGTGTCCGTCGCGTAACTGGCCGTTACGCCGCGGACGCCCGCTTCGCGTTCGGCGGTCGTCTCGAGGAAGGCCTCACATGTCGAACAGTGCATGCCGTCGACCGCGAGGAAGGCGTCTTCACCCTCGAGGTCGTCGAGATCCGGGCCGTCGTCGCCGTCCAGTCGGGACTGCAACTCTGCCTCGTCAGGGCCGTCGTCGGTTCGCTCGAGCGTCCGGGCAACCTCGAGACAGCCCTGACAGCAAAACGAGCCATCCACATCGGGCTCGGTGATCGGGGTCGTCGGGGTCGGCAGATCACAGAGGTCGCAGGTATCGGTGTCAGTTTCGGTCGCCGACCCGTTGCCGGTCGGACTGGTAGTTCCAGCACTGGTTGGTGCTGCCGCGGGCGACTTCGCGGACCGTCGTGGAGTCTCATCCATCGTTAGAACAGATTGATGTACGGAAGCCGGACGTGTGGCAGATGGATGCCGTACAGCATCAGCCCGTGTGAGAGAGGAATGTATCCGAGTACGACGAACGCAGCCCCCAGTCCACGATGGAGTCGCACGCGTGTGTCGGGCCCGATCGTGTTCAGAACGGTCCCGTAAGCGAACAGCGTGGGAATCGTCCCCAATCCGAGGGCGGCAAGCGAGAGTGTCCCCTGTACCGGCGACCCGAGCGCGAACGCATAGAGATACGCCGGATAGATGATCGGACACGGCATGAGGCCGTGGACCGCGCCGAGTGCGACGATCCCCGGCGACGTCGCGTAGCGGTCGATCCGACTCGAGAGGAGATCTGAGAGTCGCCGGAAGACTGTTCCGATGATTGGAAGCCCGTGGCCGGGAACGGCGGTTTGCCCCCGTAGATAGTACAGGCCGCTCGTGACGATCGCGATTCCGACGAGGATCCCCGTCGCGCCCCTGACGCTGTCGCCGATGGCGGCGACGGCCTCGCTCGAGGCAATCGTGATCGCCCCCAGCAGGCCGAACAGGCCGCCGACCGCAGCGTAGCTGGCCGTCCGACCGAGGTTAAACAGCGCATGCTGGCGCACCTCGTAGCCGGTGAGCGTGTCGTCGCGGCGTTTACTGCTCGCCGCACCGATCCGGTCGGCGTAGGCCGTCACCAGCGGGCCACACATCCCCAGACAGTGTGCGCCGGCCAGTAGCCCAACGACGAAGAGCAAAAGCAGGTTCACGCGCTCGAGGCCGGGTCCCGACGGCACCGACGCGCCCATCAACGGCACGATCGGTGAGTGGACGCCGGACTCGAGTGGAAGGGCAGTCGAGAGCGGGCTCGATGCGAGTGGAACAAACGTCATCTGAGCGGAGAGTGTTAGCCGAGGGTACCGCTGCCGTCACCGTGGTGGCCGTGGGACGTCTCGACCGGCGACATGGCGAGATACAGCGAGCCGTAGATGAGGCAGGTATTGAGCGCGCTGACGCCACCGGCAAGTGCCGAATGTGTCACCTGTGCTGTGACTCCATAGACGATAAGCGGGATCAACGCAAGCAACCCGACAGCTGCTGCGTGCCTGGGTTGGAGTGTCTCGAGGCTCATACACATCCCTTTGGCGGTCAGTAGCTTAATTCCCTAACCCGTTCCCAGTGGCCGGGAATGAGGACTGGCAGTAAGTCATCCTCTTTCCCTACCACTCCGTATGAGTTCGGCTATCGAAAAAGGGGTGGATGGGAAGCATCCCACGGATGGGACCGATCAGGTTCGTGAACTCGGTCACGACGAGTACGATCCGATCGGAACAGCGATTCTGGTTGGGATTTACTTTCTCATACTGGTGGCGCTGTGGATATTCATGTACTTCGTTGAGTTCCTCGGTAACGGACCGACCGTTACCGGGGTGCTGTTGACGGTGGTGGGGATTGCATGAACATTCACACCTACGAAAAGATCTGGCTGGCCGTGGCGATGGTACTGATCGTTGGCTTCATCGCGACGGTCACCTATGGGGCAGTCGGCCCTGGTATCGCGATGATCGACGACGATGGCGGCACCATCGATCCGGACACGATCAACGACGACGAGCGGTTCAGCGACCCCGGCGTCACACACGTTGGTGGTAACGAATACGAGGCGACCGTCGTCGCCCAGGCGTGGTCGTACACGCCATCGGAGATCACGGTGCCGGCGAACAGCACCGTGACGTTTTACGTGACGAGCCGGGACGTGACACACAGCTTCACTGTCGCCGGAACGAACGTCAACACGATGGTCGTCCCCGGACAGGTCTCACAGATGACCGTCGAGTTCGACGAACCCGGCGAGTACGGCATTCTCTGCAACGAGTACTGTGGTGCATACCACCACACGATGGAAGGTGAACTGAACGTTGTTCCGCAAGACGAGTTCGATCTGACCGAGCTGTCGACCGATGCACCCAGCGAGGCCCAGCTCGGCAATCAGACGACGATCAACACCACGGTAAGCAACGACATGAATTACGACCTCGAGACGACCGCCACGCTTGAGATCGGCGATCAGCCTCTCGATCAAGACGTCACGGTGCCCGCACACGGCAGCGAAACCGTCGAGTTCGCGGTCGACACGACTGACCTTGGAACAGGCGATCACGACTGGACGGTGACCGTTGACGGCCACGAGGAAAGCGATACGCTCACGGTCACCAACGCGACCGAAGGAGGTGATGGCGATGCGTAACGCCTACATCGACCAGTTCCCGAAGGAGGCACGCGTAATCAGAGCTATACTCTGGAGTTCCTTCCTCGCGCTGACGATCGGCGGGACGCTCGGGCTCATCCAGGGCCTGCACCGAACGAACATCTTGCGGTTCATCCCATCGCAGGACTACTACACCGTCCTGACCGCTCACGGTGTCTTGCTGGTGATCACGTTCACGATCTTCTTCCTCGTGGGGATCTTCACCTGGGCAGTAACGACTAGCCTCGATCGCGGTGTCGAAGATATCCGCTTTACATGGGGCTGGTACATCATGATGGTAATCGGAACGATCCTGGTCGGCGTCTCGATCCTCGGCGGCGTCGTCGAGCAAATTCCAATGAACGCCGACGTCCTGTTTACGTTCTATTCACCGCTCCAGGCACACCCGGCGTTTTATATCGGGCTCGTGTTGTTCGTCGTCGGTTCCTGGCTCGCCGGTGTCGACTGGTTCCGGATGTGGTGGGCCTGGAAGAAAGAAAACCCCGACGAGCGGATCCCGCTGCCAACGTTCATGGCGCTGACGACGATGCTGTTCTGGTATCTCAGCTCGCTCGGCGTCGCCATCTCGATTCTGGCATTCCTCTTGCCGTGGTCGCTTGGCATCATCGACTCCGTTAACCCACTGCTGACCAGAACGCTGTTCTGGTTCTTCGGCCACCCAGTCGTGTACTTCTGGCTGATGCCGGCGTACATGTTGTGGTACACCATGCTGCCGAAGATCTCGGGTGGGAAACTGTTCAGCGACCCGCTCGCACGCGTCGTCTTCGTGCTGTTCCTGATCCTGTCGACGCCAGTCGGAATTCACCACCAGTACCTCGATCCTGGCATTGCGGAAGGGTTCAAGTTCATCGCGATGACCAACACGATGTTCCTGCTGCTGCCCAGCCTGTTGACGGCGTTTACCGTCGTCGCCAGCATGGAACACGGCGCGCGCCAGCGCGGCGGTGACGGCTACCTCAGCTGGCTCAAGGCGCTTCCGTGGCGCGATCCGGTGTTCACCGGGATGGCGCTTGCAGGACTGATGTTCGCTGCGGGTGGCTTCTCCGGGATGATCAACGCCGGCCTGAACATCAACTACCTCGTCCACAACTCCTGGTGGGTCGTCGGTCACTTCCACCTCACCGTCGGCACTGCTGTCGCGCTGACCTTCATGGCGGCGTCCTACTGGTTCATGCCGCAGTTGACCGGCAAGGAGCTCTGGAACCGCTCGGTCGCGCTCGTGCAGGTCGTGCTGTGGTTCATCGGGATGACCTTCATGTCGAACGCGATGCATCGGGCCGGGCTGTTCGGGATGCCTCGCCGGACCGCCGAGCCGCAGTATCAGGGCTTCAACTTCGAGCCCGCCGTCGGCACCGTCGGCGAGATCAACGCACAGGTCGCCCTTGGTGCGGTGTTGCTGACCATCTCGGTGTACCTGTTCATCGTGAATATGGTCCTGACCACCGTCGGTGGCTCCAGCAGCGACGCGATCCCGGACAACACCTACGCTGGCACGCTCTCGGGCCCCGAGGACTCGCCAGTTATCCTCGACAACCTCAAACTCTGGACCTCGATCGCCGTCGTCCTCGTCATCATCGCGTACTCGCTCCCGCTTGCGAGTATCATCGACGCCGGCGGCCTGTTCGGTCCCGGCATCGACGCCTGGAAACCCAGCGTCGTGGCCGACCCGACCCTCGTCCTCGAGTCCATCCGTGGGGTGATGTTCTAGTATGCGTATCTCGAAAGGGGGGCTGCTCGTCATCATGGCGTTTCTCGCGCCACTGATCGTCGAGTTGCGAACAGTGCTCTCGTGGATTGGCATCAGGCTGTCCGCTGGCGGAACGGTCGCGCTGGGCGGCGCACTCGTCCTCGCGGTCCTCATCTGGGCGCTGTGGCCGCCAAACGGTGACACCGAGGCCAAGCTAGCCTGAGAGCCGCAAGCGGATTCGGAATTCGATTTTTTGTATCGCAAACAGCAGTCAGTGAGACCACTCGATCGCCGCGCAAGCGATATCGGCGTGTGACAAGTTATCGGACGGACTAGAAGGCGTCCCGGTCGCGCAGGCGATCGACCACGTCGCGCACTCGCTGCGATGCATCCCGCGGGGCGACGAGGAGTCGGTCGTCGACCGCCGCCACGATCAGGTCGTCGACCTCGAGCAGCGAGACGTGGGCATCGGGTGCGGCAACGACGTTCTCCGTGGCATCGATCGCGAGAACCTCGCCTGTGACGATGTCGTTCGTCTCGTCGTCCGCTCGCTCGCGAACTCGACCGACCGCGTCCCACGTCCCGAGGTCGTCCCAGCCGACCGACAGCGGGGTGACGAAGACGTTCGTCGCGCGCTCCATAATCGCGTAATCCACGCTACTGGCCTCGACAGCCTCGAAGCCGCCGCAGGGGTCGCCATCCGCGAGTGACTCGACCAGCGGCGCGAGCGGTGAGTTTCGCGCCGCGGTCAACAGGGCACTGGGCGTCCAAGCGAAGACGCCGGCGTTCCAGTACGCGCCAGTCTCGACGAGTTCTTGTGCGGCGTTGCGGTCGGGTTTCTCGGTGAACTGTGCGACGGCCGCGTAGTCGCCGTTGGATTCGTCGTCGCCGTCCGCCTCGAGCTCGCCGACGGGAACGACATATCCGTAGCCCGAAGACGGCCGCGTCGGTTCGACGCCAACCGTCACCAGCCCGCCTGTTTCGACGGCGATTTCGGCGGCACGCTCGAGGCACGTTGCGAATGCCGCGTCATCGTCGACATGATGGTCGCTCGGCAGACAGACCAAAACCGGTTCCTCGTCGAACTGCTCGCGGAGCCGCCAGGCCGCATAGACCAGCGCCGGCCCGGTGTCTTTCCCGGTCGGTTCGACCAGCACACCCGCCTTTGGTGCGTGCTCGGAGACTGTATCGGCGAACAACTCGCGAGTCAAGACGTACTGTTCGTCGGCAAACGCCGTTCGATCCATCGTCCGTGCAAGCAAGGAGCGCTCACCGACGAGCGACCGCAACTGTTTGGGTCGGTCATGTCGGCTCGCGGGATAGAGTCGACTCCCGATCCCGCCGGCCAGCACGCAGGCGACGACGGGACGATCCATCTCACCAGGTTTCGATCCGCCCGTTTCGGACGTCCTCTGCACACCCCTCGCAGTCGGGGTGGCCCGCCTCGTAACAGGCCGGTCGGTACTCGTCATCGAGCTTCGCCGCCCGCTGTTGGGCGTAGCGCCGACAGACGATTTGCGCCCGTCCCGCCTCGTCGGTGGGCAACTGGCGGGCGTTTTTCGCCATCTCGTAGGCCTCGCGGGCCTCCTCGAGTTGTCCGTCGGTCGATCTGCGAAGCTCCTCGAACTGCTCGCCTGCGCCCTGCAGCGTCGAGCGGACGAATCGCTCGAGCCGACGCCGATCCGCCATATGCGTTCGTTCGACTGCCGGACACATATACTGTCGGACGGATCGACGCGGCGGTCGTACGACAGGACACCTGCCGTGGGCCGCCGATGACAACGGTTTAGGCGTGGTGTCACGTCGCACACGGACATGGCACTCCGCGATTCGCTTCGGGGGATCACCTGTCCGATGGTAACGCCGTTCGACGACGGCTCGATCGACGAGGCGGCGCTCACCGACTTGCTCGCACACCTGCAGGCCGGCGGCATCGACGTCGTCTTCCCCTGCGGGACGACCGGCGAGTTCCCGAGCCTGACGGCCGACGAGCGCCGCCGCGTCGTCGAGACGACCGTCGACCACGCCGAGGTACCGGTCGTCGCCGGGGCCGCCGCGACGAGCGTCGGCGAGACGGTCGCGGCCATCGACCGCGCCGCCGACGCGGGAGCCGACGCCGCCGCAATCGTCGCGCCCTACTTTACCACCGCGAACGCACCCGAGGGGAACCGGCGGTTCTTCGAGGCCGTCCTCGAGGAGTCCTCACTCCCCGTCCTCCTCTATAATATCCCACAGTGTACCGGCCAGCGGATCGAGTCCGAGACCGTCGCTGCCGTCGCGGAGCGTGACGACGTCGTCGGGATCAAAGACTCGAGCGGCGACCTCGAATATTTCCTCTCGGTGCTCGAGGGGACGCCCGACGACTTTCTGTGTCTGCAGGGGTATGACGCGCTGCTGGTGCCCGCACTTCGCATGGGCGCTGATGGCGGGATCAACGCACTGTCGAACGTCGTCCCCGAAGTCTTGCGGGAGGCATTCGAGCAGGCCGAGGACGACCGGGGCCGACAGCTCCAGCGGGACGCGATCGCGCCGCTGTTCGACGCGTGTACGACCCACGACTTCGCCCCGGCGACGAAGACCGCACTGGCCGAACGCGGCGTCATTCCCTCTGCCGAGGTTCGCCCGCCACTGATCGGGGTCGACGACGCCGGCAGGGAGACGATCGGCGACGCGCTCGAGGCCGCACTCGCAGTCGCCGAGCGGTAACGTCGACTTGACGGTCGCCGATAAGCGGGAGACCGAACCCCACCCTCGACGCCTGCTGGCGGTTTCTTTCGCCACGGACCACTTTCACTCCGCTCCCCTCAATTTAAATACGATGGGGCGCGAACAGCGGTATGCCTCCCAGTGAAACCAAAGAGGAGGCGAGACACTATGAGCGACGTACGACAGCACGCGGACGACATACACGAGCAGTTTTCGGACCACATAGACGTCGACATCGAGGACGTCGAGGAGCGCCTGACCACCCTCGTCGACGAGTACAAAGTCCCGATCGACGAGGCACGCCGGAGTGTGACGAATCACTACCTCGAGGAGGCCGGCCTCGAGCGCGATGACATCTCGGGCGGCGACAGCGAGGCGGCGAACATCGAGGACGTCGACGAACCCGAGGAGTGGATCGACCTCACCGCGAAGGTCATCGAACTCTGGGACCCGCGCAGCGACGCGGTCGCACAGGTCGGTCTGCTGGGCGACCCGACGGGGACGATCAAGTTCACCAAGTGGGCCAAATCCGACCTGCCGGCGCTCGAGGAAGGCAGCGTCTACGAACTTCGCAACGTCGTTACCGACGAGTATCAGGGCCGATACTCGGTCAAGCTCAACTCGACGACGGTGATCGAGGAACTCGACGAGGACCTCGAAGTCGGCAACGACACCAGCGAGATCGAGGGCGCACTGGTCGACATGCAAAGCGGCAGCGGCCTCATCAAGCGCTGCCCGGAAGAGGACTGTACCCGCGTCCTCCAGAACGGCCGCTGTAACGAACACGGCGAGGTCGAAGGCGAGTTCGACCTCCGAATCAAGGCCGTCGTCGACGACGGTATCGATGCTCACGAGGTCATCTTCGACAAGGACGCCACCGAGGAGTTGACAGGGCTGAGCTTAGAAGAGGCGAAAGAGATGGCGATGGACGCCTTAGATACGACCATCGTCGCCGACGAGATCCGCGAGGACATCGTCGGTACCTACTACCGCATTGAAGGGCCGACGTTCGGTCGGTACGTCTTAGCCGACGACGTCGAGGAACTCGGCGGGCCAGCGGATCCCGAAGAACTGCTGATCAAAGCGAGGTCGATGTAACATGAGCCAGGCTGAACTCACCCGCGAAGTCGCTCGCCGCGTCTTTGCATCGGAATTCAACGATTCGACGTACGCCTTCAAAGAGAGCGACGACGAGCGCGCGCCCAACTACGCGTTGCTCCCGACGGGCGACCGTGCCAACCGCGTGTTCGTCGCCGGGACCCTGACCGAGACCGAAGACGTCGGCGACGAAAGCGAGTACTGGCGCGGCCGGGTCGTCGACCCGACCGGGACGTTCTTCGTCTACGCCGGCCAGTACCAGCCCGAGGCCGCCTCGGTCCTGCGGGAAACGGAACCGCCGGCCTACGTCTCCATCGTCGGCAAGCCCCGCACCTACGAGACCGACGACGGAACCATCAACGTCTCCCTGCGACCCGAATCGATCTCGGTCGTCGATGACGAGACGCGCGACCGCTGGGTCGTCGAAACCGCAGAGCGCACACTCGATCGCATCGAGGCGTTCGAAGCGTGGGAGAGCGAACAGGAGGCTCCCGAAAGCGCCTCCACCGCACCAACCAACGAGTACGCCCAGATGGCCCACGAGCAGTACGACTCGCCCGTCGTCAACTACCGCAACGACGTGATCCAGGCACTCGAGAGCTTAGAGACCGTCGAAAAAGACGACGCAGAAGCGACGGTCTAACGCGGCCATCAGCGGACTCGATTCGCTCCGTTTTCCGCCGTCTGACGAATGGTTAAGTGTCGTGAACGACGACTAGGGATATCGATGGGGAACAAGAACAAGACCATCTCGTTTCGGGTCAACGAGGACGCGTTCGAGGCGCTGCAAGCGATCGCCGCCGAGCGCGACATCTCGCTGTCTGCGGTCTTCCGAGATTACGTCGACCAACTCGTCGAACACGACGGCCAGGTCGAGGTCGTCCCCGAAGCCGACCTCGAGGACCGCACGAGCGAAGGCGACGACGACGTCTCGTTCCCGCCGACCGTCGAAGTACCAAAGCGGTTCATCCGCGAACACGAGCGGCTGGAACTCGAGGCCGAACATCTCCGGGAGCAACTCGACGAGTACAAAGGCTACGTCAACGAGCTACAGGACCGACTCGAGGACGAGGAAGACGAAGTACTTCTGCTCGATGAGTTAGACGAAGAGAGCGACTCGTATCAGCTTCGATAACCCACCGCATTGGGTGTCGTTTGGCTACCGATCGTCCCGATAGCAGTGCCCTCGAGCGTGGGGTCTTGCGTTGTTCGCATTGTTTTCGTCCATATCGTGGTGTCAGTCCAGTGTTGACCGTATACTGCCGGACAGGGATTCGTTTGGGCCTGATCGCATCTCGATGGCGCAAGTCTTATGTACATATGAGTACGTCGATGTACAATAATGAACTCCAATACGGAGCTCGCTCCCGCGGTGCAGTCGATTCTCGAGGCGGCACGGGAGCGGTCGGGCGGTGACGGCGTCGACGTCGACGCGCGCTCGTTTCCCGACGCGCTGGCCGACGTTGAGGCCGCGGGGCGAGTCCCAGTGATCGCGGAGGTAAAACCGACGAGTCCGACGGCTGACGGGACTCGAGATGACGACCCAGTCGAGTTAGCGCAGGCGATGGTCGACGGCGGCGCAACGGCGCTGTCGGTGCTCACTGAGCCGACTCACTTCGGCGGCTCACCCGAGGCGCTGGCCCGGATTCGGGAGGCCGTCGACGTCCCCGTCTTGCGCAAGGACTTCGTCCTCGACGAAGACGGGATGGACGTCGTCGAGGCCGACCTCCTGCTGTTGATCGCGCGATTCGTCGACGACCTCGAGGGTCTCGTCGCCGCCGCTCGCGAGCGCGGCTTCCAGCCGCTGGTCGAAGTTCACGACCGCGACGAACTCGAGACCGCCCTCGAAGCGGGTGCAGAGATCATCGGCGTGAACAACCGTGATCTGGCCCGCCTCGAGGTCGACCTCGAAACCTTCGAGTCGGTCGCGCCCGAGGTCCCGAATGACGTGACGCTGATCGCCGAAAGCGGGATCTCGTCGCCGGCCGACGTGCGACGGATGCGCGATGCGGGTGCCGACGCGTTGCTCGTCGGCAGTGCCATCATGGACCACGGCGCGGGCGACAGCGACGTAACCGAGAACACGCGCCGACTGGTAGAAGCGGAATCAAGCGATCGAGACGGAGACGACATGAGCGACCACGACGGAGACTGTTAGATATGAGCACGGAACGCGAACGCGACGGAGAGAGCAGTCGAACGGGAACGTTCGGCAACTATGGCGGCCAGTACGTCCCCGAGGCACTGATGCCAGCCGTCCAGGAACTCGAGGACGCCTACGAGCGCTACGTTCTCGACAACGAGGATGGCTTCATGGACGAGTTCCGCGAGCGGATGCGCGAGTTCGGCGGCCGACCGACGCCGCTCCAGCGCGCGGATCGACTGAGCGAGCGCTACGATCTCGAGATTTACCTCAAGCGCGAGGACCTCGTCCACGGCGGCGCACACAAGCTGAACAACGCGCTCGGACAGGTGCTGCTCGCGAAGTACATGGGCAAAGAGCGGATCATCGCCGAGACCGGCGCAGGCCAACACGGCACCGCGACGGCGATGGCAGCGGCCCACCTCGACATGCCCTGTGAGATCTACATGGGCCGAACCGACGTCAACCGCCAGCGGCCCAACGTCTACCGGATGCGGATGAACGGGGCCGAAGTGAACCCGGTCGAGGCCGGCAGCGGCACCTTAAAAGAGGCGATCAACGAGACGATGCGCGACTGGGCGACCACCGTCGAGCGGACCCACTACGTGATCGGCTCGGTGGTCGGTCCCCACCCGTTCCCGCAGATGGTCCGTGACTTCCAGTCGGTCATCGGCACGGAAGCCCGCAAGCAGGTCCAGGAGCAGGCGGGTCGGCTGCCCGACAGCGTCGTCGCCTGCGCCGGCGGCGGCTCGAACACGATGGGAACCTTCCACGCGTTCGTTCCAGACGACAGCGTTGATCTCTACGCTGTCGAGGCCGGCGGCTCGAGCCTCGAGATCGACGAAGCCGAAGGGGTCGCGCCCAACTCCGCGACGCTGTCGACGGGGACCGACGGGGTCCTCCACGGCGCGATGACAAAGCTCCTCCAGAGCACGGAGGGCCAGATCGTGGAGTCCCACAGCGTCAGCGCGGGGCTCGATTACGCCGGCGTCGGCCCGGAACTCGCACAGCTCGCCGAGACGGGCCGCGTGACGCCCGTCAGCGTCGACGACGAGGCCGCGCTCAACGGCTTCCACCGGCTCTCGCGACTCGAAGGAATTATTCCAGCGCTGGAGTCCAGTCACGCGCTCGGCTATTTAGAAGAAGCCCACGAGGAACTTGGCGACCTCGTCGTCGTCAACGTCTCCGGCCGCGGCGACAAGGACTTAGAGACGGTGCTCGAGGAGACCGAGAAACGCGATCTCACGGCCGCACCTGAGGTGGAGGTGTTCGACCAGTGAGCAACGATCGACAGTACGACAGCGACATCGAGGCTGCCATCCGCGAAAACCACCCCGCCCTGATCACCTACATTACCGCGGGTGATCCATCGCTTGCGGCCACCAAGGAATACGTCGAGGCGCTCGATCGCGGTGGCTCGGACTTGATCGAACTCGGCCTGCCGTTTTCGGAGCCGATCGCCGAGGGGCCGACGATCCAGGCTGCGATCAACCGCGCGCTCGAGGCCGGGACGACCCCGCAGGCCTTTTTCGAGCTAGTCGACGATATAGAGACCGAGGCCCCGCTGCTGGTGATGACCTACTACAACATGATCCTCCAGTACGGCTCGGAACCCGACGTTCGACCCTTCGTCGAACGCGCCGCCGAGGCCGGCCTCTCGGGAATTATCGTTCCCGACCTGCCCGCCGAGGAGTCCGAGCCGCTCCGTGCGGCCTGTGACGACAACGGGCTCGATCTCGTCTTCATCGTCGCGCCGACGACCGAGGGCGAGCGCCTCGAGACGATCATGTCCCAGGTCTCGGGCTTTGCCTACGTCCAGGCCCGGCTCGGGACGACGGGTGCGCGCGCGAACGTCTCCGGAGCGACCCACAACAGCCTCGCGCGACTCTCGGAGTACGATGTCCCCAAGGCAGTCGGCTTCGGAGTCAGCGAGGGCGACCACGCCGCCGAGATCATCGAAGCTGGCGCGGACGGCGTCATCGTCGGTAGCGCGTTGATCGACCTGATCGCCTCGAGCGACGAGCCAGACGAAGCAGTCGACGCGCTCGAGGCTAAGGCCCGGGAACTCAAGCGGGGTGCCCGCCACGGCGCGGACAACCTCACGGTCGATCACGATGATGCACCGGAACCAGAACAGCCATAACTGCAAGCTTGCTACACTCCCGCAATGACCACTGGAACTGACGCACGACTCGATCGAATCGGGACAGACGGATCGTACGTAATCGTCCCAATGGACCACGGCATCACGATGGGAGCCGTCCAAGGGCTGAAAGACATCGAAGCGACCATCGACGGCGTCACCAGCGGCGGCGCGGACGCGGTTCTTACCCAGAAAGGGATCGCACCGCGCGTCCACGACAACAAAAACGACAAGGGCTACATCGTCCACCTCAATGGCTCGACGACGATCGGTCCCGACGAGAACGACAAGCGCATGACCGGCACCGTCGAGGAGGCGATCCGTGCCGGTGCCGACGCCGTCTCCTTCCACATCAACGTCGGCTCGGACCACGAACCCGACCAACTCACACAACTCTCCGAAGTCACCGAGACGGCAGACCGCTTTGGGATGCCAGTGCTCGCGATGGCCTATGCTCGCGGTCCGGCCGTCGACCCTGAAGACCCCGACGCGCTCGGGCACGCGGTCCGCCTCGCCGAGGAACTGGGCGCCGACATCGTCAAAACGGGCTACAGCGGCGACGCCGACAGCTTCCAGCACGTCGTCGAGTCAACCCGGCTCCCGGTCGTCATCGCCGGCGGCTCGAAAGGAACCGACCGCGAGACCATCGAGATGGTCCGCGGCGTGATGGATGCCGGCGGTGCCGGTGTCTCGATGGGCCGCTCGATCTTCCAGCACGACGACCCCGAAGCGATCGCCCGCGCGGTCGCCGGCGTCGTCCACGACGATCTCTCGGCCGAGGACGCACTGGCCGAAGCGGGACTCGCACTCGAGGCCTGATACGGTCTGCTGTACCGATGTCCCGGTGTGACCGCAGTGCGAGTCGCGATTACACCGGCACTGACTGACAGTAGTCCGTATGAGCGACTGATTCTTCCCCGTCAGGCTCTCTTCGGTCTGTTTTGGGCCGCCGTTCAGTAACGTGGATAGTGCTCGGCCCACGGCCGGGCCCGCTCGAGGGTCGCAGCGACCGCGAGCACGTCCGCTTCCGCGTACCGGCGGCCGACGATCTGCAGGCCGACCGGCAGGCCGTCGTCAGTAAGTCCTGCAGGGACCGAGGCGACCGGATGGCCGGTCAGATTGAACACCCAGGTGAGCATCGCGTCGGTCGGAATCCCGTCGACACCCTGCCCGTCGATTTCCGTCGGATAGCGGTCGGCCAGCCGTTTGCCGTATGGCGGCACCGTCAGCGTCGGCGTCACGAGCGCGTCGTGGCCGGCCAGCGCGTCCTCGATCGCGTCGTAGGCCCGCGCCCGGGGACCGTTCGCGAGCCGTTCGTCGATCGCGCTCGTGTCGTCTGCCAACGCGATCGTCGACCGGAGAGTTTCCTCGACGTCGGCAGTCTCGAGGTCGATCCCGAACCGCTCTTCGACCTGGGCCGCGAGCGCGGCGAAGTAGCCGCCGACCTGCGTGTAGTACGCCGAGCGCAGGGGCTTGTATTCCGGGAGCGAGACGTCCACGTCGTCGACGGTCACGCCCGCGGCCGCGAGGTCGGCGACGGCATCGCCGACGATCGTGCGGACGGTCGGATCGACGGGCAGGAGGTCCAGATTTGGGCTGTACCCGACAGCGAGGTCGTCCGCCGGTCGATCCGTCGCCGGCAGCACGTCGTCGCCGTCCGGCACGCTGAGCGGGTCGCGGTCGTCCTGTCCCGAGAGGATATCGAACGCAAGCGCGACGTCCTCGGTCGAGCGGCCGATCGGGCCGCCGACCATGAACGGCGTGTGCGTGCCGAAGGCATCGAGCCGGGAATCGGACGGCACGCGTCCGAGGCTGGGTTTGAGACCAATGACGTGACAGCACGACGCCGGCACCCGGAGAGAGCCGCCGATGTCCGAGCCGGTGGCGAACGTCGCGAGACCGGCCGCAACCGCCGCGGCGGAGCCACCGGAGGAGCCGCCGGCCGACCGCTCGAGATCGAACGGCGTCGCCGTCGGCCCGACAAGGCGGTTGTCGGTCTTGATCGTATGGGCGAGCGCCGGCGTGTTGGTGGTGCCGACGATCACCGCGCCGGCCGCCTCGAGTCGCTCGACGGTAATCGAGTCCGTGCTGGCGACGTGGTCCGACAGCGCCGCCAGGCCCATCGTGTTCCGGACGCCCGCCTTCCGGTCGCGGAGGTCCTTGATCGCGACTGGGACGCCATGCAGCGGGCCGAGGTCCTCGCCGGCCACCGCCGCGCGGTCGGCCTCGCGGGCACGCTCCCGGGCCGCGTCCGCAATGACCGTCACGTAGGCGTTCAGATCGCTGGCCGTCTCGATCCGCTCGAGGATGGTCTCGACGACTGCCAGCGAGGACCGCTCGCCGCGTCGGATCGCGTCCGCGAGCTCCCGCGCGGACGTGCTGGTGTCAATGTTCATGAACTATCGACCCGGCTCGAGATAATAAAGGTCCGGATAGCTGCTCACTCGAGGCATGCGATAGCCCCGACCCACCGGATCGCTCAGTGACAGTGCGTATCCAGATGCACGTCGCGGTCGGCGTACCGCGGCGAGAGCTCGACGGTGGCATGGTCGACACCGTGATCGGCCAGTTCGTCGTGGATACGGCGACTGATCGCCTCGGCGTCGATCATCGTCTCGACGTCCGTTTCGACGTGGACCGTCGCGACCGTGATCTGGCTGCAGATCTGCCAGGCGTGGAAGTCGTCGACCGCGGTGACGCCCTCAATGTCACGGATGTGCGACCGGATCTCGTCGCTCTCGAAGGGCGTCTTGAGGAAGAAGATCTCACCGCTACCGCGCAACACGGTGGCCGCCGACCAGGTCACGACGACGGCGATCAGCGCCGCAGTGATCGGATCGATGACGCGGATCCCGGTCAGTTCGATCGTCAGCACGGAGACGATGACGGCGACCGAGCCGCCGGCGTCACCCAGCAGGTGGTAGAACGCGCCCTTCTCGTTGAGACTCATCGCGTCGCCGTGGAGGATGTAGACGGAGCCAATATTGACCGCTAATCCGCCGAGGGCGATGGCGATCGTCGGCCCGGTCCCGATTGCGATCGGCTCGAGGAATCGCTGATAGGATTCCCAGAGAATAAAGGCGACCATGGGCAGGAGGAGGAGGCCGTTGAGGAAGGCAGCGAACGGCTCGAGGCGGTGGAGACCGTACGACCAGCGCTCACCGTTGCCGTAGTCTTCAGCGATGTAGGCGGCGGCGAAGGCCATCACGTACGCGAGTGCGTCGAACAGCATGTGGACGGCGTCGCTGATGAGCGCGACCGATCCGAACGCCAGTCCACCCGCGAGTTCGACGAAAAAGCCGACGGCGTTGATCAGCGAGACAGCGGCGAGTTTGCGGCTGCTGGTCGACTCGCTACCGTGGCCGTGTCCGCCGTGATCGTGAGTGTGACCGTCGTGTGAGTCGTCGTGGGGGTGCGCCGACTCGTGGGGACTCATTGTTAGTCGAACTCGGTTCGTCCGTCTTATTAATACTACTTCGGCGGTTGAATCGGCACCGCAATCTTCGCTGGACGCCTTTGAGTTTGCATGGCCCAAATCAACTGCCGGATACGGAATCCAAAGTTG